>Ga0255154_1000190_pt1 | contig 27352 bp, 36 predicted proteins | sample Atl_Atl_RepB_8h_FD_188419 | JGI IMG/M metagenome (GOLD analysis project Ga0255154, IMG submission 188419) | Freshwater microbial communities from Altamaha River, Georgia, United States - Atl_Atl_RepB_8h | ecosystem: Environmental > Aquatic > Freshwater > River | place: USA: Georgia | collected...
CCCCTCACGCTGTCGTTGCGGGGGCTTGACATAAATTTTTCTGACAATTTCACCCTACGGGGTTTTTGCGGTTCATGGGGGAAAGCGGATGCTGGGGAAGTCGGACTGCACCACCGGCGATGAGAAAGAACCAGTGGAGCGAGTACCCCGCCAATTACTTGAAAGGAAATGAAGATGGCATTTGAGCATCGGCCTGGTCAGGGCAGTTTGTTTGCGAACAAGAAGAAGCGTGAGGGCAAGAAAGATCCTGACTTGGATGGTCGGATCATGTTGCCGGATGGCACGTTGCATTGGTTCAAGGCGTGGACGAAACAGGATGCCACTGGCCAGACGTTCTACAGCTGCCAGATTGGTGATCCGTGCTCGATTCAACAGTCTGCGCATAACCAGGCTAAGGCCAATGGCTACCAGCCGCAGAATGATTCTGACATTCCGTTCTGATGGCACGCCCTAAGCAAACCAATGTGATCCCTCCCCTGACCAACTGGGGTGGGGTCAGGTCTGTGCAGAGAAGGCTGGAGCGCTCTGCAACCATCCTCGAGAACCGGGAGGCGGTGGCTTATGCGCTCTTGTGCATGGCCAATACCAAGCTGACCGACATCATGACTTGGGATGAGATGGGCAATGTGAAGGTCAAGGCTTCGCACCAGATCCCTGAACATGCGCTGCAGGCGATTAAGAAAATCTCGGTCAAGACGGATAAGGACGGGAACAACACCTTGGAGATCGAGCTGTACGACAAGGTGGGTGTGTTGCGTCTGCTGGCCAAGGCTTCGGGGTTGCTGGACAACCCTGATGATGGTTCTGACAAACCGTCTGTGATCGATGTGAACGTAGTAGCACCGCCAAGGGGTGAGCAATGAAGATCTATCTGACAGCGCGTGAGTATGTCGCGTGGTTTGCAAAAGAGAACGCTTCTGCATTGGGTTTTGAAATTGACCACATCAAAACCAATACGGGCAGGACGATCTACTTTTCGGACATGACCGACGATGACGCGAACTTTGTCGCACAGCAGTTCATGCTGATGTCGGCGCAACAAGAAGGCAATGCGTGAGTCTCTGGAGGAAACGTGGCAAGAACGAAAGAACAATCGGACAAAGCGATCTCGAGCTCCGGCCTGAACCTGGACTTCAGCCAGAGCCCGGTGATCTACGACTTTATCCAGAGCAATGCGTTCGTGCAGGGCATCATGGGGCCGGTGGGCTCGGGCAAGTCCTATGGCTGCGCCAGCAAGATCTTCCTGAAAGCAATCAAGCAGAAGCCCTCCCCCATCGACAACGTGCGCTACACCCGGTTTGCAGTGGTCAGGAACAGCTACCCAATGCTGAAAACCACCACGATCAAAACCTGGTTGGATCTGTTCCCAGAGTCCACGTTCGGCCCGATGTTGTGGACTCCACCGATCACGCACCACATCCGACTGCCAGCAAGGGGTGATGCTGCAGGCATCGACTGCGAGGTCATCTTTCTGGCGTTAGACCAGCCCAAAGACGTTAGAAAGCTGCTTTCGCTTGAGCTCACCGGCGCATGGGTCAACGAAGCCCGCGAGCTCCCCAAAGCGGTCATTGATGGCCTGACGCACCGAGTCGGACGATACCCGACCAAGCGTGACGGCGGCGCAACCTGGCACGGCATCTGGATGGACACCAACCCGATGGACGATGACCACTGGTGGCACAACATGGCCGAGAAGGAAAAGATGACCGGCGCATACGCGTGGAAGTTCTGGAAGCAACCAGGCGGCGTGATTGATGTCGTGCCGGAGGAGTTGCCAGACAACCCAGAGGCCAATGACCATGTATTCGCTGCAGGCAAGTGGTGGAAGGTCAACCCGCGTGCGGAGAACATCAACAACCTGCCGGGTGGCTACTACCAGCAGATGCTGCTGGGCAAGAACCTTGACTGGATCAAGTGCTATGCAGGCGGGCAGTACACCTATGTGCAGGAAGGTCGCCCCGTCTGGCCAGAGTATGAGGACGGCACCATGTCTGGCGACACCGAGGTCGATCCAACGGTGCCGATTCAGGTCGGGCTGGACTTTGGTTTGACCCCTGCTGCCACCGTTGGACAGCGCCTGCCAAATGGTCGCTGGGTCATCCACGACGAGATCGTCACCTTCGACATGGGCCTGGAGCGCTTCGGCCACCAGCTGCTCGCAGAGTTGAATGCTGCCTACCCGAATCACCAGGTACTGGTCTGGGGCGACCCGGCAGGTATGGCTCGAGATGCGATCTATGAGGTCACGGCTTTTGACTTCTTAAAGACGCTGGGCCTGCGGGCACAGCCCACTGCCAGCAACGATTTCAAGGTGCGCCGAGAAGCCGCTGCAGCGCCCATGCAGCGCTTAATCCAAGGTAAGCCAGGCCTGATCGTCAACCGCAAGTGCAAGCTGCTGAGAAAAGCCCTGGGCGGCGGCTACCACTTTAAGCGGGTGGCCATCGGCGCAGGTCAGGAACGGTTCAGAGATGCGCCCAACAAGAATGAGCACTCGCACATTGGTGACTCGTTTGGCTACCTGATGCTGGGTGGCGGCGAGTACAACCGCATGACGAGAACCCACCAGCTCGGCGGCAGACCACCGGCACAGGTACAGGCCGGGACTGACTTCGACATCTTTGCCTGATATATCGCAGAGCAATCACACTGATTGATGCATGTCCATAGTTCAATAGAATCCGTTGGTATATGAGCGCCTTTGAAGTTGACCTGCAGATCGTTCACCACTTCAGCAGCGGCGTGTACGCACGTCAGATGACCCTGCCAGCTGGGCATTTTGCTGTGACGCACGCGCATGACTATGACCACCTGAGCATTCTTGCCAGTGGTCGCGCTGTGGTGGAAACAGAAGGTGAAACGGTTGAGTACATCGCCCCGGCCTGCATTGAGATCAAGGCTGGCATCAACCACAAGGTCATGGCGCTTGAGGATGTTGTCTGGTTCTGCATCCATGCAACGGACGAGACAGACGAGTCAAAGATCGATGAAGTTTTGCTAGGGAGATAACCATGCCTTTCATTGCTGCAGCCATTTTCGCAACGGCAGCATATAGCTCATACGAGGGTCGCAAAGCCCGCAAAGACGCAGAGCGTCAGCAGGAACGTGCCCTGCAGCAGCAGAAGTCTGATGCAGAGGCAATGCGCACTGAAGTCGCCCGTCAGACCGCTGAATACCAGAAGCAGAGCACGTCGCTGCAGCAGCAGTCGGATCTGGCTCGTCAGCAGTTTGACGCGCAGCAGCTGCAGTACAAAGAGAACAAGCTGGCAATGGAGCAGAAAGCCAAGGAAGTGCAAGCGGCTGCCGACGAGGAACGTCGCAAGGCTGCGGCATCTGAAGCATCTGCGCTACGGGCTCGCACTCGAGGTGGTCGCAGATCGCTGCTGTCTCAAGAGCGCATGACACCTGAGCTCGGAGTTGAAGCCACAACCCTCGGCTCCGGCATGAGGATTCAGTAATGGCGACCGCATATCAGAAGCGGATGATGCTGCGCAAGCAGTCTGACCTGACTCGCATTGCAGAGCAGTACAAGCAAAATATTGAGTCGATGACTGGTCAGTACGAGTCTGAATACGCCGCGTATCAGAAGCAGCGCGATGAACTCATGGCTCCGTATGAAGCGGCTGTTAAGCAATACAAAGAAGTGCAAATGCCTCAGTACGAATCTGCAGCAGCTGCATATAGGCAGCGTCTTGACGATTTCAACAGCAGGCTTTCTCAGTATGAGTCCGATGTCGGAGGTCAAGATCTTGTCGTCCCTGGAGACAAGAACGTAAGGCTTATACAAAAAGGAAACGCATCAACAGCGTATGCAAACATCAATGGCAGGGATTATTTCTTGCATGAATTGCCTGAAGGCTACTCAGCAAAACGAATCACTACGCCACAAGGAAAAATAACTTTTGAGTTGTACAAGCCGAGAGAGCGCGGCCCGGTTCCGACATTTACTGAAAAAGCTCCTGAAGCACCATCTGCTCCGACAGCTCCGCAACTTCCTGAATTTGACACAGGAAAATTTGAGCAACAGAAGCAACAGCTGCAAACAGGCTATCAGCGCGAAGTTGGCGAGCGCAAAGGTGCGCGACTGGCCGCTGTATCGCGCAGAACATCAAGACCGTTAATGAAGGACGCATGATGGACAAAGTGAAGAAAGTGATGGGTGAGTACAAGGAAGGCAATCTGAAGTCGAGCTCAGGCCAAAAGGTGACGAGCCGTGACCAAGCAATTGCCATCGCGCTGTCAGAGCAGGATCGTGCCAAGCGCAAGCGTGGACTGATGAACAAATCAAAGGCGTGACATGGCAACTAGGTCAATGCTCCGTGATGTAGAGCTGGAGGAAGAAGAAGGACACAAATGTCCGCTTCCGACGCGAGATCTGCACGTCAACCTAAAGAACAGAACCATTGCTTTCACCAGCTATGGCTACGGCCCAGCAAATCCTGGTGAGCCGTCAAAACCGTTTTGGACTCGGAAGTCAATTATCTGGAATTGCCCTGAGTCAGAAGCCAAGACCATGCGCTGCGGTAACTGCGCTGCATTTATTCAGACATCGCAGATGCTTGAGTGCATCAAGGCTGGCATTGAGGCAAAAGATCCGCAGCTGGAAGCTGGCTATGACGATGACGTTATGGAAGCCGCCAACCTTGGCTATTGCGAACTGCTGCATTTCAAGTGCGCTGGCGACCGTACATGTGACGCTTGGCTGGTCGGTGGCCCAATTACTGACAAGAATGAGAAGGATGACTAGCAATGGTTAAGGAACCACTAGGCGGCAAGCGTCTGAAGGTCGAGGAGATCATCAAGCGCCAAGCTGCAGCGCAGACAAAGAAGGACGAGTTTCAGCAGCTGTATCAGGACGCGTATGAGTTCGCCCTGCCCCAGCGTCAGCTGTATGGAGTCTGGGAAGGTGGCGCGACCGGCAGCAAGAAGATGCAGCGCGTCTTTGACTCGACTGCCATCAACTCGACCCAGCGGTTTGCCAACCGTCTGCAATCAGTGGTGTTCCCGCCGCAGCGCAAGTGGTCGCGGCTTGAGGCTGGCCCGACCATCCCGTTTGAGAAGAAAACGATGCTGCAGCAGATCTTGGACTCTTACGGAGACAAGATGTTTGACGTGCTGAAGCAGTCCAACTTCGACATCGCCATCGGTGAATTCCTGCTGGATCTGGCTGTCGGCACTGCCTGCATGATGGTGCAGCCTGGTGATGATGTGTCGCCAATCAACTTTGTGCCGGTGCCGCTGTTTCTGGTCAGCTACGAGGAAGGCGCAAACGGTCAGGTCGATAACGTCTATCGCCGGATGCGCCTGAAGGGCGAAAGCATTGAGCGCCAGTGGCCTGATGCCAAGCTGTCGCCCAACCTTAAGCGCCGCATCGAGCAGAAACCCGCAGAGGAAATCGAGCTGCTGGAAGCAACCATCTACGACGCTGGCCGTGGCGACTACTGCTATCACGTCATCTGGAAGGAAGGCAAAGAGGAACTGGTCTACCGCCGCCGCAAATCATCGCCCTGGGTGATCTCGCGGTACATGAAGGTTGCAGGCGAGATCTACGGTCGCGGCCCGCTGATGACTGCCCTGCCAGACATCAAGACGCTGAACAAAACCATCGAGCTCCTGCTAAAGAACGCCAGCATCGCGGTCGCTGGTGTGTACACGGCAGCAGACGATGGCGTGCTGAACCCGAACACGGTCAAGATCATTCCCGGCGCGATCATCCCTGTTGCTCGCAACGGTGGCCCGCAAGGCCCAGCCCTGCAAGCCTTGCCACGCTCCGGCGATTTCAACGTCAGCCAGCTGGTCATCAACGATCTGCGCAGCAACATCAAGCGCATCCTGCTGGACGAGTCCCTGCCTCCAGAGAATATGTCTGCACGGTCGGCAACCGAAATTGTCGAGCGTATGAAAGAGCTCTCGCAAAACCTTGGCTCTGCATTCGGTCGCCTGATTAACGAAACGATGATCCCGCTGGTGGCCAAGATCCTTGAGGTCATGGACGAGCGCGGTCTGATTCAGCTGCCACTGCGCGTCAACGGCCTTGAGGTCAAGGTGGTGCCGGTCGCACCGCTGGCGATGGCGCAGAACATGGAAGAAGTGAACGCGATCATCCAGTACCAGCAGCTGATGCAGTCTGGCGCGTTTGGCTCAGATGGCCAGGTGGCGCTTAAGAACGAGGTCGCGGTCGATTATGTGGGCGACAAGCTGGGCGTGCCAGCAATGGTTCGCAACACCGCCGAGGAACGCGCTGTCATCAAGGAAGAAGCCCAGCAGCAGCAGGCAATGGCTGCGATGGCGCAGGCTCAGATGATGCAGCAAGGCGTACAGCCAGCAGCCCCTGAAGGAGCGCCCGCATGAGCTGGGAGGACTTGGAAGCATTAGATGAGTCGCCTGACATCCGTGCCGCTACCCAGCAGCGCGATGACCTGGCAAGGCTCTGCCTGCGCGTACTCGGCACCGAGGATGGACTGGCGCTGCTGAAGTGGCTGCAGGAAATGTATGTGGACGTGCCTGTCGCCGTGCCGGGCACTGACCCCTCGCACGCGTACTTTGCAGAAGGGCAGAGAAACGTCGTGCGGGACTTAATGGCGCGGATCAACCAAGCAAGGAACCTATGACTACAGACACCGCCGTCGAGCCCAGTGCTGGCACTGGCCTACTCGATAACGTGAACCTGCAAGACGATACCAATACGGAAACCAAGGATGCGGTCGCCATCGACCACAAGACACCGGAAAACCCGGCTGGTTCTGCATCCGATACCGGCGCACCCAAAACCAAGCCGGATTACTTGCCTGACAACTTCTGGAACGCCGAGAAAGGCGAAGCCAACCTTGAGGCCATGTCCAAAAGCTGGGCAGACCTGCGCAAGCAGATCAGCCAGGGCAAGCACAAGGCACCAGAGGACGGCAACTATGACGTGAGCTCGTTTGGCGAGAACGCTACCGAGAACCCGATGGCTCAAACGCTGGTCGGCTGGGCAAAGGAAAACGGACTCTCGCAAGCGCAGTTTGATGACCTGTCCCGCCAGCTTCAGGAAAAGGCCAAGGAACTGGTCGGCGGCGAGACTGTGGACGCAGCTGCCGAGATGAAGAAGCTCGGCCCCAACGGCGGCGCAATGGTCAACGGCATGGCTGACTGGGCTCGCGGCTTGATCGCCAAGGGAACCTGGGGTCAGGAGGACTGGGACGAGTTCAAGATCATGGCGGGTACGGCTCGAGGCATCACGATGCTGGCCAAGCTGCGTGAGATGTACGAAGGCCGGATGCCGATTGAGACTGCCCCGCTGGATGGCGTGCCAACCAAGGACGAGCTCTATGCGATGGTGGCTGATCCGAAATACAAGACCGACGCGGCATACCGCCAGAAGGTGGAGAAGATGTTTGCCCAGGTGGTCAAGGACTGATCTCTCGCAGGCGACTTGCCATTGTCGCCTCTTTGCCCCGCCTTCTCCCCCGGCGGGGCTTTTTTTGTCCATTTGCCAATCGGACGTGTTGCAAATAGTTCACGCGACAATACAATCAGCCGCAAGGCATACCGGGCGACCGGCCCTGACCTGTGGCGAGACACCACCGATTGGCTGCCGTAAGCAGCAAGCAAGGCCCGGATACCCGGCTCACCGACGCGCAAACCCCTGACTACTTAACCGAACGAGGTATACAAATGAGCGTTTCTCTCTCGAACGCCTTTGTGACGCTGTTCGATGCTGAAGTCAAACAGGCTTACCAGGGCAAAGCAATGCTGGTGGGCGCTGTGCGTCAGCGTCGTGGTGTCGAAGGCTCCCAAGTAAAATTCCCGAAAGTCGGTCGCGGCGTGGCAACTGCCCGCGTAACCCAGACCGATGTAACCCCGATGAACGTCGGCTTCTCGACCGTGACCTGCACGATGTCGGACTGGAACGCCGCCGAGTATTCGGACATCTTCTCGCAGGCAAAGGTCAATTTTGACGAGCGCTCTGAGCTCGCCCAAGTGGTCGGCGCTGCTATCGGTCGCCGTCAGGATCAGCTGATTCTCGACGCGCTGGCTGCCGCTTCTGGCACCGGCACCGTGGCCAACTCTATTGGTGGCGCGAACACCAATATGAACATCTCGAAGCTGCGCGAGGCCGCGAAGATCCTGAACGCCAAGAACGTGCCTTCCGAGGGTCGCCACATCATCATCCACGCCAACTCGTTGGCTGCGATGCTTGAGCAGACTTCTGTTACCAGCTCTGACTTCAACACCGTCAAAGCGCTGGTTCAGGGCGAAATATCGACCTTCATGGGCTTCCAGTTCCACATCCTGGGCGACCGCTCAGAAGGTGGCCTGCCCATCGACGGCTCGTCTGACCGCACCCTGTACGCCTTCCACCGCGACGCTATTGGCTACGCAGAAGGCATCGCACCCAAGACTGAGATCAACTACATCCCTGAGAAAACGAGCTGGCTGGTCAATGCTCTGTTCTCGGCGGGTTCGGTTGCTATCGATGCCGAGGGTATCGTCAAGATCACTGCCCGCGACACTGCGGCTGCAGCTTAATAGGGAGGGCTGAATCATGGCTTTTGATGCAGCTGGCTTGAACGCCGCAGGTGGTCAGTCCAAAGCGGGCAATGCCCCGCAAATGTGGACTTACACCACCACTGATGCCGCCGCTACGGTTGATACCAGCGGTTATTTCAACAGCATCGCTTCGATCCTGAAAGTTGGCGATCTGATCTACCGCGTGACCACCAGCTCGGGCTCCGTGTCCTCGGCTGGCTTCCATGTCGTGCTGTCGATCTCCGCTGCTGGCGTGGTTGACGTTGCTGATGCACAGGCAGTCAACACTGGCACGAACACCGATTAATCGGTAATTCGGCACTGAGGCCAGCCGCTGGGAAACCGGGGGCTGGCCTTTCTCACATTAAGAGGTTGCAATGGCTGCAGGCGATACCGGTGTTTCGATCTGTGCAGATGCCCTTATTCTGCTGGGCGCTGCGCCCATTTCGTCTTTCAATGATGGCACTGACGAGTCCAATGCCTGCGACCGTCTATACCCTGACACGCGGGACTCAACGCTTGTCATGTACCCGTGGTCATTCAACACCAAGAAGGTTCAGCTCGCCCGCCTGCTGACCGCGCCAACATCGGTCTGGGCATATGCCTATCAGCTGCCAGGCGACCGGCTTGCAGGCCCGCGTGCGGTCTATAACAGCCCCTCCCCTGGCGCTCCAGTGCAGAAAGACTGGGAGATCCAAGGCGACCAGCTGCTGACCAATCTGACGGCTGTGTACATCGATTATCAGTACAGCGTCGGCGAATTCGCCTGGCCGCAGTATTTCGTTCAGCTGATGAAGTACATGATGGCCTGGCATCTGGCAGAGCCGATTACTGAGCAGCAGGACAAGTCGCTGCGCTGGGAGCGCAAGGCTGTGGGCGATCCGTCTGAGAACGGTCGCGGCGGTTACTTCCGCACCGCAACCCAGATCGACGCGCAAGGTCAGCCGACCCGCGCCATCGAGGACTTCACCCTGATCGCCGTGAGGAACTGATGCCGCGCTTTGTTGACTTCACAACGAACTTTAGCACCGGGGAGCTTGACCCGCTGCTGCGAGCTCGCGTGGATCTGCAGGCGTATGGCAATGCGCTGGCCAAAGCAACCAATGTGCTGATCCAGCCGCAGGGCGGTCTGCGCCGTCGCCCAGGCCTGAAGCACATCCTCGAGCTGCCGAACAGCAGCACGGCATCGGCTGGCAACGGCGTGCGCTTGGTGCCTTTCCAGTTCTCCGTAGATGACTCATACATGCTCTGCTTCACGCATAACCGCATGTACGTCATCAAGAATGGCGCTGTGATTGCCAACATCAACAGCAGCGGCAATAACTACCTGACAACCAGCATTGGCAGCAGCATTGTCGATGACATGTGCTGGACGCAGAGCGCAGACACGCTGATCGTGGTGCATCCTGACATGCAGCCGGTCAAGATCGTGCGCGGCGGTTCAGACTCAAGCTGGACGGTAACGACGATCACGTTTGATTCAATCCCAAAATACGCATTCACGCTGACCACGACCACGCCGTCCGTCGGCCATCTAACGCCCAGCGCTGTATCTGGGAACGTGACGCTCACATCGCAGAACAGCGTTTTCACTTCTGCCAGCGTCAACCAGTACATCAACGCATCACCGCAAGGTCGGGCTCGCATTGTCGAGTACGTCAACGGCACAACCGTCAAGGCTGTCACCGAGTATCCGTTCTTTGACACCAGCAACATCGCCCAGGGCAACTGGGAGATCGAGTCTGGCTATGAGGATGTGTGGAGCTCTGGCAAAGGCTGGCCGCGCAGCGTGACCTTCCATGAAGGCAGGCTGTATTTCGGCGGCAGTAAGTCGCGCCCGTCCACAGTCTGGGGCAGCAAGATCGGCCTGTTCTTTGACTTTGTGCCGTCAGAATCGCTGGACGATGATGCGGTCGAGGCAACGCTTGACACCAACGAGCTTAACGTCATCACGGACATCGTGAGCTCGCGTGACTTCCAGGTGTTCACCACTGGCGGTGAGTTCTATGTGCCGCAGCAGGGAACCGATCCGATCACCCCGCTGACCTTCACGTTTAAGAACGTCAGCCGCAACGGCATCAAACCTGGCACGCGAGTGCAGTCGGTCGAATCCGGCAGCATTTACATTCAGCGCCAGGGCAAGTCACTGAACGAATTTATCTTCTCTGACACGCAGCTGACATACATCACGCAGCGCATCTCGTTGCTGTCTGGCCATCTTCTGAAAGCGCCTCAGCGCATTGCTTTGCGCAAGGCCTCAAGCACGGATGAGTCTGATCTGTTGCTGATGACCAACGCCAGCGACGGCAGCATGGCTGCGTTTTCAATCATGCGCAGCCAGCAGATCACAGCTCCGTCAGAGTTCACTACAGATGGCGAATTTGTTGATGTTGGCGTGGACATCACGCAGATCTATGTTGTCACCAAGCGCGTGTTCAATAGCACAACTCGGTACTTTATTGAGCAGTTCAAAGACGATCTGTATACAGATTGCGCATTTGTGGGCGCATCGGCTGGTGGCGTTGGCTCTGGCCTGCCGCACATTGGCAAGTCGCTGAACGTCATCACGGATGGCGTGCCGCAGTCCAACGAGACTGTGAGCTCAGGCGGCGCTGTCACGTTCGACCGTGAGGCTGTCACCAGCTATGAGGTCGGCTTGCCGATCACTGTGTACGTCAAGACAATGCCGGTTGAGATCAAGCTGCAAACCGGCAGCCGCGTGTCTTTCAAAAAGCGCATCGTGCAGATCAGCGCAGTGGTGAAGGAAACGCAGCACATGCTGATGAACAACCAGCCTGTCATCACGCGGGCGCTGGACAACCCACTGCTCGACCGTGCTGTGCCGACGTTCACCGGCATCAAGCGGGTCAACGGCGTGCTTGGCTACCGCAACGAGCAGGCCATCGAGGTGAGCCAAAACCTGCCGCTGAAGATGAACCTGCTGGGATTGGATTACCGCGTGGCTGTTTATTCGGGAACGTAAAACATGGCTTTTGAAAACAATGCACTTGCCGCAGCCAGTTTCCTGAACGCCTATGCCAGCGGTCAGGCGCAGAAGGCTGCTTCCATCAATCAGGAAACCGGCTTTCTGCTGCAGGCCGCTGACTCTGTAGCGCTGTCTGACGTTCGCGCTCAATTCTCTGAGCAGTACGCCAACATCCAAGCTGGCCGGATGCTCAAGCGTGCAGAGATCGAGGCACGCAACTATGAGATCGCTGGCAACACGCTGCTCAAGAACATGCGGCAGACCAATGCTGCGATCCGTGCTCGAGCAGCTGCATCTGGTGTGGTGGTCGGAGAAGGATCGTTCCAAGGCGTGCAGAACGAGAACGTGCGCAACACGATGATGGACGTTGGAATCGCTGATCTGAATGCACTGACTGCGCGGGTCATGGGCTTTGAGGATGCGACTGCAATGATTCAGTCCACTGAACTGCAGACCACGCTGGACAAGTGGGCGGCCAAGCGCCAGGCAGGTCAGTACACGCAGGCAGCGTCTGCCGCTCGTCGCACTGGCGGGCTCATGGAAACCGCATCGCTGGTGCAGGGTGGCATCGACGCTTTTAGGGCTTACAAGGGTAAATAAATGGCGACCAGACTCGACTCAGGAAACATCCAGCTGCGCCAGGTCAACTATGCGCCTATGCAGCAGGTTGTCCCGCGTGGCGTTGATTACATCGGCCCGCGTGCCGAGGCACAGGCTAACCAGACGCTGGCCAATGTGATCGACCGCATGGGTCAGTTTGCCAATGCGCAGATCAAGGACATCCGCATTGAGCAGGCCATGCAGTACGCCGCTCAGAATCCGATCACACCTGAGCAGATCGAATCGGCCAAGAATGGCGACACTTCGCAGGTAATCCCGCAGGGTAACTTCAGCTACTTCGACCAAGCTGTGCGCAAGGCTCGCAGCTTTGAACTGTCCAATGCCTTTGAGATGGAAGGCAGGCAGCAAATGTCGCAGATGCTGATGCAGATTGAGAAAGGCGAGCCAGTCACTGCGCAGCAGATTAGCGCCAAGCTGACATCAATGACTGACGGTTACACGTCGTCGCTGGCCAAGATCGACGGCGAGGCTGCGTTGAAGTTCCGCGCCAGCATGGCGACGTATGGCAACTCTGTGCTGAACGAGGCACTGCGTCAGGAAGTCAAGAAAACGAAGGAGCAGCAGCTGGTCAAGCTGCGTGCTGATTTTGACAACCAGCGCAAGATTTTTGAAAGCACGGTGCTGAACAACCCTGAGACATCAGAGCAAGTGGCTGGTGTATTCAAGACAAGCATTTTGAATCAGGCGGTGCTGCAAGGCCCGGCTGTCTTTGGTCACTACTCCACCGAGATCGACAAGGAAATCCGCGACGCAAAGATCAACGCTGTCACTAAGGCAATCCTTGATGACGATTCCATGATGTCTGACGCGAAAATCTATAGGCGAATCCAAAGCGGCGATATTGGTCGCTATGGCGCTGTGCTTGGGGCGATGGATCAGGAGGCGGTGGCCAAGATCAGCGCCAATATCTTTACCGCTCAAAACCAGCGCAAGGCAATGGAGACTGATGCGCGTGCCGATGCTCGTCGCCAGGACATGCTGGAGTTCACCAACCTGTTGACCAAGGCTTTACCACTACCGGAAGGCAGCAAGGAGCGCAAACAGCTGGCTGGCCAGATTGCAGCAATTGCCAACCGCAACCCTGATGCTGTGCCGATTGGCGTGCTGAACGAAATGCTTAAACCGCCCAAGGTTGGCGAAGGCAGCGGCAACCAGATGATCGAGTTCAACGTGCGCACGATGATCCGCGAGAACAAGATCACCGACCCCAAAGACATCCTGCGATATGTGGGCGCAAATGGCCTGAACGGCAAGCAAGCAAATGAACTGCTCAACGAGCTGTATCGCGTTGAAAAAGGAGACTCAGACAAGCTGTTCCAGGGTCTGCAGAAACGTGCTGGCATACCGGTCGAAAAGAACGGCATGACCATCATTGACCCCAAGGGCTCCGAGTTCAAGCAGCTGCAGACGCTCAAGGCCGAGTCTGCTGAGATCACTGCACGGTACTTGCGCGAAGGAAAGCCTGAGCCGACAGCACAGCAGATCCTTGACGAGATCGACAAGAACATTTCCACGCGCATGAAAAGCGCAACCGTGGAAGGCGCACGCAGGTCGCTTGAGGTTTACAACAAGAAGGCTGGCGTGCCGATCACTCGCGGCAACCTGACTGCCATTGAGCAGAAAGGCAAGCTCAATGCCAATGAGCTAACGCAGGTCAAGCGCCTGCTGGATCAGATTGAGGGGCGCTGAGATGGCATATTCACAGATCGAACAGGGCTACCTAAACCTGCTGGCAGACTCAATGCTGCCGCCTCCTGAGCCTGCCGCAGAGCCGTCGCTGGATGGTATGCAGCTGGCTGCTGGCCCGACGCAGACGCGTACCGATGCGCCGCAGGGCTATGGCTCCATTCGCGCCATTGAGCCGACCACGTTTGAGAAGGCGCTGCAGTCTGCAGGCATTGGGCTCGAGCAAGCTGGGCGCTTTCTGGATGGTCTGGGTCAGGTCGATGTGCCTGGTCTTGGTTCGATCAGCCTGGCTGACATCGTGCCGTTTGTCGGTAGCGCCAAGCCTGGTACGCGCAGCGTGATGGGTGAGCCCGACTGGCAAGGCACGCCGAAGGTCTTGCAGGCTCCGGCTGCAGGTCAGCCGATTGTGACCGGCAAAGGCCAGACGATGCAGCTGTCGGAGGATGCAAAGCTGGCCGCAATGGATGCTGCTTTCAATGCCAAGCCGGTGGCGACTGGTATCAAGAAGGCAGGCCAGGCGCTGGCACCGACCGCGGTCAACATGATGGAGCAGTACCTGACAAAGACCGGCGCGATTTTAAAGATGGCACCGGACAGCCCAAGCATTGAGGTGCCGTCAGCGCCTAAGCTGAACACGCCTGCTTTTAAAAAATGGTTTGGCGAAAGCAAGGTTGTGGACGACAAAGGCCAGCCGATGGTCATGTATCACGGCACTCCAGCGAACATTGAACAATTTATTCCACAAGATCCAACTGGTCGATCAAAAGCAATTTTTGTTTCTCCAGATCCTAAGTTTGCTGAAGGTTTTGCTGGAGGGGAATTCACCATTGCAGAAGGTGGCTCGCCAAATGTAATACCTTTGTATGTACGCGCACAAAACCCCTTTGATTTTGATAATCCAAAACATAGATCAATGGTTATTGATTTAGTTATGGAACATGAGCCTTTATATAAAACAGCGCCAGATAAGGAAGGTATGCGTCGCGTTTTAGAAAATGCTCTGACTGACAAAAACGCAAACTGGTCAACATTAGAACAATCTGAATTCCAAAAAGCAATTAAGGAGTTGGGGTTTGATTCATTCTATGTAAAAGAAGAAGGAATCAAAAATCTCGCCGTTTACGATGCAAAGCAGATCAAGTCCGTATTCAACAAAGGCACGTTTGACCCGAAAGACCCGCGCATCCTGTACGGCAGTGGCACGACTGGTGTGGCAGCGCAGGACGAGGAGAAAAAATAATGGCAGTCGATCCACTAGCAAATCGCCTTGACCAGATGCTGCCAGCGTCGCCTGCCCCTATTCTGGAGTCCGACGCGCCGATGGAGCCGATGCCTGCCGAGCAGCAACCTGAGCTCGACCTGGGCGCAACTGACACCGCTGAACCAGGCACGCCAAGCATGGATGGCGTGCAGCTGGCTGGCCTGTTCGACAAGGGTGTCGGCGCTGTCGTGCGCAATGTACTCAAGAGCGAAGGCAAGCAGGCTGGCCGTCAATTCGTGCCAGAGGCTGGCCGCGTCGCAGCTGACGTGCTGCCACCTACCGGCAAGATTGGCAGCAAGGTCATCGTGCCGGAAGCCAGCCAGACGGTGACTGACCAGGTGCAGCAGGCTGTCAGCCGCCGCCAGAAGTTCAGCACGCTGACCGGCAAGCCGCCCGAGGAAGCATTCAACCTGGCCAACTTTGCCGACCGCGATGCGGCAGGCGTGGTGGCCGGTGTGTCAGACGCGCTTGGCATTAAGACCAAGCGGGTGACGTTCGACCAGATCAAGTCTAAGGCGACCGAGCAAGGCATTGACGAGCAGTTCCTGACTCGCCTGGTTGGCACCGACGGCAAGATGATGGCCAACGCCGTGGACACTTACAAGGCGCTGGAAGTGCTCGAAACGAGCTCAAAGGAGCTCGACCGACTATTCAAGCTGGTGGACTCCGGCCAAGCTACCGACGCGCAGAAGCTGCAGCTGCGCCAGCAGATCGCCCTGCACGGCATGATTCAAAAAGGTGTGAAGGGTATCCAGACCGAGACTGCTCGAGCTCTGGCTGTGTTCCGCATTCCGCGTGACGGCAATGCCGATGTGATCCGTAAGGTGCTGGACGAGTACGGTGGCGATAACTCGCTGGTCGATATGGCTCGCGCTTACACGTCGCTGGATTCCCGCGCTGCCAAGAATCAGCTGATCGAGAAGTCGATGATGTCTGGCGTGAAGGACATCTGGTTCTCGACGTACATCAACGGCCTGCTTTCCTCCCCTGTATCGCACGCCAAGAACGTGCTGTCTGGTATTGCCTTTGGCGCGTACCAGATCCCTGAGCGCATGATCGCTTCGGTTTATTCCAATGTGCTGCCGGATGGCGTGCGCAGCTGGCGAGCTCTGGTGCCTGGCAGTGAGGCCGAGAAAATTGCCTTTGACGAGGCGCTGACAATGATCTCGTCCACGTTCCGTGGCATGGGCGAAGGCTTTGAGCTGGCGACCAAGACGTGGAAAGAAGGGATGCCGCAGCTGGATATGGCCAGCAAGGTCGAGATGCAGCGCAACCCACAGGAGGCAATGGGCGAAACCCTGCAGCGCATGTTTAACGCTGACCAGGACAGCTTCTTTGCCAAGGGTCTGGACTTCTACGGCAAGGCAGTCACCCTGCCAGGCCGCGCCCTGATGGCTGAAGATGAGTTTTTCAAAGGCATGTTCTATCGGATGCAAATGAACACGCTGATTGAGCGTCGCGCTAAGACCGTCTATAGGGACGCGCTGGCTGGTGGAGCTGATGAGGCATCCGCGCTGGCCAAGGCAGAGGTCGAGGCGCAAAGTCTGTTTAAGAACCCGCCTACTGATTTGGACGAGGCAGCAATGGAATTTGCCCGTAGGGGAACATTCACCGCTGACCTACCCCCTGCCCTGCAGGAGCTGCAGAAGGTGTTTAACTGGGCTCCGCTCAAGGTGGTGGTGCCGTTCTTCAAGACTCCGGCCAACATTGGGCTGGAGGTGGTGGAGCGCACGCCATTTGCCCCGCTGTCATCTCGCTTCCGCGATGACATGGCCAAGGGTGGCATTTACCGCGACATGGCTCTGGCCAAGGTGTCGATGGGCTCCGCGATTCTTGGTTACTTGGCGCATGAGGCCGCAAGTGGATCGATCACCGGCAGCGGCCCGGCCCGCAAGGAACAACGTGAGGCACTAATGCGGGACGGCTGGCAGCCGTACAGTCTAAAAATTGGTGACACTTATTACAGCTACCAAGGCATGGAGCCGGTGTCTGCCATGCTGGCTATTGCTGCTGACTATGCTGAGTACGGTATGTACCAGCCTGACCAGGGCAAGGTCGAGGAAGTGTTCATGGGTGCGCTGTTCGGCATGTATGAGTATTTGAAGGAGCAGCCGTATCTGCAGGGCATTGGCGAAATAGCCAAAGCGCTAGGGCTGTCACGCGCTGGTCAAACGCCGGATGCAGTCAAAGCAGTCAACGACCTGACCAAGCAGTTTGGCAGCTTCGCCATTGGCGGCTCGCCTGCCGGTGTTTACAGCTCCGCAGTGGCCAGCATTGAGCGCATGTACAACCCAGCAGCGACTGACACCCGCGCCAGCCCTGACCTGCCGATGGGCGTGCGTGGCTTTGTCGAGGCATTCAACAAGTATCGCAGCCGCCTGCCTGCATTTAACGAGGACTTGCCTGAGTCGCTGAACCTGTGGGGCGACACGCAGCAGCAGATCCCCAGCAAGAACCCGGCTGTGCGGTTCTCCAGCTTTGTGCTGCCGACCCGCGTAAGCCCACAGCAGTTCAGTGAAGTGGACGATGCGCTGGCAAGACTGGGCGGGCCGATTGGTATGCCTGACCGCAAGCTGGAGGGCGTTGAGTTATCAGCACAGCAATACAACCGTTTGCTGACCATCTACGGCAAAGAGACAGATGCCAAGCAGGCAATTATGGACACGATCAAAGCGCCTGGTTTTGACATGCTGAACTTGGATGACCAGCAAAAAACAGTGCAACGGGTGCATTCGGCCTATATGGACGCTGCTAAGAAGCAGCTGATTTCTGAAGATCCTGAGCTCCAGGCCAAGATGGGTGAATTGTTAGAGCTGCGCAAGGCAAACGGACTCTATTACAAAGCCAGATGACTTTGTACAATTTTCATAAGAAGGGGTTGAATTATGGGCGTGCCAATTAACAACGTGACCCGCAGGGTGGTCTTTGCCGCAAGCGGCACGGGCCCGTACGCGTTCACCTTCGAGATCCTGGCGGCGACCGACATTGCCGTCTACAAGGATGACACGCTGCTGACGCTTACCACCGATTACACGGTGAGCATTGCCAGCAACGGCACCGGCTCTGTGACCCTGACAGCCAGCCCGACAGGCGCGACGCAGATCGCCGTTGTCGGCAACAGGTCGATCCAGCGCACGACGGACTTTGTTACTGGTGGCGACTTCTTCGCCAACACGCTGAACGACGAGCTCGACCAGCAGACGATCTTCAATCAGCAGAACGCTGAAGGCCTAGCACGCGCACTGCAGGCACCGCAGACAGATCCGACCAGCATCAACATGACGCTGCCTCGAGCATCGGCGCGTGCGAATAAGACGCTTGCGTTTGACTCCAACGGCAACCCTGTCATCGGCGACAGCATTGGTAACTGGCGCGGCAACTGGGCTGCGAGCACGTCATACGCGCTGCGCGACATCGTAAAGGACGCAAGCAATAGCAACGTCTATATCTGTACGGTGGCGCACACGTCCACCGGCACCACGCCGATCTCGTCCAATACTGACTCTGCCAAGTGGGCGATCATCGTTGACGCTGCGGCGGCTGGCACATCAGCTGCAGCTGCAGCGGCTTCTGCTTCAGCGGCGGCAACGTCTGCGTCTAACGCGTCAACGTCTGCCAGCAACGCGTCATCGTCGGCTTCGTCGGCCAGCACATCGGCATCGACAGCTTCCACGGCTGCCACCAACGCTGGTAACTCTGCAACGGCTGCAGCTGGATCTGCCAGCACAGCATCGACTGCAGCGACCAACGCAGGCAACAGCGCGACAGCTGCGGCAACATCTGCAACGAACGCCAGCAACAGTGCATCTGCTGCCAGCACGTCAGCGTCTAACGCTGCCAGCTCGGCATCTGCTGCCAGCACCAGCGCAAGCAACGCATCGACAAGCGCGACCAATGCTGCTAACTCGGCCAGCTCTGCCAGCAGCAGCGCGACCGCAGCAGCAGGGTCTGCGAGCTCTGCATCGTCGTCGGCTACCGCAGCCCAGGCCGCGCAGACTGCAGCTGAGTCTGCGTATGACAGCTTCGATGACCGCTACCTTGGCGCGAAGTCTGCCAATCCGACGCTGGACAATGACGGTAATGCCCTGCTGACAGGCGCGATCTACTTCAACACCGCTGTGCCTGAGATGCGGGTGTACACCGGCAGCGCATGGGTTGCTGTATCGACCACTCCTGACACTGTTGTCGAAAAGTCTTTCTTGGCCACTGCTGGACAGACTACCTACACGTTCGCTGGTGGATACCGGGTCGGATTCACCTATGTCTGGGTAAACGGCGCTCTGCTCTACAGCAACGAGTACACAGCCACAGACGGAAGCACCATCACATTTGGTAATGCACTGACGCTCAATGATGAGGTGCGCATCCTTACTTTTAAGGCTGCTGGTTCTGTTGCAATCAGTGACATTTCAGGACTTCAAACCGCCTTGGATAGCAAGGCATCCACAGGCAAGGCCATCGCAATGGCCATCGTATTCGGAGGTTAATCATGGCTGCGCCAAACGTCGTCAACGTAGCAACCATCACCGGCAAGACCGGAGTTCAAGCGGTAGGAACTAGCGCAACAGCAATTGTCAGCAACAGCGCAGGCAGTGGGAAGGTCATTAAGGTCAATGCGCTGCTGGTGTCGAACGTCGAGAACACCACGGCTTATACCATCACTGCTGACATATTCAGATCAAGCACGGCATATCGCTTTGCTACGGCCATCTCAATTCCTGCCAACTCAACGCTAGACATCATTAACAAGGCTATTTACCTAGAGGAAGGCGATAGCTTGCGTTTGACTGCAAATAGCGCAAGCAAGCTCGAGGCAGTGGCATCGTATGAGGAAATCAGCTGATGGCACGCCGTGCTAATGGCGGGCTGATTGGCCCTGCCAATACTCCAACCAGTAGCACAGCTGGCGGCATTTGGTCGCTTGCTGAACAGGATCGCTGGAAGCGCGCATCTGCATGGCCGTCTGCTCCGACTGTACCTGGTGCGCCGACAAGTGTATCTGCGACCGCTGGCAATGCGCAGGCTACTGTCTCGTTTACTGCTCCCGCAAGCAATGGCGGCAGCGCAATTACCGGATACACGGTCACATCCAGCCCCGGGAATATTACGGCGACAGGATCTTCGTCTCCTATCACAATTACCGGCCTGACAAATGGCACGTCGTACACGTTCACCGTGACAGCGACCAACGTGGTCGGCACTGGTGCTGCGAGCTCTGCGTCGAGCAGCGTTACTCCAAGCGCGTATTCCGGCCCAACTGAGCTTGAATACCTTGTAATTGCCGGTGGTGGCGGTGGTGGATCTGGTGATGCAGGTGGTGGCGGCGCTGGTGGATATAGAACAAGCGTTGTTGGCGCAACATCTGGCGGCGGCGCTTCTGCAGAAAGCAAGTACAGCCTAAGCTCCCCACAAACAATCACTGTCACCGTTGGTGCTGGTGGCGCTGGCGGCGGCGTAGGCCTACGTGGATCATCTGGATCGAACTCTGTTTTTGGCTCTATTACATCAACCGGTGGTGGTGGTGGTGGTGGATCTGGCACCGGAGAGAAAAACGGCGGCAGCGGTGGTAGCGGCGGTGGCGGCTCATACAACGGCACAGGAACAGCAGGAACAACTAATCAAGGTAGTGCTGGTGCAAATGGTGACAATAGTGTTGCTGGCGGCGGCGGTGGTGGCGCTGGAGCTGCTGCGTCCGGGCGCAGTGGTGGCAACGGACTGTCCAATTCAATTACTGGATCGGCTGTAACTCGCGGAGGTGGTGGTGGCGCTGGCGGTGAGGCTGGAAGCGCAGGAACGGGTGGTACTGGTGGCGGTGGAGCTGGTGTAATTTCTAACGAACAGAACCAATCACTAGTTCCTAAAGGTTCGCCAGGAACGGCAAACACAGGTGGTGGTGGTGGCGGCAATGGGTGGGGTGTCGCCACAAACTCCACTGCGTCAGGTGGCTCTGGCTTTGTTGCAATTAGATACGCCGACACGTTCCCTGCTGCCACATCAACCACTGGATCGCCTACATACACGGTGTCTGGCGGTTATCGCATTTACAGCTGGACAGGCTCCGGTTCTATTACGTTCAATTGAGGTTAGGCATGGCGCACTTTGCACAACTCGATGAAAACAGCATCGTCACGCAGGTCATCGTTGTGAATAACAGCGATTGCCTTGATGCTAACGGCCAAGAAAGCGAGGCAGTTGGAATTGCTTTTTGCCAAGGTTTGTTCGGCGGCACATGGAAGCAGACAAGCTACAACGCCAATTTCCGTAAGCACTACGCTGGCATCGGTTATCGGTATGACGCTGGCCTGGATTCGTTCGTGCCGCCTCAGCCGTATCCAAGCTGGACGCTGGACGCTGACGCGAACTGGCAACCGCCTGTGCCGATGCCTACCGATGGTGGCATGTACAACTGGAATGAATCGACGCTGACCTGGGAGCAGGCCGCAGTGTAAGTCCAAAGTGCAATCGCCCCGATGGGGCTCACTAATCTCAAAAAAGAAAGGAGCCCCGGATGGGCAAGTCGCAGAAGCTAGGGAACATGCCGAACGCTCCGGCTTTCAGTGCATACAGATCTGGCAGCAATCAGTCTGTCACGGCTGGCAGCTGGACAAAGGTGCAGTGCCAGACCGAGGAGTTTGACACTGCGTCTGCCTATGACAACGCGACCAACTATCGATTCACGCCGCAGGTCGCTGGCTACTACCAGGTAAATGCACAGCTGACACCGTCAGGCACAGGCACAAACCGCGTCCTGTGTGCGATCTACAAGAATGGTTCAGCTAACAAGCTCGGCGTTGATCTCACAGTTGATGGCCGGTCTGTGGCATCAACATTGATCTACATGAATGGCACAACCGACTACCTTGAGATGTTTGGCTTTGTCAGCGCTTCATCAGGTGCGGCTTTTGCCTCATCAACTGGCGGCGACACATATTTCCAAGCCTGCCTAGTGCGTCCTGCTTGACGGAGTGAATGATGGAAACCGGATTTTGGACAACCTTTGGCGCAGCCATTGCAGGCATTGGCGCAGGCGCTTATGGCATGTATCGCAAGGTACTGGCTGACCTGCGTCACGACAAGGTTGCGACGCTGCATGACGATGCCATTGACCAGGTAATTAAGACCCTGCGCGAAGAGGTCGAGCGGCTGTCTGTGCGCTTGGCTGCAGTCGAAGAGCAGAACCGCAAGTGCGAGGAGCGCAACGATCAGCTGCATCAAGAGATTCTTGAACTAAAGCAAAAGCTGCATGTGACCTGATGTGATCGATCCCATCACCATTGCCGCTGCGTATAAGGCAGCGACAAGTGCCATATCGATGGCACGCCAAGGGATCGAACTTTACAAGCAGATTAAGCAGACGGGCGGCGAGGTCGGCGGGATTCTGAAAGATCTAAAAGATCAGTTCCACAAGATTACCAATCCGTCGCCTGAGCAGAAGAAGCAATACAACGAAGAAGTCAAGCGTGTACAGGAAGTGGCCAAGGCCGTCCCTGCTGATGTGCTCAACGATGTCTGGGAGAACCTGGGCAAGTTCGTTGACCAGTACGACATCATGGTCAAGGCGTACATCGCCAGCGAGGTAAACGCAAAAGAGGTTTACCGAGGCGAGATGTCGCTGGCCAGGCGTGCGCTTGAGCGGCTGAAGGTCAGACACCAGCTGGACTCCATGCTGGCTGAGGTGCGCGAGCAGATGGTCTACAACGCGCCGCCAGAACTGGGCGACCTATGGACTCGGTTTGAAAAGATGTGGCAGCAGATCGTACAGGAGCAGAACGCGGCACTGGCTGAGGAAATGAGAAAGGCGCAGGTAGCGAGATGGCAACGGGAAAGGACACTCGCGGATCTTCGGGCAAAGGCGGTATGGATTGGAGCAGTGGTGTTCGTCCTGGCGTGGTTCAGCGGCCTCCTGATCCTGCTTCGTCTGAGCAGCACATACCGTGGACTCTACTCGTCACCGTGGTGGTCATGTGTCTTGTGCTAGTCATCGCGCTGCCCGTCATGGGCATCATGTACATGGACATGAACAATGCCACCAATGCTGCGCTGAATGAGATCCGCAAGATGAAGGAACTGCGGTTGAAGATTTTGAAGGAGCGACTGGATGCTGACCGAAAGCCAACTGAAGGAGATGATCCCGCGCAATAAGTATGTGTCCTACTGGCACCACGCGCTGGAGCAGCTGCTTCCTGATTACGACATCAACACGCCAAAGCGCATCGCTGCTTTCGTGGCCCAATGCGCCCATGAGTCTGCTGAGTTCACAGTCATCCAAGAAAACCTGAACTACAAAGCCAGCGCACTGCGTCGGCTGTTCCCTAAATACTTCCCTACCGATGAGCTTGCAGAACAATACGCATCAAAACCCAACAAGCAACAGGCCATTGCAAACCGTATCTACGCTAATCGCATGGGCAATGGTGACGAGTCTAGTGGTGATGGTTTCCGCTTTCGTGGCCGTGGTCTTATCCAGCTGACAGGTAAGTCCAATTACCAATCGTTTGCTGACAGCCTTGAGATCGATGTCAACGAGGCGACCGAGTATCTCGAGACATTCGAGGGTGCCGCGCAGTCTGCCTGCTGGTTTTGGGAGAGCAACAAGCTTAATGAGATCGCAGACCGGGGCGACATCCTCACCCTGACCAAGCGCATCAACGGTGGAACGATAGGCCTGGAGGATCGCAAGAAACACTATGCCCATGCGCTCCATGTCATGGGAGGCCACTAATGCGCTACCTGATTCTGCTGCTGGCGCTTGCTGCCTGCGAGGATCGCTTCAGGTATCCGTGCATGGACAAGGCCAACTGGAAAAAGCAGGAGTGCCAGCGCCCAGACTGCGCGATCACCGGCACCTGCCCAGACCAACTGCTCAAACAGGAGGACATGAAAGATGAAAAACCTAGCCCCTGAGCAGATGGACTCGCTGCTCAAGCTCATCATCGGCAGCACGTTCTGCCTGGTGGTGCTGACCATGACCGGGCTGTCGATGTACTCGGTGGTCTTTGTGACTCAGCCAATGGTCGGCATGGCTCCAGCTGACAAGCAGTTCTTTCTGCTGCTGTCGGACATGAGCAAGTACATCCTCGGTGCGCTCGGCACGCTGCTCGCCATCAAAGGCAAGGATGGTGTGGCCAAGCTAATCGACCCGCCGCCAGGCGTGTCCAAGGCCAGCGACTGGAATGACACGCCGCCTGCTGCACCGAAAAGTGTTGCGCCAGTACAACGCACTGAGCCGACGATTGACTCGCTGTCTGCCCCGCCAGTGGTGACTGGCTTTGGAGGCAAGCCAGCCCCTCCCCCTGCCCCTCAACCGGAGATCGAATGATGCAATACGTATACATAATGGCCGTGTACACCATATTCTGCTTTGCTGCTGCTAATGCTTATGCTGGTGGCGAGAAGAAAGAAATCTGCAAAGAAGATGCAAAGACCAAGAAGCAGGTCTGCAAAACGATCACCGTGCATAAGAAGCTGGAAGGCACCAAGGTGCCACCGAAATGAGCCCTCTACACATGGCCGCTGGCTGCGTACTGGTGGCTGCCATTGCTGGCAGTGCCGGGTACTGGCGCGGCCATAACGCTGGCGAGGCCAAGGTGCAGGCAGCCTGGGATCGTGAGCGTGCGCAGCTTGCAGAGGAGCACGCCAAGGCGATGGCCGCTGCGCGTGAGAAAGAGCAGGCGCTGCAGGCCAATGCAGACCAGCTACGAACGGAGATGAGCAATGAACTTAAAGCTATCAATCAGCGTTCTGCCAGTGCTATTGACAGCCTGCGCAAGCGCGCCGACCGCCCCACCGAGGGCAGTGCCTTGCCCGGTGCCACCGGCGCTGGACAAGGTGGATGTACCCCAAGAGAGCTTTACCGACAGGACGCTGAAGTGGCTGTCAGGCTCGCCAGAGAAGCCGACGAACTCGCAGCCGCCCTCAAACAGTGTTACTCCCAATACGAAACCTTAAGACGCTAGGTTCCTTCAGCCGTGAACGGCGCGACTTTGCCCCGGCTTAGGCCGGGGTTTTTTTCTCTGCTTCCCGTTCCTCCTCGGTCAGCTGCGCACCCAGCGCCCTGATGCGCCTGCCGTACATCGAGATCAGCGCCGTCTTTTTGGTGAGCTCGACGCGCTGCAGGTTCTCCTCGTTGAGCTGGCGCAGTTCCTTCAGGATGGTCATGCGCTCGCGCACCGGGCGCTTGCCTGCCCTGGCGGTCTTGTCAAACAGATCCTCCAGCGCAGCTGCCCAGTCATCTAGGCTGGCAAACACTGCGTGCGGTTCGGCCTTGCCTGGCACCATGATCGGGATGCCGTCTATCACATCGAGTTCTGCAGCAGGTTCTGCAGATTCTGCAGAATCGTTCTGCAAATCGGATTCGTCCAGGTCTGGCACATACTCGTCAACTGTCACTGCCTCGATCGGCTCAGACTCAGGCTCAGGCAACGCTGGCGGTGCGATCACGTCCAGCGGATTGGCAGGCATGGGCGTGACATCCTTGACCGGCCTTGGCTTGGCCTCGTCTGGATAGTCCTGCGCCTCCTCGACGGTAATCAGCCCCTTCAGCACGTCAGGGAAGGCATCGCGCAGAGCAAAGCCTCGAGCTCGCATCTGCAGCATCCGCTTCGGGTACGCCTGCCACGGCCCTTGCTTGCCCCATAGGCCTGCCCGCTTGGCATCCTCAACGCTGAACCGGACGATCACCGGGTTGCGCCCTTTGCGTCTGGCGATGCAGACGGCGACCGGGTTCGGTGTGCCCTCGCCCTCAATGCTTTCGTCCACGCCTTCGCAGACCGGGCTGGCCTGCACCAGCGCCATCGCTGCGTCACCGTACACGCTGGGCTTGCCGTTGATGACGGAGATATTCTGCAGCGCCTGCATGGGTGCCAGGCCAATTTCACAGCCCCATTGAACTGCCACCATGATGTCCTCTGGCTTGCCTTGGTACTGCTTTGGAACCATCTGGGACTTGGCCAGCATGTGGCTGAAGTCCATTGCTTCGCCGAGTGTTTGTGGTGCAAAGCCCTGTCGGTTAGTTGTAGTCAGCTGCATCGGCTTCCTCCTGCGCGTATTGTTTGAGTGTTTCAAAAACGACGGCCATCAATGCTTCAATCATTTCGCAGGCTTCGTCGTTCGACAGTTTTGGAATGTTTCCCATCAGCGCATTGACGGCGCGTGCGTGGGCAAGCTCGAGTGGGCGTAGGTCAAGTGTGTTCATGCGATCTCCTTCACGCTGAGAGTAGATTGGCGAATGGTGTATGCGGCCTTTGCAGGCACGATCTTTTCTGGCTGGGCTTTGTAGCTGCGCATCGGCCAGCGGATCTCATAGCTACCGCACAGCCCTTTGCTGGCATCACCCAGCATGGCCTTCAGTTCTGTCTCAGCCTCTGATCGTTTCTTTTCTGCTTCCTTGATGTCAGCGGCGGCAGTCAGGATCTGGTTGGCCAGCTGTTCTGCCTTCGCTGGCAGGTCAACCACCTTGTCATCAGCTGCAGCCGGGAACATGCGGTCTGCATCCTTGCTGTTGGCTGGCGGGTAGTAATCGATCTCGCCGTTGGCTTTAAATTTTTCCAGCTTGTCTTGGAACTCCAGCACAGCTGACTTGATGGTGGCCAGCGTCTGGACGTGCGGCTCAAACAGGAAGATGCGCAGCGCCGTGCCCTGGTACAGCACGCAGACAGCGCCCCACTTGGCCTGCAGAATGTCCATCTGTGCCTGTAGCTGAACCGGGCCACGATAAAGCGCTGGCACCTCCTCTGGCGACACAGCTGTCAGCTTGGCTTCAAGCACGCCGTGACCTGCGAGCTCAATCTGCTCGGCACCAATGACGTAGATGCCTGCATCCTCGTCAGTGCGGATGATCTGCCCGCGACCATCTGCGTACCCATCTAGGCTGCAGCACAGCGGCAGTGTCTGGTGGTAGAAAGCCGCATCGAATTCGGTGGCCAGCTCGGACAGCTGCAGGCGCTCGGCGGCTTCGTTAAGAATCATTGCCTCGAGGCGGTCGCCCCAGCGCATAGATTCATTGGACTTATCCTCGCGCTCGTTGCCTTTGATGGCGTTGATGCTGTATACGAGCTCGTCGTTCGGGGTGGCGTACCGAGACAGGCCCAGCAGGGCAGGCAGTCGGGACGCAGACATGATGTCATCGGGGGTTTTCTTACCAGCCATTAGTTTTCCTCCGTGAGTTTGTAGACGCGCACAACGCGGGCGTGAGCCGCCTTGTGGGTGGCCTCGGTGTAACCAACCGGGGTGAATTTTTTTGATTTGAAAACAGCCCCAAGGACACTGGGGTGCATTTCAGAAGGCAAGCG
>Ga0255154_1000224_pt1 | contig 22856 bp, 23 predicted proteins | sample Atl_Atl_RepB_8h_FD_188419 | JGI IMG/M metagenome (GOLD analysis project Ga0255154, IMG submission 188419) | Freshwater microbial communities from Altamaha River, Georgia, United States - Atl_Atl_RepB_8h | ecosystem: Environmental > Aquatic > Freshwater > River | place: USA: Georgia | collected...
TGCATCACTCACCGTCGACCAATACCGCGACGTGTTGCAGATGCCCCACAACGTCGAAAAACTGCGCAAGCGTCTCGCGGCAGGCAGCGCTACGTCGTCGCACCAGCGCGGCGGCACCCCATTGCCGCACGAGCATTCGGCCCGCTGATGCTGACGATTCGCTTTGACGCCTTGCCGCTGCGCGAAGGTGCACTCTTTCTTGATGCCGGCGCAGGCTTCGGTCGTCACGCCTACGAAGCGGCGCGCCGTGGGGCGCGAGTGGTGGCACTCGACTACGGCCACGACGAGGTTGTCGGCACGCGCAACACCTTTGCTGCGATGGCGATGGCGAACGAGATTGACTCGTCGCGATTCGTTGCAGCGATGCGCGGCGATGCAACGCGGCTGCCGTTCGCCGACGGATCATTCGACTGCGTCGTCACCAGCGAGGTGCTCGAGCACATTCCTGATGATGATGCAGCGTTGCGCGAGTTGGTGCGCGTACTCAAGCCAGGTGGAGTCTTCGCCGCGACGGTGCCGTCATGGTTTCCTGAGAAGGTGAACTGGATGTTGAGCGACGAGTATCACGCGCCGTTCGTACCGGGAGGTCACGTGCGTATCTACACCGCCCGTGAGCTCAAGCGAAAGATTTCCGGCCAAGGTCTGCGAGTGCGGGGTGAGCACCGATCACACGGTTTGCACTCGCCGTACTGGTGGCTGCGCTGCGCAGTCGGACCAGCGCGCGAAGACCACTCACTCGTGGCGAAGTACAAGCGCCTGCTTGAGTGGGACATCGTCAAGGCGCCTCGACTCACCCGCACCCTCGATCGCGTGCTGAGTCCTGCGCTCGGCAAGTCGTATGTGGTGTATGCCGAGAAACCGCGCGAGGTATCCCGATGAACCCGCACGACCCGCTCAACACGGCGACGGACATGACGAGATTTCGTGCGCCCGCGCTGCCAACCCGCAGTGAGTTGCTGCAGACCGCGCAATGGATTGCGTCGTTGCAGCTTGACAACGGAATGATTCCTTGGTTCATCGGCGGTCACTGCGACCCATGGAACCATGTCGAGACCGCCATGGCACTCGACGTGATGGGCTTGCATGATCGTGCGGCGCGGGCCTACGACTGGCTCACAGCGACTCAACGGCCCGATGGTTCGTGGCACAACTACTACCGCAGTGACGGCACGATTGAAGACGCCAAGCTTGACTCAAACGTCTGTGCTTACATTGCGGCCGGTGTCTGGCATCACTGGCAGTGCACGCAACGTCAAGATGACATCGAACGCTGGTGGCCGACCGTCGAGCGAGCCATGGAGTTCGTGCTCAACATGCGACGCAAAGACGGCACCATATTGTGGGCCAGGGAAACTGACGGTGAACCGTGGAACTACGCCTTGCTCACCGGGTGCAGTTCGATTCGCCATTCACTTCACTGCGCGGCAAATGTCGCAGCGTTGGTCGGCGAGGCTCGACCGCTTTGGCGGGCAGCGGCCGATGCGATTGACGCCGTCATCAACCACGCTCCGGATTCATTCGAACCAAAAACTCGTTGGGCGATGGACTGGTACTACCCCGTCTTGACGGGTGCACTCATCGATGACGCCGCCAAGCTGCGCCTCAATGATTCTTGGGACTCTTTCTTTCTCGAAGGAGAACCCACCGGCGCAAATGCTCGCGGCATTCGCTGCGTCAACGACGAACCGTGGGTGACCGCATCAGAAACTGCTGAGTGTGCGATCGCCTATGCGGCAATCAACGACCATGAAACTGCCAGTGACTTGCTCGCACTCACCACGGTGCATCGCAACGCAGACGGCTCGTACTTCACCGGCATCGTGTGGCCGCAGGGCATTTGCTTCCCCGACAACGAAGTCAGCGCCTACACCGGTGCTGCGGTGATTCTCGCTGCCGACGCGCTCGCGGCACTCTCTCCAGCACACCAGTTGTTTACGCAGCACTAACGCGGCGAAGCACGCGCAGCGAACCTGTGCAACCGACCTCGATGAACCGACCCGATGCGAGCGCGGGTCGATAAATCTCGTCGTGTGGTGCCTGACCGCCATCGGCCGGGTCGGCAAACACATCGTGGACCGCGAGGACTCCACCAACGGCAACGTGCGCGTGCCAGGCGTGATAGTCACCGCGCGCAACATCACGACCGTGACCACCATCGATGAAACACAGAGCAAGCGGCGTTGTCCACTCCGCGCCAATTGCATGGGAATCACCCACGCACTCGTGCACCACTTCTGTTAGCCCAGCACTACGCATTGTCGCGCGGAAGAACGGCAACGTGTCGATGCGACCGTCGTGGTTCACCACTGCTGGGTCATGCCATTGCCAACCGGCTTGGTTTTCTTCTGATCCCCCGTGATGATCGACGGCGTACAACGACACCCCACGTTCGGCGGCGACTGCGCCCAACCACACCGTGGAGCGTCCGCAATACGAGCCGATCTCGGCAAGCGGCAGACCAGGGAGCTCATCGCAAGCAGCATGTGCGGCGTCAAACAGCGCATCGCCTTCGGCCTCGGGCATGAAGCCCTTTGTCGCGAGTGCAATCGTGCGCAGCCGGTCATCGAGCCGCCGCATCGTTGCGAATGCTAATGAGACAGCTGGCGCGTGTCTCATCGGTGCGTTTCTCTGCCAACATAGAGAGGTGCCGACTGCGCGCCGACCGCTCGACGACCTGATCGACCTACTCAATGTCGAGGCCATTGAGGTCAACATCTTCCGTGGCCGCAGCCCCGACGAAAAGCGCCAACGCGTCTTTGGCGGTCAGGTTGCAGGTCAGGCGTTGGTCTCGGCGGCACGCACCATTGATGAGCAGGTACGCGGTATTCACTCACTGCACGCCTACTTCGTGCGACCAGGTGACCCGAACGTTCCGATCTTGTACGAAGTCGATCGCCTGCGCGATGGCAAGAGCTTCTCCACTCGCCGAGTGATTGCGATTCAGCACGGCAAGGTGATCTTCAACCTGCAGGCAAGTTTTCATGCTGACGAGCCGGGTCTCGACTATCAACTCGCGATGCCGAGTGGTGTGCCAGACCCCGAGAGCCTTCCCGACTTCAAGACGCGCATGGAGCCGTTCAAAGAGCAACTCGGCGACTGGTACGACCGACCACGACCGATCGACATTCGCTATGTCGACAACGATCCGCTGTCACGTGAAGGGCAACCACGTCTTGGTCAACGTGTGTGGATGCGCGCCGATGGTGAACTGCCCGACGACCCCGTCTTGCACACCTGCATCGTCACCTATGCCAGCGACATGACGTTGCTCGACACCGCCCTCTTGCCGCACGGTATTGGTTGGACTGACGGCAAGGTGCAGATGGCCAGTATCGATCATGCAATGTGGTTCCATCGACCGTTCCGCGCCGACAACTGGCTGCTGTACGACCAGTCATCGATCTCGACCTCCCATGCTCGTGGCCTGGCGGGCGGCGCCATCTTTACCCGTGATGGGTCGATGGCAGTTTCTGTCGTGCAAGAAGGTCTCATTCGCGTGGTGGGTAAGTGATGTCTGGTGCCCTTGCCGTCGACTTCGCGCTCGTCATTGCGGGCTTCATTGGTATGGAGGCCGTCACCTATGTCGTGCACCGCTTCGTCATGCATGGGCCGCTCGAGTCGCTACACCGCAGTCATCACCGCAACGCCGCGGCAGCCTTTGCCGATAAACGACCGGAACCCAACGATGTGTTTCCTGCCGCATTCTCGTTGGTCGTCCTCGCCGCACTGTGGGTCGGCTTCAACCTCTCGGGCTTTGCATGGCTCGTGCCACTCTTTGTGGGTGTGACGGTGTACGGCATCGTCTACACCGCGATTCACGACGGAATCATTCACGGTCGTGTCGCCTGGATGAAGCGCATCGACACACGCTGGACTCGCTCACTCACACTTGCCCATCGCGCCCACCATCGCGCCAACAGCGAACCTTACGGAATGCTGCTGCCTTCACTCACCATGCATGAGAGATCGGTGCGCAATCAGGTAGCGCGCAGCGGGTCACGACCATCCCAAGTACCTGTCGACCAATAGGGAACAAACCGCGCGAACATCTCTTCGCCGTACCAATTCTCGGCCCGCGTGCGTTGCACCACTGCACCATGGTCTGGGCGACGGGTGGCAAAGTTACGCATCGCATCGTGATTGCGCCACACACTGAACGTGCCGAGTCGCAAGATTGGTGCTTCGCCGACGGCGACCACAGCCACGAGACCATCTGATGCTTGCAGCTCGCGGTCAACCACGCGAGCGGCTGCGCTGAAGGTGCGCCAGGCTCGCAGGCGAACGTCGGCGCGAGTGATGATGGCGAGCGGTGTGTCGGCATCACCCGACGAGTCACTCTGATCTCGCTGCAAGATTCTCGGCACGTGCACCCCGCGCCACGCGCCGTGACCGCCAGCGCCACGCAACTTCACGTGCCACGACTCACGCAGGCCGGCACGGTGCTGCTGGGCAGTGATGAACGCATCGGCAGCCGACTCGGTCTGCCAGAGACAAAACAGTGCAGTGCGCCCCCACTCACTGCCTGGCGCGGTGCTCGAGCCCTTGCCCGTACCCAACACCCGCACGAAGAGCAGCTCTGCACTACGTCGATAGCGCAGACGATCAAAAGCGAGGGCGTTGATCATTGCCGCGTTGTTGCGCCAGCGCAGGAGATGAAACGTCGCAACCGCAGCCATGTCTGCCTTACAGTGTGTCTGCGTGACTGAGGCATTGCTCGCCGTACTCATCGGCTATCTCCTCGGCTCGCTACCGATAGCCGACTTCGTCTCGCGGCGATACGGCGGGCCGAACCTGCGCGATGTCGGTGACCACAACCCAGGGTTCTGGAATTCGCGGGCGGTGCTGCCGCGTAACGCGTCACTCACCATCTTCATTGGTGACCTCGCTAAAGGGGTCGTCAGTGTGCTCGCTGCTCAAGCAATGACAACCGACTGGCGGGTGTGGTATCTCGCAGCAGGTGGCGCAATGGTTGGTCATGCGTGGCCGATCTTTGCGCGATTCAGCGGCGGTCGCAGTGTGCTCGCCTGGGTCGGTGCGGCCATCGTGCTCAGCCCTCTGCCGGCAGGGTTCGCCGTGTTGATGGTGTTGTTGTTCTGGGCGGCAACTCGCGAGTTCAGTCACGCCGTGCGAATCGGTGTCGTGTTGTTTCCCTTTGCACAGTGGTACCAAGACGGTCCGTGGCGCACCGCGGCAACCGGCGTGCTGATGAGCATCATCGGCGTGCGCTTCGTGATGGCCAGCGACGTGATGGCCAGCAAGACGGGCCTCGCCGACATGTACGCGTCAATACGTGCGGCCGCGCCACTGGCGCGATGGAAACATCGTGCCGCGCACGACGACAATCCACGCGAGTAGGTCGGCAAAGGGCGAAAGCCAATAGCCAAGACCACCGCGTTCATATGCGCGACGCGTGCCAATGAGTGTGCCGATACGAATGGCGAGAAGCGTTGCAGAGAATGGTGTGAAGAAGAGCGACTGCGTTACGCCACCGACCGCGACCAGCAATAACGGTGCTACGAGGGTGAGCGCAGTAACCAGCACACCGCTGAATTGACGCCAAGGTGATTCCACCGTGGTGAGTGCGAGCGACCGACCCCAACCGCGCCACGTATCGCTGAACGAATCGAACATCTCCACCACCAGCAGGTCTCGACCATCAAACATTTCGACCTGCTTGCCGCGTGCGACCAACCAGCGAACCAGGGCGACATCTTCAATTGTTGACGAGCGCACGGCGGTGAACCAGTCGTCGTGCAAGGCATCATGTCGGCGAAACACCATGCACTGGCCATTGGCGACGGCATCTCGACGCGCCTGCCGCGCGCCAGCTGCATGGCGATAGACGAGCGAGGTCAGCATCGCAGCGTGCAACCACCGACCGAGTTGACTGCGACAACGAAAGCGCGGTGCAACGGTGGCAAGATGCGCATCGCTCTGCAGCAACGCATCGCGGGCAGCAAGAGGCAGCTGTGCCGACGGTCGTGTATCTGCATCGAGCGTCACCACGACATCGCCCTTGGCGACAGCTACACCTTGTTGCAAGGCCCATGCCTTTCCCACCCACTCGGCCGGCAACGCAGCACCGCGCACCACAGTTGCACCGCATTGTTCGGCAATCTGAGCAGTGGCGTCACTCGACTCGTCATCGACGACGATCACCTCGAGCACGCCCGGTGCGCCACGCAGTGCTGCCAAACAATCGGCAATGCGCGCAGCCTCGTTGCGAGCCGGGATCACCACACTGATCGAGCCAGCGCCGACGACGTCTCCGCCTGCAACCAATCGGTGCGCACCGCGCGCGGCACGCCACAATCGCGGTGCGACGACGACAAGTGCAGCCGCTTCAGCAGCGGCGAGCAACCACCACACCAAACTCGTCACGCATGCACTGCGGGTCGGCGTTGCGACCACGGGGCTGCAGTCTCAAGCTGGGCCGCGAGACGCAACAAGAGATCTTCGCGATACGGCGCACCAACGAACTGCACACCCATCGGCAGGCCGTCGGCACTCATGTGCAACGGCAGGCTGATGGCCGGCTGCCCAGTCATGTTGAACTGTGCGGTGTACTGCATGATCTCGCGAATGCGGTCGGTGGAATCATCGCCAGACAACGCACCAATCTTTGGCGGTGGGCCAGCAAGAGTCGGTGTGACAAGCACGTCGAAGCCCTGTGAACCATCGCGCGGCAACCACCACGACACGACCTTGCGCGTCCACGCTTGCATCCAGCCGACGGCAGTGAGATAGGCAACCACATTGGTCACATTGCCGAACTGCGCCATCAGATGATTGCCGGGTTCGATGTCGTCGGTCGAGAGAGACACACCGAATTGTTTCTCGAGTGCTGCGACGTCATTGGCAATGTGCGCGATGACGATTGCCAAGAACATGTCGCCGAAGTCGGCGTCGTTCAACGCCACTGGGTGGGTGACCTCGACGTGGTGGCCGAGTGACTCCAACAACTTTCCTGTTGCAGCAACGCTGGCGCGTGCTTCGGGATGATCGAGGCCGCCAGGCAGCAACGCACCAGACAACAGACCGACGCGCAGCTTTCCGACTGGTGCGCCAACTTCGCTGACATACGCGCGTGCCGGTGGCGGCGGAGTATTCGGATCGCCAGGTTCGTATCCGCTGATGGCATCCATCACTGCGGCGGTGTCGCGCACCGATCGCGTGACGCAACCTTCGACGACGCCACCGATCCAACTTTCGCCAAGGGCTGGTCCGAGACTGACGCGACCTTTGCTCGGCTTCAAACCGACGAGGCCACATTCACTTGCCGGAATGCGGATCGACCCGCCGCCATCGTTAGCGTGCGCGACCGCGACACAACCCGCGGCAACAGTTGCGGCAGAACCGCCGCTGCTGCCACCCGTCGAGTGATCGGTGTTCCACGGGTTGCGAGCGGGACCATAGGCAAGCGGCTCGGTGGTGATGGTGCTGCCGAACTCTGGCACATTGGTGCGGCCGATGGTGATGAACCCGGCGCGACAGAGCCGCTCATAGAGATAGGAGTCTTCGGTGGCCACAAATTTGCGGTTCTTCAAAAAGCGCGTGCCGAGGTGATACGGCTCGCCCTTGATCTGACAGTTGAGATCTTTCACGACGATCGGCACACCAGCAAACGCGCCGCTGCGGCCCTTCTTCGCCTCGTCGCGCGCCCGCTCGAAACGCGGGTGGATCACTGCATTGAGTTGCGGGTTCACCTTGCCCACGGCGGCGATAGCCAGGTCGATGAGTTCAGTGGCCGAAATCTGTTTTGACGCAACGAGTTGGGCTTGACCGGTGGCGTCGAGTTCAAGTGGAGTGCTCATGTTCCGCCACACTAGAACCCGTGCGGGTGCTCGCGGCAGTCGACAAGTTTCGCGGAACCGCAACGGCCGCCGAGGTAGCTCGAGCGATCGCCGTCGCATGCCAATCGCTCGGCCACGACTGCGTTGAGATGCCGTTGGCCGACGGTGGCGAAGGCACGTTGCAGGTGCTCGGCGGACCAAACCGCACCTCGCAGGTCGAAGGCCCACTCGGTCTGCCCGCGACGGCGCAGTGGCGTCTGCACGACGCGACGGCGATTATTGAAATGGCACAGGCATCGGGTTTGCAACTCGTCGGTGGTGCCGAGGGCAATGACGCGGTACTTGCTTCGACCGTTGGCACGGGCCAGCTCATCGATGAAGCACTCGCTCTTGGTGCGCGACGCATCATCGTGTGCGTCGGTGGGTCAGCAACGACTGACGGTGGTCTTGGTGCCGTGCAGGCAATCACCAAGCACAAGATGCTGCGTGACGTTGACTTCGTTGTGGCGTGTGATGTGCGCACGATGTTCGTCGACGCCGCCGAAACGTTCGCGCCGCAGAAGGGTGCGACCGACCAGCAAGTGCGGTTTCTCACTGCGCGACTCGAAGGTGCAGCCGACCACTATCTCGCGCGATTCGGCGTCGATGTGCGCGCATTGTCGGGTAGTGGCGCCGCTGGTGGTCTCGCGGGTGGGCTCGCCGCACTCGGCGCACGACTCGTGCCCGGCTTTGATCTCGTGGCGAACGAAGTTGGTTTTGCTGCAGCACTCGCCGACTGTGATCTTGTCATCACCGGTGAAGGACGCCTTGATGCCACGAGCTTCGCTGGCAAGGTAGTGGGAGAAGTAGTCCAGTCGGCAGGTGCCGACGAAAAACCGGTCGTCGTGATCTGCGGTGAGATCGACTCCGACGCTCATTCGACCATGGAACGGTTGGGCGTGAGCCACATGGGTCTCCGAGAACGCTTTGGGGACCTTGCCGTGTCAAGAACCACTGAGTGCATCGCTAGGTCCGTCGCACTCCACATGCGCGACCAACCTGACCAGCGGTAGTCAGTGAATGTTGGTCGTTATTTCTTGAGGTCGACGACCGGCTCCCACGTACGCGAGGTCCATGAGTTAATGAGCGCTTGTTGCACGCTCACAACATCGACCGCCTCGGCAAACCCGGGGGTGAAACGGGTTCCACGTACGAGTGACGTGAGGAACTGATAGTCCTCGATAGCGACGAGGTCTTCGAAGCCGATCGCGTTTGCCTGACCAGGAGCAAAGGCGCCGTGGTAGGGAAATCGATCGCCGCCGAAGATAGTCGTGTAGCCGGTGTTCGGACCGTCGTCGCGACGGTAGAACTGCAGTTCATTGAGCTTCTCGAGATTCCACGCCAGAGCACCGTCAGTGCCGTATACCTCGAATGCATTCTGACTCTCAGGACCCACGGTCGAGCGACTGGTCTCGAACGTTCCGGTGGCGCCATTTTCGAATCGGCACAACATTGAGGCGAAGTCTTCGTTCTCGACTTCACCTTTGGGATCCTCCGGTTTGCCACGCCCGTAATGGCTGGCGACGCCAGTTGGCAGTGGTCGATGCGTGATGGTGTTGTGCTTCATCCCCACCACCTCGGTGATGCCACCAATCAGGTAATGCGCCATCGAGACCGAGTGGCTGAGAATATCGCTCGTGACTCCGTAACCAGACTCTGCGAATTTGAATCGCCAGGTGAGCAGGCCAAGTTCGTCGCTTCCGTACATGCTGAGGAATCGTCCGCGATAGTGCGTAACTTTCCCGATGGCCCCCGACTGAATGAGGCTTCGAGCATGAATCACCAGTGGTGCCCAGACGTAGTTGTAGCCAACACCTGTCGCGATGCGGTGCTCAGTTGCCAGACGATACGCCTCGACCGTCTGCTCGGGCTTGCCACCAATCGGCTTCTCGCTGAAGATTGATTTTCCCGCACGTGATGCCGCCTCGATCATCGGGAGATGCAGCATGTTCGGGGCTGTGACCCAGACGGCATCGACATCGGATGCCGATACCGCTTCGTGAAAGTCGGCAACTGCGCGTGTGAAACCAAAGTCGCGCACGGCGCGTGTACGACGGCCCTCGTCGGTATCGGCACAGACAACGAGCTCGGGCGTGAACTCGCACTCGGGAAACAGCGATGGAATCCGCATCGCTGAGCGACTATGGGCCTGACCCATCCAACCGAGACCGAGTACGGCAATACCAATTCTTTTGCGTGTCATCTCACCACTCTGCCACTTGCTGAGGTGATCGGCACACGTGGATCAATCTTCTGCGACTTCCAGGAGTCGCGAATCCAGTGGTGACTCGGGTCATCGCAGAATGCCATGGTGCGATCATCCGAGGGGCCGGCGAGCACGTTGAGGAAATACATCGGGTATTCCGGGGCTGCAATCGACGGTCCGTGGTACCCGGCCGGGAGAATGTAGACGTCACCGTCCCGCAGGGTAACCGTGTCGTCCACCGATCGATCCACGGTGTAAGCATGAAAATAACCAGTTGCTTCGGCGACTCCGTGATCCGAATCCTGTTTGCCAAGCCTGAAGTAATAGATCTCTTCGTTCATGTATGGACAGCCCTCAATGCCATCGTGGCGATGCGGTGGCCACGACGACCAGTTGCCCCCCGGTGTCAAGACCTCACACACAAGGATGCGATGTGCTCCACGAAACGAATCCGGTGTGGCGATGTTGTTCACCTGTCGTGTAGCGAATCCTGCACCTCTCGGCTCAACAGGTACGGTCGCCGCGCGACCGTGATGAACAGGAAACTCTCGTTCAGCCCTCGCAGTGCACACGGCGAACTCACCTGGGTCACCCGTCACGCGAACGGATGCGCCAACTGGCGCATACAACCAGTCAGCAACTGCTGCAAACACTCCCGGTCGGCCCGCAAGAGCGAACGTGGTTCCATTCACCGTGACGTTTATCGAGATTGTGGAAAGCGGGACGATCACCACTTCGCGATCGGCGAAGGAGAACTCCACTTCGCGCTCACGCGACAAGTCATGCACTTCGAGACCGCAGTAGGTCCAACCAGCCCGCTGCGCGTCGAGCGACACGGGTTGGGTAGGCGTCGCCAACGATCCGTTCGGCAGATACCAACTCATCGCAAAGTCTGACGCGACATCATGTGCGCACCCCATGCACCAGTCGGACTGCCCGTTCGGTCATGTCTCCGACCGAACGTCCATGTGGAAAGAGCAGTGGTCTGCCTGCGACCAAGCCGATGACATTCGGCACTTGCAACGCATGCTCCCACTCTCGCAGCGTCTCGTCGAGGTTCTCGCCGGGATCACCGCCGAGTAGGAGTATTGGCATCGTCGTTGCACTGCCGAGTGTGACTGCACTGGTCCACGCCGGAAGCTTGAGCCACGTGAGCATCGAATTAGCACCGAGCCCTGCGGCGATTGAGACAATCTTGTCGAGTCGGTCGGTGCTTCGGTCGAGGGTCGGCAAACCGGCGGAATCGACCACATACGGGAGAGGCTCGACGATGCAGACGAGTCCGCGCTCTTCGAGCAAACGCATCTGCGCCACGACGTCGGCCAGCGTCGTCGCGACGCCGCGGTCGGTGTGCTCGATTCGTAGCAGAACCTTGCCGCCGTCAAGCCCAAGACGAGCAACGTGCTCCGCGTCGTAGGCCGTCATTCGGTCGTCGAGACCCCACTTGGCACCGAGGTAACCACCCCGATTCATGGTGCCAAACACCAGTTTTTCCTCCAGTGCACCGAGCCAAGCGAGCTCCTCGACAAGGTCGGCGCTGGCGAGCAATCCGTCGACCTGAGGATGACCCAGAATCCGCACGAGTCGATCGAGTAGGTCGCGTCGATTGGCAAGTGCAAACGGCTGGTCGCCAGCTGCCACGATCGCACGGGCGGTGTGATCGGCTGCGACGATGAGCAGGCGACGATCTGCCCCCATCAGGGCGCGACGTCGACGCCCCGAAAGAGCCTCGACGAAGTTGTTCGGGCATTCGGCTCGTTCACGCAACAACCGAGTCCATGTTTCGTCGGTGATTGCGGAAACGGTCATGACCGATGTGCCGGATCGTTCATGAATGAAGTGAGCTGTTTGATGTCAGGCATCGCATCGGCACAGGTCAACTGTGTGGCGACGTACGCGCCTGCAGCATTTGCATGTTCACCGATGGTTCGAATATCCCAACCGTTGACCAATCCGTGAATCAGGGCGCCACCGAAGGCATCGCCAGAACCCAACCCGCAGACCAGCGTGATTCGCAGTGGCTTGATAACGGCACGTTCATGCTTCGTCGCCAGAAGAACTCCCGCAGCTCCCATCTTTACGATTGCGAGTGAAACTCCGCGCTCGATGAGCATGTCGGCGGCGCGTTCAGGGTCGTCGGTGCCAAGCGCCATCGCACACTCAGTTCGGTTACCGACAACGACACTGCACCAATCAATTGCGGCTTGTGCTGCCCGACGCGCATCGTTGATCGAAGCCCAGAACGATGGTCGATAGTCGAGATCGAGTACCGTGTGCGAACTCCGATTGCGTTGTTTGAGCCAATACAGTGACGACTCGGCCGTCGAACCTCGCGATAGTGCGCAGCCACTCATCCAGAAAACATCACACTGACCTAGTCGTTCTTTCGACAGGTCGGTTGGTAGCAAACTTGTATCCGGCGCATCGGGCTGACGGTGAAAAATCAACTTCGGCTCCTCCGGTGGATCAAGTGCCGCAAGTACGACGGGCGTCAGATTGCCGTGCGACACGCCGATGCTCGACGTATCGACACCCCAACTTCGTAAACGTTCAACAACGTAGCCACCCAGCTCGTCGTCACCGACCTTCGTAACGAGCGTTGCCCGGTGCCCCAGTCGTGCTGCGGCAACGGCGACGTTGGTTGGGCTTCCACCGACGCTCTTTGAGAACGTCTGCTGGTCGCGGAACGATGCCCCTGCTTCTCGGGCATACAGGTCGACGCTCACGCGTCCAACGGTCACCACGGAACCTTGCATCACATTGAGAATAGGTCGCTCGAAGAATTAGGTTATCTTCGTGGAGATTCTCGTCTACGGTGCTGGCCGAATGGGTCAGATTCGAGCGGAGGATTTGATTACCCATCCCGCAGTGAAGCGAGTGGTCATTGCCAATCGCAATGCCGAGCGTGCAGCCGAACTTGCTTCACGACTGGATATCGAGAGCGCGCCGTTTGATCGTGTCGACCCGCTGGCATTCGATTCGGTCATGATCACAACGGCCACAGCGAACCATGCCGACCTTCTTCGCAAGTCAATGGCACCTGGGCGCAGAATCTTCTGCGAGAAACCGATTGCGCTCGAGTTGACAGACGCCAAGAACATCGTCGAACAGGCGCAATCGGTCGATTGCGAGATTCAGATCGGCTTTCAGCGACGGTTCGACAAGGCAATGCGTGAAGTCAAGCACCGCATCGTCTCTGGTGAGCTCGGCACCCTCTATGTGATGCATCTAGTGTCTCACGACCACCAACCGTCACCACGAGAGTTCCTTGAGGGAAGCGGGAGCATTTATCGCGATCTCCACGTACACGATTTCGACATCGCCACGTGGTTCGCCGACTCCGAAGCTGAATCTGTCTTTGCCACTCACAAAGTTCGTGAGCACAAGCAATACGCAGAGTTCAACGACGGTGACGTATCGCTGATCCACCTCGTGACGAAGAGTGGAGTTCAGGTTGCAATCTCGGGCACCCGTCATGACCCACGGGGTCACGACGTTCGCCTCGAGGTTTTCGGGTCTCGTGACACCGTTGCGGCCGGGCTGTCGTCTCGCACCCCACTGCTCCCGATTGATGAACAAGCGCTCATCGCTGGTCAACCGTGGGGTGGTTTCATCGAACGTTTCCGAGATGCATTCCGAGAAGAAACTGCGGCATATGTCCGATGGTTGTCGGTGGGTGGAGACAATCCGTGCCCGCCGAGTTCTGCCATTCACGCATCCGAAGTCGCCCTGGCATGCGAAACGTCGGCTAGAGAGCATCGTGTTGTCACCATCGAGGAAGTTCGAGCGCACCGATGACCACTCGGCGCGTCAAAACTGCACTCATCGGACTTGGGCGAATGGGTCGCACACACGCGGCTGCACTGCGCAACGTCGCTGCGCTCGACGTGGTAGCCGTAGTCGACCCATCCCCCGCATCGCGCGAGGCGGCAGAAGAGTTTTTCCCCGGGGTCGCAACCTTCGAGCATTATTCCACTGCGTTTCATATCGCCGAGGCGTGCATAGTCGTGTCGCCAACCCCCTTGCATCCAGCCATCGTCCGTGAAGCGCTGAGTGCTGGAGTACATGTGCTCTGCGAGAAGCCGCTCTCGCTCGATGTCGACGTGGCACGTCGTCTACACGATGATGCGGTGGCATCCGAACGTGTGCTTCAGATTGGTCATTGGCGACGATTCTCGCCGCCGTGGTTGCGTGCCAAGCAGCTGCTCGATCAAGGTGCGATTGGTCGACCTCTATGGATTCGACTCTCGCAATGGGATGCCAACCCGCCACCAGCGGCGTTTTGTGATCCGACGGTAAGCGGTGGCTTAGCGATTGATTGTGGCGTGCACGAATACGACCTCGCTGAATGGTTCTTCGGTGAAAGGGTCACATCGGTACGTGCATGGAACCTGCCGCTCGTCGACATGTCACTAGCCAAAGTTGGCGATGTCGACAATCTCTGTGCTGTGCTCGGCTTTTCCTCGGGTCGAGCCGCGCAAGTCGATTTGTCGCGAAACTCGCGTTATGGCGACGATGTGCGCACGGAGATATTGGGTGAGAACGGGGCGTTGTTCGTCGATCTCTTACCGACTGGTCGAGCGCGAATTGCCGACGCCAAGGGGATTCGAGATGTCGCCGACAGCAACGTTGTCGACGCGACGCTCGCGGGCGTGCAGGCACAAGCCGAGGCCTTCGCGCGACGGATCGCTGGCGAGTCTGTCGACGTGCCCGATGCCCACGCGAGTGCTCGCTCAACTCTCATCGGTCACGCAGTCATGCAATCTGCTCGTAGGCACCAAGAAGTCGCAATTACAACCTGATTCGTCGCCAATGAGTGCTCCCTCCACCATCGTTCTTCATCAAGACGACATTGGCATGTGCCACGGCGCCAATCTCGCGTTCTCTGAGCTATCAGCCGCCGGTGCAATCACGAGTGGTTCGGTCATGGTGCCCTGCCCCTGGTTCAGTGAGGCCGCTGAGATGGCCCGCGACAACACTTCACTCGATCTCGGCGTACACCTGACCCTCACCGCAGAGAAGCGCCACTACCGATGGTCGCCGCTGATTGGTGCGTCATCGGCCAGCGGCCTTGTCGACGACGAGGGCTACATGTGGCGAGATGTCGCCTCGACTCGGCGAAATGCCGACCCTCGTGCGGCCGCCGAGGAGATGTGCGCCCAAGTCGAGCGAGCCGTGGCAAGCGGGTTTGATGTCACGCATCTCGATGCCCACATGGGCGCCGCACTTGCACCCGAGTTCTGTGGCGAATATCTCCGTCTCGCCGACCAATATGAGATTCCGGCGCTCATGACTCGGACACTCTCGGCATATGGGCCGAATAATCATCTCGCTGGCGTGTCAGAAGAGCAATTCGCAGAATTCGTTCAAGAGGCTCGACGAATGCAGATTCCAATCGTCGAGCGGGTGCTGGAGACCGACTTTGGTCGTCCGGTCAGCCGCCCCCTTTCCAAGGGGCACTACGAAGGCATGTTTTCTGCGGTCGCATCCGGAGAAGAATCAGGGTGGTACTTCGCCGCATTGCACCCGAACACGCCAGGCGAGGTCGAGACAATCGAACCCGAGCATTCGCACGTGCGAACCGACGAGTACCGATTGTTCGGCAGCAATGAGTACATTCGCTGGCTGAAGAGCGGCGTCGTACGCACCTCTTCTATGCGCGATCTGCGTGATGCAATGCGGCGGGCTAGACGCTCGCGTTGAGTTGGCGCGGCAGCTTCGCTTCGATGATCTGCGCCATTACAAGCACGGTGGCCGAACAACAAATGAGCGCAACGGGATACGTCCACAAACTCACGCGCTCGAGCAACTGACCAACGAACCACGGCATCACCGTCGAGCTGAGACCTGCCGAGCCGACAATTCGCGACGTCATCTTGCCTGAAAGCGGAATTCGACTGCCGATAAACGCAAGCATCAACGAAAACTGTGGTGCGGTCGCCAATCCGTAAACGAATACGACGGGTAGCAACAAGACGTCCACCCTGGTCAGCATCACGAGACAAGCGAAGACGTTTGCAATCGCCCCAATCTGCACCGGCCGCGCGCTTCGACTTGCCTTGGCCAACCACACTGTTGCGAATCGTCCGACCATGAATCCAACCCAGAACAACGAGTTGAGTAGTGCGGCTTGAATTTTCAGCATGCCGATTCGAGTGCCGTAGGTGTAAATCCACGTCGCGAACGCAACTTCGACGGCGACGTAGGCAAAAAAATACATGACGATTACGGCAATCTGCTTGATTGATATGTCACCATGAAGCTCCCGAACTTCGACGTGTGGGTCTTCAGGAGAGTGTCGAGTGAGCACGAACATCGCAGCACTGGCCGCGAGGATGGCGCAAAAGAAATACGCTAGAACGGCGTCGCCGGCAAGTGAATCAGAAGCGCGGACGATGAACGGGCTGGCAATCGCGCCAACTCCGAACATTGCGTGCATCAAGGCAATCGACGGACCAGACTGCTCTTTTTTTTCCCACATCATCATGGTGTTGCAGCCGACATCCGACGTCGAGATAGCGGCACCGAAGAAAAAGAACGCCACGCACAATGCGGTCAGCGTCTGCCCGAGTGAGATGCTGGCAAAACTCGCCGCTGCAAGTAGGCCTGCCACCCCGATGAGTCGGTTTCCCCATCCGCGGTCGTATCCACGCACGAACAGCCGCGTTCCGGTGAGGTAACCACCGCCGTAGAACATCAGAACGGTGCCAACTCCGGCCACCGTTGAACCGATTTGCTCGGCGAGCAACGGCAACGATGGTCCAACTACGCCGAACGTGGTTCCGGTTACCAGAAAGATGGCGAAGTACGCAGTTCGCGATTGGCGGTGCGTCACGGCGCGCAGGCTAGAAGACGCAGAGCATCCTCTGGCGCATCTGAGTTGACGTCTCGCGAAACTCGCGCCGTCTCAAGCAACGAGTTTGCCGCCTGCACGCGAGTGGCCCACGAGCGCCCGGCGGTCTTTCGGCTGGTTCCCCACACCAGACCGATGAGCTCGCCGTTGGAATTGAATAGCGGTCCACCCGAGTCACCCACGTAGGTCGGAGTACGCACTTCCAAACCCGGTCGAGCATCCCTGTCTTGAAGGTCGGCCAGGTAGATATCTTCCGTAGTGATTCGCAAGCGTCGACTGACATACGCAGGTCGAACTACCTGCACCTCATGAGTGGCGGAGATCTCCTCGAAGACGACGAAGGCTGCATGGCCCGTGCGGCCCTCGGCCACTGGCACCGGACTAATCGGCGAACCGTTTTCGGCACGGAGGGGCGAAGAAGCCTGCAGCACGGCGAGGTCCCATTCGGTATCGACCGCCACAATCTGCAAAGGGATTTGGCGACCTCGATCTAGTGCAACAACACGTTCTTGGCCGACCACGCCGTGCGCCACGGTGAGCAAAAGCTGTCCCGCGGAATTCAACGGTTCCGAAACCACAGTGCCGACCGTTCGTGTTGGCTTTCGCTTACAGCCAAGGCCTTCAACGCGGAACACGGCCTCCGTTGACGCCCGCGTTGGTGGCGCGCCTGTGATCGCGAAGTTAATCGCCAAGACGATGCCGGCCACCGCCAACGCGAATGCAATGATTGCCGCGAAGCCTCGTCTGCGACGGTAAACGTTTGTGCTTGAAGGCATCGTATGGTTTAGTCTGCTTGGCGCGATTGTCTCGCGGCAATCATAAAAACGAAGTGGAGCCTGCAATGAGCACATCATCAATCGTCAATCGACTCGTCGGAAACCCAATCTCTTGGGGTGTGTGTGAGGTTCCCGACTGGGGATTCCAACTTGACTCGCGAACGGTGCTGGGCGAGATGAAGCGACTTGGTTTGCGGGGCACCGAGCAGGGACCCGTTGGCTATCTCGGATCGACTCCCGAGTCGGTTGCTGGTGCGGCCGATGAATTCGGTCTCCCAATTGTTGGTGCTTTCGTGCCGCTAGTCATGCACGATCGCGCCCAACGCGATGCCATGCGGCGTGCCGCACACTTCTCGGCATCGCTGCTCGGCGCCACAGGCAAAGGCTTCTTCATCACTGCTGTAGTAGTCGACGAGGGCTGGGGCAAACGATTTCCGCTCTCCAACGAACAATGGCAATCGATGTTCGACGGCTTCAAAGAAGTTGATGAAATCTGCGCGGGATACGGCATCAAGCAAGTGCTACACCCACACCTCAATACCCTCGTCGAAACATTCGACGATGTTAAGCGAGTGGTTGAAGGATCCTCGGTGCGTTGGCTTCTCGATACCGGTCACCTCATGATTGGTGGAACGGATCCCGCGAAATTTGCTCGCGATCACTTCGAGCTCGTTGATCACGTGCACATTAAAGATGCAAAGATGTCAATCGCCAAGCGATTCCTCGCCGGCGAAATCACACTGCTTGAGGCGACGCGCGACGGCATCTTCTGCGCGGCGGGTGACGGCGATGTTCCGATTGCCGAGACGGTCAAGGCGATGGAATCACGCGGCTACACGGGGTGGTACGTACTTGAGCAAGACGTGGCAATCGTCGGCGACCAGCCTCGCAACCCGGTCTCGGCGAGTGCCGCTGTCGAGCGCAGCATCCGCTACCTCGCCACGCTGAACTGACGGTTACGACGACACGCCACCCCGCGAGGGGTAGGTGTGGCTGACGCTCGTCGACGACTAGGTAAGGCCGCGTGCCCCCGCCACGTGGCACCGTTGCCGCTGCGGTCTCGCCGTGCTGTCAGTTGCTAGTCGGCCAAGTCTCCCCAATTTCAGGGGGTACCCCGATTGCTCGCTGACACCTCCTGCGGCCAAAGTTGCCCAATTTCACATCAACCACTACGGTTAGTCAGGTGTCGGCACCCGCCGACATCAACCTAAACAGGGGGAAAGTAATGAAACTCCGAAAGACATGGGGACTCATCCTCGGTGCAACGGCGCTTGTCGCGCTCGCTGCCTGCGGTGGCTCCTCAGACACGGCTGAAGACACGGGCTCAGATGAGGCCGCGACGGAAGCAGAAGACAGCGCAACCGTAACCGCAGGTGAAGACATCAAGATTTATGTCATCACCCACGGTGACGACGGCGTGTTCTGGTCGGTTGCTCAGAAGGGTGCAGAGGCTGCAGGTGCAGCACTCGGCGTCACGCTGATCTACCAGGGTGCGAACAACAACGCCCAAGACCAGGCTCAGATGATCGAAGCGGCGATCGCCGATGGTGCCGATGGCATCGCGGTTTCGCTTGCTGACCCAGCAGCCCTCGAAGGCGCGCTCAAGAAGGTGACCGAGGCGGGAATTCCGCTCATCACCCTCAACTCGGGTAGCGACCTCTTCAAGGGTCTCGGCGCAATTACGCACGTCGGTCAGGATGAGACCATCGCCGGAGCCGGCGCTGGTGAGCGTCTGAAGGCCGCTGGCGGCAAAGTGATGCTCTGCGCAAAGCAAGAGCAGAGCAACGTCGCTCTTGAGACGCGCTGCAACTCGGCTGCCGAAACCTTTGGTGGCGAAGTCATCCAGATCACGACCTCGGGCGACGCAGACCGCGTTACCCAGCAGGCCGAGATCAAGGCCGCTCTGGAAGCCAATCCTGCGATTGACTCCTTCCTCGGCACCGGCCCGGTCATTGCCGTTGACGGCGCCAACGCCGCCAAGGAACTTGGCCGCGCAATCAACGTTGGTGGTTTCGACCTCTTCACCGAACTCTTCGACAAGATCGAAGCCGGCGAAGCGCTCTTCACCATTGACCAGCAGCAGTACATGCAGGGTTACCTGCCTGTCGTGTTCCTCTACTTGAACATCACAAACCAGAACTCCGTTGGTGGAGGTCTGCCAGTGATGACCGGCCCTGGCTTTGTCACCAAGGACAACGTCGCGGCCGTGAGGACGCTCGTCGAGGCAGGCACGCGCTAAATCAGCGCTTGCTTACTCAGGTTCGGCTCGCCCGCCCTTCGGGGCGGGCGAGCCAGCCAGAGAGTTTCTTTGAATACAGCGGATGCGCGGTGATCTGCATCTGGATGGTCAACGTTGACCATCACACCGCAAGGCTCACAACCGCGTCGGGGGGACGGGTATATGTCTGATTCTGATTCACCAGCCCGCAGCGACGAGCGCATCTCGTACCGCGGTCCGGTCAAACGACTACTTGTTTCGCCCGAAATTGGCGCCCTGATCGGCACCATCGTCGTTTGGGCTTTCTTCTGGGGTAACGGCGACACATTCGGCACTGCCGGAAGCACGGCGAACTTTCTCGATGTTGCCGCACCGCTCGGCATCATGGCAATCGCCGTTTCCCTGCTCATGATTGGAGGCGAATTCGACCTTTCGGCAGGTGTCATCACCGGTGCTACGGGCGTGACTATCGCACTCATGGCGAAGTACTTCACCGATGGCGGTGCGCCGCTCTGGCTTGCAATTGGTGCCGCCTTCATCCTGTGTGGCTGTGTCGGATGGTGGAACGGGTTTCTCGTCAATCGAACCGGACTGCCGAGCTTCATCGTCACGCTCGGCACGTTCTTTGTTATTAAAGGTGCAAATCTTGTCTTTGCCAAGCGCGTGAACGACAAGGTCAACATCTCCGACATTGACGAGACCGAAGGCTTCAAGTTCTTCAAGGCAGTATTCGCCGGAGAGAACGTCTTCGAGAACTGGCGCTTCCGAGATCAATCCTTCATCATCGGTGGACTCCTCTGTAGTTTATTGCTCATCGCCGGCCTCATCGAGCAATCGCTCGTACGTCGCGCGTCGCGAAACAACACCTCACTGCTAGCGGCACTGGTCGGTCTGGTCGCGGTCGGCGCTGGCGTGGTCATCCTGCATCAAACCGACTCGGTCGCTGGCAACACGCTCGCTGGTGTGGTCGGTCTGCTCGGCTTGATCGTTGCCATCACTGGTTGGTCGGGCAGCAGGTTCGAGTCACGACAATCTCTGTCTGGTTCACTCCCCACCCAAGCGCGCAACCTGGTGCTTGCTGGCATCGTTGGTAGTTCCGTGGCCGCATTTGCGGGGCAGGTGTTTAGCCGCGACGAGCGTCTCGAAATTCGCCCATGGTTGCCCGTGTGGCTGGTTTGGGTGCTGGCAATGGCTGGGGCTCTGTACCCCATCTTCACCCTGGTGCAGGATCTACGCAACAAGGAAATTGCTCGTTCGGGAGGATCAATCACTTGGTTGGTTCTACGACTGCCAGTCATCAGTCTCGTGACGTTGACACTCGTGATCTCCGTGTTACAGCTCACCACCGTGCAGGCTGTTCGTGCCGTGGTCATCACATTTGCCGGCGTCGCTGCAGCAGTGTGCTTTTATCGGGCGCGCTCAATCGCCGGCACAATCAGCACGATGTGGTTCCGAAACATCGGTGTCTTGATGGGGCTGGCATTCGTCTTGGTTGCATTCGCACTTCGCGCCGATTCATCTGCACCTCGTTTCCGTGGTGGCATCTTCAGCGTGTTGTTGATTGCCGGAGCCCTCGTAATCGCAAGCACGTTCGTTGAGGCGCGACACGTGCAACGGCGGCGCTTCGATACCAAGAGTGACCAACTCGGACAACGACTAGTGGTTGCTGGTGGAATCATCGGATTCGTAGCACTCGGACAACGCCTGCTGTTCAGCGATGGCGTCTTCCGAATGTCGATTTTCTGGTGGTTGTTCTTCACCATTGTCGGCAGCTTCACACTGACCAAGACGAAATACGGCAACTGGATCTTCGCCGTTGGTGGCAACAAGGACGCTGCTCGCGCTGTCGGTGTACCTGCCGACAAGGTGAAGACAGCGCTGTTCATGGCTACTTCGTTGATGGGCTGCTTCGTTGGCACGATGATCCTCATGCGATTGAACTCTGTACAGGCCCAGCAGGGTGACGGTCAAGAGTTTGAGTACATCATCGCCGCAGTCGTCGGCGGCAACCTCATGACCGGCGGCTACGGGTCGGTGATTGGTGCGTCACTAGGCGCGCTCATCATGGCAATTTCGAAGAACGGCATTCCCGCTGCACGATGGAACCAAGACGGTCGCTTCATCTTCCTTGGCGTCGTTCTACTCGTCGCGGTTCTCGTCAATAACTACGTGCGAAAGAAGGCGAACGAGCAACGATGAACACCTCGGCCCCCATACTCGAACTGCAGGACATCAGTAAGTATTTCGGCAACGTCACCGCGCTTGAAGGCATCTCCACCAAGGTCTTTGCCGGTCAGGTTACGTGCGTGCTTGGCGACAACGGTGCCGGTAAGTCGACGTTCATCAAGATCATCAGCGGTCTGCACAAGCCCAGTAAGGGCAAGTACATGTTCGAAGGTCAGGAAGTATTCTTCGAGTCGCCTCGCGAAGCGCGCTCACGTGGCATCGCCACGGTGTATCAAGACCTCGCCGTCGCACCACTCATGTCGGTGTGGCGCAACTTCTTCCTTGGTTCCGAACCGGTCAAGCACTTCGGCCCAATTAAGCGAATTGATGCCAAGTTCGCCCGCGAAACCACCAAAACCGAAATGCTCAAACTCGGTATCGATGTGCGCGACATCGACCAACCCGTGGGCACGATGTCAGGTGGCGAACGTCAAAGTGTCGCAATTGCTCGTGCCGTGTACTACGGGGCAAAGGTTCTCATTCTCGACGAACCAACGTCGGCGCTCGGCGTTCGCCAAACCGACTTGGTGCTTGGCTTCGTGCGCAAGGCAGCCGAGCGCGGACTCGGAGTCATCCTCATCACCCACAATCCACAGCATGCGTTGCCGGTTGGAGACCGCTTCTTGTTGCTCAATCGGGGTCAATCACTCGGTGAGTTCGAGAAGCGGGAGTTGACGCTCGAACGTCTCATTGAGTTGATGTCGGGTCGTGTCCGAGCGAGCTGACCTCACGCGATACCGAGTGA
>Ga0255154_1000249_pt1 | contig 20484 bp, 29 predicted proteins | sample Atl_Atl_RepB_8h_FD_188419 | JGI IMG/M metagenome (GOLD analysis project Ga0255154, IMG submission 188419) | Freshwater microbial communities from Altamaha River, Georgia, United States - Atl_Atl_RepB_8h | ecosystem: Environmental > Aquatic > Freshwater > River | place: USA: Georgia | collected...
GCCGAGCTGACCCTGGCCAGCAATGCGGTGGCCATGAACATCGCCCATGAAGCTGTCCGCAACAAGTGGATGGTGGAGATCAAGACCTGCTCAATGCACCCAACCTCCTGGGCAGTGGGTCGTGTCATTACCCGCGAGGTCTGGCTGGCGGCATCAATGAGCTACGACCCCGAGAAGCTGACGGTGCTGCTCAGCAGCGGCATTGATGCAGTGGGTGCATCGGCGCCGACCAGAACGCTGACAACGGCGAAGGTGGGGATGCTGCCCACTACCGGAAGCATCAGCAACAGGGCTTGGATTGGGGCGCTGTTGATAGGGCCTGCTCTACTGTCCATCCTGCTTTCAGGCGGTATCGGATGAGCTGCGGTTGAACTCCTAGCTCAGCGGCCCACTTTGACAACTGCTGCGTCTTCCCGTTCCAGGTAAGCATCCTGCGCGGCAGGGTGGAGCCTTGCATGATCCGCTCTGGGTCCCATCCAGACTCCACGCGGTAAGCAAAGTTTGACCACCCAATGCCAAGTTCGTCTGCCCAGTCTCGGAAGCACTGAGTTCGTCCTTGGTAGGTGAATAGCCGCGTGTCTCGTTTGTGCCTTGACTGTTCTGCCTTTGTTGCCCAGCGGCAGGTTTCTGGGCTGTAGAGCATCCCATCCCCCAGCATGTCCTTGTCAAGAGTCCTACCTGCGGGACACTCGCCCATGTCGGTGAGGAAGTTGGCAAAGGACCCGCCGGCTGCGGGGTTCCACCTATCGCAAACCCTGACACCTCTACCTCCGTAGCTTGCGTATCCCGTGTCGCTAGGACGGCAGCATCGCCCGATCATGTCGTTCCAGCATCTATAGGTCGGGGTGACTTTGCCGCTTACACAGTGCCCGTGCTTAAGGTTCAGTGGAGGTTTTGATTTGGCCAATGCGCTTTGCCTGCAACCTTGCTGTCAATAATAGGTGAGGCCCCATGAGCTGGTGGGATTGCCCTATCGGCTCGGTGCGTCGCCCGAGCGGCATGGCGCCACCGATTGCGTTGGATTGGCGCGATGTGTCCTGGCGGCTTATGGCATCACCACGCCGCAACCAACGCGAGACTGGTACAGGCGCTTGCGACGAGGCGACACCAGCATCTTCCGCGAGCAGCTGCAGCTCTGGGGCAAGCAAGTTGCCGAACCTAGACTGGGTGCAGTTGCCCTCTGCCGCGGAGACCATGGCTACGGGCTGGCAGTGTGGTGGCAGGACGGATGGCTGAGCTACAGAACGGATCAGGTGTGCTGGTCCCCGCAAGCGATGTTGCCGGTCCAAGAGATTTACTGCCCTACGAACTGCAGCTCTGTGAGTTTGTCGGGATAACGCCCGAGGAGTATTTGCATTTCCAGCGTCTGTCGGACGCGTACAACGGCAAGCGGGCTGAAGAGTACGACCACATTCCAGATATTGAGAACGGCTTTCTTGTCCCGATCTTGATCTCGCTTGTTGTCGGTGTTGCGCTGACAGCGATTGGGGCGTTGCTGGCGCCCAAGCCTCAGGCGCCGGAGATCCGCGCCCCGCAGCAGCAGGACGATGCCCCACGGCTGCAAACCGCCAGTGTCACCGGCGCCAAGCGGTTCACCGCCAATAGCAACTTCGACAGCGTTCAGGAGCTGGCCAGCCTTGGCGAGACCGTCCCGCTGGTGTTTGCCAACCGGCAGGGTGAAGTCGGGGGCATCCGCGTCAAAGCGCTGTTGCTGTGGTCGCAGCTGCTGAGCGAAGAGATCGGCCAACAGCTCAAGGCCGTGCTGATGCTGTCGGCTGCGCAGCTCGCCGCCGACCCTGAGTTCGCTGGTTATGCGATTGGCGATCAGACGCTGAAGAACTACACCAACGCCAAGGTCGGCCTGTACCGGCGGCTGGGCGGCGGGCGGATGACAGAGGCCGACCGTTACCCCGAGGGCACCATTGGCGCCTCTCCTTCCGGGGATGTGTTCAGCCTGTACGACGATGCGAGTGATTCCTACAAGCCGTGGTTTAGCGGCACCCGCTCACCCTCGACGCAAACGCAGTTCGGCTGCTTTAGCCCCCTCGTGAACGGCACCCCGTTCCGCCTGCCCTATGAGCTGGTGATGATCCAAAGCGCAATGGACGGCGCCCTGAAAGACGATGCCAGAAGGAAGAAGGACAAGCTCAACCGGGACTACGCCACCCGTGCTGCACTGACCGCTGCGGCTGGCAACAGCTGCACCTACACGATCACTGGCGGCCAAGAAGACAAGGATGCCTACCCACCGTGGGGCCTTGAGGATGTCAACTCGTCGGTGGAGGACCTGCGCGTTGCGGCCGACGACCAGATCAACATCGGCAGCCTGTACATGGCCGGCACCGCCCAGGTGGTCTGCACAGCTACCAGCACCCATGAGGTCTGGAAGCTCGGCGAGAGCAAGACCTACAACTTTCGGGTGGAGGAGCCCGGCGAGATTGCCACCTACAACCCAGAGGCTGCGGATAACAGGCCCTATGGCTTGATTCTGCAGCGTCTAGCGGTGGCCACCATCGCCAACAACCGCCAATGCGACATCACTGAGCTGGGCATCAAATCCAACGTCTGGAAGCAAATCTCCGGCTTCCCGAACGTCAACAGCCAGCCGGATGCTGGGACGATCAGCAGCTACGAGAGCAAGAACGGCTCCATTCAGCTGGGTAATGTCCAGCGGTATCACAAGCGGCTGAGCTTTTTTACGCTGCAGGTGCGGCCTCTGGGCACCGCCAACGCAGCCTGGACAACGCTTGACGGCGGCAAGCTGTTCTGCGTGAAGGGCAACACCCCGCAGCCGCACTACAACTTCATCAGGATCAAGCACCCACGCGGACAGTACGAGTTCAGGCTGTTGCCGTACCCCGGTGGTGCGGTGTTTAAGTATTGGCGCAATCAAACCGTTTATTTCCTGGGTGGCCTGCAGCTGCAGCGGCTTGGTGTCAATGATTTTGTTGTCAGCTTCAACGGCTATCAGAAGAAACTGACGACCTCAGAGCTAAGCAATCCTGACTGGATCATCGGGGCGGTGCCACCCGCCACGCAAGGCATTGTGCAGGACGTTGCTCCACGCACTGTTGGCAACAGTAAGCCGACTTACACGGTCACCAATAGGACGGGCGAGCGTTACGACAACGGCAACAGATGGGTTGATGCTTACTGGGGCGGCTGGCATCAGGGTTGGTGGGATGGCCGTGTTGTCAGCGGCGCCGGTGGCAGTGACGGCGGTGTTAACTCAATGGGCCTCAGCAAAGGCAGCTTCCGCGGCTCAGACCGCAACTACAAGTATTACGGCATTTATCGGCAGTGGAGTGAGACCCGCGTTGAGGACCCCACTGGCTCCGGTGTATTTAACGCTTCTGGCGGCGCCGGGTCCGGCCTGACTGTTTCCGTCACCCGCTGGAGCAATGGCTATGCGGAGCTTGCTGTTTCAGGCAACGGCAGCGGCTATTACAACGGTGATGTGGTCACGGTTTCTGCGTTTGGCAGCACCTACAGCCTGACACTGCAAACGGATGACGTGATCTACGAGGGGCCAGACAACCTCAACCCATTTGATGCGATCGCCGACATCCCCAAGTACGACGCCGAGCGCACCAGCCACATGGACAACCCGGAGCACGAGGTTGTCTACATCAACGAGCAACTTGTTCAAGAGCCGCCGAACTACGACGACCTGGCGGTGCTGGGCCTGCGGCTGAACGCCAGCAAGGAGTGGAGCAGCTTTGCGCAACTCAGTGCCTACGTGCAGAAGGGCATCGTGGTCGAGCGGCTGCTGGATGACAGCGGCAACCCCACCAGCGGCTTGCGCGGCCCCACCAACAACCTGGCGGAGATCGTCTACGCCCTGCTGACTGACGAGAAGCTGGGTGCTGGGCAGGTGATCGGCCGCGTTGCCGTCAACCGTGAGCGGATGACCCTGGCGGCCCAGTTCTGCCGTGCCAATGGTTTCACGTGGGATGGCATCGTCTCCAGCCGCTTGAACCTGCGGGAGTGGATCTTTGAGCAGGCCGGCTACTGCCTGCTGGACTTCACGGTGCTGGGCGGTCAGTTCAGCCTGGTGCCATCAGTGCCCTATGGCAGTGACTTCAAGATCGCCAACGACGCCAAGGTGCCCATCAGCGCCCTGTTCACCGACGGGAACATCCGCAACCTGAAGGTGAGTTGGCTGAGCCCGGAGGAGCGGCAGCTGTTCAAGGCAGTGGTGAAGTGGCGGCAGGAGCAGCTCAACGGCTTTAGCCAAGAGCGCATGTTCACGATGCGCCTATCTGATGATCAGGGCGGCCGTGACGATGACCCAGAAGAGCAGTTCGACCTGAGTGGCTTCTGCACCACCCAGCAGCAGGGCTTGGCGTTCGCACGGTTTGCCCTGAAGCTGCGCAAGGAGGTTGATCACGGCTTGACCTTCGAGACCACGCCGCAGGCGGCAATGGGAATGGAGCCGGGCCAATACTTCAGGCTGGTCTCCGAGGTCACTCACACCTCACGGTTCAACAACGGGGTGATCAACAGCGAGGGCACGGTGATCAGCACCACCGGCTTGGCAGATGGTGATCACGCAATCCTGTTCTGGCAGCCAGGGACAACGGATGTGCAGGAGGCCACGCTGACAGTGGCCGGCGGCGTCGCGCAGCAGGCTGCGCTGCTGGGCACGGTTTTCACCTTGAGGAACACCACGACCACCAGCAAGGTCTACAAGGTGGAAACTCTCAGCTACACCGAGGATGGCTTTGTTGAGGTGGCAGGTAGCTTCCAGCCGACGACTGACGGTGGGGCGCTAACTACACTGCAGTGGAACGCAACTGACTTCGTGGTGGAGGCCGGCTGATGGCAGCAGTTGCGTTTCCAGCCCTTGTCCCAAGCGGCCGCCGCTACAACCCCGGCAAGTATCCCCAAGGGGAGTTCAAGGCGCTGAATGGCGCCACCACTACCTTGAGGTACGGCAACCGCCGGTATGACGCCGAGCTGGAGCTGACGTTCCAGAACATCACCGACGACAACGCAGCAACAGTGCTGGGGCTGTACGAGCGCACGATGGTGGCCGATGACTGGATCACCTTCACCGCAGCAGACGGTGCTGGTGGTTCAAGCAATGCCCTGGCCAGCTACATCAGGGAAGTTGGGGGCAGTGGGTTGCGGTGGAGGTTCAGCGACCCGCCGAGCGTCGATAGCGTGAAGCCAGGCCGCAGCACTGTTCAGGTGCGCCTGATTGGCCGCCTCGATCCGAACTAGGCGTCTAGCCACGCCCAAGTTCTGCCTAGTCGAATCGAGACAACCGCGTCCCTAGAGACCTGTAAGCGAGCGGCCAGTTCAGACGCGCCTTCAATGCTTGTACGGACGAGCCTGACCTGCTCAGCCGTCAGCTTTGCCATGGGGTGATTCTCTCCCCTGTTATCAGTTCCGTCTCGCAACTTGTCAGCCATATTCTCGGCTGCGGTCCCGTAACGGAGGTTGCACAGGCGGTTGTCCAGCTTTCCGCTTTCCCCGTGGAGCACGTCTAGCCCTGCTGGACGGGGACCAATAAACGCCGAAGCAACCAGGCAGTGAACGCTGCGTTTCGTTGAGTTTCCGTCTTTTCGCAGCGTTACCATTTTGTAGCCGTGGGTAGAAAGCCACGGATCGAGCAGCTGCCCTTGGAAGGTGCGGGCTCTTCCATCGGCGCAGTGGATGGTGCGCGTCAGGCTTCGCACCCTGCCCTGGTCGGAGACTTCATAGAGCCCCTCGTATCCGACGACGGGACGCCATACTTCCTGCATCGGTCAATCCACAGTTGATCGGTCACGCGGCAGGAGCGTCAACTCGCTGCCGCACCCAATCTAGACTGGGGCTGTCGTCTGCTGCTGAGAGCTTGTCTTACATCTCGGGCAAAGACGGCACCATCACTTACGGCGGGGTGAAGCTGGCCAAGGTTGCCAGTTGGAGCCTGTCGTCGCAGGTGGAAGCCCTGGAGGTCACCAGCCTGGCCGATGCTGCCAGGGATTACACGCCCGGCCTGAAGAGCGCCAGCGGCAGCTGTTCGGTTTGGATGTATGACGACGCGGCCAAGAGCCTGCTGAGCAAGGTGGTCCGTACCGACGCGCCTGGTGAGGCGGACAAGCTGCAGATGACCCTCGGCTTCGGGAGCAAGAGCGTCACCTTCAAGTGCCTGATCACCGGCGCTGAGCTGGCAATGGCTGTCGGTGAGGTCATGCAAGCCCAGCTGTCGTTTCAGGTCTGCGGCGACATGAGCGCGGTGGTGCTCTGATGGCTGTCCTTTTAGGGTCCAGCGGCCAGATTGAACTGCGGCGCACCACGCTGAACGACAGGGCATTTCAGGGCACCATTGCCCCCTCAGACATCAACACCGCCAAGGATCGTTTCTCATTCGACTTCCCCCAAGGGATGTTGATGACCGGCGATCAGGTGGCCATCAAGACGCGGGATGGCAGCACCTTGGCTTTTATCAGCCCAGGCGGCTGGCCTGTACCTGGCGATTACCCCGACGGCATTTGGTACGTCTTTGTGGACGAAGTTGGCGGCCTGAGGCTGTATCAACGCTTCGATGACGCTGTGAGCGGTGAGGCAGCCACCCGCGTTCAGCTGCAGGCGATCACAGCGCCGGTGCCGATTGAGGTGCGGGTGGTCAACAACATTGAGCGCATCGTCGGTCAGGTCACGGACTTTGAGCTAAACACCAGCCGCGAAGCCGTTGATGTGACCGAGCTTGGCGAGGAGTTCCGCCAGCAGCACAGCACGATGATCAGCGGCAGCGGGCAGATGTCTTGCTTCTTTGACTACGAACGGCGGCTGTGCGACAACCTCTCGGACATCACCGCCGGCTTCGTGGAGATGCCGATCTACCTGCACCAGCTGCTGTTACGCACGCAGTTGGGCAGTGGCTTTTGGGCGAAGCTAACGCTGATAGGGCGTGGCCAGAAGCCAGGCGCTCGCGCTGAGGATTACGACGACGAGATCTGGTACGAGTTCGACGCCCTTGTCACGAACGTCGGCATTGCGTTCGAGCCCACCCAGCCGGTCAAGACAACGATTCAGTTTGTGACCACTGGCGAGATCAGACTCCGCACCCGCACCGTCACCAACTACATCGTCAAGGAGCAAGACGGCATTAGTCGCCTGCGGCTGGAGGAGAACCAGGTTGGCTTCTTGGAGAAGGAGGATCAGGAGTAGCGGTCTTAGGCTGGGGTAGCGGTTTGTGCTAGGCGGGAATGTCGGACTCCAGGATCTCGGACCTGCCAGCGCTTGCTGGCGCTGACCTGATGGCAATCGACCAGTTGGCGGTTGCCGACTTGTCTGCCAGTGAAACCAAGAAGGTCAGCAGCAAGGATCTGATCCAGAACGGCGTCAAGCTGATTGACGACGGCACGCTGCCTGGCTCCAAGCTGATTCCAGACAGCGTGACGGCAACGCAGATTGCCCCTGATGCAGTTACTGCATCGGAGCTAGCTGATGGCGCTGTGGACACCGCCGCCATTACAGACCTGGCGGTAACCAACAGCAAGATCGCTGCTGGCGTTGATGGTGCCAAGCTCACCGACGACACGGTGACTGCTGCCAAGATCCCGGCCGCCAGCCTGAATCGCGGGCTGGACAAGGTGGGCGGGGCAATCGGCCACACCAATGCGGTGACGCCGGCCACTCGCAGCGGCATTAGCTACGACGCACAGGGGCATATCACCGGCACTGCGCCGCTGGCGCCAGTCGATTTGCCGATTGCCACGCAAAGCGCCGTTGGGGCTGTCTCCATCCCCGCGTCATCTGGCTTGACCGTTAGCGGCGCTGGCGCCGTCAACCATGACGGCACGATTGCGGCTGGTACGCGCAGCGGCATTACCTACAACGCCACGGGCCACATCACTGCGGCGGTGGCGCTGAGCCCAGACGACATTCCGACCGCCTCGCAGATTGCCAAAGGGGGCGTGATTGTCCCAGGGCCGGAGCTGACGTTGGACGCTGCCGGCACGCTGCACCACGCCGATAGCGGCGTTTCAGCTGGCACCTATCCCAAGGTGACGGTGGATGCTCGTGGCCATGTGACCGCCGGCGGAGCGCTGATCGGCGACATCCCCAGCCTGGATGCCACCAAGCTCAACACCGGCATCCTCGACCCGGCTCGGATTGGCGACAGGAGCATTACGCAAGAGAAGCTGGCGAACTATGCGATCAGCTACATCCAAGAGGCGGAGCCCACTGCGGGCAACCTGTATCACAACGGGATGCTGTGGTATCAGGAGTCCACGGCCCAGCTCCACATGTGGAACGGGAACAGCTGGATGAGCGTTGGCTCGCTCGGCCGGCTGGGCACGGAGAACATGCGGTTCTGCGGCACCTTCAATGCCGCCACTGGCGAGATCGTTGACCTGACTACTTTCGGCACTGCCGGTGGTTTTGCTGCAGGGGCTATCCCTACGGCGACCGACGCCATGACCGGCGCCTACTTCGTCTGCAAGACAGCCGGCACCTATAGCGGCTCGGCCTATGACAACGGCGACTGGGTGTTGTGCCTCGGGGCAACCAAGGGTTGGGTGCGGATCGACACGCTGAATGGCGGCTCCAGCTCCACTGGTCTGAAAGACCTGCTGGATGTCCGCATCACCAGCCCCGCCAACGGCGAGACGCTGATCTACGACAGCACTGCCAACAAGTGGGTCAACCGCCCTACGGCAGGCACCAAGGCCACCTTTACGCAGGCGCCTGACGGTATTCGTACCAGCTTCACGCTGACTTCTGACGGCAGCGCCGCGACTGGTTTGCTGATCAGCGTTGGCGGCGTGATCCAAGAGCCGAACAAGGATTACGCCTTTGTCGGTCCGCGCACGGTGAACTTCACCAGCCCGCTGCCAGTAGGGATTGATTACTGGGTGTTGATCGAGGGCGTGCCTGGCACTGGTGGTGGCGGTGGTGGTGCCAGCCTGCCTACGGGTACTGCCGACCAGCCCTACCTAATGTGGGACAACACCCTGGGCTCCTGGGTGGCGTCTACGGTGATCGACGGAGGCGGGTACTGATGTCACTCTCCAAGGCAGGGCTGGTTCAGCCCCAGGGACTCACCACCATTGAGCGCAACCTGCTCACGCTGGCCGGCGCTGATGTGGGCCGCCTGATTTACAACGAGACCACCAGCACCCTGCAGCAGTGGGACGGCGCGGCTTGGCGTGATGTTCTGATCGGCCCGACGATTGACGCTGCCATGCTGACTGGCGTGGCTGATGGCGGCAGTTACTGAGCTGCTTAGGCTGGGGTAGCCCGCATGGGCGCCCTTCGCTGAATAGCCGTGGCCATCAAGATCAAGCTGAAGAACAGCGTCGTCGCCAACAAGGCGCCGCTTCCTACTGACTTAGATATTGGCGAGGTAGCCATTAACGCCAACGCAGCCAGCCCTGCGGCGTATATCAAGGACAGCGCCGGAGCTGTTGTGAAGCTGGCGGGTGTTGGCAGCGTCAGCACCCCCGACGCGACCGATGCGGTCAAGGGTGTGGTCGAGCTGGCGACCGCGACCGAAACCGTTGACGGGGTGGATACGACCAGAGCTGTTACGCCTGCTGGTCTGAAGAGCGCATTGGCGGCTCAGGTTGGTAGCGCCAGCGCACCTGCAACCCCCGTGGCCGGGCAGGTGTGGGTGGATAGCAGCACCAATCCGAGCACCATCAAGGTGTGGAACGGTACTGCTTGGGTGCCGCAGGCAGGGTCCACGATCACCAGCGCCACCGCACCGATCACCCCGGCGACGGGTCAGATTTGGATTGACACCAGCGCTAGCCCCAGTGTCACCAAGATTTGGGATGGCACGGCATGGGTGACGGCGACGCCTGATGGTGCAGCGGCTGCGGCGATTGCCAACGATGCGAAGTATGCGACGAAGGCAGAGCTACAGGCTGAGGATTTGTGGGATAGAGCTGGCACCGAGATCACCCCGAAGACAGCTGGCGATTCCGTCTTCACCTCTGGCGCTGTCAAGGTCGGCGGCACCACGGCAGCACCGAACCTGCAGATCAAGGCTGATGGTGGCATCGTCGCCAACACCAATGGGCTGGTTTATGACGCTGCGACAAAGCACCTAGGGATTGGCACTACGTCGCCCAGTAGTGCTCTGGATGTAGCCGGTGCTATTTCTCTTGGTGCTGTTGCGCTTCCATCAGCAGGCACTGCACGAATCTTCTCGCGAAATACAGACAGCAACCTATACATCCAAACTGGTAGCGGAAACACGCTTAATCTTTTGAATGGGTCCCAAAATACGATGGCATCTTTTGGGTCATCGGTAGTTACCCTACAAACTGGAAACACCGAACGCGCCCGCATCGACAGCTCCGGCAGGTTGTTAGTTGGCACGTCTAGTGACATTAGCGGCGGTCAAACCAGTGCCAAGATTCAGATTGTAAGTGATGACGCTGGATCAATTATTGCACTGGGGCGAAACGACACAACGATTGCGGCGGATAATACCTTAGGCATTGTCAGTTTTTGGGGCAATGACAGCGACGGTGCATATCAAGAGTGCGCTGCGATTGGATGTTACGCAGACTTGGCGCACGGAACGGGTGATAAACCCTCGCGACTAGTGTTCTCCACTACCGCCGACGGAGCGAGCAGCCCGACGGAGCGGATGAGAATTACCCGAGGAGGCACTTTGTATTCTGTTGCCGATGCAGGTATTGATGTCATCTACGCGACCACTGTTTCTTCTGCAGGAACTTCAGTAGCAATTTTTCGAGGTCAATACAGCGGCACGGCTGGCTCACCTGGCTCAGGCACTGACTCTATTTACATCTATTCAAACGGCAACATAAAAAACACCAACAATTCTTATGGTGCCATCTCCGACATCAAACTGAAGGAGAACATTGTTGACGCCAACTCCCAATGGGATGACCTAAAAGCTCTCCAGGTCCGTAACTACAACTTCAAAGAAGGCCAGACCCACACCCAAATCGGTCTGGTCGCACAAGAGGTTGAGCAGGTTTCCCCTGGCCTCGTCACCGAATCACCCGACCGCGACGCTGAAGGCAACGACCTCGGCACTGTTACCAAGAGCGTCAACTATTCAGTGCTCTACATGAAGGCAGTGAAGGCGCTGCAGGAAGCGATGGAGCGGATCGAGGTGTTGGAAGCCAAAGTCAACGCTCTCGAAGGCAACTAGTCCTACTCACTTCAATGACTGACTCTATAAACTCCGCACAAGGCGTGGTTGAAAACACTGAAGACAAAAAGTGGTGGGTGAATGAAGACGGCGACCTTATGTGGCGTCCCGAATCACCCGGACCAGAATGGCAGTTAGGCATGGAATGGGATGATAATGCACCCTCGTAGAGTGAACAAGACTAGAATGTTTAATGACAGAGCCTCAGCCTCTGTTGCGTCCCGATGAGGCGTATCACGCTCAGGCCATCCCATTAAAAAGGGACAGGATCTCACCCCTGCCCCCTATGCAACGGAATGTCACAACCGTTGCGTTGCTGGTTTCTGGTCAGCCACAGCACTGTAGCACATGGTATGGTGGTGGAGCGGCGCAGTGCTACCTGCCCGCCCCGTGACCGCCGATTGGAGGATCGACGATGACCCAAGATTACGACAAGCCCGCTGTTGAGTATTTCAGCAAGCGCCAAGACTACGAAAAGCCTGCCCCTGAATTTTTCCGCAAACAGGGCAACCAGTGGACGCCAGTGGATAGTCTTGTGCCCGCTCCGCACCCCATCGCCCCACCGTCAGAAGTTATTGGCGAGTGGTGGAATGCGTGGGTCACACTGGACAAATCAGAGCGACCACGGCTTGAAGATTTCATAGCGGTCAAAGCTGCCCAATACGGCGCCGACCAGGAACTGGAGGCGTGTTGTGAGTGGCTTCACTGGCAAAACCTGGCCACACATCCCGAGCTAATCCCTTCGCTCCGCGCCGCCCGCCGCCCCAAGGCACCGAGCTTGAAGGAGCAGGCGCTGGAAGCCATGCGTCGCAACTACAACCCAGACAACAGCGACGATTTCGCCACCATCCGCCGCGCACTGGAGCAACTCGATGACTGATTACAAAGCAACACCCGAACAGTGGGAGCATGTACACATTTGCGCCGGTATAAAACACCAAGTCACGTGGGCTACTGCGGCTTGCCTTCTCGAACTCCGCGACAGGATCCAGTTACTGGAGGATGCAGTTCACAAGCATATCGTCGAAACCAGTGCCAACATTTTGGCCTTGGCCAGCCGAGTCGAGGCGCTGGAGTCCGTCAAGCGCCCAGCGTCAAAGGTCCACGAAATCAGTGAGCCGCTGAAGCTGACTCCAGAACAAGCGCAGCAGATTACCGACCTGCTCACGCCCAACTCATCAGCACCGCTTACAAGTTCCAACTATCCGGCAAAACCAGATGGTTCGTTGGTGCGCCGGGTAGCACTTGCTATCAGCGGCGTTGAGTACGGATTGGAGCTGGATGAGGAGGCCGTAAATTGGGCATCCGAAGCCCGCGCCGCGATCCGTGAGGTGGCGGCGTGGTTGATTGACCGAAGACGCGACGATGATTGGCTTGCACCTTTTGAAGAGCTTGCCGAGCTGCTGCAAGAGGAGGCCGATCAATGACACGCCTTATTTCCCCAACCGCCAAAATCATCCGCCAATGGGAAGCCGAATGGGACACCAACGGTGCAGCCCACTGCGACAAGGCCCTCTACATCGCCGCAAAGGCTGCAACATGGGGCGCCAAGGCTGCCATCGAGTGCGCTCTCAGGGACACTGCCTCATGCCACTGGCGCGTTGCTGATGGCCCTGAAGATGGAGTGCAACTGGTGCGTGCCAGTGATCTGGTGGCTTGGGCTGCTGCCATCGGCAAGCGTTATGAGGTTGAAGAATGACCCACCCCGTCACCCCACCGCCGGAGCTGGTGCAGCAGTGGATCAATGAAGCTGATGGGGGGCATGACCCCCGCTGGCAAGATTACGAGCAGGACATTGCCACCCGCGCCGCCCAATGGGGCGCAGATCAGGAGCTGAAGGCGTGCTGTGCGCTCCTGGAACTTTCTGATAACAACGCCCGCGACTTTCTGCAGTCCGCCCGCCGCCCAAAGCCGCCGAGTTTGAAGGAGCAGGCGTTAGAGGCGTTAGCTCACATTCTCAATAACAGCTCTACTCAACTTGGTGCAGACACCATCCGCCGCGCCCTGGAGGCTCTGCCCGATGACTGACCTATTACCCGCCGCGCAGGCGGTGCTGGATGCCGTTGAAGACGACTGCATACACCCCACAGACTTGCACCATATTGCCGCCGCCGCCCTGCGAGCTGCTGCGGATCAGGTGGTGCCAGAAATGGTCAACGCTGTTGGCGACGAACACGACAACGCCCGCCGTGAGCAGTGGATTCGCATTCGGCGCAAATTCCTCGCCATTGCTGTCGAGCTTGAAGCCCAGTAGTCACCTTCACTTCTCACCCCCACATTCCTAACACCATGACCAAAGCAAAACCCCACGTCCAATGGCACGTTGTCAACCTCGAAAGAGAGGTCTCCACAGGCAAAGTCACCACGGTTCACTACACCGTTGACCTGCAGGACGACACCTACTCCGCTGGTGCCTACGGCAGCATCGGCGTTGACGGTGAGATCAGCGTGCCCTTCAAGGATCTCACTGAAGCCGTCTGCATCGGCTGGGTGAAGGACCAGCTGGGCGAGGAGAAGCTGCAGGAGATCGGCAAGGCACTGGCCGAGCAGATCGAAAACCAGCGTGCGCCGAAGGTGGCCAGCGGCTGCCCCTGGGCTGGCGCCGCTTAGAGCACCATCTTCTCGCGTTCTGGATCCCAGGAGCCTTCAGCCACAGGGCCCTCTATGGGCCCTTTTCTGTCGGCATCCATCGCGTTAAGGCTGACCAGCCAGGCTTCCAGCGCATCGCGGCTGGTGGTCTTGATCGGCAGCTTCAGGAACCGCCGCAGGTCAGTGACGCTGCGGGTGTAGATGCTGGCGCTACGGGCGTAGCAAACGAACCAGCGGCCTGACAGGTCAAACCCCGTCTCGATGGCCATCGTGGCCCCTAGGGCAAGGCGATCACGCTTCATCCCATTACCTGCTGGCAATGCTGGTAGTTGGCGTGGCGCGATTGCCAGCCGTTGGTGCCGCCGTTGATCCGCTTGCAACAGGCGTCAAAGCCTTGGTTCAGGCAGACATCCAGCAGGTGGTTGCCCTGGATCCAGCTGATGGCGATCTCAAACGGGTAGGCGTCCGCGACGTAGCTGGTGCCCTCGCTGAGAATGCGGGGGTCATCAATGCCACGGTTGGCCTTCAGCCAGTCGTGAAACTGCTGGAAGTGGACGCGGCCAGTCACCTGCAGTGGGCCACAGCCCTTGAAGCGCATCCCGTCCCCAGGCTGGGTGTTGCCAAGGTCGGTGCGCCCTTCGTAGGCGGCGCCTGAGGCGATCTCCTTCATCCAAATGAAGTTGCCGCTCTCGGTCATCAGGTTGGCCATCAGCATCTGAATGGCCTGCGGGTGCTTGTCGAAGCCAGTGGCGGCCAGCATGTTGTTGAAGCTGTCGCAGAAGTGCTGGTCGAAACTGCTGGCTGGGTACGCCGTTAGGCGATGCATCAGATCAGGGGTGATGATGCCGTTGGGCTTTGGTGGTGATTCGCGGTAGGCCGCGACCCAAGCGGCCGCATCAGTCAGGAGCCCTGGGTCGGACTCCATGACGTGCTGGCGAAGGATCTCAATCGCCTTGCGCTGCTGTGGCTGGCCCTTGTAGTACCGCCAGAACGCTTCCCATGCGTCCGCGGAGAGCTGGACTTGCTCAATCGTCATGAGTGCGAGGCCGACATTGGGCTTTGTGAGGTACGCTTTAGCACAACATCATAGTGCCAGTGAAAGTCGGCTACTGCCGAGTCTCCACCAAGTCTGCCGAGCAGTCGGCGTCGATCGAAGCTCAAGCCCAGCGCTTGGCTGACTACGGCTGCGACCGTGTACTGGTTGATCACGGCATCAGTGGCTTCCGCGAGGGTGGCAGAAAGGGCAGCGCCTTTCCAGAGTTGATCGACCTGATTCTGTCGGGCACCACCACTGAGGTCATCGTTTCCAACTTTGACCGCACCCAACGGCGAGCCAAGTGGGGCGCCCAGCTGCTGGATGCGCTGGAGACATCAGGCTGTCGATTGCTGGAGCTGGACACAGGCACTTGGCTAGATCCGGCCAACAACCCAACTGATGTGCTGATGGCGCAGATCCGCAGCGCTGTTCAGGAGAACGAATCTCGCGTTCGGCGCTTGAAGGTGCGGAAAGCGTTGGCAGAGCGCAGAGCGCAGGGGCTGTATGCCTGCGGCAAGCTTCCCTTTGGCTACACCCACCACAACGGCCAAGTGCAGCCACACCCTGATCATTGGGAGGCCGCCAAGGAGCGCTGGCAGCAGCTGGCCGACCTGGACTTCAATCTGGCCGGCTGGATCAAGCGGTACAGCGCTGAGATCACCCCACGAGGCATTAAGGCGTGGGTTGTTAATCCAACCCTGCGCGGCAGTGTCCACCGCCGACCTGGAATGACTTGCGAGCCGCTGATCACTCCAGAGCAGTGGGACAGGGCCCAGCGTTGCCTGCAAACTCGATCCCTCTCTCGCGGGGTGGGGCTTGAGCGTCAAGTCCACCTCTTCACGGGTCTGGTCAAGTGCGAGGTCTGCGGCAAGAGCCTGCACAACGTTCGTGATCGCGCCATCCCACGCCTGAAGTGCAAGACCCGCCACTGCACCCGTTACGGGCAGGGGTTGCGAGTGTCCCAAGTGCGGGAACAGGTGATCGCTGCACTGACTGACCGCCACCAGCAGATGGCTGAGTTGGCATCCACTGCCGTTGCCATCGAGACACCAGAGCAGCTGCAGCTCAAAACAGAGATCGCCACGCTGGAGCAGGTGGCCCATCTCCCTGGCGTAGCCGAGGTGCTCGCACAGCAAAAAGCCCAGCTGGCTGCCATGACGGAGCAACCAACTGGGCCAAGGCTTGAGCTGTTGTCAGACCTGTTCGCTGACCCCGCCACTTTGGAGCTGGCAACTGACGAGGAGCTGCGAGCTGTTGTGATCGAGTTCATCGGCTCGATCGTGTGGCTGGGCGGGCTGGAAAGCCTGCGCATCACGCTGCGCTAGGGCCCGCTGAGCGATAGCAATTAGCGCTTCACGAACTGTCATGCCACAGCTCCATACGCCTGGCGGCGGAGCTTGTGCAGCGAGCGCTGTTCAGAGGACTGAATGGCCTGCCGCGTGCAGCCCAACTGACGGCTGGCGTCAGCTTGCGTACACGGCGTCTGGCCTTTAAGGCCAAAGCGCATTGACAGCACATCAGCCTGCTGGTCTGTCAGTTGCGACATCCACAGGTTCAGGCGTTCAATGCCGTCGGCGATCTCCAAAACGGCCATGGGACCGTCTTCATTGCCAGGCAGCATCTCCAGCAGTGTTGATGCGTCGTCGTTCAAGGTGCAGCGCTGGTCGAGGCTCGTTGGTGCCTGGACGTGATTGAGGTAGTGCCGCATCACATGGGGTGTGATGCCACAGAACTCGGCGCATTCCTCTGGTGTGGGGCTCCGCCCGTTGTCTTTGACAAACACAGGCACCCAGCCGCGAAGCTTGTTCAGGCAGTCAATGGCGTTGACTGGCAGGCGAATGCTGCGGTCCTGTTGGCTGATGGCGCGGCTGATCCCCTGGCGGATCCACCAATAGGCATAGGTGGAGAACTTGTAGCCGCGGGTGGGGTCGAACTTCTCGATCGCCCGCGACAAACCAAAGCTGCCCTCCTGGATCAGATCGCTCATCTCCAGGTTGCGCACTGCGCAGAGGTAGCGCTTGGCGACATTGACAACCAGCCGCAGGTTGGCGTTGAACATGCGCTCGTATGCGCGGCGGCCACGGCGAATGGCGCGGCACTGTTCAGGCGTTGGTGATTCAACGCCCCTAACGGCGATCCATTCCTGGACGGCGCGACCAAGAAGAAGCTCCTCTTCATGGGTCAGTAGGGGGACACGGCCGGCCTTATCCAAGAACCAGGAGATGGCGTCCCGATCACGGGAAGTGCTGCGAGAGCGGTCGCGCCGTGCCATCAGAACAGATCCTCAGGCTTGATCGGTGCCGGATCAGAGGTGACGCCGAGGAGATACTCGTTGCCGGCCTTGCTGGTGCGTGGCAGCAGCTTTTGGCTGACAGTGACGCAGGCTTCGCCCTTTTGATTGGTGGTGATCAAGGCAGCCTCACTGTTTGCCCAGGCGTAAAGGGCATTGATCTGCTCAATAGGCCATTCAGACTTGGCCCAGAACTCATCGGTCTTGCCTTCGATCTTGCTGCGATTGAAGGTCGAGAACAGGGTGAAGCGGTTAGCAGGAAAGTCACTCATGAGAAAGATGGAAGTAATCGGTGAGGATCAAACGGAGTGCGCTGTTGACGCTGAGGTCGCGGTCCTTACAGAACTGCATCAGCGCTGGGTAGGTCTCGGGGGTGAGCTTGGCGGAGATGCGGAAGCGGTTTTTGACCTCTTCTCGCGCCTGCCGAGCCCACTCGTCTCGCATGTACTGATGAAAGGCCGCCTCGTTCATAGGAAGAGTGGCATCTGGATGTGATCGACAATGAGGTCGGGGTAGAGGTGAAGGATCATCCGCGCCCGCTGTGATGCCACTTCGACAGATGAGAAGCGCAGCGCCAAGTTGGGATCAAGCGTGAAGGGGCTGGTGGTGTCCCCAATCAGGCTGTGATCAGCTAGCCAGCTCTGGGTGCTCATTGATTTGAGCAGGAAACGAGTCCTGACGGGGAAGGCTCTGGAGGAGCTGGAGGCAGTTACGGACGGTGGCTTCGTGTTGGGTGTAGTCGCCATAGGAGACAAACCGTGAGCGGAAGAACTGTTTGTTGGCTTGGCGATGGAGGTCATCGCGGAGGTCATGAAGTGCGGCTAGAGCGAGGTCGAGGTAAGGGCTCACGATCAGGAGGGTGGGAGCGCTGCAAGGAACTGTTGGATGAAGTCGCCGTGTTGCTTCTCTTGAAGGTGGTCGCTGATGCGGGCACGTTCAGAGAGATTGAACTTGCCGCGGTACTCGGCAACCAGCTGGTCAAACGCAGGTCGGTTGTCGGTCATGAGTTGCTTCATGACAGCCAAAAGCTCTTCACGTTCATCCTTGGCGAGCGGCGGCTCCACCTGTTCGGTGCTGGGTGACGCCTCAGCTTTAGCGGGCTTAGCCGCCGTTTGCGCAGGGGTAGCGGAAGTTTTAACAGGAGGCTTTGACTGCGGCTTGGTTTGCTGTAGGGCTGGCTTGGCTGGAGCCGCAGATTCGCCGTCATCGTCTTCGCCCGCGAGGCCGTAAATGGCAAGGAGCGAATAACGCCTGGCGTAGGTCAATGCGGACCCCATGGCTTGGCTCGCGTTGCCACGGCCACCTTCTTGGCGGATAGGCATGGGCAGATCACTGGTGATGCTTTCACCTGATTCGTGCATCAGGATCGTGCGCAGGACCATTAGCTCATCACTGATCGGCTGGATCACCTGTGAGTGCGAGAGGCCGTGGGCGCAAGCGTGCTGCACGGCTGCGAGGGCGCCGGCCAGGGTGGTGTAGGTGCCGTAATTGCCTTTGCCGTCGCGGCCGGCGGCATGGTGCTGCGCCTGGAACTTGGCCAGCGCTGCGGGGAGCTTGGTGAGTGGTTCAGTCATTGATGCTGGGCAAACGTAGGGTCTTGCGTGCTGCGATCACGGCTAGGTGCCAGTCCTGAATGGCTACGCGCTGATCAGGGCTGAAGGATTCCCAGTCGATCGTGTCAACGATGGAGACGATGACGGCGTATGCCTCGTCGAGGGCGTCGTCAACGGCTTCGATGGATTCGGCGCAGCGGTTGAAATAGTCCGCTGCTTCAGGGGGTGTGACTCGTTGCGGCATCGCTGCTGCGGATGTGCAGCACGACCATACGCGGCTGACGCGGTTGGGTCAACCCCTACGCAGCGCAATCGGCGAAACCGTTGCAATGCCGCCGCCCCAGGCTTTCAGAGCCTGTGTAGGGCGGTCCAATTCCCCGGGCACCGAAAGCGCTGTCGCCTCGTCACCTGACCAGTCAGACCAGCCGGCCAGCACCTCGCGGAAGCGGTCTAGCTCCGTGGCGGTGAGCATCGAACAGAACGGCTTGAGCCCCTCCCAAGCTTCCTTGGGGTTCAGCATCTGGTCGGTGGCAATGCGGCGGAAAGCCTCGCGGCACATTTCGCTGAGCCCCTTGGCGTCGCCATCGGTCAGCACCGGCTCGGGCTCGGGCGCCAGGTATTCGTCCGCGATCGGCGCCTCACCAATAAATAAGGAGAAGAAGTCGCTGGCGGTGGCCGGCCGACCGTCGGCGGTTATGAATGGCTCGGCTGTTTTGAGGCGATCACGCAGCCCGCGAGCGGTGACGGCAGAAAAGTCTTGTGCGGCGACAGCGGCATTCAGGCGGCCAAGGGCTACCCAGAACTGAGGCTTGCAATCGAGCTTGCCTCTAGCAAGGAGCGATGCCTGGCTGTTCCACACCCCGCCGACGTTGCCAATGGCCAGGGAGAAGTCGTGGAAGGTTTGCTGCGACCAGCCGTTGAGCTTCATCCATACGGTGAAAGCCTTGCCGAAGGCGTCACGATTTAGCTGCTGCTCGGCAGGGATGTCGGCCATTGATGCAGTGACTCTGCTTTGAGCGTAGGGGTAGACCCAGTATTTGCATAGAGGCACTGCGTATCGGCTGCAACGTGCTGCAGGGCTGCATTACGGATTGTGACAGCCTCCTTGCCCCTGCGGTTGCGTAGGGGTAGACCCCAGTGCTATGACAGATGCATCGGAGGGGGATCACCCCCGAGTCACCCGAACTACCACCAATGACCAACACCGAACTCGCCAACGCTCAACGCCAGCGCACCGCTCCTGCCTTCCGCGTTGACAACCGTGGCATCCTCCGCTTCATCACTGGCGAGCGTGCCCGCGCTGCTGAGATCCAGTCCACCAACGTCAGCATCCGCCGCAACACCGGCAGCACCTTCCCGCTCTGGATGGGCTGGCTGGTAGCTGGCCTGATCGTCAACGGCACCATGGGCGCCGCTAACAACGGCAAGGACTACAACGCCCTGCAGGGTCTGCTCTGTGGTGCTGGCCTACTGGGCGGCCCCGTGGCGATCCTTGCCTACCGCAACCGCAAGGGCGTGTTTGTTGACGTTGAGGGCAGTGGCTCGCTGATCACATCCATTCACATGGGCAACCACAACCCTGAAAACGAAGCCAAGGCATACGCACTGGCTGATGACGTGATCGAAGCAGCTGAAAAGAACGCCTGATCAGCGCCGATTAACGATGCGCTGCAGCATCTCAACCTGATCCTGCAGCTCCTCGTTGCGCTGTAGCGCTTGAGCCAACAGAAGAAACGGATCCACGCCGCAGGCCACTAGCTCGCGGCGTGTTTCTTGTATTTGAGCCTTAGTGGAGGAGGGCATGGCGCTCCTGCTTCAAGGGGTCAAACACATTGTAACAAGTTGTCAAGTCGCAGGTGGGACGCAAATGGAACGGCAAGTTGCG
>Ga0255154_1000256_pt1 | contig 20089 bp, 22 predicted proteins | sample Atl_Atl_RepB_8h_FD_188419 | JGI IMG/M metagenome (GOLD analysis project Ga0255154, IMG submission 188419) | Freshwater microbial communities from Altamaha River, Georgia, United States - Atl_Atl_RepB_8h | ecosystem: Environmental > Aquatic > Freshwater > River | place: USA: Georgia | collected...
CGTTCTACCGGAGCGTCCGGGGCATCCTCGGGCATCTGCGGGATCGCCGCGACTGGCGGGCATTCCGCAACGAGTTCAACGGCTACCTGGCCGAACTCGACAGCGGCAGCGACGGCCGCGCCTGGGCGATGCGCTGCGGGCGCGGATGGTCACCGGCAGCAGCCGAGCGGCGCCTGGTGAAGCACCTGCGCATCCGGCACCGCTTCATCGACACCGCCCACGAGCTGTCCGAGCGCGCCGACATTCCGCTCGAGGCCGCCGTGCGCATGCTCTCGCGGGCACTCCGCGCCGGCTCCCGACGTCTGCGCCGCCGCGCCGAGTTCCACTCGCTCGGCTCGACCGGCACCGAGGGGCAGACCCCGACCGACGTCACCCCGTCGATCGCGTCCGACCCGGAGGGCTGGATATGCGGCAAGTGTGCCCGCGCTGGCCTCCTCGGCGTGGACGACGACACGATCCCGCAGCACCACCGCAGCTGCGCGAAGGCGATCGCATGAGCGCCCGGGCACCGATCCGCACGGCCAGCGCAGCGCGCCGACTCCGGGTGGAGGTCACAGCGCTGATCCGTCGCCGAGCGGCGTTCGAGGAGCGCCAGCGGTTCGAGGCGCAGAACGCCCTGCCGCCTGAGTACCCGCGGGGACCCGGCGACCGTTGCGACCAGCACCCACAGTGGCGGCTGAACTCGGGCCGTGAGGTCCCGCGCTGCATCTACCGTGCCGGGCACCGCAACCGACCGCACCGCGCAGGCGAGGCATGGTGGCAGGACGAATTCGGTGTCAGCACTGCGGTGGTCGAGGCGCATGAGCGCACTGACGCCGTGAACCGACTCCTGGCCGTGACCATCGACCCCGCGATGATCGACGCCCTCGCCGAGCTGGTCGCCGCCGGCATCCAGCCGTGGCAGGTGCGGATCATGGCGCAGGCGGGCCGACCGCATCGGAGCCTGCGCGACATCGACCTCGACCGCCTCGGGCAGCGCCTCGGCTACCGGCTCCGCGACGAGGACCCCGTAGCAGGGAGGACAGACGCATGAAGGTCAAGGTGACGGCACCACCACCTGGGCCGACTGGTTCGAGAACGCCCACCAATGGACACCCGACCGCTAGAGTGCCCGCATGACCGAGGAATACCAACAACCCGACCACACCGAACTCTGCGCCTCCTGGCAAAACATCCACGGCCCCGCCACCCCCTGCCAATGCAACCCCCGCCGGTAACATAGACCCCGAACACCCGCGACCCCCAGAGCACCGCACACCAGCGGCCAGCTCCGGGGGTCGCACGCATCCACCCCCGCACACCAGCGCCAGGAGCGCCGGAAGCCCCCCGGAGGGGCGACGACCTCGGGAGGTCCGACAGAATGGCCCAGGCAAACGCGCACAACGAACGCGACCTCGGCGGAGACCGCGCAACGACCGCCGCGCAAATGAGCGCGAGAGAGCGCGCGGCGCAGGCGTTGCATCTGCGGTCGCTGCGGTGGAAGTACGCGGACATTGCGCGGGAGCTCGGCTATCGGACGACCTCGGCGGCGTTCAAGGCGTGCGAGCGTGCGATGAAGGAGATCACGAAGGAGCCGGCGGAGGCGCTGCTGCGGCAGGAGCTGGAGTCGTTGGACGTGATCGAGCGGGAGGCGTTGTCGGTGCTGCTGGACGTGTCGGCGTCGGGGAAGCGGCCGTCTCCGGGTGTGCGGCTCCGGGCGATCGACCGGGTGTTGCGGGTGAAGAAGCAGCGGGCGGAGTACACGGGGATTGCGGATCTCCGGGCGAAGGGGCCGGACATGTCGGCGGTGGCGGCATCGCTGGGGGCGCTGGTGGCGGCGTCGGTGGAGTATGCGCAGCAGGTCGATGCGGATCAGTTGCGGCGGGAGGCGGCTGAGGGTATCGGGGTGCAGCCGGGGCCGGCGGTGGAGGATGCGGAGGCGGAGGAGCGGGCGCGGGCGGCGCGTGCTGCTCGGCGTGCGCGGCGCGCGGCAAAGGCGGCGGCTGAGGTCGGGGAGGCGGGGCAGGGGTGACGCTCTCGCTGGAGCAGCAGCGGCTGTCCCCGAAGCAGCTGCGGAGCCTCGGGGCGGCGCTGGGGCGCGTGAACTTGTGGACGGGCTCGATCAGGTCGGGCAAGACCTACGTTTCGCTCCTCGCGTGGATCGCGTTCATCGCCACGCTGCTGGACACGCCGCCCGGGGGTGAGCTGGTCATGGTCGGGCGCACCCGGGACTCGCTGTTCCGCAACGTGTTCGCCCCGATCGCGTCGGAGCCGTCGCTGGCCTGGCTGGCGGCGATCGTGAAGTACCGCAACGGGGCGCCGACTGCGACGATCCTGGGGCGGGTCGTCCACGTCCTCGGCGCGAACGATGCGCAGGCCGAGGCGAAGATCAGGGGCATGACCGTCGCCGGCTGCTACGTCGATGAGGTCACGGTGCTGCCAGCGGCGTTCTTCAAGCAGCTGCTGGGCCGCATGAGCGTGGCCGGCGCGCGCATGTTCGCCACGACGAACCCGGACAGCCCGGCGCACTGGCTGAAGGTGGACTACCTGAACCCCTACGCGGCGGGGCAGCTCGCGGAGTGGCGGGTGTTCCACTTCGTGCTGGAGGACAACCACGCGCTCGATCCGGGCTACATCGCGTCGATCAAGGCCGAGCACTCGGGCCTCTGGTACGACCGGTACATTCTCGGCCGCTGGGTGGCCGCGTCGGGTGCGGTGTTCGGCATGTGGGACCCGACCCGGCATGTGATCCCGTGGGCGACGGTGCCCCCGATCCGCACGCTCCTCGCCGTCGGCATGGACTGGGGTGCGGTGAACGCCTCGGCGGCGCTGCTCCTGGGCCTGACCCGCGAGTGGATCGACGGGGTGCTGCGGCACCGGCTGATCCTGGTGGACGAGTTCAGGCACGACTCGCGGAAGCAGCAGCGGCAGCTCACAGACGGCGAGCTCTCGGCGCAGTTCCGGGCCTGGCTGAACGGGCCGCACTTCCCCGAGGGGCACCACGCGAACGGCATGCGCCCCAGGTTCGTGGTGCTCGACCCGGCGGCGGCCGGCTTCCGGGAGCAGCTGGTGCGCGACGGCGTGAACGTGTGGAAGGCCGACAACGGGGTGCAGCGCGGCCTGTCCCTGATGGGGTCGCTGCTCGCGCATGAGCGGCTGATCGTCACCGACCGCTGCCCGGGGTTCATCCAGGAGGCTCCGGGGTACGCCTGGGACGAGAAGAAGGTCGAGCGCGGCCGGGAGGAGCCGGTGAAGGTCGCTGACCACTCGCTGGATGCTGGCCGGTACGCGGTGCTCACGACCGAGCAGTTCTGGCGGCCGCAGCTCGACTGGCCGGAGTCGCTGATCACGAAGGAGGCCGCATGACGTGGGCTGAGGAGATGCTGGGGGAGGCGCGGGCGGATCGGACTTCGGACGTGCGCCGGGTCGAGGTTGCGGAGGGCATCATGGTCGCGGGGCTGATTCTCGGGGGTGCTCGATGAGCGACGACGGCTTCGACCTGTCCCGCCTCGGTGAGCGTTCGCCGGCGGAGGTAGAGTTCGATGAGGCCCGCGCCGAGCTGGGCCGGGCGGTGCAGCGGGCGCTGCGGGCGCAGCTGCGACTCGCCGCCGAGGACGGGGAAGCGTTCGATGGGGACGAGACACCGCTAGCCTGGCTGGTGTCGGTCGCGTACTCCTCGCGCCTGATCGAGTCGAACGATCGGTGGGCGGGGGCCGCGGCGGTGATCGTGCCCGACGGGCAGATGCGGGTCGCCAGCTATGGTTTGGCGCACGATGCGGTGGATCTCACTCGATGAAGGGAAGCACACCATGAGCACGAACGGACGACTGCCGGCCTCGGCCCTGACCTCGATCGGTGGCGGGAAGCGGCTGGAGCACGCGAGCGCGGCGCAGTTCAAGCTGCTGACCGCGGCAGTGAAGAAGGCGACCGGGCGGGCGCTCACGGTGAACTCGGCGTATCGCACCTACGCGGAGCAGGCGGCGCTGTGGAACGGCGGGAAGAACAAGCTCGCGGCCGCGCCGGGGTACTCGAATCATGGGCTGGGTAAGTCGGTGGACGTGAACCGCACGGGCAGCGACACCCGCTACCTGTCGGCGCTCGACGCGCTCGCCGGCCTCTACGGCTTCGTCCGGGACGTGGCGAACGAGTCCTGGCACTTCACCCGGCGTATCCCGGCGGCGATCACGGACAGCTCGGGGCGGATGATCCCCAGGGTGCCGGCGGCGACGGCGAAGCGCTCGAGCGCGTACTCGGATCGGGCGGCACAGCTCCAGGCGCTGCTGAACGTCGGCCGGCTCTGGGGCTGGTACGGCGGCGGGGCGCTGCTGGTCGATGGTCGGTTCGGTGCGGCGACCGAGGCGCAGCTGCGGCGCCTGCAGGGCTTCCTCGGGGTGAGCGTCGACGGGGTGTTCGGGCCGGTGACTCGGGCGGCGGTGGTGAAGGCCGTGGATGCTCGGGTCGCTGCCGAGGCGGGCACGGGTGGCGGCACGACTCCGACGGCTCCGGCTCGGCCGAAGAAGCCGAAGCTGCCGACGGCGACGCTGCGGCAGGGTTCTTCGGGGACGCAGGTGCGGCGCTGGCAGGAGTTCCTGAACTGGGCGCGCACCGTCGGGATCGTGAAGGGCGATCGCCTGGTGCTCGACGGCAAGTTCGGGCCGGCGACGGACAAGGCCACGCGCGCGTTCCAGCGGGCGCGGAAGATCGGGGTCGACGGCATCGTCGGCCCGCAGACTCGGGCAGCGGCGAAGGCTGCGTGACCCGGTGATGCTGGTGCGGGCGCGTTCACCCCTGGGTGCCTCCAGGGCCAAGACCGGCCATGATGCGCGGCAGCGGGGTTTCGGGTCCCCGGGCTGCACGGCGCGGAGCCGAGCTCTGCGCGCCCGCACCGCCTACAATCGGGGATAGACGAGAGGACACGGGGCATGGATCAGGAAGCGCCGCTCACGGGACTGCCCGGCGAGGATGCTGCGGGGCGGGCGTGGCCGCCGAAGTGGATGGGGCCGGCACTGCTGCGGATGCAGGAGCACGACGCGCTCTACATCGGCACCCCCGAGCTGTTGTCCGGGGTCTACAGTGACGGGTCGCCGCAGATGGTGGCCCGCCAATCGCAGTATGCGGGAGGAATCGTCGGCTGGGCCTCGCGAATGTGGTGGGGTCGCCCGGTGGATCGGTCGAAGCGGAGCATGGCGCGCCTGCACCTGCCGCTGCCGTCGGACATCGCGACGGCCTCGGCCGATCAGCTGTTCTCGGAGGCTCCCCGCATCGTGATCCCGGATGCGTCGGAGGTCGCCGATGTCGAGGCCGAGCGGCAGGCGCTGGATGCCGGCGAGCGTCCGAAGCGCGTGAAGGAGACCGCCGAGCAGCAGCTGCTGGAGCGCGTGGTGAACACGCCGGCGACGCACACCGTCCTGCTGGAGGCCGGTGAACTCGCGGCCGCGCTCGGTGGCGCGTATCTGCGGCTGGTCGTGGACACGGTGGCGCTCGATCACGTCGAGGTCGAGGCCGTCGATGCGGATGCGGCGGTGCCGGAGTTCCGCCACGGCCGCCTGGTCGCGGTCACGTTCTGGCAGGTGGTCGAGCGTGAGAAGAAGGGCGCGGTCTGGCGGTGGCTGGAGCGGCACGAGCCGGGCATGATCGCGCACGCGCTCTACCTCGGCACCGAGGACCGGCTGGGTGTGCGCGTCCCGCTCGATCGGCAACCGGCGACCGAGTGGCTGGCGCGGGCGATCACCGACGGCCGTCAGCGAGCGCAGGGTGCGACTCGGGGCGCGATCCGCTGGGAGGAGGACGACCAGGCGGCGGTGCTGCGCATTCCGGGCCTGACGGGGCTGACGGCGGAGTACGCGCCGAACATGCGCCCGAACCGGGAGTTCCGCCGCGACCCGATGCTGCGCGACTTCGGCCGCTCCGACTTCGCCGGCATCGAGCAGGCGTTCGACGCGATCGATGAGGCGTTCAGTTCCTGGCTGCGCGATATCCGACTGGGCAAGGGCCGCATCATCGTACCCGAGGAGTACCTGGACAACCTCGGCGCGGGCCGGGGGTCGGCGTGGGACTCGGAGCGTGATGTCTACGACGGCGTGAAGATGCTGTCGAACGACCCGGCGAACACGTTCCAGCTGCGGCAGTTCGAGATCCGCGCGGAGGTGCACGAGCGCTCGATCGCGGAGTGGACGCGGTGGGCGCTGCGCTCGGCCGGGTGGTCGCCGGGCACCCTCGGCGAGGCCGGGGCGCGCTCGATGCGGACGGCAACAGAGGTCGCGGCGGACGAGAAGCAGTCGGAGCGCACCCGAGACAAGAAGGCGAACTACTGGCGCGAGGCGCTGACTCGGCTGGTGCGCACCTGGGTGGAGCTGCAGGTCGCGGTCTACGGTGACGGGCCGGAGGGGTCGGTGCAGCTCGCGCGGTTCGTGGAGCCGGTGGAGGTGCGGTTCCCGGCGCAGGCGCAGCAGGACATGGAGGTCGCGGCGCGGATCGCGACGATGCTGCGGGGCGCGAAGGCGGCGTCGACCATGACGCTGGTGCGGATGCTGCACCCCGAGTGGGACGGCGGCACTGTGAACGAGGAGGTCGAGCGCATCCTCCAGGAGCAGGGCGGCGGCGCGGCCGAGGACCCGGCGGAGTTCCGGGGCGACTTCGTGGAGCTGGTCGAGCAGATGAACGCAGCGTCCGAGCGGGAGCTGGAGGAGGCGGAGCAGGCTGCGTCGGCTCCTGGGTCGCGGCGCCCACCGGCCGAGCTCGCGGGCCAGGACGAGGCTGCGCCCGCGCCGCGCCGGCGGACTCGCACGCGCCGGGGGGAGTAGCCGGTGGCTGGCCCGTGGCGGGTCGCGGCTCCTGACCTGGTGGAGCTGACGGATCGGTGGGCGCGCTCGGTGCTCGATGGTCTGGCCAGGGCTGAGCAGTTGCTGGTGGCGCGGACGTGGCGGCGCATCACTCGGGGGCTGGCCGGGGTGGACTCGGAGGCGGAGCGCGCGCGGGTGCTGGCCGCGCTCGAGGCCGATGTTCGGCGTCTCATGATCGGCATGTCCCGGGAAGCTGCGGCCGCGCTGATCACGGCGGCGGGCCGGGCGGGCACGGCGCAGGCTGTCGCGGGTCTGGGCCTCGGCGGTGGCCTGGGACGCTCGGTCATGTCGCCGAGCATGGCACAGACGGCGGCGATCATCGCGGGCGACCTGTGGTCGAAGTTCGATGACGTGACGCGGCGCGTGCTGCGCTGGACTGAGGACGCGATCGACGTCTACCAGCAGGTCGTGGCCCCGGCGGCGACGTTGCGCACGATCGGGCTGGCATCGACGGACGAGGCGCGGCGCGCGGCCCTCGCGGACTTCCTCGAGCGGGGTGTGACGGGTTTCACGGATCGGCGGGGCCGGCAGTGGACGATCGGGGCGTACACCGAGATGGCGGTGCGGACGGCCTCGGCGCGGGCGTACACCGAGGCGAGCACGGCGCGGATGCAGGAGGCCGGCGTGGGGCTGGTGTCGATCCTGACGAACGCCGATGCGTGCTCGGTGTGTGGGCCGTGGTCGGGGAAGGTGCTGACGATCGGGGCGGGCGCGACGGGGCCGCGCATCGTGGAGGGGCCGGACGGGTCGCCCATGACGATCACGGTCGACGGGTCGCTCCAGGATGCGCGAGCGGCCGGCTGGGGGCACCCGAACTGCGCCTGCACGATCGCGGCATATGTCCCGGGCTTCGCGGTGCCGGTGGCGGCGCAGGGCTACGATCCGACGGCGGAGCGGATGCGGGAGCAGCAGCGGGCGCTGGAGCGGCGGAAGCGTGCGCTGGGGCTGCGTCGGGAGCTCGCGCTGGCGCAGGGCGACGACATGGAGGCGGCCCGGTTGCGGCGGCGTATCCGCGACACCGAGGCGCGCCTGCGTGAGTTGGTGGCCGCGTCGGGGCAGAAGCGCCGGTACGACCGGGAGCAGGCGGGTTGGGCGACGGGCTAGCGCGCTTCCGGGGTGTATTATCCGCGCCCCGCTATACTCGGAACTGTGATCGCCCCTGCCCGGGATTCTGGGTGGGGGCATCGCCTTTTCCAGGAGAAACGAACCAGGCCCAGGAGGTCGCCACCATGTCCACTGCTCCCGCTGCGCCGGCCACTCCGGCACCCGCCGCTGCGTCGGCTCCTGCCGCGCCCGCCGGCACTCCGCTGCCGCCTGCTCAGGTGCAGGTCGCGGCCCCTCCGACTGTGCCGCTCCCGGGTGCTGCTGCCCCGGTCGAGGCGGCTCCCGCCGCGCCCGCCGCTCCTGCGGTGCCCGCTGCGCCCGTGCCGACCCCGCCCGCAGCTGCGCCGGTGGCCCCGGTGCCGACTCCCCCGGCAGCTCCGGCGGCGCCCGCCGCCCCGGCTGCGCCCGAGGGCGAGACCATCGAGGGCTTCGATCAGCTGCCGGCCGCGACGCAGACCGAGATCCGCCGGCTGCGCGCCGAGGCTGCCCGCTACCGCACCAGCGCCGAGCAGGCTGCGCAGGCCGCCGCCGAGCAGGCCCGCGCCGAGGCCGCGCGTCTCGCGGTGGAGCAGTTCGCCGCATCGGTCGGCTACCAGATTCCCGAGGGCACCGCTCCGGCGGCCGCCCTCGACGCGGCTTCCGCGTCCGCCCGTACCGCGAAGGTTGACCTGCAGGTGTTCCGCACCGCGGCGGCCCTGCCGGGCGTGAACCCCGACTACATCATCGACAGCCGTGCCTTCCAGGAGAAGGTCGCGGTGCTCGACCCCGCGGCCGCCGATTTCGCCACCCAGGTGGATGCGATCGTGCGCGCCGAGGTCGCAGCGAACCCGGGCAGGTACGGGTCGGGCCAGGAGCCCGCCCCGGTCGTGACCAGTCCGGGCCATGGGGTCCCCGTCGGCGATTCGCGTCCCGCCGGAGCCGAGACCATCCAGTCCGTATTGGCCAAGCTGAACGGCGAGGAGCCGCGCACCCCGGGTGTGCTGCTCTGATCCGCGACGTGCGGCAATTCTGAGAGGAAGAACCAGTCATGGCGAACGCATTCGCTACCCCGGACGTGATCGCGCAGCGCGCGCTCGCGTCCCTGATCAACCAGTCTGTCATGCTGCCCCTGGTCTACCGCGATGTCGAGAGCGACTTCGCGCGGGCCAAGGTCGGCGATACCGTGAACGTGCGCAAGCCGGCGGTGTTCGAGGCCAAGCCGTTCAACCGCGCCTCGGGCATCGAGATCCAGGACATCACCGAGACCACCGTGCCGGTGGTGCTCGACCAGTTCTGGGACGTGTCGTTCGCGATCACGGCCGAGCAGTTCGCGCTGGAGGTCGATCAGCTTCAGGAGCGGGTCATCAACCCCGCTATGGAGGCGATGGCTCTCGCCGTCGACCTGTCGATCCTGAGCCTGTGCGACGACATCACTAACGAGGTCGGCCAGGGTCCGAATGGCACCCCGCCGAGCGCGCACACCTACAACGATCCGAAGGTGCTGATCGACGCGGGCAAGGTGCTGAACGACTACGCGGTGCCCCAGGCGGGTCGCAACGCGGTCGTTGGCACCCAGGGCCAGGCCGACTGGCTCGCGACCGATACCCTGGTCAACGCCGGTGCCGCCGGTGACACCCTGGCTCTGCGCCAGGCGTCGCTCGGTGCCGCGCTGTTCGGCTTCCGCCCGTACTGGACCCAGAACATCAAGGGTCCGGCCGCGGGTTCCATCCCGGAGCCGGGCGACAGCCTGACCGAGGTCGGCGTGGCCTTCCACCCGACCGCCTTCGCGTTCGCCTCGGCGCCCCAGGAGCTCGCTCCGGGTGCGACCGGCTCGGTGCAGGACTTCCGCGGCCTCTCGCTGCGGGTGACCTGGGACTACGAGCAGCGGGCGAAGCAGACCATCTTCTCGGTGGACCTGCTCTGGGGGGTCAAGACCCTCGACGCGAACCGCGCGGTGCTGATCAAGGGCGCCGACGAGGAGTCCTGATCGGCGGCCCCGCCGGCGGCTCGGCTCGCTCCCGTAGCCGTCGGCGGGGCTTCCCCGTATCTGGTCGATCGACACGCTGAGGAGGCACACCGGCATGGATATCGTGTTCGTGGTCAGGGAGGGGGCGAACGAGGAGCTGCGGCACGCTCTCCGCTCGGTGGAGAGGTTCGTGCCGCATGATCGCGTCTGGATCGTTGGGGGCGGCCCGGAGTGGCTGCGCGGGGTGGAGCGGATGCGGCTGCCGCAGTCGAAGTCGAAGTACGAGGCGACGACGCGGAACCTGCTGGCGATCGCGGAGCACCCCGACCTGTCCGAGGACTTCCAGTACTGGAACGATGACTTCTTCGCGCTGCGGCCGGTGCCGGCGGCGGGGCCGGAGCCGATGCATCGGGGCACGGTCGCGTCGGTGCTGGCCGACTACCGGGCGCGGCTCGACACCGAGTCGCACTACGTCCGGGGCATGGACGCGACACGCTCGGCGCTCCTCGAGGCGGGGTTCGGGGAGCCGTTGTCGTGGGAGGCGCACGTCCCGATCGTGCTGAACCGGAAGCTGCTGCGCGAGTCGCTGCTCTGGGGTATCGAGCACGTCCGGGCGCCGGTCGTCCACAAGCGCACAATCTACGGGACGCTGGCCGGCCTGGAGGGGCGCGAGATCGCCGACCCGAAGGTGAACGACGTGGAGGGCTGGGTGGGGTCGGCGTCGGGCTGGTGCTCGACGTCGGATGCGGTGTTCCAGCATGGTGTTGCGGGGCGGGTGCTGCGCGACATCTTCGCGAGCCCGTCGCGGTTCGAGCAGCCGGTGGGCGAGCGCGCGGCACGCTCGGCGGCTCCGCAGGTGCTGTGGCGGCACAAGCTGACCGGGCGGGTGGTGCGTGGCGGGGAGCGGAAGTTCGCGCATATGGCCCGGTGGGAGCGGCTGGGGTGGGAGGAGTCCCGGGCCTGGGAGGCGCAGGAGCGCGCGGATCGGGCGCTGGCGGCGGCGAGGGCGGCCCAGGAGGCCGCTGAGGGTGTACCGGCCTACCAAGGCCGGGCGTAGGGGCTGTGCGGAGCGCACGGCGAGCGAGAGGACGAGGACATGGCGACGAGGATCGAGCTGCCGGGTGTGCAGCGTGGTGAGCGGAGGATCGCGGGCGTGCTGTTCGTGGACGGGGTGGCGCGGGGTGCCCGTGTCGGGCCGAACGCGACGCGGCGGCTGCTCGACCTTGGCGCGCAGTTCATCCCCGAGGAGGAGCCGACGGTGGAGCCGGTCGAGGTCGTGCTGCCGGAGCCGGCCGGGATCGGTGTGGCCGCGCCGGTCGAGGACGTGCCGTCGGCGGACGAGGAGTCCTGATCATGGCGCGGGTGTACGCGACGGTCGCGGAGGCTCGGGCGCTCTCGGGGCTGCCGCTGACGGATGAGGCGGCGGCGGCGCATGATCTGCGGCGTGCGGCGCGGCTGATCGACCGGGTTCTGCTCTCGGCGGTGTACCCGGTCGATGCGGACGGCTACCCGACGGACGAGGCGCTGCGGGAGCTGCTGCGCGACCTCTCGGCGGAGCAGCTGGTGTTCTGGGACGAGACCGGGGATGCGACGGGCGCGACGGTCGGCGGCTCAGGCGGCTCGATCGGTGACGTGTCGCTGCCGGGCGGGAACTCGGCGAAGCCGTCGCCGGATGATCGGCAGCGGGCGCGGCTCTCGCCGGACGTGGCGGACACGCTGCGCTCCAGCGAGCTGGTGCGGTTCCGGGTGGCGGGGTACTGACATGGTGCGCATGCCGAAGCAGATGATGCCGCACGGGGGGCTGGTGCGGTTCGAGCCGTTCCTGGGCGTGACGGGTGCTGGCGAGCAGTTCGGGGCGGCGGTGACTCCTCGGCGGGCGGCGATCCAGTCGGGCACGAAGATCGTGAAGAACGCGGCCGGCCAGGAGGTCATGGCCTCGGGCGGGGTCTGGTTCGACCCGGAGTACCTGCCGCCGGAGGGGTCGCGGATCACGGTCTGGCTGGGTGGCCCAGCGGAGCGCGAGACGCGGGTGGTCGCGGTGGAGTATCACGAGCACGGCGGGGCGTTGCCTGCGCATGTCCAGGTCTGGGTCGGGTGATCGGCGATGTCGGTGCGGTGGCATGGTGACGACGCGAAGCGGCTGACACGGCGCGGCGGGGTGCGGGGGCTGAACGTGGCGGCCGAGGCGCTGCTGGGGCAGTCGCAGGCGCTGACTCCGGTGGATACGGGCGACCTGCGACGTTCGGGGACGGTGTTCCCCGCCTCGGTGCAGGACCCGACGGCTGTGGTCGCGTTCCGGGTGCCCTACGCGGCATTCGTCCACGAGGGGGTCGACCTGCGGTTCCGCACGGTGAAGAACCCGCGGGCGCAGGCGAAGTTCCTCGAGCAGCCGCTCCGGCAGAACGCGGCCAAGCTCGCGGCGCTGGTGGCGCGGGAGATCAGGCGCGAGTTCGGCGCCCCGGTGGGAGGCGGTGCGGCATGAGCGGGTACTTCTCGGAGCTGCTGGCGGGCGTGGCGGTGCGGATCGCTGAGCGCACACCGGCGGTATGGCGGCCGGATGGGCCGGTGTACGGTGCGGGCGAGATAGGCATCGTCCTGGGCGAACTGCCGACGGGGCCAGCGGCTGCTGTGGCGCTGGCGGTCTACGATGACGCTGAGGCTCCGAGCGGGGGGGCCGGCTCGACGTACAACCCCGCGGTGGAGGTGGCGCTGACGTACCTGCAGGTGCGGTGGCGTTTCGCTGACTATGGGGACGCGATGGATTTCGGGTGGGCGGTGCGGAGTGCTCTGCACAAGAAGCCCTACACGATCCCGGCACTCGGACGAGTGATCGGGTACGCAGTGTCGATGGGGCCGCTTGGCCGCGACGACAACAACCGCTGGATGTTCTCGCTGAACCTCCAGTTCAGGGCTCGCCGGGAGCGAACTTGAGCAGGCGGTGATCCCGCCCGGAGGAGCCGGGGCGAGCTCGCAGGACGCGGCGGGTAGACCCTGGGGAGGCTGGGCATCGAGTAGAAAGGAAGATCGACATGGCAGAGTTCGAGGACATCGAGCCCACGCCGGGCGACAACGGGAACACCTTCGAGTGGCTGCTGGACATCAACACCGGCACCCGCGAGACGCCGGTGTGGACGAACCTCCCGGACATCACCGGGGTGAATCCGACGGGTGCGCCGAAGCTGAAGGACGTCACGACCTACGCGAACAAGGGCAACACTGCCCAGCGTAAGGTCGGCGAGGACTTCACCTTCGCGTTCGCCGTGCTGGGCATCCGGGACGACACCGGGGAGTTCCAGGCGGCGGTCATTGCGCTGATCGAGGCCGCGGACGCGATCGGCGAGGACAACGTGGTGGGCTACCGCTACTACCACGCGACCTCGCCGTCGCTGGCCTACGAGGGCACCGCTGCGGTGCAGTGGAACCGCCAGAACACCGGGAACGACGACCCGGAGTTCTTCGCCTTCACGCTGACCGGGCAGGGTGACCGTGCCCGGATCACGAACCCGGCGATCCCGGAGTCCTAGAGGCTCCCCCCGGGGCTGGCTCCGCACATATGGTGGCGCGGGGCCAGCCCTCCCCCGAATGACAAGACCCGAGAGCAAGACCCGAGAGCGAGAGGACAGACGACATGGCAATCACGGCGACCGAGGAGGGTCGGCACCTGGTGCTGACCCTGGGCGACGGCCAGAAGATCAGGATCAAGCCGGTGCCGGCGGCGAAGGGTGCGGAGCTGGCGGCGCAGTGGCTGAACATCACCTTCGGCCGGTTCCCGACGATCGAGGAGCTGGGCGAGGCGGGGCGCGAGTTCTCGCGCGGTGCGCTCTCCGGCGAGCACGAGGAGATCCTGGCTGAGCTGCGGGCGGCGGAGCTCGCGGAGGTCGTGAACGCGGCGTTCTACTGGAACGTGCAGGGCGGCGGCCTGAACCTGGTGCAGCGCATGCTCCAGGACGGCCACCCAAAAGGCGCGCAGCGGGAGCTGCTGGAGAGCATGGGACTCTGGGAGAACTTCGAGGCGGCGCAGGAGGCGGTGCGATCCGCCTTGCGCGGACAACTGCGGAACTTGCCCAGTGGGGAGTCGGAGAGCCCGATCCCGTCACCGGCCGCTACCCCCGATACGACCTCCCCGACTGGTATCGAGCCGAGCAGCGCCGGCAGCTCCGAGAGTTCGGACAGCGCGCCCACGGTGGCAAAGCTGCCCGCCGCGAAGCGGAGCATCCGGCAGAACGTCGGGAGGTCGAGCGCTTCACGATGAGCGAGCTGATCCGGGCAGGACTGGAGACCTGGGACCGTTCCACGGCCCCGGACCTCCACCAGTTCTTCGGCCTGGACGACGAGCGCCCGAGTTTCTGGCGGCGGCCTTGGCGGTCGCTGGTGGGCCGGATGGTGGCGCTGCTGGATGTCGAGGGGTCCCGACTCTCTGCGGAGATGACCCGACGGCAGGAGGCGAAGAAGAAGGCAGAGGAGGCACGGGCGAGCGAGGCCGAGCCGGGCGCACGGGCGCTCGGTTAGACGACAGGGAAGGGAGCGGCCGGTGGGCGGTTTCGACGTTGGCGAGCTTGTCGCCAGCATTCGGCTTGACGGCATCGACGCCTACAACCGTGGCCTCGATCAGGCGGAGCAGCGGCTGCGCTCGACCGACGTGCAGTCGGAGCGGACGAGTTCGCGCCTGAACTCGATGATGACGGGCGCGGCTGCGCTCACCACGGCCGCGACGGTCGCCCTCGGCGCCTACATCGCCGGCCTGGCCCGGGTGGGCCTGGAGTACAACCAGCTGCAGCAGACGTCGAGGGCGGCACTGAACGCGATTCTCGGGTCAACCGAGGCCGTGAACGAGCAGATGGCGCAGCTCGATGCGTTCGCGGCGACCTCGCCGTTTGCGAAGTCGGTGTTCATCACCGCGCAGCAGCAGATGCTGGGCTTCGGCATCGAGGCGCGGAAGGTGATCCCGTACCTCGACGCGATCCAGAACACGACGGCGGCGATCGGCGGCAACAACCAGACGGTCGCCGAGCTGACGTTCATCATGGCCCAGATCTCGGCGGCGGGGAAGATCACCGGGCAGGACCTGATCCAGTTCGGGCAGCGCGGTGTCAACGCGGCCGAGCTGATCGGCTCTCAGATGGGAAAGACCGGCGCCCAGATTCGTGCGGACATCACCGCTGGCGCACTCGATGCGAACGATGCGCTCGACGCGCTCGCGGCCGCGATGCAGGAGCGGTACGGCGCGGCAGCCGAGAACGTGAAGAACACGATCGTGGGCGCGACGGACCGGATCAAGGCCGCGTCGCGCGACATCGGCGCGCTGCTCGCGGCACCGTTCGTGGACCCGCAGGGCGGCGGCTACTTCGTGACCTGGGGCAACCAGGTCGCGGACAACCTGCGGCAGCTCCAGCGGCTCACGGGGCCGATCGTGGAGGCGCTGGAGCGTCGGGCGCTTCCGGCGATCGTCGGCATTACGCGGGGTCTGGACTCGATGCGGGTGCAGCTGAACGCGGTGTCGGTGGACGACCTCGAGCGGGGTTTCTCTCGCCTCGCCGAGCATGCGCCAGCGGTCGGTGCGCTCGCGGGTGCGGTGTTCGGGCTGTCCACGAACATGCTGAACAGCATCCCGGTGATCGGGACCTTCGCTCGAGTGTTCGCGCCGATCCCGACGGCGCTCGCGGCGGCGGCGCTCGCGTCTCCGGAGCTGCGGGACGCACTCGGGGGACTCCTGGAGGAGTTGCGGCCGCTGCTGACGATCGTGGGGCGTGTGGCGGCCCTGTTCTCGGACGGGCTGAACGTGGCGATCCCGATCGCGACTGGGGTGGTGCGCGCGCTCGCGGTCGTGGTGGGGCCGATTGTGGACTTGCTGACGGCGATCCCTGCCCCGGTGCTCGCTGCCGTCGCGGCGTTCGTCGGGATGAACCGTGTCGCGCCGCAGGTCCTGGGTTTCTTCCGCGATGCGCGGTTCGCGGTCACGCACTTCCTCGGCCAGATGGGGCTGCTCCAGGGGCAGACGGCGATGGTCGGTGCCTCGCTCGCGACGGGGGCGACCCAGGCCGGTCTGTTCTCGCGTGCGGTGTCGGCGGCTGGCAACGCGCTGAAGGCCGCGTTCGTGTCGAACCCGGTGGGGCTGATCGTGACGGCGCTGGCGACGGCGGTGGGGCTGCTCACCTGGGCGTTCACGGCGAACGCGGAGGCCGCGCGGGAGCAGCAGGAGCGGGTGGATGCGCTCAAGGGGACTCTGACCGAGACGTCGGGCGAGGTCACCCGGGCGACGCAGAAGATGGTCACCGATGCGCTGCGGCCCGCGGCGGAGGGGTTCGCGCTGATCGGTTCCTCGGCGGAGGCGGCCGGGCAGGCTGTCACGGGTTCGGCGCGGCAGCAGGCGGCGCTCCTCGAGGCGATTCGGCTCCGGGCGCAGGACCTGGGCGACGCATACCGGGCGCAGGCCGAGGCGGCGGGCGGAGCGACGAAGCTGAGCGGCGACGTTACGCGGGCGTACTACGCGGAGTCCGAGGCGCTGCGGCAGGCGCGGGATGCGGTGATCGAGCAGGCGGAGGCGATCAATGCGGCGCGGGAGCAGCGGCGCGCGGAGATCGAGATGGTGCGCGAGTACCAGAGGAGCTTGGACGATGCTGCGCGGTCGAATGCTCGGCTGAACGAGTCGGTGGAGATCGCGCGCGATGCCTACGAGGATGCGGGGTCGCGGCTCCGGGCGCTGAACCAGGCGCTGGACGAGCTCTCGGGCGGGTCGAGGTCGGCGGCGCAGGCCGAGCGCGACCTGAATGAGCAGACGGATCGGCTCGCGGCGGCGTTCTCGGAGACCGACAGCAAGGGGCGGAACCTCGCGCGCAGGCTGGTCGATGCGTCGGGCGCGATCGATACCACGTCGGTCGCGGGCCGGCGCATGTTCGACACGGTGGATGGTCTGAACACTCAGATGCAGCAGGCGCTGATCGAGGCTGACCGGCTCGCGAAGGCGAACGGTGAGGTCGGGCTGAGCTTCGAGGAGGCGAACGCGGTGGCGGCCCCGTACATCGACTCGCTGCGTGAGGTTGGCCGGGAGGCGGGCCTGTCCGACGAGCAGATTGAGGGCATGATCGGGAAGATGCTGGCGGTGCCGACCACGGTGTCGTTCCTGCTTACGGACAACGGGTCGATCTCGGAGAACGACCAGGCGCTGCTGTCGATCGTGAACCAGCTGCAGACGATCCCGACGGGCACGATCCGGCTGCAGAACCAGTCGCCGGAGGTCCTGGAGGCGCTGCGGGAGCTGGGGTTCACTGTCGAGGAGCTGCCTGAGGGTGAGGTCGAGATCACGTCGAACGACGAGGCGATCGGCGCGGCGCTCGACATCCTCTCGAAGAAGATCGAGGAGCTGCCGCCCGGGGTGGTCGAGGTCGAGACTGACGGGGTGCCGGAGGCTGAGCGGGAGCTGAACCATCTGGCTCGGGATCGGGTGGCGGTGATCCGCACACGGGTGGAGCAGGCGAACGGCGGAGTCGTGGTGCCGCGCGCGGATGGTGGCATTCACTCGGTCGGGCGGGTGGTGCCGGCGGCGAGCGGGCGCCTGCGGGAGCCGCAGATCGTGCCTGGCGGGTCGAACATCCTCTGGGGTGAGCCGGAGACGTTCGAGGAGGCGTACATCTCGCGGAAGCCGGCGGCGCGCGCCAGGAACGAGGCGATCCTCGATCGGGTGGCGGGCTGGTTCGGTGGCGAGTACCTGCCCGAGGGTGAGGCGGGGCGGGCGTCGATGTTCCGCGGTGGCGACACGTTCCAGGCGACGTTCCAGCTGGCCCCGGTGCCGGGGCTATCGCCGGAAGCTCAGGCGCTCCGCGCGGCGGACGCGCTTATGGTCAAGACGGCAGCGAGGAGGCGACGTGGCTGAGGTGGAGTTCAGGATCGAGCCGGTGCAGGGCAACGCTCTGCCGCTGGGCACCGATCTCGGGGTGCCGGGGCGGTGGCGGATGCTCTCGCCGAGCATCGGGCTGGGGTCGCCTGCGGAGGACCCGCAGACGGCGCGCTCGCCGATCGCGGGGTCGCGGTTCCTCGGCTCGCGCACGGTCGAGCGCGCGCTGATCCTGCGGCTGGAGTGCAATGGCTCCTCGAGGTCGGACACGGAGGCGGCGATCCGGTCGCTGGATCGTGCGCTGCATCCGGTGGGGCAGTCGATGCCTCGCCTGGTGGCGCGGTACACGTCAGGGGCTGAGTGGGAGCTGCCGTTCACCTACGAGTCGGGGCTGGAGGAGGCGTACCAGGCGTGGGGTGATCGGACGGCGGAGTTCACGGTGGCGCTGCTGTGTCCGCAGCCGTTCTGGGTGTCGCGCTCTTCGGTGCCGATCGGGCCGGTTGCGCCGCCGGAGGAGTCGGACCCGCTGCTGCCGCCGCTGATCGAGCTGAACGTGTCGAGCTCGACCGTGCTGGGGTCGGTGCAGGTCACGAACCCCGGGGACGTCCCGGTGGATGTCGCGTGGACGATCACGGGGCCGGGTGGCCCGACGCAGATCATGATCGGCGGCCGCGGGTGGCGGCTGAACACGGTGCTGGGTGTCGGTGACGTGGTGCGCGTCGAGCGGCAGCTCGGCCGCTGGGTCGTGCTCGATCAGGATGGTGAGAGTCTGCGGGCGGATATGGACCCGGCCCCGAAGTTCCCGCAGCTGCCGCCGGGCACATCGACGGTGCTGATCGAGATGGCGGACGGTGTGGCTGGGCAGTCGTCGGTGGCGGGCGCGTTCAACCCGCGCAGGCGGGTGGTGTTCTGATGCAGATAGAGGACATTTCGGTCGAGATCCGCGATCGCGACATGCTGCGGCAGCACACGCTGCCGGAGCAGGACTTGGTGGGCGCGGTGTTCACGCGCGTCGGCAACGGGGTCGGGGCGTGGCGGCTGGTGCTGCCCGCGACGATCGAGGAGGCGCCGGGGCGGGTGGTGCCGTATCCGCCGGCGGAGGCGCTGCGGCAGCCTGGCGCGGGCATCATCGTGACGATCGGTGATGCTGTGTTCGTGTCGGGGCCGCTGGAGGCTCCGCTGCTGGAGTACACGGATGAGCATCCGCGCGGGCAGTGGACGTTCGAGGGGCCCACGGACGAGGCGTTCGTTGAGGACCCGGTGGCGTTCCCCGACCCGTCGGAGGCTGACCCGGGCGCGCAGTCGCGGTCGAATGACGTGCAGGCCGGGCCGGCCGAGTCGTTGCTGAAGTACTACGTCCGGGCGAACGTTGGCGAGGATGCGGTGCCGGAGCGGGCGTGCCCGTTCCCGCTGGTGTGTGAGGCGGACACGGCGCTGGGGCCGACGGTGGAGCGGTCGCCGCGGTTCACGAACCTGCTGGCGGTGCTCCAGTCGATCGCGGCCGAGTCGGGCTGGGCGTTCGACGTGGTGCAGCAGCGTGACCCGGTGGACGGGGAGCGGCTGGTGTTCCGCACGCGGCAGCCGCGCGATCTGCGCCTCGAGCTGGAGTTCGACACTGAGGCAGGGAACCTGGACGAGGGGTCGACGCTGGTGTCGCCGCCGATGGTGACGCGGGTGATCGTCGGTGGGCAGGGTGAGGGCACTGAGCGGCAGCTGCTCCAGGTGACGACGCTGGAGAGCGAGTCCGAGGAGGAGCTGTGGATGCGGCGGCGTGAGCTGTTCCTCGATCAGCGGCAGACGGACTCGGAGGACGAACTGATCGGCGCGGCCAAGGCTGAGCTGGTGGAGGCGCTGCAGCTGCGGTACGGGATCAAGCTGGTGCTGCCGGCGGCGCTGGAGTACTCGGAGTTCGACGTCATGGATCAGGTGCGGGTGGTGCTCGGTGCGGAGCCGGTGGACACCTACATCGCGACGAAGACGGTGACGGTCACGACGGACGGTGTGCGCCTGTCTGCGACGGTGGGGAACCCGCAGGATGATGATGTGCAGGCGGCGGCGATTCGTGGCCTCCAGCGGGTGCAGGAGCGGCTGAGCGCGCTGGAGACGGCGGATGCAAACCCGGAACTGCAGCAGCTCCGGGAGGACGTAGAGGAGTTGCAGCAGGGCTACCGGCTGCTAGCGGTCGTCGCCTATACGTCCTCGGGTGTCTTTGAGAAGGCAGACTACCCCGGCATGGTGGCGGCGCGGTTCAGGATGGTCGGCGGCGGCGGCGGCGGCAGCACGACCACTACGACCTCGCGCGGTCGCGGTGGTGGTGGCGCAGGGGGATACGCTGAGAAGTTAGTGCTGGAGGCCGACCTCAGCGCGACTGAGACGATCACTGTCGGG
>Ga0255154_1000274_pt1 | contig 19263 bp, 25 predicted proteins | sample Atl_Atl_RepB_8h_FD_188419 | JGI IMG/M metagenome (GOLD analysis project Ga0255154, IMG submission 188419) | Freshwater microbial communities from Altamaha River, Georgia, United States - Atl_Atl_RepB_8h | ecosystem: Environmental > Aquatic > Freshwater > River | place: USA: Georgia | collected...
CTAAGTGGAGCCAAGGAACGTCTTGGGGAAAATGCCGACATTTCGTTCCTTGAATTAAGATTTTTCGGGGACGAATTTCGACATCGTTCCTTAATTAGACGTTCCTTGGTAAAAGACCCGTACGGTATCTACCAATCTTCCACAAAACGGCGTAATAATTGTACGTTTCCGTCTAAAAATGCAATCCATGTGGCCAACATTTCCTGCGCTTCCACATCATCCTCTAAGGATGCAATGATGCCCTGCAACGAACTATGTGTACCAGGTTCACCTCGGAGCGCCGCTATACTCGTCCGCAACTTGTCTTTGGCCTTTAATGCTCGACTAGCCAGTTCCTGTTCAATAGGATCATCTTCATCGCCAAAAGTCAGCGGCTTGTTTCGTTCAGAAGCAGGGGTACGATACTGATCCAGGACTCCCATCAGGATATTCATCGGACGAATTTCAATGTCCCTTTGCGTTCGTGGGCGTTTCGCTCCAGGAGGTGCTGTCGGTGCTGGCGTGTACTCCTCCTCATCTTCTTCTTCTCCTCCATCTTCATCTTCTTCTCCTTCTTCATCTTCTTCTCCTCCATCTTCATCTTCTTCCCCAGCCTCCTTCTCGTCCTCTTCTTCGTCGTCCTCAGACTCCTCCGCACTCTCCTCTTCTGACTCAGAGCGCGCGGTCCTGCGACGTTTCCTGGTACTTGCCTGTAGCTTCTGTGGCTTCTGTGGCTTCTGTGTCGTGTGGCGCGGCGCAAAATCTGCTTCGCTCTGTTCTTTTAGCTCCTTGCACAGCTGGATGATCCCCATCTCGGTGTCACGCGTACGCAAAACGAGACGCGCGTAATACAAATCTTCCGGGACGCCATACAAATTGAGCTTCCTCTTATTGGTCTCCAAGGTGTTGAGCTCCTCGTTGGCATTTTCAGCCTCAGCCTCAGCCTCCGTTTGCATTGCGTCATCAGGGTCGTCGATGCGTTCGAGGGTGATAAGCTTGTGCGCGGGCAATTTTACGATATCCGACAGCCAAAGAAGAAGACCTTCTAACAAGAATCCCTCCTTGGCTCGGGGAAGCATTTGGACGAGCTTGCAATATTTAGTTTCCAACCCATCTCCATCCTCAATGACGAACACGACGTAGAGATAGAACGTCTTCTTCCGATCCTTGTGCTCGAAGAGTTTCTCCGCATTTTTTGCTGCATCAACGGCGAAGTTTTAGGGTGAGAAACGTGTCCGAGGGAGGGGTTCGATGTGAAACGTACCAGAAATGTTAATTTCATGCTTCTGCATGTCATTTCGAGTAATGATTTTAGGCCAGAACTTCATTCTGAACGTGACAAGGTAAGAATATGCCGAAAACGGGTGTTATTATTCTTATTTTTACGGGCTTTTTTGGACTTTGCCTCGGCCCCCTGGGTCAAATATTTTTGGGGAGGCTTCTAATTCGAAGCAAGACCCCCCAGAAAGTAGTTGAAATAATTATTAAAACTCTTGTGCCATGTATACATATATCTACATCGTTCCCCAGAAATCTGGGGGTCCTTTTGTGCTGCATAGTGAGTGCCGAGGCTTTTCTCGTCCCTCGATGCATCGATCTGACCTTCGCTCTCCCCTTTTTTTGCAGGAAGCGACGCCGAACGGCTGTTCAATCACCATACACGGGAAGGCTTTCGTGTCTTATGTGTTTATGTTGTCAATTCGCAGTATCGAAAGAGGCGTCTGAGTTTTGAGTGGGATGAGACCTGCGAATCGTTTGTGTTGGACGAGATCGATGAGATGGAATTCCTGTGCCGGGACTTAGACGCCCGTCCCGGCGACGCCATATGGTTTTCAAACGTTATTAACGCGGATTTGGAGGACGGTGATACGTATGGGATGTCCGCTCGCATGTACAGGGCCCCTGGAGCCACAGACGATGGGTTTCTCGTGGAGCGCAGTCTGACGCTTATGTATCCTCACTTTGAAAAGATTATGAAGGAGCGTACGCTCGTCTTCGAGAAAGAGTTTCAAGATCGCTCAGAGACTTTGCAAGACAAAGTGACTCAGATGTTGGGAACGACCGTGGCGGAGGTGAAGACGTTGAGCGAGCTACACAGTGCTATGACAAAAGCCTTGGAGAATGTCCAGGGTAACGTGGAAGGCCTTGGGAATCGCGTGGGGCTCATCGAAGACGAAAACACCGAAAAACTTTTCCCCAGGATTGCAGCTTTGGAATCCAAGGTGGGCACTCTATCTACGGCGACCACGTCAATGGAAGGCCTGACAGAGCTGGAAGCCAAGGTTGCAGCTATAGAAGCGAAACCGGTTGTCCCGCCGGCGACCACGTCAATGGAAGGCCTGACAGAGCTGGAAGCCAAGGTTGCAGCTTTAGAAGCGAAACTGGTTGTCCCGCCGGCGACCACGTCAAAAGAAGGCGTAACGGAAATGGAGCACCGTGTGGCAGCCATGGAAGACAAGTTGAAAGAACTGGCGGCGGGGTCGCAAGAACGAGGAAAGCAGCCGACGACCCTGTGGATTCCCCCCGCCGGCAAGACGTGGGTTCGCAAGACCTTCAAAGGGCCAAAGCGGTATCGCCTTTCACACACTGAATTCCAAAGGTACATTGATGTTGTGGAAAAAGCGGTAAAAGATAAGAAAATTGAACTCGAGGATGGGTATGAAATGGTGCAGCATTATGCCCTTCGCAAGGTGCAGAATCGGGATATTTTGGTGAGTGGGCTGGAGGAAGCCATGAAGGCCGAAGCAGGCGAGGATGCGGTGCAAAAGTTCGTGTCACTTGTTCTTAACCGGGGCTGAGCGAGCAGGCAGGATATGGCGCCATCCAGTCCTGCGTTTAGTCCCCCCATCTCGGATGACGAGGATGTTGACTTGGATGATCTTTTGAAGAAGAATGCTTTGCTGAGCATTCGCATTCGGAAGAAATTTAATGTTTTGAAACAGGATTCTGATTCTAAGTATTTTACGTACGCTTTGTTATTACAAAATGGGTTTGTATATGTCGGTAACAGTGATAACATTTACGTCAGATTGATGGAGCATTTTGAACAGAGCCCACTCAGCTCGCAGTTTGTGCGTCATCACGGGCCAGTGGTGCGAGTCCTCGAGATCATTCGTAATTCCAGCCGCGACGACGAGCTGTACAAAACGCTAGAATGGTGCGACTTGATGGGCTGGCAAAAGGTGCGTGGAGCTTCGTACTGCAAAGTTGAGATGAATCACCCGCCGCCGCCACTCGCTACCTTTAAACGAGATCCGACCAGGACTTTTGAGTACATGACACGCGACGAGATCGAGGACGTCGAGCGCGTGGCCAAACGCCTGGCCAAGAAACTCTTCAGTTGAAAAGCTACTTAACTGGGCCCAGGTTGCTGGGGTTAGCATGTATGAGAGAGAGGATGACGTCCGGTCTTCGTTACTTCGCGTGCTTTCCATCCAGCATGGACCCCCGTCCCCCACAGAATGCGTTGGTTTTCCTGCGAAACCTCGAATATGTTCGATCTCAACGTGGCGGGACGACCCCTCCCTATGGTGTTGGCACTGCTGTCATCCCTGTGACGCACCCCCAATTCCACTCCCCTCTCGGTACGACGCCAAGACCGATACCTTCACCGTCTTTGGCGCTTTTTGCAGCTGGAGCTGCATGCGTGCCTTTTCACGATACTCCATGTCCACACAACTCTCAGGTATCCGCGACCAGTACATGGGCATATTCCGCAAAAAATGCGACCCGTCATACAAATTGTCTGATGGATTTGTGGTGGCGCCCCCCAGGCAACTCCTGAAAGTGTTTGGAGGGACCATGTCGATCGCCGAATTTCGTGCTCTGGCAAATGAGAAGGCAACATTCTCGGTGCTGCCGCCACGTATGCGTCCCCTCGTCCAAATTTTGGAAGAACAGCGATCCAGCACCAGGCAGCGTGCACAACCCGTCCACAACCTTGCAGACCCAGTCAGTTTTAAAGATGTACAGGGAAAGAAGAATGAATCGTTGCGCTTGCGTCGGTCCAAGCCGATGAAATCTGATAAGAACGTCTTGGAACGCGCCATGGGAATTAACGCTTTTTTAGTTCAATCCAAGGACGCAAAAGACGTTTCCTCCTCAACGTCGTCATGATTCTCTAAAGGCCCGGGATAGAGGAGCGGCGCCCCGCAACGCACTTTCAAGTCCTCGATCTTGTCGCGGTGATCGCGACGAATGCTGGCCGCCCACTCTTTCACGCGGCGGCGTTCGGCGGTGTCGTTTGGAAGTGCAAAGAGGACGTCCGTGCACGTATTCTGTACGTCGGCAGCCAGATCGTACAGCCTCCGCACAGTCTCTCGGGTCTCATGACCGTGTGTAAAGCTCTGGTCCCAGACGCGGTTAAATTCGGCGAGCTTGTGCGTCAGGCGGTCCTCGGCGGCCTGAGCCTGAATCGTCGATACGCGTGGTGGCCGTGGCGTGGCATAGGCTCTCCACGCCCACCACGCCAGGATCAAACAGAGAGTAACCTCCAAGGCCCTCATGATTCTACAGGTGGCAGAGCATTTTTTTTCGCTTAAGAGACGTGAGGTGTGTTGTATCGCAATGGTCGACCACCTAGAAGAAGACACTGCCGTCGTCCACGGCCAGCGTTTTGCGCTCATCAGCTTCATGGGCCCCTGTGCTCGACAGAAATCCGAGCATTGGGGCCTGAAGATTCGAGGCGTTTTTGCGACCAAGGAAGAAGCGCAGGCCCACGTGAAAAAGTTGCAGCGCGAAGACAAGATGTTCGATATTTATATGGTCGAGTGCTTCAAATGGCTTGCGTGGCCTCCCCCTCCCATCGAGCAGATTGATGATGTACAATATCAGGATGCTTTCTTGAACGAGATGATGCAATCTTACAAGGAGAACCAGGAGTTGGCCAAAGAGGAGTTCCATAGACGCAAGGAAGAAGTCAAGAAACATGGTTTGCCTCACCCACCTGAGGCTTCTGAGGCTTCTGAGGGACCCAAGAGTTTGTCTGAATACGTTGGCGAAGATACTCACCCCAGCACAAGCGGCGCCTCTTCGTCTTCCTCCTCCTCTTCAAAGAAAGACTAGTGTTTTGTGTTCCTTCAACCCCCTGTAAAAATTTCTTTCGATACCGATAGATGCAAGAGATTATCAGCGTCAGTTGTAGTTTGTTTTCCGTCTTGTGGTGTTTTGTCGTCGCAGCTTTCGTGGCATACGTGGTGAGCAACCGAAAGAAAGATGGTGGCGGCGGTGGCTTGGGTGGCCCGCCTGGAGGTGCGTCCCTGCCCACTGGTCCAGTGCTTCCTGTAAAGTGGCCACTCGGAAAAGACGAGTCCCCGTGGTATTTTATTGCTGCCAAGCAGGGAACCGGCATCAAAGTGGTAAACGGCGCGTTTGTGTTCCCGATTAAAAAGGGTCTGTACGGCAGCAAATCTGGAGACTATTTCAAAGCGAATCCCAATAAAGTTTTCCCTGCTGAACGCGTCACGATGTCGTACAGCGTGTATTTCCCAGAAGGTTTCGATTGGGTGAAAGGTGGGAAGTTGCCAGGCGTGTGCTTCTCCTCGAAACCCCTTGAATGCTCCACAGGCGGGGAGTGGTCCCCGGATTCCGGAAGTTTTCGAGTTATGTTTCGAGAAAACGGCGCGGCAATAGGGTATGCATACTTCAGCGGGGCGAGCGGAGAAGCCGCATTTGCGCGTCAGTCGGCTGCCGTCAAAGCCGTCGGCAAAGTCAAAGGGGGCGCCGGGATCGATTTATGGCACGCCAAAAACGATACGGATTTGCGTTTGAATGCCGGTCAGTGGAATACTATTTCCTTTTCAATTAAACTCAACACACCAAATTCTGCAGACGGCACCCTCTCGCTGACGGTGAATAATCGCACAAAAACTCTCGACGGCATCTCCTGGCGAACGGACGCAAGTATCAAATTTAATCACGTGATTTTCGTGACGTTTTTCGGCGGTGGAAGTTCGGAGTGGGCTTCCAAAAAAGATACCGAGATCAGTTTCAAAGACGTGGGGATCGCCGCAAGTTGAGATGGAACACTTCACTCCGGACCTGCTCATTCGATGCAAATTGAAACAAAGTGACGCCTTCATGCTGGCGCTGACGAGTCGCACGATGTATGGTCTGGTGTTGCGGGCATGGTGCATTGGCGGGATCACCTTGTCGCAGCATCGAGCGCATAAAATTTTGGAAGGCTCGCCGTACTTGACTGCCAACCTTGAGTGCCTCAGACTCAGAAATTATTGCAGGTACGAGGTACCATGGACGGCGTTTGCCCACCCACTTCCGAAACTTCGAAGCCTCGTCCTCGAAAGGCCATCCCCCTGCGACACGCCGTGGGCCGACGTCCTGGCGACGCTGCTTCCCTCGCTCAAACAACTCGTGGTGCGCTCTACCATTCGTCCGGTAGGTATGACGCGGGTGATGTCGTTTGTGCGGGAGGTCGTGACGGCGTCCGCCCCCGTGGTGGAGGTTCTTCGCGTGTACTGTCATGCTGCCAGTTCTGGCCACGGTCGTCTCGAGGGTGTGTGTTTGTCGTTATCTGCGACCTGGAACGCACCCATTGTGGTCTCAAAAACGTTGACACAGTATTATAACATCGGGCAACAGTCGGCTGGCTTCGGGGTGGACGCCCCGCTGACCGAGGCAATTTTGGAGGAGAGTGATGCAGGACCTCACACGTTACCCCGGATCGGTCCAACATGCCACCTGACACTGCGGCGTCTTGCGGTATCGTTTCCTTTGGCTCGGCCGCCTGAGAACGTGCGGTCCCGTTTCCCGAATGTCGATTCTTGTTATTTTGAAGTCCGGGGTATTGAGCCGTCTGCCATGCAAAACGTCTGGAACTGGTTACATGACGAATTGCCTATGGGCACGACGCAATTGACGCTGAAATTGGACACGCGCCAATTTCTAAAGGAAGAGGGCGTGGTCACGTGCGACCCCAGGTTCCTGCGGGAGGTCCCCGTCGAGGAACTGAAACTTTATCTGACGCATTTGGTCGTCGGGTCGGCGGAGATGGTGCGTTCGGTTGCGAAGGCATGTCCACACCTCCGCCGACTCGTGGTGAGTACGCAATACTGCGCGGTCTCGGAACTTCTGAAGTTCAGGGCGTGTTGTAATGAAGACGAAGAGGAGGCATACGGTAGGATGGTATACGCCCTGCGCCGCGAACGAGTTGTGGTACAACGAGAGGCCGAAGAGTTACGTCTCGCATTGCCAGAACTCATGGTCACATTGCAGCTAATTACAAAAGACTGAGGGCGTTGCTCTTAGGCGTGGCCATGTTGCTCAAGTCGGCGAAGGGGTTCCACCCAGTCGAAATCATGAGTGCGCCACACAGTGCCAGCATGAAACTGATGGCGACAACGACTAGACTGACGTTGTATGTTTGCTCTGTCTCTGTGGTCTGTGGTTTGCTGGTGATCCCTCCGATTCTGTACGATGCTGCCCCGAGACTGCTCATGGACAGAAGAACTAATAGAATTCCCAACATGTTACATAGTACTTAGAAATTTATTTTGTTGCATCTGCTCTCCATGTACTTATTCGTCATATGTTTGAGGTGTTGTAAGACTTCGTCATCAGGCTCCCACTCATCCCACGTATCAACCGTCGTATTCACTGTTCTGCATATCGCACAAGAGCACTCGCTCCGTGTCCACTCCTCCTCCTCCTCTTCCTCTTCCCCAACGTCAAAATCCACTTCCACTTCCACTTCCACGCCTCGTGTTTTTTCCTCCTCCTCCTCCTCCTCCTCCTCCTCCTCCGTTGACGATGCATCAAAAGCCGCGTCCACATCCTTTCTTGCTTCAACGACCTCTTCGTCTGTCACCTGCTCGAAGAAATACTTTGTTTGGTACTGCAGGCCAACGACGACGTCATGGTGCGTGGCTGCTTTTCTACCAGAATGCTCCGCATATGTCGCAGCCGTCTCCGCGGCCCGGGTCATAAGAGCAACCGTCACGCTCATCAGTCTTTTAGTCCGTTCTAAGACGACTTCCGGAGGCTCTGGAATGTCCGCATCGGCCAGGCCCGTACGAAGAAAACTGTAATCGGACATTCTGCTGCCGCTGCTGCTGCATGTCCTGGGGTCGGTGGAACCTTAAGTGAAAACATGCATTTAACGTCGTGGGGACCGGTATCTGATATATGGTCCTTGACGTGCGCCGTGCGGTCGCCAAAAGCATTGTCCTGTCGATCTTGCTGTGGCGAGATGCCGCGCCCGGGACAAAATTTCCCAAATATTCGGAGGTTGTCGCTATGGAACTTGCCCGATTACTTTCGAGTCCTGCATTGTTGAGGGACGTACCAGGTTTGCGGGCCGCGTATGATCGCGCAGGCTTGACGGAAATTCTGGCGCGCAATCCTTGGGAGATTAACGCGCGCGAGGTGTTGGATAGTTTCGTGGCGTGCCTTACCCTTCCGGAGCAAATAAAAGAAGTGGTGGCAAGCATCGAAGAGAAAGGGTATCAGGACGTCTGCCTCGATCTGATCAGGTTTCGCCATAAACCGCGGACAAACGGGGAGGACGCCATTGACGCTATCACTGCCAAGGTGTGCAAGGTTCTTCGCGTATCGCCGGACGACGTGAAGGACGTTGCAAGCACATATGACAGAGTGTTTACCGACATCACAAGAGTTTAAGACGCCGGAAAGCGAAGAAGAGTCTCAAAGTCTTGCGATGACGTCTTCCGTGATCGCTACCGCCGCTGCCGTCACGGCACTGAGTGAAAAGGCTTGCCCTGGCTGTCGGGAAAATGAGGTGGAAGTAACGTCTACACCGGCAGTGGCCCAGCTTTTGCCCCCGATGGCCCCCACCGCCGCGCCTATTGTGATCCAAGACGTGGATCATTTGCTGTCGGGCTTGCAACGGCTCAAAAAAAATAATGATGCGCTCATCTTTCATAACCACGATAACACGTTCAAGATATTGTTGCGCAACGACCCGGACGCAGAGGACGAGACTTTTTCTGGAGATCTGTGCATTTACTACCCGGACGAGACATCGCAGGATGAGGCGGTGAAGCGTGTGGTCAAATTGGATACGGAAGGCTATGAAGAAGATGATGTGACCTACGTATTGGAATCATTTGAGCTGCAACTTTCGGACCGAGAAGCCGCTGCGGACATGGCGACGTACATTAATCGTGTTTACGCGATGCAAATCTGCAGGTGCCGGCGTTATTTCATTCGAGACGTGCACGACTTCGCCGCTTCAGCACGCAAAGGAATGGAAATGTGCGTCTTCTGTACAATGACTGGCACCCCAACGGGCATGGCGCCGCAATTTTGTGTGGTATGCCACGAGATTTCTCCCAAAATGCATATGACGACGCAGCTGTGCTGTGGCCAGACTTTTCACACATCATGTCTGGATGCTTGGTATGAATCCTCTGGGAAAATGAGTTGCCCTCATTGCCGCTCTTCTTAATTTGTGTGTGTTTGTTTTGTTACATGTTTTTATTGTTCATCGGATGTAACAGAATTCGCATCGGAAAAATAGTAATCGGCTTGTTCCTCTTCACAAAACACTGAGTTTCCAAACGCCACGAACCGATGCAGTGCCCCCAAACCTTCGCAAAACGCCGAAAATTCGTCCGCCTCCATTGCAGTCTTCAAGACATCGTAGGATTTGGCGTCCGGCGAGACGAGTTTGTGAAATGTCTGAATAATTTCAAACTCATCAGGAGTCACCACGGGATTTTCCAGGTAGTCCATGATCCGAAACAAGTTGTAAATGTCGCTGGCGTCGATGCCTTCGTCTCCCCATTCCACCGTTGGCGTGAAGACGTCGCCATTGATCAGAAAATAACGTTTCAATGCCCGACTCATATGACGCAGGCCGTGGACCGCCTTCACTCGGACGGTGTGAAAAGCTACGGGAATTTCCATTTTTAAATTTATGTTCGTCAATTCGTGCGCAGAGGTTTTATTGTCGACAGCGAGCTAATTTCACGCTTTCTTCTTTCCAAATTTCCTCTCCTTTTTATTTGCTTTTTGACTGGGTATACAAGTAGTATGCCATTCCAAAAATGAAAAAAAAGAGCATCAAACGTGCGACATAAACGAGCGTCCAGGGGGTGATGGGAGCAGGGGAGCCGACGAAGGCTAGTGCATTGGCAACTGCGGACTCGAAACTCGTGAACGCGTACCATCCGCGGCCGTTGTGACATCCAATGCTGTACGCACCGTCACAACTGGTCAGTGCACACTGCATGGGTGGACTGTCAGCAGAAGCTACGTAGGCTTCATCCACGTCACTCCACCGATGCATACCCTTATGCAATCCAGAGGAAGGGACGATCCTGCAAATGTGCTCTTTTACTTTGGCTGTAAGAGGAAGTTGGCGAAGGATTTCGCGCAAAGCCTCTACCATATTACACTGATGCAGCGTCTTCCCAGTGGCTGGACTCGGAACATCCAAACGAGTTGCAGCGACGCTCAGTACGGCAGTATTTTCACTGGTCAAATAGTTGCTCATGTCAATGTACACAAGCCCCCAAGGCGTGCTCTTCAGTCCTTCGTGATTCAGAAGCTTGCCAGACAGGTATTTTGGGAAATGAAACGTAACAGAAAAATATTCATCATATTCTGTTCGTTCGGCATACATGTCCAACCACGGTTCTCGGAGATTGGAACGGCGCACAATACCTGCAAGAGTACTGGGAGGGACTGCAAAAAGCACTGTGGAGCCACGCACATCGGACCCATCCTGCAAGCGGACACCAACCGCCCGTCCGTGCTCGACTATCAGGCTCTTGACAGCCGTATTGCAACGGATGTCGACTCCTTTTCTTTCTAGCACCTGCCGCCAATGGGGAAATAATAGGGTATCAAGGGCTCTCTTTGGCTCGTAAAATGGGCCAAGATGATCGTAAAATCCATGCAAAAATTCGTACAGTGAATAACGATCGATGCCTGCCCCATCGGAATTTCTACACACCTGATCGATGTAGCGCATGCTTTTTTCTGAAAAGTTCCAATGCTTCCCCATGTCTTTGAGAGATGTGCGACGGCCATACCGAGGGATAACGAGAAGCAGTAGCGCGTGCAATGTCAGCACAAAAATTTCATACACCGATAAATGCGAATACCACCGCCTTCCATCGATATATTCGGGACTAAATGACGCTTTCACGAACACGTCGTCCCAGGCCAGCCCCAGATCCTGTAGAACGTATTTCATGTTGTGATAACACTTATTGTAAACCCTCGGACCATGTTCGGAAAAATACCCATTTGTATCGCGCCGCACACGATGACAACCGCCTATTGTTGATTCTCGCTCTAATAAAATAATTGGTCCCGGAAGATACGTTGCCAGTGTCAAACCAGTGGGTCCTGCGCCAACGATGATCGTGGCCATTTCAACAACGCTAGAAAAAAATGAAGTGCTACAATCAACCCAGGAAATATCTGCTAAGCATAAATGCTCTTCGCGTTACAGAGTTAACATACTTATCTTAAAACGGCTCCTTCAGTTTTGTGACCATCGCTCTTTGGCGCGATGGCTGTTGGTTGGCGCGGCAAAAGCAAAAAGAAGGAACGACGAGCCGTTTTTTTAACCAAAATTCTATCCGGTAATTCAGATGGAGTGTCTGTTGTTTGACTATGCATACACGAAGTACACGTCTTCCGCCGGCGCCGATCGTGATGCGTGGGATCTCATCTTCCAGTTGTGCATGACGTCAAAATGTGTATATGGACGCGCGAAAGCAGCCTTGCAATTGGAAAAGCAACGGCGGGAAGAAGCAACGCGGCGGTTGCACCGAGCGGCGTCATGGTGGCCCTATAAGGTGTATATAGAAGAGATCGAGAGCCTGATAGCTGCTGGTGCCGACGTGAACGCGCCAATGGAAAAATGTGACCTGTTCCGCCGGGCACTCGGGCGGACGGTCATGATGATCGCATGTTATTATCATTTGACGAATGTCGTCTCAGTGCTCATCGAGGCTGGCGCCGACGTCAGTGGCGGCAGGACACAGTTTGCTCGGTGCACGCCGCTGATGCAGGCGAGTTATAAAGGGGCTTTGGAAATTGTGCGCATGCTGTTGGAGGCGGGTGCAGAAGTGAACGCCGTGAACTCTTATGGCGAGACGGCATTGATCTACGCGTGCCGTTGCGGCGACGAAAACAATGAAAATGCTGAAGTCGTGAAAGTGTTGCTCGAAGCGGGGGCGAATGTGAACCACCAACCGACGGGGGCCTCGAGAGAAAGGAGTTACACGCCCCTTATGATCGCGGCGACCAGAGGCATGGTGGATACCGTATCCGTGCTGTTAGACGCCGGTGCCGACATAACGCTGCAGAATTATCAGGGTCAGACTGCGGAAGATATGGCGAGGTGGTACGGTCGACAGAAGGTAGTGCGGATGTTTAAAGAACGCAGCGTTTCTGTTTGATTCATTTTTGCACCGGACCGTGTAACACAAAAAAATGTTATTCTTAGGACATGCAGTACACGTGGCGAAACAGAACTCGCACGTTTTTCAACCAGATGCGCTCTCGCATCCGACGAAGGCCGCAAGGAATTGATCCAGAACGCACCGCTCTCGTGTTGTGCGGGACTCGGGAGCTCAATCCCGTGACCGTCGGCATCCTTCGTCATTTTCCAAAATTTACGTATGTGTTCGCGGGGAAGGAAGGAAGGGAAAAACTGCGCGGCCAATTTGCGGGCGCCCCAGTGGTGGACGCGGTGTTACGGCACCCAGTCCTTCAAAATGGTCATCATGGAGTATTGTCCAACGTTCATTCACCAAAGTGCATTTGACTCACTCCACCATCTCGTGCTCCCGGGCGGCTACTTCCTCTTCCTTACCTGGAAGCTTCAACAGCAAGCACGAAACCGAGCTTTGTTGCGCCAGCAGCGACTGCATATCACCCCGCTCCTTCCAGATATTCAAAATCATGGCGTTCGAAAGAAGCGTCGATCTGCTGCACTCCCGGGAGTCCAGGGCATGGAAATTTTCGGTCGAAACAGGCGGTTCCGGCCAAACATACTTCCATTCCGTTATAGGCGGCAACGTGCGGTGGATGAGCGCCACCGGAATCAGGCCGTAGCTTTAGGGCATCGTGTTCCAAACGTAAAAAATCGCCGCGCCATGACACGGTAAAACAATTCTACACTTTTTAGGTGTTACACGAATCAAACAATCGGTAAACATTTCAAAGAGACAGACAAAGTCAGAGGCAGGAGATTGCGAATGAGGTCGTCCTCCGTGTAATAACACGAATCCTAAAATCACTGGCTTACACGTGTCACTCAGATTACTCCCTTGTCACTAATTTGCAAATTAGTGACAAGGGATGTTATTTTGGTGACTGTACCCAGGGAAATTACAATTTTATAAGGCCTTGGCTTACACTTATGTTGTTGTCATATTAATTTGTAGGATCGCTATATGACTGCCGCTTAACTTCACTCATTTCCTGTCACTTTTTAGATTAGTTTGTCCTCGTCAGATTTTACATTTGAATAGGGACACAAATGCATCTAAAATCAGAATCGTCATCCTCGGACGATGACTCTTAGACGGAATCCAAATCATGTTCAAAAACAACAAAGAAAAAGAAAAAATATCACGATTCTTCGCACGCCTCGCAACAGTAGCCATTCATGCAACAAGAAGTGTTCAAATCACAATGTTTGCAAGCATCAAAGGACCAATTTTTGAGTTCAAACTCATCTTCGCCATTCGCCATGCCAGGGTCCAAAAAAATTCCAGAATACAGGAACGCTTCTTGTTTGCGCGCCAGATAATACAGATGTTTCTCCCTCACGTCCACCAACGGGTCGTTGGTATCCAACAGCCCGCGACTCAGTTCAAACCACCATGCAAGATTGGTCGGTTCTTCGGAAATTTTCTTCGACAGCGTCTTCACATGACGCTGTTCGGCCATCACGCACCACCACAGCAACACAAAGTTCTTGACCACGGCCGTGAAGGGCGGCAGAGGGATCGCGTACTTCTTGCAAGCGAAAAACAACGTCCAAGGAGTGTCATCAGTCCCCAGCATCGTAGGGAGATATCGCATAAGAAAAGGCGTCGGCACCAGTTTGGAAACTGCCACACACGTCTCGATATACTTCAAGGCATCTTCCGCGGTCAGCTTGCCTTTGTGTCCATGATGTTGCTCCAACCAGGCGAAAAGCTCCTTGACATGCCCATAATACTTCCTGGGGCCGGCCGCGGTGTTGGTGGCCTCAGCGCGTTCCAGCTCCTTGTAAAAGTAGGGAGTTTCCTTTGCGTCCATTTTTTATTTAGTTAAAAAATGACGCTTCCAGCCCGAGCGGAAGCTTTTTGTTCGACCGTGAAAATTAAAAAGAAAGCGTGAAGTTCGTCCACTGCTCTGCTATTCTCTCACTCCTCCTCCTCCCTCGGTATTTTTAAATTTTATTGAATGGAAACCGAACAGGAAATTATTGATTTGACGGGCGAGGTGCAGGAAGAGGACGAGCTCGATGAAGAGGAAGAAATGTATGCCGATGTGCGCGATGAGCCAGAATTCATGTACCTGCGCTCTATTGTGGATGGTATATATATAGATGACGAAGTGACTAGTAGAGGAGAGCATGGCCCCCCAAACTTGCACGAGATATGCCGCGATGTCTTATTGGAAAACTGCGCCACACTTTTTTTCAGAGATGGAGAACCCGCCAAGGGCAGCACATGCACCACGCTGCATGCCGAGGGGTCGTGGCGAGCTTTGGATGCAGCGAGTATCTACGGAAAGCGTTTGGGGTTGGACTTAGAGACGCTGGTAGAAGGTTCGATGACGAAAAGTTATTCACCCGGAGGTATGCGGGCGTCTATGCGTTTTAGAGCTGCTAAACCCCTCTGGACTGTGAGGAAGAAGAATCAGAAAGTGATATATGAAAATCTCGATGTTCCTGGATTCTATTTGACTGTAACAACCAACTGAATAAACAATTACCGAGGTGGATCAGGGAGGAAGGCATGCCTCGGCTCCTCCGCTCTGTGCCCAATGCCAAACTGTTCATCTGCAGCAATTGCAAATTCAGCATTTCTTTCGCATACAGACGCTGGACGTTGATGTGGACATTTAAGATTGAGAACGTTGACGGTGATTATGATGGTCCGAGGGAGATCATTTTAACAAACATGGAGTACCGAGCGCCGACAGTGGTGGTCTGGATGACAACTACTTTTTTGAATGGCGAATACAGCATGTATAAAGCGCTTGGTGCAACAGTTTTCAAGATCGAGGATTTGAAAGATAGGAAGGTGTACACGCGTCAAAATTTAGACAGTGGATTGTTGAAAGAGAGGGTGGACATGCAAATTTTACGGAAACTGTTTGGTAAACTATATCACCAACCAACTTATATGCATCCTCTGTACAAATTTTAGTCACACTGTAATAACAAAACATATGGTCCACATCCAGGGGCGCAGTAGAACTCATTTTCCAATTGTTACAAGTCTGGGGCAAGCAACTGCCACGTTTTTTTTTAACCACACCATCAAAGCTTCACATTCTGTATCAGCGACATCACCACATCCCAATGACCGGACATCCCCGCCGTCATGATATTGGACATGCACAGCCGCACGCGCTCCCTGACCACGTAAGTCGAGCTGTGTGCCACGGCATTCACAAACTTATCACACGCCGACCCACAACCCTGAAATACCGTCCGAAAGACCCGAAGTCGGTCGACCACAACGGCTGGCGATATCCCGTATGGTGCATTGACGATCTCGTTGAGAGCTGAGAGAGACGTTTGAAAGGGCGGGAGTCTGTGAATCCGGTCGACCACCAAACCGACATACACGTCAAATTCGTGCCGGCGGCGTACTGGCTCGTCCAGACGACTCACCAACGCATCCACCCTCTCCTCGGTCACGTAAACGTCTGTGATCGTCTTACAATTCACCCATGCAAATGCCTGTCGCTCTCCCTTCAGCCAGTGGTCGTCTGGCAACTCGGCGTTCACACTTGCGCTCGCAGTTTGCAGATCGGCCAACGTCAGGGCCGTCGGTTCGAACCGACAAAAGAGCATCACGTCCGCATAATGCCCACCCAGATACCGCGTAAACGCCGGCGGTCCTTGTGGTTCCTCTTCATCTTCCTGCTGGTCTTCTTTTTCTTCTTCGGCATACGTAACCAAGACAAAAGATTTATCGACGTCGATGCTATAACAGGTCCTCGTGATCTCGCCGTGACGCGTGATCTTCTTGACCAGCAGGGATCCGGCGGGCTGAGATATTTTGTGTATTTCCGCAGAGGAACCCACGCCATACCCATCCTTTTCGTAAAAATACAATCCCGCCCGATATCGCATGTTACGTTTGTAGAGAATGACTGTGCCGGGGGGCGGTTTAAGAATGTCGAGCGTTGTGACTGTTTTCAAATTCCACGTCTTCGCGTGCCGAAGGAGCTCGGCAGCGCGATCGTCACTCATGTGTTCCTTCCCCGTCAATGCCGCCTCGACCCACGGAGGGCGTGCGGGAGCCTTGGAGTCGACCATTTCTACATCGCGTCCGGTGTTCTGATTGCGCATTATTTTCGGTGACTCGTGCGTTCCCGCCTGAAAAATGGCACACAACAGAGATCACAGGTGATGTAATGCGTTGATCGTCGTCTTCGGCAAAGTCACCACCCTAGTACTCACCTCCTTCTTCAACTGATCCATAAAGACCGCAACAGCATATTCTTCTTCCTCCATAACACACATATTTTTGTTTGAAGGTGCTATCGGGCCCAACCGCTTTTCTTCCGAATGAGCTTCGAAAGCCTAAAGTGCGTCTTCCGTCTTTCTCACGGCAAGAAAAAAAAAATGAAAGTGGAAGAGGCATGTGCGATTTTGGGGCTTAGTCCAACAAAGTACACAGAAAATGAGGTGAAGAAAGCGTTCCGTCGCGCCGCACTTGCACATCACCCGGACAAAGGAGGTGATCATGAACAATTTCTTCGAGCCGCACAAGCAGCCGACGTCTTGCACCGAACCACGGCTCGAGCTGCTCGGTATGAAAGCGTCGCCTTTGAACAGGTGTTACGAGCTTTTCAGGGCGGGAAAGCATGCATCGACGAACTCTGTGCCATCGTTAACGTCCGGGCGTTCTGTCGCGGCATTGAGCGTCTCCAGGTGGAAGGGGCATCATTTGCACTAGAATGCGAGGCTGGACATGTAATGGCACGGTGCCGGAGGACGAATAAGGTCTTGGAATGCACCACGAAGATCTCTACGAGCGCCCTGAGGTTCTTTGAATGGTTTGGACGTCTCCTCCAAGATTCTCCGGATCTTCGGTTTACCGCACGGCAAGAAGGAATCAACCTCTACTGTTTTGAACGCGGGATTTTTGACCATTTTCCGTGCGAAGATATCGCTCTCAAATACTGACTTTTTTTTTCTTGGGAAACCTAAATCACGATGGGGGATGTGAACCAGCAGGTACAGACCCAAAACATCCAAACTATCTCACAGAAATATAACATCGATCCAAACAAACCCATTCCTCCTGAACTCCTGAGCCAAATAAGCAAAGATATTGCCGCGCAGCCATCCGCCTCCACCAGCTACGTCCAGATGCAAGCGCAACAAGCACAGCAGGCACAGCAGGTACAAGCTGCCATCCAAGCCCTCGCTGACCGTGAGAAAGCCGGCACACAGACCGCGAACGATAAGCTCCTGGCCGCCCAAGGTCTTGCGCCTGACGGAAAGACCAAATTAGAGGGTGGGGGGTCGTTAAACAGTGCTGGTCAACCCATCTCCACCACGGCCCCAGTCGGCGCTGCGATCGTCGTCACTACGTCTCCTCCCACCTCGAGCACATGGTTCAATACAACGAGTCCTATCGGTATCCCGAACTGGGCGCTCCTTGCCATTTGCGTCGTCCTTCTCCTTCTTTCCTCGGGTGGTATGATGTTCATGATGATGGCAATGAATTGATTTGAAATTAAAATATTCCTATATATCCATGATCAAGGATCCCTTGACCCCAACAGTTCTGGAACTCATTGGAAAGGCGACCGGCTTGTGCGACAAAGAGGCCTGGAACAATATCTGGCTGCTCATCAGCAAATCTGAACATGACAACACCGACCCCGACAAAGCCTTCCTCGACGACAAGGGCAAAAGTCTTTTTGGGTTTTGTTCCGCTCTCTCGTACGATTACGCCAAGAGAGGCTGTACGCTCGGTATTGTAGGGTGGACCACCGCTGACTCAGGACGGGACGGAAAAGGCGACGCCCCCGAACTGTTTCGCCAATACAAAAACCTGGGCGGCGATGACCTGATGCCCTACGTCGCCGGCTGCACAAAATCTAAAACGGCGTGCAAAAAACTGATTGAAAAGATTCACGCAATTGCCGACGACCCAAAATGGATCCAGGCTCAATTTGAAAACCTCGTCACGGGTGACGGGTACTTGGCCAAGGCCGTCGGTGCATGGAAAAAGGTTGGCGTGGAGAAACCTTCGGCTCTGGCAATCGCCGTCGTCTTCGACACCTCCCTCAACCTCGGATATGACGGTCCCGATGGCGGCTGCACTCATCTCATCAAGATTGCAACCAAGGGCAACGAAGAAAAGACCCTCCACGACTATTGTAAATGGAAGGCCAAGGTAAGCGGAAAGAACGAATATAATGATCCTCCTATTAACGGCGTGAACCGCGGGAAAATGTTTTTAAAGTTGGTGGAAGCAAAATGTTTTACATTAAAAAATTGTGATAAAGAACTCCAAGAAGCTATGAGTTGGACCATGAAGTAAAGTTTTCCTGTTAAATACAGAAATTTCAATAAATTCATTCTAATTCATACGCGGTAAACACATCGTGACTTTCTGTGATAATGGTAACATTTTTGATCGTGTCATCCGTCAGTTTCGGAGATTGCTTGCATAGTTGTTTGAGTTCAGATGAGTACTTATTCCGCTGGTTATAATCAGAAGTGCCGACGATGGCATCAAACGCCTGCTTTTCCACGAGGTAAACGGCCGGGCTTTTGTTGTGTTTTCGCAGAGTGACGATCAACACCTTTTCAGAAGATTGTCTCTGTTCAGCGCTCATACTGATGTGTCTGCAAAAGAAAGTCAGCGGCGTTAAATAATTGCAAAGGGCGAGCAACGGTCAATATACTTGCGGGCTTACATTCGGAAAACTTTGAATTAATTATGCCTTGGTGGCAAGGGAGCTCGGGGTTTTGGGATATTAACAGTTAACAAGTAAACTAGGAAATTTTATGATTCATTTGAAAAATCTTCTGCGTCCAGATTTTCCTAATTTTCTCCTAAGCCAAGGTAGGGCCAGCGTGCCAAAACTGCTACAATT
>Ga0255154_1000309_pt1 | contig 17792 bp, 32 predicted proteins | sample Atl_Atl_RepB_8h_FD_188419 | JGI IMG/M metagenome (GOLD analysis project Ga0255154, IMG submission 188419) | Freshwater microbial communities from Altamaha River, Georgia, United States - Atl_Atl_RepB_8h | ecosystem: Environmental > Aquatic > Freshwater > River | place: USA: Georgia | collected...
GTCGTGCTGCAGCACTTCATTCCCGAAATACCGGGCGACGGGATACTCAGAGCTGAAGGGGAACTCAATAGTGCGCTGGTCCTCGCTGACCGTGAAATCAGCTACCTCGGCGCGCTTCAGCAGCTGCCCTTCAAGATCACGCGATAGGTCCATCGGTGCTCTCTGCATCTACGTTGTCTTCCACATTATCGTCGGCCTCATCGGGATCACTGGCCGGGTTCATCTCCTCGGCCTGATCTTCCGCCGGATCGCTGGGTTGCTCGGTGCCCGAACCGTTCACCTCATGCGGGTCGGTGTCGAACATCAGGTCAAGCTCATCGGCCATCTGCAGCTCAGCAGCGCGCGCCAGCAGCAGTTCCTCGAGGTCGCCGCCTTGCTCCGCCACCACGTCCGCCTGCGTCTTGAACCCGCAGCGCACGGCGTCCTTGTACGCCTGCACTTCCTTGGCCGGATCCACCCACGCCCACCCGCGCGGCATCCACCGCACACGCCGGTAACGATCGGGATCGGTTTCGTAAGCCGGCAGGTTCAGCGCACCGCCGAGCACCGCCATCTCAAGCCATGCCTCAAACACCGGCTTGTGGAAGTTCTCGATCATGAAGTGCTGCAGCGACTTCCAGTTCTCCCGGTCCTCGAGCAGGCTCAGCCGGCTGCTGCTGTAGTTGGTCTGGCTGAAGTCGCGGCTGATCGTCTCGTAGCTGCAGCCAACACCGGCCGCCATCGCGCGCAGCATTGCCCGCAGGAACGGCTCCAGCTGGCCGTCAGGCGCATCGAGCTGCGGCACAGTGACACTTTCCCCGGGCGCGAGGTAGCGGAAGACCCCAGGCTCAAAGTTTTGTACGCGCTCGCCGTCGTATACCTCATCGCCCATCAGCTCGCCCTCAGGGCTGGTGATGAACCCCATCAATGAGCTGCTCGCACGCGCACGCACCACCTCCGCCTGCTCATAGCCCGACAGCATGTGCAGCCGCTGGATGGCACTCGCCAGCCACGGCACACCGCGGGTCTGGCCGGGGCGCTCCATCACATAGAGGTGTAGCACCTCAGCAGCAGGCACCAGCCGGTGGCGTGCCGTGGTGCTAGGTCCGAACGATGAGTCGCCAGGGTGCTTGGTGAGGAACGCATACTGCACCGGCCGGCCCCAGCGGTTCAGCTCCACGCCCATCCGCCACTCATTGCCCTCGATCGTGCTCGGGCCGTTGTAGTTGTCGTCGAGCAGGTCGCTCTCGATGATCTCCAGCGCGAACGGCACACGGCTGCCACCGAATGGCTGCCGCACCATCCGCACGAACACCTCGCCGCTCTCGGCCACCGCACCGATCAGCAGACGCTCAATGTCCTGGAAACTCAGCCGGCCCGCGGTGTGGCAGGTGCCCTTACGGCTCCAATCCGCCCAGGCCAACTCGATCGCATCGTTCACCGCCTGATCCAACCGGCCGCCGCCACGCTGCATCCGCACCTGCGCCTGCATCCTGATGCCGGTGCCGATCACGTTGTTGCGCACCGCACGGATCGCCTGCCGCGCATAATCGTTATCGCGCACCAGCTGGCGGGAGCGGTTGCGCAGCCTCGGCAGGCTGCCCTTGATTTCCGCATCAGCGGACGTGCCGCCTGTCACCCAATCGCTGGTCAGCCGGCTGACCCGTGCGCCTTCATACATCCGCCGGCGCGGCATCGGTGCCGGGGTGCCCCGCTGCAGCCAGCCGAGGATCGAGGATCGGATGCCCATCAGAAGCGCACGAAAAGGTTATGGGGGTTGCCGAGGCCGTTGGCCTGCAGCTGCGCGGCCTGTTCGCGCTTCACGCTGGCCTTCAGATTAGATTCAAGCGCCAGCAGATCGGCCAGCTCCATCTTCTTCAGCCGCCGGCTGCCGATCGTGTACTCCGCCACCGCACCGCCCGAGATCATCGCGCGGATCGCAGCCTGCACCGCATCGAGATCCTTCTGCGCCTGGCTGCGGTTATCAACCGCGGCCGGTGTGCCCGTGTAGGCCAGGTTTGCGTCAATCTCGAACTGCCCACTGCCCAGCGTGACCGTCTCGCCCGCCTTGGTGGCCACCGCCTGCCAGTAGCCGGTGTCGTCAGGATGGAAGCCCTCGGTCGTCGCAGCCGTCAGGCTGAACTGCCAGCCCTGCCCATAGGCCGTGCCCACAGCCGTGGCGCCGTGATTGTTCCGATCGAATCGGAAGTAGTAGGTGAGCGTCCAGCCGGTCGGGCTGCTGATCGCGTTGCCGAACACATCCGTGCTGGCATCGTCGCGCCACTTGACCGTATCGCCTTCAGTTATCCGCGCAGGGAAGTTCACGGCCTCACCAGCTGTTGACGAACGCCGACGCTCCGGCTCCTCCCGATCTTAGGCGCGGCTTGCGTGGCTCAGCATCCCCATTCTGCAGGCGCTTCTCCAGCTGGTCCCACACAGTTCTCCGGTCGTATCGCTGGTAAATCCGATGTACCGCTGCGTACGCGTACACCATGCAGTCCAGCGCCTCATTGCGCGCGCTCGGTTTCTTCACCCACTCCCGCACCGGGAAGCCCTTCACATAGCGCAGCGCCTGCTTCTCCGCCGTCAGCTGCTCGAAATACTCAGCACCCGTTTGCGCATGAAAGTGCAGATAGCCCGGCCCCGGCTCGTTGTGCTTCAACCGCCCGAACAGCGTGGTCTTGATCGTGTCACCACCGACCGGGAACACCAGCGCGCCGCGCTTCAAGGTCTGACCCTTGGCGTTGATGTCCACCTTCGTCGGCTTGCCGATCGGCGCCTTGCCCCTCTGGCTCTGACCCTTGATGGCGATCACGCCCTGCGCCTGCCGCTCCCGCGCGTACTGGTACACCTCCGCCGTGGCGTGGCCGCCCGAGTCCACCGCCACCACATCGGCCCGCAGCTTGCCGCCACCAGCGTGCTCCCACTGATGCAGCACCAGCAGGTCCAGCTGCTTCCACACCTCCGGCCGGCACGGGTCGCCCATGATCTCCTGGTGGTCGATCAGCCAGCCTTCTTCATCACGGCCCCACGCCCACACGCTCACGGCCAGGCGATCACCAGCGGATCCACCGCCGCCCTGCACGTCCACGCCGATTGTGACCAGCAGCGCACCATCCGGTAGCTGGCCGGCCTTGTACGGCTCACACCGCTGCAGCAGTGCATCGGCGCTCACCTTGCTGGCAAAGTCCTCCTCCCACGTCTCCGCCAGCCGGGTGTTGACGAAGCTCTTCAGCATCGGCGCATCCGACTTCGCCCGCAGGAAGTCGTCCACCATGTCCGCCCAGCTCAGCCAGCCCAGCGGGGAATACAGCCCACTGAGCTGGAAGCCCGCCGTCTTGCCATCGCTCGGTGCCGTCGCGCGCCACTCGCCCTGCCGCAGCATTGCCGGCTTGTGGATCTCAGCGAACCGCTCACGGCAGTGCTCGCACTCATACACCGCCGTTGCCGGGTCGTTCTTCTCCCACTTCAGCTGCGGCCACTTCAGCCACTGCATCGCCCCGCAGCTCGGGCACGGCACATAGAACCGCCGCTGATCGCTCCGCTCAAACTCCGCCTCGATTCGGCTGAAGTCCTTCACCGTTGGCGTGCTGGTGAGCAGGATCTTCCGCCGCGCAAACGTGGTCGCGCGCTTCTCCGCCAAGCTCACCGGATCGCCTTCGCCATCCACATCAGCCGGGAAGGCGTCGATCTCATCCATAAAGATGTACCGGCACGGGGTCGAGCGCAGACCCGTTGCGCTGTTGGCACCCGTCAGCAGCATCATTCCGCCGGGAAACTCCTTGGCAAACATCGTGTTGCCCGAGTCGCGCGCGCGTGCCGGTGCGATCTTCTCCGTCAGCACCGGCGTCTCGCTGATCAGGCTCTCCAGTCGCTGCTTGCTCAGCCGCTTCGCCATCTCCACCGTGGGCTGTACCAACAGCATCGGCCCCGGCGCGTGCGCGATCACATAGCCCAGCCAGTTACTGCCGCTCTCGGTCTTGCCGGTCTGCGCCGCAAACATCATCACCACCCGCTGCACGTTGCTGGTGGTGCTCAGGCAGTCCATCGGCTCCCGCAGATACGGCGTCCGGTTAGTCCGCCACGGTCCAGGCTCCGCTGATGCCTTGCTGCTCAGCCGCCGGTGCTTGTCCGCCCACGCGCTCACCGTGAGCGGTGGCTCCGGCCGCAGACCATCCATGAACGCATCGCGCCAGACGCTCATCGGTCTGCCTCCACCAGCGCCAGGAGCGCGTCGCGGTGCTCATCGCTCAGCAGCTGGTGGATCACCGCAGGATCCGTTTCACCCGCCAGCTGGTGGCTGAGCCGATCAGCCAGGTTCGACAGCGCCTCTCTCACGCTGCGTCCAATCTGAAACGCCTGTTTCTTCACCTCATCCGCCGGCACCAGCTCCTTGCGCTGCTGCGCCACCTGCAGCTTGGCCAGCTCCGCCTGGTAATGCTCCCGCCGTGCCCGGCTCTCATTCAGCTCCGGGATCGCATCATCCGGCAGCGCCTCGATCGCCTCCCGCAATTCCCGCGGGCTGGCCGGTAGCTCCAACTCCACCGGGTCGGCCACGCTCACCTTCGCGTTGTGCGTCGCCTTGGTGTTCCGGTTCCACAGCTCGAGCGCCAGGTCGCGGTCCAGCCATCGCTTGCCGTCCTTCTCCACCACCGCAGCAGCGATGCGGCTCTTGGTGGCCGCGGTAACGGTGCCCTTGGCGCAGCCTTTCAGTGCGGCGAACTCGCTAAACGTGACTAGCACTAGCGTTGCGCGCCCTTAAGGTTCGACAAAATCATAGTGAACTATTGAACTATCAAACAGCTGGGGAGCCTATGGCCGTTCTTCTCACGCTGAGTCCCGTTTGAGACTGATTGCGCCTGACGCTAGAGAAATGCCGCGCGCGCGAATTACCCACGACCGATGGCGCCGGGAGGACCCGCGAGCGGCCTCAGCGTGCGCTTGCAACGGCCTTCTCGAGGCTGCTGCGTAGGTAGTCCCCAAATCGACGCTGAACGGCCTTGGAGCCGATCTCAGCCATTGGGAAGCGTGGCCGATACCTGCTGCGCTGCTCGGTGGCGATGAAGTAGGGGAACAGCTGCTCGCGGCTGCGGCGGTAGATACCGGCCGGGCGATCGCCGCCCTTGGGTGTGCCAACAAAGAAGCCACCGCGTGCGTTGCCGTTCAGTCCCTTCTGGATGCGCTTGATGGTGCTGAGGCTCACGTTGCCCGAGCCATCGCGCTTGACCAGCGATGTGGGCTGCAGCTGTGCGCCTGCGGGGATAGTGCGCGTGCCCACAATCTCAGCGAGGAACTTGCGCTCGAAGCCCTTCTGCGGTCGAGCACCACCATGGATGCCGAAGCGCAGGTAACGCGCGCGGTCACGGCCCTGCTGATCGTTGGCGAAGACCTTGGCCTCCAGCTCCCGCTTGTTGGTCTTCTGCACCAGGAAGGCGGACTGTGTGAACTTGTTGGGCTTGTCGAAGTATTGGCGGGTGGCGCCGTTGAGTGCGGTGCGCACGTCGAACGCTGAGGCGTTGAGCGCCTGGCTGATGGCGAAGGGAAGCTGCTTGGTCATGGTGTCGGTCCACCTGATGGCCTTGGGCAGCTCTGACTGGATGTCGAGGGTGAGGGTCGCCATGCGCCAAGGGTAGGCAGGGAGGCCGAGCCAAGGAAGCGAAATGGCGTGAGCTTGACCGTCACGCTTGTAACGCCTGCGTAACAGGGGGTGTTACATCAAGACCGATTGCGGGGCAGCGGGTCTGAGCCCCCCGTAACCATGTAACAACTATTTTTAAGAATAGAATTATTTATAAAGGGGGGTCTAAGAGGGTTCACACACACATGTCTCTCTGTAAGAGAGAGAGAGTATGTCGGCCAAAAACCGTTACACCGTTACGCTTTTTGCTAACCCGTTGCAGCGCAAGGGATTTGAGCCGTAACAGCCCCTGTTTCACCCCCGTTGCAAGGCCGAAATCCGTAACGCAATCGCCCTGGAGATGGCCCCCACACCCCTGAAACGGGTGGCCCCTGCCTTGCTCGCACCGGGCAAGCGGCCGAGCACTGTTGCCCAACTGTGAGACCAGGGGGTGTCACGCAGGATCGATGCCAACGCCTCGGCGGTGTTGCTGACCAGCAGCTGATCGGCGTCCTTATCGACCCGCAGACCATGCCTCCCGAGGCTCTCCTGAGCCTGGCGGCTGGACACGTCCATGTCGTTCATGGTGTGGCCGACGATCTCGACCAGCTCACCCAGGGTGCGGGTGACGGTTTTCTCATCAGTCTCAACTCGGACCTGATGTTGGAGGATGCGCTGGATGCAGCGTTGCTCATCGGGCACCTCAGTGGTTTGGCTGTAGGGCTCCCAATCGTTCTGATCGATGAGGGTGCGCGCCTGCTCTGGTGTGGGCACCTCGCTGGACATCAGCGACCACGCGCCGGCGAGGAGGGTGCCGTACTGATCACCGAGGCGCTGCGAGTCGAAATGTTCAGCCGCGGCCTTGGTGAAGATGCGGACGCTGGCGCGGATGGTGGGGATCAGCGAAACGGTGCGCGCGATGAGCCTGCGAGCTGTCTCGTTGGTGATGTGGCGATCGAGATCGCGGTCCAGCTGCTCCCAGTGGGCGATGCGCTCGGCCTTGGGCAACTCGTTCGGTGAGCGCAGGGTGAGCTGAGCGAAGCGGCTGCGATCGGCGCCCTGCTTGAGAGCGGTGGCGATGGATGACATCAGGAACATCGAGCGGATGTTGAAGCGGGTGACATCACCACCGGGGCTGCCCTTGAGCATGGTTGCGTGAGACTCACTGGACGCAACACGAGCCAGCGCGAGGATGTTCTGCATCCGCACCTGATCGGCCTTCTCGTTGGACTCGGCCTCATCGAACACAACAGGCAGAGCATCACAGCGGAGGGTCTGGCGGAGGCCGGCCTCAGTGGTGTTGCCGGCAACGATGAGGCCCATGTCACCGAGCAGGATGGCGACGTAGCGATCGAGGATGGCGGACTTGCCGGATCCAGCTGCTGCAGTGAGCCAAGCGTGCGGCCGCCAGGGGAGGGCGCCGCAGATCGGCGCAAGGGTGACCCAACCGGCGAGGAGCAGGCCGGATGCTGGCACCTCCCAGTGGAAGCGTTCGGCCAGCTCGCAGATAACGAGGGCCTCGGCATCGCTCAGCGGCTTGGTTGAGCCCGGCCCCTCCAGCTCTGACATGCGCTGGTAGAGGTATTTCGACTTGAAGGGTTTAAGAACGGGGTGACGCTTGCCATCGACCACCAGCTCATCACCGAGGTGAAGGATGGTGCGCTTCTCATCCCACCATGCGCCGCGGCCGCGGATCCGATCGGGGTTGTAGAAGCCACGTTCAGCGTTGATCGCAAACAGCATGGATGCGGCCTTTGTCCAGTCAACGCCACCACGATCAGTCGGGCATAGCTCGCGCCAATACTTCAGACCGGCAAGAGAGACCAGGTTGGTTGAGGTGTGCGATGCGCGGGTGAGGCGCACCACCTGGCCGGTGTTGTGCGGGCGGTAGTAGTAGGCATCACCATCGAAACCGAGGCAGGTGAAATGGCGATTTGCATCGAGATCGGGAAGGTCCGGCTCGGTGTCGGGCTCGCCCTGCAGTTCCGGCTGCTCGGGCAGCTCAGGATCCAGCTCGAGGAAAGAGGAAAGGTTGGCCTTGATGTAGGCCGCGGCCTCCTCTGGCGTCCAGGTGGCATCAGCCAGATCCCAGCCTTCAGGTGAGCCTGCTGGTGGGGTGACCATCTGCACGCGATCGACGGGGAGGCGGAGCAGCAGCTGCGCGAGGCGATCCATAGCCTGCTGGCCAACGGCATCAGCATCAGGCCAGAGGATGACGCGACGGCCGGCCAGTGGTGACCAGTCAGCCTTGTCGATCGCCTTGCAACCTGATGGCCAGGTGGTGACGACAGCGCGGGGGTAGAGCTTGGCTGCTGCATCGGCTGCCTTCTCGCCTTCAACGATGAGGACGGTGCCGGTGCGACTGCGCAGCTGGTCGAGGTTGAGCAGCGGTCGAGGCGCTGGTGGGGCCTTCCATTCCCAGCGGCTGCCGGACCACCAAAGGGGGCGGATCTTCTTGCCGGGGAAGCGGCAGACCAGGAAGCTGTCGCTGTAGCGCCAGACGTTCTCGGCGCCCTTGGTTGGAGGTGTTGGGCGCTGCGGGGCGATGCCGAGGTGCTGCTCGATGCGCTTGGCTGCTTCGGCAAAGGTCCAGCCGGTGCGGCGAAGGAGGAGATCCATGCCATTGCCGGCACCACCGGACTGGTTCTTGCCGCCGCACTGATTGCAGAACCAGGAGCCGGAGCCGTCTTGGTCGTCGAAGCGATAGCGATCCTCACCACCGCACAGCGGGCAGGGCTGATGCTTGTCAGTGAGCTGATCGCTGGAGAGACCAGCAAGGGCGCCAAGGATTGACGGCCAGTGGCCGATAGCGAGATCTGTGATGCGGGTCATCAGAAAAGGCCGAGCGTGTACTGCTGAACTGCGAGGCGGTTGTCTTCTATTTCTTGCTTGCGTTTGGCCTCGAGCGCGCGAAGACGATCCGGCCAATGTTTGGCAGCATTGGTGATCAGTGGATCGTTAATTGAACATCCGCGGATGCGATCGAGTTTGTAGATGTCCTCCTCGCCGGTGTATGCCTGATAGAGCACATCGGCGGTGATCAGGTCCGCCAGTTGGGCGCGCATCTTGCGCTTGAAGCGATCGGAACCTTCTAGGGAAAGGCTGAGGCCGCATTGCATACGGTGGCAATGCTTGACAGCTTCCATGCCAGCTCGCAGTGGGCAATCACCTTGCGGGCACTCCGTCATTTCTGCTCCTGCTGCATGGCGTTAGCGATGAGCTGCCGAACAAAAGCTGAGCGGGATAGGAGGAGGCCGGCCTGCTGATCGAGCCAGGCGATCTGCTCGGGTGGCAGGTCGAGGGTGATGGTGCGGCGCTGTTGGCGCTTAGGCTGCATGGGGATCGCTGGGGGATCGCTGGGGAAACTCTAGCGGCATTTCGACCATGCGCAACGCATCGCCAACGGAACGCGCCACGCCGGCCACACCACCACCAGCTCGCACGGCATGGAGCCACTGCTGCTGCGTAGGCGCCAGCCGGCCCGTTGCCGTCTTGACCTCGATGCTGGTGAACACGGCAATCCGCTGGCCGACCATCTCAGGTGTCACCACCACTGTGCGCCAGCCGATTAGATCTGCGGATCCGCGTGCGAGACCGAACTGCACGGGCCTGCCGGTGCGGGGGTCTGGCAGAGTCCCCGTGTTGTTCCTGAACAGCCTCAGATCAGGCCGCAGACCGAGCGCCAGGCGGATGCGCTGCTGCAGGTCGGTCTCGGCGTTGGCCACGTCAGGCTGATCGGCTGCGCGCATTGTGGATCCGATAGGCCCATCCGGGCGAGTAGCCGCGGTTCTTAGCGACCTGGAGCAGCTGCGTGAGAGTGCGAGCGCGACCGACTTCAGTGCGCTTGGCGTGGCGCTCTTCGAACTCGATCACCTTGGCGGTGCGCTTCAGCTCGCGCAGCTCACCATCCACCTGGCGGAGCTGCTTGGGTGGTGGCGCACATGCTGCGCCGCACACAGGGCAGGTGGGCGCCGGCTTGAACGCAGCGAAGCAGCTGGGGCAGGTGCGCACTGATGGCGCTGCCTGGCCACCACCGCGGCCAGAGCGGAGGCGATCGTCCAGCGACCAGTCGCGCGGATCATCGGGGAAGCCATGCCGGTGGACGTTGCCGACGTGATCGAGGATCACTGCTGACTGCTTGCCTGGTGCTGGCCTGAGTACGCGGCCAACCTGCTGCAGGTAGAGGCCGAGGCTGGCGGTGGGGCGCAGCAAGATGGCGCAGCTGGCGGCCGGGATGTCGAAGCCTTCGGAGACCACATCGACGGTGACCAGCACCTGCAGCTCGCCGGTGGCGAAGCGGTTCACGATCTGATCACGATCTGGTGATGAGCCCAGCAGCGTGGCCGCGGCGATGCCTGCTGCGCGGAACGATCCAGCGACGTGCTCTGCGTGCTGAACGGTGCAGCAGAACGCGATCGCGCGCTGCCCAGCGGCCAGGCGCCGGTAATGCTCGATTGCATTACCGATGACGGTGGGGCGATCCATGCGCTCAGCGCAATCCCCCGCTGCGAAATCGCCTGCACGTTTGGCGAGTCTGTTCAGATCTGCACGCACGGGAGGCGCGTAGATCCTCGCCGGGCTGAGATAGCCCAGAAAAACAAGGTCCGCGACAGACGGGCCGAGAACAAGGCGGTCGAAGACTGCCGACAGGCCGCGACCATCCAGTCGAACGGGGGTAGCGGTGACTCCAAGGCGGAGGGCATCAGGCCAGTGGCCGATCACGCTTGCCCAGCTGCCTGCGGTGGCGTGGTGCGCCTCATCAATCAGGATCAGATCGGGGGAGGTGGTGACACGCTCCAGCCTGCGGGCGAGCGTTTGCACAGATGCGACCTGAATTGGTGCATTTGCACCAGGGTGACCAGCGGCGATGATGCCGTGCTCGACACCGGCCAGGTCCAGCTTGTGGCTGGTCTGGGCGATCAGTTCACGGCGGTGGACCAGGACAAAGGCGCTGCGGCCGCGGGTCGCCAGTGAACGGAGAATTTCGGCCATGACGATTGTCTTGCCTCCTCCGGTGCACATGACAAACAACGGAGCGCGTGCGCCATCGCGGAAGGCGAGGCGGAGATCGTGAACAGCGCGCTGTTGGTAGTGACGGAGAGTGAGACTCATTGGACTAGACCCGAGATCGCCGTAGTGGTATCCGAGTCGAAGCCCGGAAAGCCAAATGATTTCAGTGGCTTAGCGGGAAGAGGAGTGACAAGGGAGGAACCAATGGTAAGCTCTGAGAGCCCCGAAGACTGGGAGGGATTGGAGAACGCCGAATACCACCGCCACAGCGCGGTATCGAAAAGCCACCTCGATCTGGTGGCACGCAGCCCGCTGCATTACTGGGCGCGGTATCTGGACCCGAACCGGGTGGAGCCTGAGCCGACGCCAGCGATGCTGATCGGCACTGCACTGCACACCCACGTCTTAGAGCTGGACCAGTGGGACCAGCGTTATGTGATGGCGCCGGAGGGCATCGACCGCCGCACCAAGCAAGGGAAGGCGGAATGGGAAGCCTTCAGCGTGGCTGCCACCGGCCGGACGGTGATCAGCAAGGCCGACGCCGATCAGGTGATGGCGATGGCGCACTCTGTGTTCCGCCACCCTGCTGCTGCGATGCTGCTGGCGTTGCCAGGCAAGGCTGAGACCACGCACATGTGGACCGATGAGGCCACGGGTCTGCAGTGCAAATGCCGGCCGGATTGGCTGACCGATGACGGCAGCCTGATCGTGGACCTCAAGACCACTGAGGATGCGAGCCCGGCAGGCTTCAGGAAGTCGATCGCCAACTGGCGGTATCACGTCCAGGCCAGCTGGTATCTGGGCGGGCTGACGCAGGCGACAGGCCAGTGCCCGGATCAGTTCATCTTCATCGTGGTGGAGAAGAAACCACCCCATGCAGTCGCGGTCTATGCCGCAGACGTGGAGATGGTGGTGGCCGGCACCAAGCAGGCGCGGCTCGACCTTGAGACGCTGGCCGCCTGCAAGGCCGCCAACAGCTGGCCTGGTTACAGCGACCAGATCGAGACCATCAGCCTGCCGCCTTGGATGCGGCCGCGGCCGGATGGATCCATGCCCACCATCACCGAGATCGAGACCTTCTGACCATGAAAGCCAAACCGCTTCCACCAATCACAGAGTTGCGCCGCAGGTTTGCGGTGCGCAGCGATAGCACCCTAATTCGCAAGCTCAATGCTGGCGGTGGCCGCAAAGCGGGCGATCCTGTCGGGTCACCCATGCGTGGCGGCTATCTGGCTGTCAGGATTTGCGGCGTGTCCTTCTTGGCACATCGCATCATCTGGGCAATCTGTAACTGTGCCGATCCTGGCGATTTCGACGTTGACCACATCGACCGCGACAAAACCAACAATCGCCCCGAAAACCTGCGACTAGCTACCCGCAGCCAAAACTGCGCAAACAAGTTCACGAACGGCATCCACCAGCGGAAGTCGTCTGGCAGGTTTCAGGCTTACGTCTACAAAGACCGCACCTGCGTTCACCTCGGCATGTTCGACACCGCCGAGGAGGCAAGAGCTGCGCACGCTGCAGCCAAAACCCAACTTTTTGGTGAATACGCTCATGTCTGATCAGTCCACAGCACTCACGACCACCAACGGCTCAGCCTTTAGCGGCATCGCGGCGTTCGAGGACGCGCAACGGATGGCCAAGTCGCTTGCCAGTTCCACGCTGGTGCCGCCGCAGTTCCAAGGGCAAGCAGGCTTTGCAAACTGCTTGGTTGCCTTAGAGATTGCGCATCGAATGCGGATGTCACCCTTCGTTGTTGTCCAAAATCTCCACATCATCCACGGCCGGCCGAGCTGGTCGAGCCAGTTCATCATCGGCCTGATCAACGGCTGCGGGCGCTTCAGCCCGCTGCGGTATGAGATCAGCGGCGAGGGCGACAGCATGGCCTGCTACTGCGAGGCCACCGAGCTGAGCAGCGGGAAGGATCTCAAGGGTCCGACCGTGAGCATGGCGATGGCCAAGAAGGAAGGCTGGGCCACCAAAAGCGGCAGCAAGTGGCAGACCATGCCCGAGCTGATGATCCGGTATCGCGCCGCGGCCTTCTGGGGCCGGCTGTACATCCCGGAGCTGCTGGTGGGCATCCAGACGCAGGAGGAGGTGCTCGACGTGGAGCCGGTGACGATCACCGAGGCGCCGGTGAAGGCCAGCATTGAAGAGTTGAACCAGAAGATCGCCAAGACGGCGACAGTAGAGGAGAAGGAGGGAGTGCTTGATGACGAAATCTTCTGAGGCTGGTTATCTCCAGCCGCGTGAGCTGGCTGAGCGGTGGCGTGGTGTCGTCACGCTGAGCACGCTCGACAACTGGCGCAGCCAGAACCGTGGGCCGAGGTTCGTCAAGATCTGAGGCCGCGTGCTGTATCCCGTCGCGGAGGTCGAGGCGTATGAGCTTCGGAACCTGCGCGGGATGCCAAACAATCCACCCAATCAACCGAGACCATGAGCTTCAAGCTGAACCTGAGCATCTTCAAGAGCACCAAACCCGAGAGCAAGCTGGACTTCTCCGGGATGATGAACGTGAAGGTGGAGGAGCTGGACGCCTTCTGCGCGTTCGTGATGAGCCAGACGCCTGATCAGTACGGCAGCGTGCAGGTGCCGATCAGCGGCTGGAAGAAGACCAGCAGCAAGGGCCTCGCCTATGTGAGCGCAGTGGCGCAGCCGCCGCGTGACTGGGTGCCCCCGGTGACCGCGCAGAGCGCCGCTCAGAGCCTGGCCAAGGCGACTGACGGCGTGGTGAGCGAGATCACCGAGGCTGATCTGTTCTAGAGCTTCATCAGCTCACACTCGAGGCGTGCGATCTCGTTGACGGCCTGCTGCAGCAGCTGCTGCTGGTAGCAGGCTTGTTTGAGGAGAGCCGCGGCCATGGCGCCCGCATCCTTGCTATCGAGCAGGGTGCGGGCTTGTTTTTCGATCTCGAACTGCTGCTCTGGCGTGAGCTGAACCGCCATCCACTCTCCGAAGTTCACAGTGCTACCGTGGCGGGGTACACATGCACGATAGCGAACCTGTGAAGTGCCCCAAGTGCGGGAACGACAGCAGCACGGTGGAAGGCGTGAACAACGCCCATCCAGACCATACGGTGCGCAAGCGGCGCTGCCGGAGCTGCGGCAAGACGTGGAACACGGTGGAGCTGGAAGTGCCCACCTACATCTGCGGCTGGGAGCGGCTGGGGCCGAGCGGCCAGAGCAAGCCATGCCTGCGGGTGCCGGTGCAGCTGCAGGTGCCGGAAGTAGAGCCAGTGTGAAGAACTGTCACAGCGATTAGCGCAGTGCCCCGGCAAGGGGGCATACTTAGCGCACGGCCAACGAGGCCACCGCTCCTCAGTCATGACCAGCCCCGCCTTCCTCACCGCCGACATCCTCTACACCCTGGAGAAAGCCGGCTACACCCTCGACCAGTTTGTCGAATTCTGGGGCAGCCTGCTGATCGTGGAAATCGGAGGAAACGGCACTCGTTGGTATGACCGCCGCCAAGTCGAGGCGTTCATCGCCGCCTGAGCCCTCCGGGGCTCTCCCTCTACTCCACAAACACCACCATGAACCGCCTCAACAACGCCATCTGCCTGCTGATCGTCGCGGCTGTGTTCGCCATGATCGGCATCGAGTCCGGCAACCAGTCCGGCGCCACCCACTCCGGCAACCAGCAGCTGGTGGAGGTGCGCAAGTGACACACCCCATCACACCACCCACTGAGCTGGTGTCGTACTGGAACAATTTGTCGTTAAGCCTTCGAGAAATTTTTGTGCTTGTTGCCCAATGGGGAGCAGATCAGGAGTTGGAAGCGTGCTGTGCCATTGCACTGACAGATCCTGTCTGTGGCACCAAGCACCAGCGGCGAATGTTGGTGAGCCACATCCAAGAGCAGCGCCGCCCCAAGCCGCCGAGTTTGAAGGAGCAGGCGCTGGAGGCGTTGCGTGAAGCTGAATCCAGCGGGTGCCTTTATGTCAACGGTCGCAGTGACACCATCCGCCGCGCACTGGAGCAGCTCGATGACTGAACGCCGCTTTTACTTCCAGATCCGCAGCGCCAACGTGGTGGAGTGCATCACGGCCCACAGCTTGTGCGAGGCCAAGGCCATCGCTGCTCAGTCTTGGCTGCCGTGGTGGTCAGAGCTGGAATGGCTGAACCCTGAAACCGTCACCGATCCCAACTGCCATGCCTGAAGTCACCGGAGCGATGTTGCCCTGGCAATGGGCAGAGGATGAACCCACCAGCAAGCACGGCGACGGCATCAGCCGGCCGCGGCCCAAGACCCGCACCAAAGAGTTTCGCCTGATCGTCTACCCCGTAGGCGCCAGGCCGATGACCTGGATCACTCGCGCCGAGAGTAAGCGGCACGCGATCCGCTACGCGCAGAACCGCTGGCCGGGCGCCACGGTGGAGGTGGCGTGATGGCTGACCACATCCGCGCCAAACTGGAAGCCCTGATCAGCGATTCCGGCATGTTCAATGCCGGTCGGCAAGAGGAGCGTGTGCGACTGGGCAACCTGCTGCGGGTTCGCCTGGATCAGTTGGCAAACCTGCCAAGCCATCCGCACATCTCCGCGCGCCGCGAGGAGCTGCTCAACATTCTTCAAGCCCTGATGTCCTCATGACTTCCCAACAGCTGGACCAGCAACGCGCCGACATGATGGAGAGCCTCTATCAGCACAGCGGCCGCGATCAGCTGCCCTACGGCCACCCGCTGCGCAGCACTTACACCGGCCTGTGGGATGAGTTTGCCCACGATCTGGCGGCCAACTTTCGCGACACGCCTTACCCCGAGCTGCTCGCCCGCGTGGTGCGCGCCATGGATGCCACCGAGTCGGTGTTCAGCCAGAAGCAGGCGCAGCAGGCGATCGAGGTCTGCCGTCAGCAGTTGCTTGGAGATAAGTGGCGATGAACTGGCGAGCGTTATGCCTAGAGCTGGCCGATCGGCTAGCTGAGCATGTACCGGCCGATGATCCGCTGCTGGTTTATGCCCGGCACGGATTGGTGAAGCGGACGCCGCAACCATTCGGCCGTGGCGAGAAAAACATCGCAGCAGTGTTAACTCCTGAGAAGGTCCGTGAGCTTCGCAGGCTGCGCGCTGATGGGATGAGCTACGGCAAGCTGGCCATTCGGTATGGCATCAGCAAGCATCATGCAGCGCGCATCTGCGCGCGTAGGCAATGGGCATGGGTCAATGACTGATCAGATCAACCCCGATCACTACCGGATGGGCGGCCTCGAGTGCATCGACGCGATCGAGGCTGCGCTGACACCGGAGGAGTTTCGCGGCTACTGCAAAGGCAACGTGATCAAGTACACCTGGCGGGAGCGCCACAAGGGGGAGACGGTCTCACTTGCCAAGGCGCGGTGGTATCTCAACCGCCTGCTCGGCAAACTGGAGGGATGATGCACCTGCCCGGTCTGAACCTGATCGAGCGACTGGCGCTGTGGATCCTGGTCCGCAGCCCCCGCACCAGCTTGGTGGTGGTGAAGGAGCACCTTTGGCCGACCGTGTTCGTGGCGGCCGATCCTACGGATGATGTGGCCTGCTACGTCACCAATGGTGAGCGGGAGCCAGCGTCAATGCTGCTGGAGCGCCTCTACCACCAGCCCAGCTACGGCGAGGAAGAATGATCAGCCTCCACGCCGGCAGGCTGCTGCTGTTCTGCGATAGCGCAGATCGGACGTGGCACTGCCGGGTGGTGCTCGGGCCGAAGCCTGAACACCAGCTCGAGGCCGACACCGGCGCCATCCGGCTGCAGGATGCGCTGCTGCGCGCCCACTCGATCTACAACGCAGCGGTGGTGCGCATCAGGCCGGTGACGGAGCCGCGGATGTGCTGGGACTGCGTGCAATGGGACCAAGCGCGGAAACGCTGCAGCCTGGACTTCCCAGAGGCGAAGCAGAGCGGCGGCCGCTACGCCACCCGATGCGAGGTGTTCCTGCCGGCAGACTGAAGGAAGATCAGGAGCACGGGCGATGTTCGGACCGGAGGTGATCAGCCGCACCGATCGAGATGGCGGCTACATCGAGACGCTCATGCCGGTGCATGGCGAGATCTACTACCGCAGCTGCGTTGGTGGGATCTGCCGCTACTCAAGCGACCTATGGCAGGCGGAGTTATACCTGGACCACCTGCTGGCGCGCTGATGCTGCACGACATCCTGATTTTGTCGATTGAGTATTGGGTGACGTGCTGGATCGCGCTGTACGTCTGCAGTCGGATCCTGCCTTGATAGGGGTGGCCGGTGGCTGGTCCTCACGCGGTGTCAGCCTCACCGCTGCCGGCCGCAGCGGACGCCCCTGAGCTGAAGTTCAGGAGCCGTCACTATAGCCCTCGCCAGCCACCCACTGCGCGATTGCCCACTCTCCGAGCGCAGACCAGAAGGGCTGCTGCCTGTACCAGTCGATCCAGGACTTGTGGCCTTTCTGGCTGTTGCACATCAGGCAACAGGAGACCAGGTTCTCCCGCACGGTAAGGCCGCCGTGAACCTTGGGCACAACGTGGTCGAGGGTGGGGCTGCGGCCCAGCTGATCGCCGCAGTAGGCGCAGCGGTAGCTCCAGGCGAGGTGGATCTGATCACGGGCCGATCGCCGGGTGACCAGGCGGGTCTCATCAATGTGGTGCTGATCCACAGAGGTCCGGCGGGAGGGGGATGGCGTTCACCTCGATGTCGATGATGTCCTCATCGGACGGGATGAACTCAGCCAGCTGGGAGTAGATGTCAGCCGGCAGGTCGTCGGGGTCGGTGTCGGATCGGATGATGAGCTTGGCGGAGATCTCGAGGTAGAACGCCCGCATGGGCTGGCCGCCGCTGGTGCCACGGTAGCGACGGGAACAGGAACAGCCACTGTGACGGATTGTGAACGGGTCGCTGCCGAGGGGGAGGGTGCCCCGTGGGCGGTGTATAGTTCACACATCGACAGCCAACCAACCGATGCTCGCCACCTTCACCGCCAAGCTGACCACCCTTGCCACCGCCGATCTGCTCGAGCTGATCCGCCAGCTGATCGCTGAGGAAGTTTTCAACGCCTGCTTTGACGCCGCTCTGGACGAAGCCTGCAACCGCGACCCTGACCTGGCCTTCACGATCGAGGCCATGATGGCCTGATCGGCCGACCTAGCCGCTCGCTACTCCCACCATGCAATACGTCCTCCGCATCGGCCCGTGGCACGTCGGGCCGTTCCCCACCCACATCTCGGCGCAGCACTTTGC
>Ga0255154_1000358_pt1 | contig 15605 bp, 16 predicted proteins | sample Atl_Atl_RepB_8h_FD_188419 | JGI IMG/M metagenome (GOLD analysis project Ga0255154, IMG submission 188419) | Freshwater microbial communities from Altamaha River, Georgia, United States - Atl_Atl_RepB_8h | ecosystem: Environmental > Aquatic > Freshwater > River | place: USA: Georgia | collected...
AAACAGCTTATCGAGCTCATTGGCCGAAGACTCCAGCACCTCCAGGGCTTTATAGGTTTCGACAGCGTTGGCCATCATGCGGCCATCGGTTCCAATCAGGCGAGAGAGAAAATTCTCACTGATGCCAGACTCAGCTGCCTTGGCCTTGATCTCGTCAAAGGTCACAGCCTTGGTCTGGATGTTGAGCGCGTCAGCTACGCCACCCACAATGGCAGCGGCGTCTTCGGTCTGGTAGCGCGACAAGTTGAACGGCTCTACGGGCACGCCAGCCTGAACCTCAGCAGCGGTAGGGCTGGGCTTGCCGATGTTTGGCGCTGCAGCCTGGCGGGCTTCTACGGCCTTGGTGACGGTCTCGGTGAGCTTCTGGTCGGCCTCGGGGATCAGCTTAAACCGACCGGCTTTGACGGCTTCGGGAAGCTCACCCTCGACAGCGCGGGCAGCATCGGGGATTAGGTTGCGCTCGGCCTTGGCTGCCTTCTTGGTGATTAGGTTGCGGATCGCTGCATCAGCCGGGCCAGCCACCTGGACGCTTTCCATGCTGGGGCTGCCAGGTTCTGCGGTGGGGTCTGCTGGGGCCTGCTCCTGCACATCGGCAGGCATCGGCTCCAAGGGCATCTCAGGCGGTTGGCCAATGGGGGTCGGCTGTGCAGGCAGGATGCTGCTTAGACGCTGGTCGAGAGAAGGGGTGGCCATCAGTTAGCTCCTGACTGCGGAGCTTGACGGCCCCGATTTACGCTTGACGAATTTGGGGTGGCAGGCTGGTTTCGTCCAGATCCGGGGGAGCTCCCTCCGGGTACGCCAGCCCCAGGTAGTTGTCCCTGGTCAGGGGTAGATTGAACTGCTTGAGAAGATCCAGGACGAAGTCCGGCCCGCTCCCACTCGGGGGCGTTGATACCGCCTGCTGCTCTGAAGACTTCATTGCGTGCCTCCTCGAGGGAGATTTTCCCTTTCCGATATTGTAGCCAGATATTGTCGATTTGCTCGACATTCTTGGCCTGACTCTTGAAGGTATCGGGGAACAAACCACGCACAGCTTCCCAGGTGATCGACTGCATCTCGCGGGGCAGGATGCCGCGCTCCTGAGCTGCACGGCGATATGCCTCGGCATACAGACCATAGGTGCCTTGCACGCCAGTGATCGAACTGTTCTTCGGCCCAACCTCACCCTTCACATTAGAACCAAAGTTGTGAAGAACCTCGCGGCTGTTGCCTGACAGTGGGCGTAATAGACCGGCTGCCACGGCATGGGTGTCAACGGTCACATGGCCAGCCGGGTCGCCTGGCGCATAGATGTTGTTGTAGAAGTTGCGAACCTTGTGCTGCTGGCCAAGGTTGCTGCTGATGTTCTCCAGGCTCGGGTTGTCCAGGATCACAATGGCCTTGCCGATCTCATTGAGCGAACCCCAGCCGGTCTTGGTCGGGGTGCCGTCCTGGTTCAAGCGGATGCCAGAGAAGTTGCCCTCGGGCGTGACGATCTGGTGCTCGCGTGGCAGGTATGCCTGGTCGTATGTACGCAGCCACATGGCCTTGAGACCAGGTTCGCTGATCTGCTCCAGCGTCTTGCCTTTGATGGCATCCAGCATGGGCGCGTATTTCGGATCAGACCAAATGACCTTGGCCATATTCGTCATCGCATCATCCCAGCGGTGTTGCTGCTTTCCGGTCATGATGTCGAGCACGCGCTGGCCCAAGCTAACATTCATGAACCAATCCTTCTGCGGCGACAGCACGGCCAGCACGCCAGAGATGGCCTGGTCTGGCATGTTGTAGTCCATCGTCCAGCGATCCACGATGCTACGGGCACCGTCGTACCAGAGCTTACTGCGCTGGCGCGTTTCCTCTGGCACCTGGTCGTACAGATACAGCAGATTGTTTTTCACCTCGGTGATGAAGTCTTCGGCCTGGCGCTCAGGGTTGCGTGCCTTGCTGGCGAAATTGGGGTATTGCTTGATTAGTCCAAGGTTATGAGCGAAGGCTTCTGGGTCTGTCTTGGATGCTTGCAGGTCAATCACCAGCTTGTTGGCGATGGGGTCTTCTGTAGCCTTCACGGCGGTCGGCAGCCGGGTGCTGACCACGGCAGGCCCAGGCGGCACAATGTTCATAGTCACCGGCGTGCCCAGCTTCTCCATGCTTTTGATAACCATCTCGCCAGCTGTAGGTGCCAGTTTCTTTGCAATTGTTCCAACAGTTTTACCGACTGGCACAATATTGGTGGCCACATCTGCAACAGCCAGCTTGGCATCGGGCTTGAGGTAAGTGGCTGTGCCGGTGCCACGGGTGAGCGATTGACCTGTGCCAGCTTGCTGCAGCGCCATCGGTGTACCCTGCCACTCAGGGCCGCCAGTTAGAACAGAGCGGGTGCCCTCCTTTGCGCTGCCAACAAACGGCATAAAGTCGGCCAGACTGACCTTGCCCAGTAGCGGAATATCGACCTGGCCCAGACTGTCTAAGAAGCGGCCAGCCTGCTCAAGACCAATGCCAGCTGTCTGTAGCGCCTTCTCAAAGGTGGTTTGCTCAATAGCTTTAATGCTGCCCTCTGGCAGGCCGCCACCAGCCTGGGCCACCTTCACCGGCTCGGCTGGCTGAAACTCAGCCTCTGCCTGCGGCTCCTCTGGGAATTGTGCTGCCGTGAGCGCCGACAGGAACTTGTCTTCGACCGGGCTGTAGGCCATCACTGCGCTCCTTCTGCCTGGTCGAGCAGGCGTTTGACTTGGTTGATTTCTTGCGGCTTGAGCTTGCCCGAGCGCTCAAGTGCGGGCAGCGTGTCACGGGTGATCTTGCCGCCTGCCTTCTTCTCCCAGACGGTCTCAAGCGAGCGCTGTGCTGCCTTGGCGGTCTCACTGTTGCGGCGCTGGGCCAGGCGATCCTCCAGCTGCAGCAGGGTCTGGCGCGGGGTGAGGATCTTGCCGTCGCGGATGGCCTCTGCCTGCAGCTGCTGGGCATCGGCGCGCAGGGCTTGCAGGCGCTGGAACTCCACGCCCTTGGGATCAATCACCACAGGTGAGCCGGGGATCACGGGGATGCCAGCCAACTTGGCCAGGCCGGTGTCCAACTCTCGGATGTCGCGGCGATCCTCGGTGGTCAGGGTCTTGAGCAGGCCGACCTTCTGCTTGGCGTTCAGCGCGGTGTTGCTATAAATCTGGTCGGGGCTGTTGATGGTGCCGTCGAAGATGCCGCGCAGTGCGTTGAACTCGGCCAGCTGGTTGCCTTCCTTGCTCGGCTCGAGCAGGTCTTTGAGTACCGACAGGGGAACGGCATCAGGGTTGCGCTGGGCAATGGCACCGATCTGCTGCGCCAGCTGCTTGCGCTGCGGGCTGGTCTCAGGCAGGGCCACGGCCTGCTCGTACAGAGGGATGAACTCGGCCACATCTTTGCGCTTGGTCTCTTGGCGCTGGCGCTCCTGCAGCGTGTTGCGCTCATTCATGGCCACCATGTAGTTGGCGATGACCTTGGCCTTGTCCTCGTAGGGCATGGCGCGGAAGACATCGGTCATCTTGCCGGCATCGCCGTAACGCAATTTGGCCAGGCCACTCTCGGGGTCTCGGCTGAACTCGTCGCCCACCACGAATGCGGTGGTGGCCCCGATCTTGGCCTGCTTGAATGCGGCCTCGAACTTGTCGCTGTACTGCTTCTGCAAGCCAGCATCTCCAAGCAACAGTGCGCTGGTATTGATGGTCTGGCGGTACATGTCGCCAAACTCGTCAATGCTGCGCTTCTGTTGAGTGCGCGGGTCAATCCAGAATCCCTGGCTGACAGCGGCCTCGAGCAGCCGGATGCTGTTGTCAAAGTCTTGGTCAAACTTGATGATCTGCTGCTGCTTGCGGCGCTTGATCTCGAACTCTGCAGCCTTGGCCAGCACCGTGTTGCCAGCAGTGGCGATGGTGGCGCGGAACTTCAGCGAAGCCTCTGGATCGACACCAGACAGGCTCTTGCTGTAGCCGTTCATCATGGCGTTGATCTCGTTTTGCACCTGCTCGGTGGTGACCTGGCCTTGCTCCACGCCGGTCAGCATCACGGTCAGCTTGTTGCGGGCCTCGGCCTCAAAGTTGCTGGATACCTCCAGGGCGCGGGCTTTCCGCACAGCCTGGTCAAACACATTGAGCGAGCCGCCAAGGTTGAGCGGCCTGGTGTCGCCGCGCTTGGCAGCCTCGAGCTGCTCGGGCGTCACCGGGTTGTCGGCTGCATACTGGTAGCCAGCCTCGACGGCGGCATTCTTGGCAATGCCAAACAGCTGGCCGCTCAGCCGATCCAGCGTCTGGGCGACCGTCTGCGCGTTGGCAGCGCCAGCTCGCAGCCCGACATAGTCCACCTGGGGCGGCGTGACCTGCGGCGTGACCGCACCGGGGATGCCGATGTTTTCCACTCGGCCAGGTTGGAGTAAGGGTAGATCTGCCATGGCTTATGAGGTGAATGGGTTGCGAACGGTTTTGGCGAACTCCAGCGTGCCTTGCGCCAGGGTCGCGCCAGAGAGCAGGCCGCCACTCTTGACTGCAAAATCCCCGGCCATACGCAGCTGGCGGGCCTGGGCTTCTGCACCTTGCATGGTCAGAGATGCTTGCTCCTCTGCAGCCAGGAACATCGCGGATGCGTCCTCGTATCCCAGCACACGGGCCGTCAGGGCGTTGAGGTCGCTGATGCCGACATCGCGGTAGGTGGCCGTCACATTGGCACGCTGGACATTTGCCGCAGACCCTTCGGCATAGGCGACACCGTTGGCAGCAGCTCGAGCACGCACAGCAGCGTTGGCCCGCTCCATGCCACGCAGCAGGGTGTTGCCCTGGATGGTGTAGTTGAGCGCCGTCATCTCGGCCTGCTTCAACTTACGGCCAGCCTGAATGGCCCCATATTTGCGATCTTGGTCGGTGCGGATCTGGGCCAGGCGCAGGGTGTCAATGGCCTGCACCTCATACAGTCCCTGCTGGTAGTAGGCCGCCGCCTTCTGGCGCTCGGCAGACGCATAGGACATGGCCAGTCCAGCATAGGGCGACACGGCGTTCACGCCTCCCTGCACAGCAGAGAAGATGTCGCCGCCGATCTTCATCACATCGCCCCAAATGCTGGTGTCTGGGCCGCCTGCCTGCATGCCGTCTACTTCAAAAGGATCTAGTGCCATCAGGTGCCTCCACTCACTGCGACCTTGTACTCAAGGCCAAGCAGCGTCATTTTGAGCGGCAGGCTCTGGCCAATCTCGATGGCCTGCTCGCGGGAATATCCCAACACACCATTGACCCGCTTCACACCAGTGAAGGTTGGCTCGGGGTCATCCAGCAGCGGGTTGTCAAAGCTGCGGAAGGGCACGGGGTTGTTGTTCAGTGCCATATGCTGGGTGTTGTCCACGAAGGCGTTGATCTCAACGATCCGCTTCTTGAAGCCCAGCCTGGTGCCTGTCTGCAGCCGAATCTCAACTGGCATGGTCTTGGCGTACACCGTAAACGGCAGGCCGACCTCGTAGCTGGTCACGCTCTCGCGGTCAAAGGTGACAGCGCCGCCAGCGCTCACGGTCTCGTTGCTTTGCGGCACACCGTCACAGATCACATTGAGCGACTTTCCGATGTGCGGCAGGCCAGACCCGACGCCACCGGCAGACCCACCAATGAAGGCGCAGTCTGTGTAGCGGTCATAGCTGAACAGCTCCACGAAGTAGCGGGCGGTGCCGTTGAAGGTGCGCTTGACCACGGTATAGATGTCGGTCACATCCACGCCAACATCAACAAACTGGCCATCGGTGATGAACTCTGACGGTGCCGTGATCTGCTGCGAGCGCATGATGCTGAAGACGGCCATGGTGCCGTCGCTGTCGTTTGACATCAGCAGCAGGTCGCCCTCGTCGGTGCTGGTGGCGCGGCGCAGTGCCATGCGCTTGGGCGACTTGAGCAGGTGCCCAGCCAGCAGCGAGATGCGCTGGGTCACATAGGTCAGCTGCGTGTCAGAGAACAGGAACTCGTTGAGCGACTTGCCCTGGCGCTGGATGTAGACCGTGCCACTTTCGAGCGACTGCACACGGGTGCCGGTCTTAGTGCCATTGCGGCTCACGGCCTTGAAAGTGAGCGACAGCGGCGTGATCGGGTCAGTGCCAGACTGAGGCACGAAGAACTCGCCACCCGTGGTGAACACCTGCAGGTCGCGCCCGCTGATCATGTCCACGATCACATTGAGCTGAGAGGTGTCGAGCGTTGCCTCGACCGCATCATCGTCCAGGGCCTCGGTCGGCACGAACTCAAAGAATAGGCCGATCTTGCTGCCCCAGATGGTGCTGGGCCGTGACTTGCTTCCGCCAAAGTACAGGCGGCCTTCGTGGAAGGTCACCGTGCGCGGCCAGCCTTTGCCAGAGCTCCACACATCCTCGTACCCGGTCTCGACCTCCCAGCTGCCCTGTGGGATGTTGGCGGTATTGAAGAACGGGTACTCGGTTACAGCGCGAACAGTGGTTCCGCTATCAACCGCGATGATCCTGGCTCGGCCCTGCGGCTGTGCGTTGATGTACTGGTTGACATGGCTCGAGTTGAAATAGCTGTTCTGCGATGTCAGCGTGATGTTCCCAGACACAGCGCTTGGCGTGATGTGGCCAACAGACGGAGTGGTGACGGTCAGCGTGAAGGCGTACTTCGGGATGCTGTCAAAGGTAATGGTGCTGATCGTCCAGCTCGCATCATTCGCACCGCGCACCAGCTTCACGGGCTGCAGGTCAGGGTGGACGATGATCATGGTGTCTGCCGACTGCGTCCAGCAGATCTCAGACAGCATGGCACCAGTGATGCTGGTGGTCGCATACGGGTTGCCGGAGGCGTTGATGTTGGTGATCTGCACGCCGTCCTTGAACACATACATGCGGTTGTGGGTGAAGCACAGCATGTAGCTGTCATCCACCGAGAACTCGAACGGCACCAGGCGCACGCCGTTGGCAGCCGACGGGGTGGAGCTGTTTGGCAGCTCGGCCAGGTACTTCAGACCGGGCCGGCGGCGCATTCCACCCTGGGGCTGGATCACCACATTGGTGGCCTTGGCCAGGGCGTTGTTGTACTGCTGCAGGTCAACCCGAGCACGCAGCAGCGGATCGAGCTCGCCCGTGCTGAAGTTGGTCTGGATGTCAACAAAGCGTGGCATCAGTTCCTCACTGCGACCAGGCTGTAGTCTTCAATCACGCGCACCGGGTTGTGCTGGCCGTCGATGTTCATGGCCTGCCGGAAGTAGCCGCCACGGCCATTCTCAGCAATTGCACCGACCGCCACTGTCTGCCAGTACTGGGCGCGGTCAGACTGCTCGGTGATGGGCAGCGCCAGGTGCCAGGCCATCATGTACTTCATGAGCTGCACGAAGTACTGCGGCCAGGCGAACTCGCCGGCGCTGTACTGGTAGTCGATATAGACCGCAGGCAGGTTGGTCAGCAGCTGGTCGCCCTGGATCTCCCAATCCTTACGGGGCGGCGCACCGACGGCGCTGGTGTCATACACAGCGCGGGGGTTAGCCAGCCTGTCGCCCGGCAGCTGGTACGCATAGCGCCAAACATTGGTCGGCGCGGTCAGCAGCTGCGCGAGCTGAATCTTCTTGGTGTTGAATGTCCACGGGTACATGACCAGCGTGGAATCCCTGACATCAGGGTAGAGGCGGTCGCAGACCGAGCTCTCGTCGGTGCCATCGTTGAATGAAGTGATGGCCTTTGCGCCCAGCATGAGCAGCGCATCTGAACAGATTGTGACCCCGGTATCGCCTGCAGCCATGTGAACCTCTTAATGTGAGAAGGGCCAGCCTCCGATTGCTCAGTGGCTGGCCCGCTTGGTGCCGACTGCGATTAGTCGGTGTTGGTCACCGTCAGCGCGGTGGTGTCAGCCACATCGACCACACCTGCCGCCGAGACAGACATCACCAGGTGCATACCAGCAGTGGACGGGTTACCGCCGCTGAAGGTGGTGCGGAAGATGATGTCGCCAGGCTTCAGGATCGAAGCGACTGCGTTGAAGTAGCCGCTGGTGTCAACCGTAGCGGCGGCATCGGTGGTTTGGTAAGCGAAGACCTGGGGAGCATTCCCGGCCTTCATCTGACCACCCACGGTCACGAAGTTGTCAGCAACGAAAGGCATTTTCAGACCCTCCTAATTAGGCTGCAGCCGCAGTGTCGCGGGCAGTGATCTTGACGATACCCTCGGCGTCGATAGCCACAGCGCCAGCGGAGAACAGGGCATTGACAAGCCAGCTGGTCTTCTCAGCGATGTAGTTGATCTCGGTCTTGGGAGCGATGCCTTCTGCGTAGCCGATAGCGTCGCGGTGGAAGGCGTACAGGGTGCGGTCATTCGAACCGTCGATGGGCAGGCCACCTTCTGAGCGGTCGCCCAGGATGTGGAACTGGAAACCCATGAAGGTCGAGATCTCGCCTTGCACCAGAGCCTTGACGGTGTTGAAGTCCGAGCTGGTCACCGAGGTCTGCTCCAACATCGCGGCCAACGAATTGGCGTGGATGATGATGTGACGGCCTTCGGAGGGCACATTCTTCGCGTTAAGGATCTTGGCAGCTTCGCGCAGCTTGGCGATGTTCATGTTGGTGGTAGCGCCACCAATAGAGTTCGCCACGGTGCCGGTGCCGGATGCAGCGTTCAGTGCGTCAAGAATGATTTGGTCTTGACGGCGACCGATAGCGGCACCAACCACTTGCACAAGCTCAGAGCGCTCGTCGAAGTTGACTTTGGCCTGCGAGAAGATGTCGCTGTACTCAGCGGCATTCCAATCGGTCAGGGTTGCAGTCACGGTGGAGAAGCCCACATTCATGGGCGTGACATCGGTCTGAGTGACGCGAGCAGTAGCCACGCCGCGACCGACTTTGGGAAACTTAACAGTGGAGCCTTCGACACCACGACGCTGACGCACAGCGCCCACCAGCATTGCTTTGCCCTGGTAAGCCTGTTTGACCTCAGCATCGAAGAGCGTCACAAAGGCGTTCGAGAGAGAAACGCTCATTTGGATTACCTCATTCGGTTGGTTGATCAGGGTTTATCGCGTCGGTGAGCCTGGAAGCCAGGGCCTTTGCTTGCTGCTTACGGCAGCCACTCGCCGGTATCTCGCCGTGGTCAGGGCCGGTTACCCGGTTGGCCTTGGATTTGATTGTATGACGATTTGTCAAAGATGCAACAGTGATGGTTGCTTTTTGGACAAAAAAGACCCGGCACGGGGGCCGGGTCAATGGCAACTGCCTTGCGGCAGACCTTGGAGTAGACAAACTTACTGTGCGTATTGTTGGAATAGCCGCTCCACTTTTTGTCTGAAGGCGGGGTCGGTTTTGTACTTGGGATCGCCCACCATCGAGTAGAGCTCCTCCTTCGTCGGCGCTCCTTCCATTGGGGCCGACTCGATAGGCACCCGGCCCTCGTAGGCCTCGCGGATCTTCATGAGCGCCCGCAGCCCCTTGGCCGTGCCACCCATGACCTTGAACTCCTCGAAGTCATCGGTGCCCCAGACACCCTTGGAGACCAGGCCCCTGGCCCAATCCACCATACCGTTGACGATGGCCTGGCCATTGGGGCCCAGCGCGTTCATCTCTGCCTTCACATCAATCTCTGGCGCGGTTTGCACGGCCAGCTGGCTGGCGATCTTGTCGAAGGCTGCCTGGCTGAGACCCTCTTCTTTGGCCATGTCCACCAGGGCCTGCGCCAGCGGGTGAGCATCAGGGTTTTCACCTAGCGCTTTGAGGTCATACTTGCCTTCAGCGGGGGCCTTGTGTTTGCCCTGGCTGATCTGCTTCCGCAGGTCTGACCACGATTTGCTCATGGCCTCCAGGTCGGCCTCGCCTTTGTCGGCATTCCAGAAGTTCTCTGGCAGGTAGTCAGGGCGCGTCTTGGGGGCACCCGTGTCGCTGGCGGCTGCAGCCGGATCGGCGCTGCCTTTGTGGTCGATCTCGACCTTGTCAGGGTTTGCGTCAGGTTTGCTGGGGTCTTCGGGGGTCACATTGTCCAGTAGGCCAGTGTTACCACCGGGCTGGTCGTTGGTGTCGCTCATAGGTTCCTTGCTTGGTTGATCCGCGCCATGATGTCCCTCACCACATTCCTGCACCCTTCGGCATAGAAGGCGTGGGAGGGGTCAGTGCCCGGCACGGCAATGGGCACATTCACATACATATCGACCAGCCACTTGAGCAGCTTCTGGCCATCCTCGTCGCCGAAGACGCGCAGGCACAGCCTGGCCATGTCTTCGCGCTGCTGGCTGGCCTCGCGGATGTCTGGCGCGACCGGGGCCTCTAGGTCATCCCATCCGCTCATGCCGGTGCTCCTTGCGGTGCGGTCAGTTGCGGCTGCTGGGCCTGCTGTGCCATGGCTGCCTGAGCGGCCATCGCCTGAGCCTGCTGTGCGGCCTGCTGCTCGATCAGGAAGGCCCGCTCGGCAGCGTCATTGCGAAGCGCTGCGGGCACCCCGAGCTTGTCGCCCAGGTAGTCGATCATGTCGCCCATCTTGATGGCCACCGATCCCTCTGGGCCCATCTGCTGCACGATCTGCGCGAACTGCAGCGCACCGTTGACCTCGTCCATGGCCTGCGCGTTGGCCAGGGGGCTGACGGGGCTGACCTTGACCTCCAGGCCGTTGACGCGCAGCGGCAGGTCGATCAGGCCGCGCTCGTCCATGACCTCGAGGATCTTGGCCACCAGCGGGATCATGGTCTCGTTGATGAGGCGACCGAAGGCCGAGCCGAGGTTTTGCGAGAGCTCCTTCATGCGCTCCACGATCTCGGTGGCCGAGCGGGCGCTCATGTTCTCAGGCGGCAGCGACTCATCGAGCAGGATGCGCTTCACATTCTGGCGCAGGTCGTTGATCACCAGCTGCGTCACATTGAAGTCGCCAGAGCGGGGCAGGGCCTGCAGGGCAGGGCCTTGGGGGCCACCGTTCCTGGCCACGGGGATGATCGCGCCGGGCACGATCTTGACCGTGTTGGGGTTGAGCACCCCGTCATCTGCTGCGGTGTAGACGCCAGATACCGCCAGGCTGGCGTTCTTGAGCAGAAGCTCGATGGTCTTGTTGAGTGTCTTGATGTCGGGCAGGGCCGTCATCAGGGGGCCGCGCCCGTAGATCTCGCCTGCCACCTTCATGTAGCGGCTGATCACCCAGGGGCTGTACTTCTTGCGACGGTAGACCAGCTCGGTCTTGGTGACCTTGTCGATCACATGGTAGCAATAGTCGCCACGGCCATGATCGTAGATGGTGGCCTCGAGCAGCTCAACATCGTCGGTGGGTTTGTCGGCGATCTTGCGCTGCAGCTCTGGCGGGATCTTGGCGTCGGGCCACTGGCGCTGGATCGATTCGCCCTTCATCCGCATGCGGCGGTAGACATTGTCCACCTGGCCGTTCGCGCCTTCCTCGTAGCTCACCAGGAATAGCGGCACGGGAATGAAGTTGATGGGCGCAACATCGTCACCAGGCTGCACCATCATGCAGGCGGTACCCACTGCCAGGTCGAGCAGGAACTCACCCATGGCGATGTCGAAGTTGCTCTGGCGCAGCACGGCGAACATCTTTTCGCCATACAGGTCGAGGATCGCCTGGGCCTGGGGCTTGCGCTCGAGCGGGATGTCCAGGCCGGGATCGAGCTTGCACCACTTGCGCTGGGGCGGGAACACCACCGACTGCAGCCGGTTGGCGAAGCGCTGGGTGGAGTTGATCGCGGTCGAATCGAAGACGCGCTGCATCTTTTTCATGCCACTCGCGCCACCTTCCCAGACGCCATACAGCTGGCGCTGTGGCAGGGCAAATTCGTAGGCGTCCTGGTACAGCTGCTGGAACTCGTCCTTCTTGCGTTGGGCGAGATCCTGCCGCTTCATGATCTCTTCGGGTGTTAGGCGCTTGCCGCCTGGTGCGTTGGTTGCCATATCAGTCTTTCTCCAGCTTGTACTTTTCCAGCAAGTTGCGACCCTTGGCCGCGAGGCGTTGGGCAGCGGCGGCGGTGCGCGGCACGGGTTCACCCCATGCGTTGGCGGCCAGAGCCAGCCTGGTCGGCTCGCCCTTATCGTTGACCAGCGGGCCACTCGGGTTGGTGTAGAAGCGTGTCAGGAAGCTGCCCTTGCGTCTGGCGCGTTCACCAGACGGGCTGCCCTCTTTGACGCCAGGCTGCAGGTTCTTGCTCTCACCAGAGGACTCGAACTTGCGTCTGCCAGCTTCGGTCAGACCACCCTTGGGGTCTTCGTACTTGCTCACTTCATGCCCTTCGCGGCGGCCATGTTGTCCACCAGGTTGGGGTAGGGACGGCCAGCCTTTTGTGCCCGGCGCATGGCCATAGCCTTCTGGGCAGAGGTGAGCTCTTTGGGCTCGCCAAGATCCTTGGGCCTGGGCTTGTCCCAGACCTCTTTGCCATCAGTCTTCATCGTCCATCTCCTTTTTGTCGGTGATGGGCCCGCCAGTTAGCCAGGCATCACAGGTGCGGGTGCCAGCACACTTGAAGTGCAGCAGCTCGCAATAGCCCAGGTTGGCAGCCTCGATCACATCATCGTCATATCCAGCTTCCTGGCGCGGATCCTTGGCCTCGATGCCAGCCTTGATGCATTCGATCATCTGGCTGGTTTGGATGAATGCCGAGCAGTTACCGCAGCGCATGGTCTTGGCCTCTTGCTCGGTGCAATTCCAGATCACGGTCTTGCGAAGCCAGAATCCCTTTGCGGGCTCGTCTGGATTTGCAGGGCCGTACCCGTACTCCTTGAACGCGACGGTGCGGTTCTTGAGGTTTAGGTGCAGGTCATGGGTTGGCAGAGGGCACTTGTGATAGCCCTCGCCCTCCAGCTTCTTGTCTTGCAGTAGTGGTCTGGTGGCCATCACATGCTCGCGTTCTTCATCAGGCCGTCCTTGCGCTTCTTGCGCGAGCGCTCCTGCTCAGACAGCGCGATGGCAATGGCCTGATCACGGCTCTTCACCTTGTCGCCGCTGGAGCTCTTGAGCGTGCCAGCCTTGTATTCGTGCATTACCTTTTGGACTTTGTCTTGCATGTCATGCTCCTAAAGTTTGTGCTGCGCCGAGTGTTCCGGCCTGGCCAGACAGCGATGCCTCGCCACCCAGCGTCTGTGTTTTCTGACCCATGCTCTCTGGTGTTGCTGCACCCAGCAGCGGCCTGGCACCAGCGCTGCGGCCAGCCTTCTTGCTGGCTGCTTCCTTCTGCGCGGCAGTGCGTTGCATGCTTTCGATGTCTGCCTTGTTCTTGGCAGCTGCAGCCTCTTGCGCGGCCTTGGTGTCGGCGATGTCCTTCTGGATCTTGGCCTGCTCAAGCGCTGCGGCCTGGGCCTGAGCTTGCATCTCGTCTCGGATGCGCTGCTGTGCTGCCTCGTACTCGCTGGCTTGCTGTTGGATCAGCGCCTGCTCTTGCGCGGCCATTGCCTCGATCTCTGCCCTTGTCCTGGCGAATGCCTCTTCGTCAGCCTTGAGCTGCGCGGCATATGCTGCCTGCAACTGATCCAGCGTCAGGTTCGGATCATTTGGGTCGATGGCAGATGTGTTCTTGCCACCCATGTTGGCGGTGGCTTGTTGCTCTGGCGTCATCGCAACTGTTGCCATGTCAGGCCCCCATCAGCACAGCTTCGTTGCCATACTGGTTGCTGGTGACGCCGGTCTCTGGCGTCAGCCGGGCCTCAGAGAGTAGGGCACGGCGACCAGCTCGACGGCGAGCGGTCATCTGTGCGGATTCGCGCTCGGCGATCTTGCGGCGCTCGGCATCCAGTGCAGCTGCCTGGTCAGCGGCCTGCTTCTCCATCGCTGCCTTGTTCTCTGCGTACTGCTGTTGCTGTTGCGCGAGGGTGGCTCGAGCAGCATCTGCGGCGGCTTGTTGCTGGGCAGTGAGGCTTTGAAGCAGGGCCTGCTGTTGCTGTGCAGACATGCGTGCCTGCTCTAGTCCTGCAGCCGCACTTGCTCGTTGTTGGTCAAGTGCTGCGGCGTTTGCTGCTCTCGCATCTTCCATTTGTTTGAGCACCAATTCGCGGTTCTTCTGAGCTTCTGCGATGGCGGCAGCTTGTGCGGATGCTGCGGCCTCGCGTGCGGACTTGGCGTTGTCAGCAATGGCTCGAGCGGTATCCACCGTCGCGCCGATCTTGGCTCCGGTCACTGCACCAGCAGGGCCACCAACGATGAAGCCGATGGCACCGCCAACTAGAGTGCCACCAATGCTTCCTAAGCTGAAGCCAAACTCAGGAAGACCTGTCTCTGGGTTGATGCTGTTGTCCTTGTGGCCGACCACATACTGGTTCATGTTCGCGCCAGCGGCCTTGAACTTCTTTTCCAGCAGTGCCTTGATCTCAGGGTCATTGGCCAGCGGTAGCGGCAGCACAATCTCGCCTTTGGCCACATGGGCCAGCATGCTGTCTTCTTTGCGACCCTCTTCAGCCGCATCCTTTAGGACTTGTTTCTCTTCAGTGTCCATGCTCATAAATCACCCCTGTGTGTGGTTTTCAATAGATTCTATTGGGTCTTGTACGCATTGCAAGCGAACCGATACCGATGCGGTATCACGCCTCGAAAATGTTGAAGTCTGTCTTGGCCACAGCCATGCCTGGCGCTCTGCCGCCGAGCTGGTGAGTGCGGGTCATGCGGTTGTACTCGCCGCCGCCCAGCATCAGGTAGCCGAAGCTGTCGCCGATGTGTGAGTGCTCGTTCTTGTTAGGGGCATCCCTAAAGCGCTCCTGGCCAGATCCGACCGATACTCGCTTGAAGTGATAGCCGCCCCCCAGGGATTTGCGGAGGAGCTTGCATTCCCTGTTCACAATGAGCCCAGGCTTGCCGTTGATCAGCCGCTGCATGGGCGCTGCAGCTGCTTCGCGTCGCACCTTGAAGTCGTTGCTGGCGGTGGGCTGGGCACGCAGCCCAAGTGTTCGTAAGAAGTCGAAGCTAGTCACCTCGTAGATCGCATCCCTGGCCATACCTGCCGGGTCGCCCCACAGCAGCACCTGGTGGTTTGGATAGTGCTGGTTGAGCAGGGCGAGGAGCTCCAGGCCAAAGCGCTCGAGACCCATGTCAAAGGTCACGATCTCTTTGTGGATGACCCAGCGGCCATTGGGCAAGCGCTGGCCAATGGTGGCAGCCGGGGTCAAACCGAAGTCCAGACCGATCTGGATCGGCACCGTTGGGTCAACCTCGGTGTCGCCTGACATGGTGCTGTCCTCATACTCTGGCCAGACAGGGCGGCCCTCTTGCACATAGGTGTAGAGGCCACCGGCATAGCAGCGGATCCAATCCAGGTTTTTGCCAAGCAGCATCTGCTGGTAATAACCTGGTGGCAAGTTGTTGATGTTCTCAGCGGCAGGGTTGAGCTTCCACCACTTGCCTGCAGAGAAGATGTGGTCGTTGGCCTCGGGGTTGTCGGGCAGCTCATCAGCATCGGCCTCCATGATGCCGCCTGGTTGCTTCCAGAACTTCCAGGCATAGGGGCCGGTCATGCGCTCCTTCTCGGCCATGTTGTGCCACCAGTGGTCATCATCCATGGGGTTGGTGTCCATCCAGATGCCGTGCCAGGTAGCACCGCCATCTCGCTTGGTCGGGTAGCGGCCAACACGGTGTGTCAGACCGTCGATCACGGCCTTGGGCAGCTCGCGTGCTTCGTTCACCCACGCGCCAGTGAGCTCGAGAGAGAGCAGCTTCCTGACATCCTTTGGCTGATCCA
>Ga0255154_1000359_pt1 | contig 15589 bp, 10 predicted proteins | sample Atl_Atl_RepB_8h_FD_188419 | JGI IMG/M metagenome (GOLD analysis project Ga0255154, IMG submission 188419) | Freshwater microbial communities from Altamaha River, Georgia, United States - Atl_Atl_RepB_8h | ecosystem: Environmental > Aquatic > Freshwater > River | place: USA: Georgia | collected...
AACACGTGAGAATGTTTCTATACCTGCTGTTAGAGATTTTATTTTAGAAAAACTTAACAGAAAAGATATGGGTTATGAGTACTCTGAAGTTAGCCAGATGGATCTTCAAGTTACAACAGAAGAGTTAATGTTACCATATGACGATTCTGGTATGGCGCATTCTTTACAGACACCAGACGAGAAAAAAGAAATTCTACATACACTATTCTGGGAAACTATACAAGGATCAAATCAGTTTAGCTGGACAGTTAATCAGAAAATCACTGGTTTCTTTGAATCATTAGTTTACGGAAGACCAGCAGAAGTTGTTGGGCAGAAGTGCGGTATGGATAAAGAAGACAATATTGCGATTGACATGAAAGGTAATGTTACCACTTGTCAAAATACATCTTCTTTGACTAAACATAATATTGGTAATATTGAAGACTTTGAAAACATTCGTCTAACCAATTCTTATCACTGGTCTACTAGAGCAGAATGCCCAAGTTGCCCAGTTGTTCAGCTATGTCAAGGTGCTTGTTTATTTTTGGAAGATCAATATTGGACACAAGCGTGTGAGAATCTTTTCTATTATAACTTGGCTATCTTAGCTGGATCTTTGTTTATTATGACAGATGGTTTAGTTTTGACTAAAATAGAGGGTGAAAAAATAAGATTTGATGATGTAAAATCTATTGACGTTATTGATATTGACTTTGTTAAATCTGGTGGCAAACAGAAATCTTGGAAGGTTCGTAAACCTCTAAATATTCCTGTTGTTACTGTTCCTGAAATGCCAGTAGTATAATGGCTTTTCTTGATTGTATGATTTGGGAACTGAATAAGTTTCCTAGATATGGAAAATATAGAAATGGCTATTCAATAGCTAACATTTTTCATTACAATTCAGATACTAAAGATTATCAAAATAATAACGTAAATATACAGATTCCTGAGTTTGAGTTGATTGCAACCCAAGAGCAATTGCAATTTGTTTATAAATATAAAGAGAAAATAATTGAAAATAGGATTCCAGTAATCCTAAATTCTATAAATAATGGTATAGAGACTTGGTCGGTTGACCTGTTTAAAGCAAAATTTTTACAATACCTTAAAAGGTAAGGAGAACCAAAAAAATGAGTAAAAAGCACGTAAAATGGGTTATCGCCCACGAGCCAATCGGGCTATTTCTTAAGGTAGCTGAGTCGTTCGCTAAAGAAGTTAATGAGAAAACTAATGGTCAATTTGACATTGAAGTTCTATCTTTAACTGCTTATGCTGAGAAATACAACGCAGGTAAGAAAATCACTAAGAATGATTTAATGCAGATGATTAACGATGGCACAATCGAAATGAGCCATATCTACACTACTTGGTTGGCAGACTATAACAAAGATCTAAACGCATTAGATCTACCATTCTTGTTCCGTGACCATGACCACGCTGACGCAGTTTTAGAAGGTGAAATCGGTACTGAGTTGTTGGCTGGTGTAAGCAAGAATTCTAACATTCACGCTATGTCTTTCACTTACTCTGGTGGCTATCGTGTTGTTCCAGCAAACTTTAAAGCTGACACTGTAGACGCATGGAAGTTTAAGAAAGTTCGTACTAGCCGTTCTCCAGTTGCTATCGATACATTCAAGTTACTTGGTGCAAATACTTACTCAGGTATTGAACTTGAGCAAATGAATGCAGCTGCAAAAGAAGGTATCATCAATGCTGGCGAATCTACTTATGTTCGCATTTTCCCATTACAGCAAAATGAAGCATTCCAGTATGTTAATGATACAGCTCACAGCTTATTCTTGACTTCTATTATTGTTAACAAAGACTGGATGGCTCAGTTTGACGCAGAGACTAAAGAGATTATCTCTACTGCAGCATTTAATGCAGCACGTAAAGAGCGTCGTGAGTCTGTTGCTGACATTCCAAACATCCTTGCAGAATGCGAAGCAAAAGGTGTTAAGGTTGTTAAGATGTCTGAAAAAGAAGAGCAGAAGTTTAAAGAAGTTACTTCTAAAGTATATGACATGTACGCTGACTACTTCACTCCAGGTCTAGTAGAAAAAATTAAGCTACAGTAATACTGTCTAAATACATTATGTAAGGGGATGTTTAGGCATCCCCTTTTTCATTGGGGATTATATGAAGCAAATTTTATTTTACAATGTTGGTTTTGTTAAACAAGTTGTAGATCAACAACCTGAAATTTTAGATGGTTATCTATTAGACAGAGATTTATTTTATTTTTATGATAAACATAAAATGAATCTTAATAATGTGTATGATAGAACTGGATCTATCCCGCATTATTTAAACATTAAATCTGGACTGTTAAAAATACCAGAGATAGGTTCTTTTAATAAATCTTTTGCAGAATGCGTAGAAGATAGATGTAAAGAATTACTTTCTTTGGGAAAGAAAATTAATGTTGTTTGGAGTGGTGGTATAGACAGCACATTAGTTTTATGCGCATTATTACATTATGCCAATGACCCAAAACAAATTACTGTATATGGAACATATACTTCCATATTAGAATCTGGTGATTTTTTAGAGAAGAGAATTTTACCCAGAGGTGTTAATCATAAATTTAAAGTTTCATCAAGTAGAGACTTTGATGATTGTTCTAAAGATGAACTTTTCGTAACTGGTTTTTTCGGTAATCAACTATTTGGTCCAACTGACAATTTTTCTGTTAATCCTGATGTTAAAACTAACATATCATTTTTTCACCACCAATTTAATGGACCAGATCCATTAGACGATTATACAAAATACATTGACCCAGAACTCCACGAGTTTATGTTACCTTGTATTAAAGCAAGTCCCAAGAAAATAGAAACACTTAGAGATCTTCGTTGGTGGTTTATTTTCAATTTAGATTGGTATACAGCTGAATTTGCAACTAGGGTTAATACAAATCAACAAGAAAATCAATATCATTTCTTTAACACGGATGACTTTCAGCGTTATGTTATAACAACTAAAGAACCATTTACAAAAGAAGTTGGAAACCCATTGACCCATCGTTGGGTTATGAGACAGTTGATTGAAGATTTTACTGGAGACAGTTATTATGCTTGGAAGAAACCAAAAGGGGTTTCCAATTTAGGAAACCCCGATCCGACTTGGTTGCTTTTGTTAGAAGATTATAGTATCTTTAAACTACCAGCCACATCTTTTGTTAACCGAAATAGGACTAACGTCCAAACCCAACTTTAATATTTAAAGTTACGTAAGATTGAGTATCTAAATTGGTTTCTGTGTAACGCATTAAATATCCAGGAGTTACAAAAACTTCACCGAATCTTCCTTTAATTTGGAATGAAGTTCCAACTAGATTTTGAGCTACTAACTGGCGTGTTGTAGTTACACCACCACGTGGGTCTGCAAAATAAGTTGGAGGTGTATATTCTCCAGTGTGGAGAACAAACGTAAACACCAGAGGAACATGTTCATATGCATGTAATGGGATGTGTTCTAATTTTTGTTGAAACAGAGCATTAGAACCAATAATAACAGGTGTATATTGCATTTCATTATTGAATTCTGGAAGATCTTGGCAAATAGTATAAACTATTTCTTTGAGTTTTTCTACATATTTGTTATCTTCTGTGAACATCAATTCAGTAGTTACGTTCGTAGAACATGAATTCACCAAGTCAATAAAATCTTGATCGCTAAAAGTCAAGCCATCCATCATTTCTGGGTTAATATCAAAACTGCGGAATTGTGTTGGAAACAGTTCTTTTGAGAAAGATTCTGTTACTAATTTATTGACTTGAGTTTCTGGGGTGTTTGGGGTAGTTTCCATGTTATCTCCATGAGTTAAAAAAATTATCGCTTCGCAGCTAAAAAGTATTTATACAATTGTATTTAGCGTTTCCAAATATGATAAATAAGTGTGTATAATAGGAGATTTACGTGGCCACTGTAACAAATCTATATGTCGATCAAGGTTCATTCTACAGAACATACGTTACTGTAGCTAGTACGACTGGATCCCCATTAGATTTATCTGGATTTACTGTGGCTTCTCAGATGAGAAAGTCGTACCAGTCTTCGACTGCCTACAGCTTCACAACTTCCATAAGTAATCCTATACAGGGTAGAGTTCGAATAGAACTTAGTTCGGAACAATCTAGACAAATTCCTGCTGGAAAATATTTGTACGACGTGGAAGTTACTGCTCCAACAGGCGAAAAAACTAGAGTTGTCGAGGGAATAGTTTTAATTAATCCAGAAATTACGAAGGTATAAAAATGCCAGATATTATCGCAATTGTCGAGGACCCTACAGGGAGCAGCACTGGAAACGATACAACAGTTACTGCATCACAAACTACAGTTCCGCCAAATACTATTGAGAATATGTTAGATGTTGATTTACAGCAACTAACAGATGGATCACTTTTGATTTATAAAAATACAACAGCCAAATGGACTGCTTCCACATTATTGGATAAGCAATCTATGGAAGGCGGACATTATTAAAAACGGAGAATCTAGATGGCTTCAATAATTAGAATTAAGCGTTCTGGTACTGCAGGTAACCCAAGTACGCTAGCTGAAGGCGAATTAGCCTATTCCTCACTTGCTGGGGTTCAATCAAATGGTGGTGACAGACTTTACATAGGTGTCGGTACAGAAACTTCTGGTAACGCACCAAGTCATATTGTTATTGGTGGTAAATACTTCACCGATTTATTAGATCATGTTCACGGAACATTAACTGCTTCTAGTGCAATCATAACTGATGCCAATAGTAAAATTGATCAATTAAATGTTGACAATTTAACACTAAATGGTAATGATATCAGTTCAACAAATAATAACGGTAATATTACTTTAACGCCAAATGGGTCTGGTTATGTTCAGATCTCTGGCACAAACGCATTAATAATTCCTGTTGGTACTAGTGCTCAACAGGGACCAGCAGTACAAGGTGCTATTCGTTTAAATAGCACTACTGGTCAATTCGAAGGATATTCAGGAAGTAATTGGTCATCACTTGGTGGTGTTCGTTCTGTTGATGGATTAACATACATCTCAGCAGAAGCAACTCCTGGTGTATCAGATGATACTTTAAGATTCTATACTAATGGAAGTTTGGCTGCTTATATTGATACCAGCTTGTTTAGAGTTGGGTCACAAATTGCTACTACACAATTAGATGCAACAACTGCATCTACTAGTACCACTACTGGAGCATTAACTGTTGGTGGTGGCGTTGGTATCGGTGGCAACTTAAATGTTGGTGGAGACCTTGCTGTTTCTGGTAACATTGGATTTAATGGTGGAGCAACTTTCCAAGGTAACTTAACATTAGTTGGTTCTAATACTGCTGGAACTGAATATTTTAAAATTCAGAATGGTTCTGGTGCAGATAAATTTACTGTAGATTCAGCAAATGGTAATACATCTATCTCTGGTACTCTGGGTGTAACTGGAGCGACAACATTATCAAGCACTTTATCTGTAACAAGTAATGCTACTGTTGGTGGAACTTTAGGTGTAACTGGTGCCACCACTTTAAGTTCTACTTTAGGTGTAACTGGTGCTACTAATTTATCAAGCACATTAGATGTTGCTGGCAATTTTGCAGTTAATGTTAATAAGTTTAATGTAACAGCTTCTTCTGGAAATACTGCAATTGCAGGCACATTAAATGTAAGTGGTTCTTCTACTTTAGCAGCATTAAATGCTTCAACAGGTAGTTTCTCAGGAACTTTAGGTTCTGGTGGAGACTTCTCTGTAAACTCAAATAAATTTAACGTAATTGCTGCTTCTGGTAATACATCTGTAGGTGGAACCTTAACAGTAACTGGTTCTACTAGCCTATCAAGTACTCTTGGTGTTTCTGGAAATGCAACATTCAGTGGAACTACAAGTCATGTAGGTGCAGCAACTTTCTCATCTACAGCTGATGTATCTGGCGATTTCTCTGTTAATACTAATAAGTTTAATGTAGCTGCTGCTTCAGGAAATACTTCCGTAGCAGGAACATTGGGTGTAACTGGTGCCACTACTTTAAGTTCTACTTTAGGTGTAACTGGTGCCACCACTTTAAGTTCTACTTTAGGTGTAACTGGTGCAGCGACTTTCTCTAGCACTGTTTCTTCACTAGGAAACTTCTCTGTTAATACCAATAAATTTACTGTTAATGCATCAACAGGTAATACGCAAGTTGCTGGAACATTAGGTGTTACTGGTGACGTTGCTATCAATACTAACAAGTTTAATGTTGATGCTGCATCTGGAAACACTAGCATTGCAGGAACAATAACTGTAACAGGAACAGGTTCTATTGGTGGCAACCTAGCAATGAACGGTAATAATATTACTGGTCTTGCTGATCCTGTAAACCCACAAGATGCTGCTACTAAAGCATATGTTGATGCTGCTAGAACTGGTCTTGATGTTAAAGCGTCTGTTCGTGCTGCAACTACAGGAAATATTACTCTATCTGGAACACAAACTATTGATGGAGTATCAGTAATATCTGGTGATCGTGTTCTCGTTAAAGATCAAACTACTGCTTCTCAGAATGGTATTTACGTCGTCGCTGCTGGTTCTTGGACTCGTTCAAGTGACTGTGATAATACCCCAGGAACTGAAGTTAGTTCTGGTATGTTTACTTTCGTTGAAGAAGGTACTATTAATGGACAATCTGGTTGGGTTCTAATTACTACTGGAACTATTACAATTGGAACTACTGCGTTATCGTTCTCTCTATTTACGGTATCAAGCTCAATTGCTGCTGGTGCTGGTATTATTAAGAATGGTAATCAATTTGATGTAAACGTAGCTAATGGTATCACTATTATTAGTGATGCTGTTCAGTTGGCATCTACTGTTGCAGGTGCTGGTTTAACTTATGATTCTGGTGTGTTGGATGTAGTTGGAACTGCTAATAGAATTACAGTTAATTCTGATAGTATCGATATTGCATCAACTTATGTTGGTCAATCTTCTATTACTACATTAGGTACTATTAGTACTGGTGTTTGGCAAGGAACTACAGTAGCTGCTGCTTATGGTGGTACTGGAACTTCTAGTTACTCAGTTGGTGATTTATTAGTTGCTTCTGGTTCTACAACACTAAGTAAATTAACTATCGGTCTTACTGGCAAAGTCTTACAATCAAACGGAACAACTTTGGTGTATGGCGATGTTGATGGTGGTTCTTACTAACCATCACTAAATAAGAGGGGAGTTTCTACTCCCCTTTCAAAATTTATTTTCCTTTTTTAAGGTATATAATGGCCAACGTATTAAAATTAAAAAAATCTTCTGTTGTAGGTAAAGTACCTACATCGTCGGATCTCGACTATGGTGAATTGGCTATTAATTATGCCGATGGAAAATTATATTACAAAAATTCTAGCAATAATATAAGTTTCTTTGGTGATGCTTCAGGGCAGAACCAAGGAACTGTAACATCTATCAATGCAGGTGCTGGATTACTTGGTGGAACTATTACAGGGTCGGGTAATATTTCAATTGACCCTTCTGTAGTTGCAACCTTAACTGGTGCGCAAACACTAACAAATAAAACACTTGATAATTCTATTATCACAGGAACATTAACAGCAGGAGGGTCTGTTGGAACTTCTGGACAAGTTTTACAATCTACTGGATCTGGTGTTCAGTGGGCTACTGTTTCTTCTGGTGGAAATAATGGATTTACAGTAGTAGATGCTGGTTATATAACAGACTCAATAAATATGGCTGCGTTAGTTGACGCAGGATCTATAGCGTAAAGGTATAAAGAATGGCAATTCAAATTCAATTTAGAAGAGGTACTACCACCCAGCATAGCACATTCACTGGTGCAGCTTATGAGGTTACAGTAGATACTACTGCACAAACTTTACGTGTTCATGATGGATCTACTGTTGGGGGTTTTGAACTTGCAAGAAAAGATTTAAGTAATATTACAGCAGGTTCTATTACTAATTCTAAATTACAAAATTCAACTATTTCTGGGATTGCTTTAGGATCTAATTTAGCAACCTTAACAATAGGAACTGGTTTAAGCGGAACATCATATAATGGTTCAACTGCTGTAACTATCGCTTTATCAAATACTGGCGTTACTGCTGGTTCATATGGATCCGCAACACAAATTCCAGTTTTAGCTATTAATGCTCAAGGACAAATTACATCAGCAAGTACTGCCCAAGTAGCTTCTAGTTTAAATATTGCTGGTGACTCAGGAACAGATTCTGTTTCTCTATTAACAGATACATTAACAGTTTCTGGGGGAACTGGATTAACTTCTGTTGTAACAAATAATAATGTTACTATTAATCTTGATAACACTGCAGTAACAGCAGGAACTTATGGTACTGCTTCAGCTGTTCCAGTTATTACTGTAGATGCACAAGGTAGAATTACTTCTGCTAGCACTACTGCAGTAGCAGGAGTTTCTAGTGTATCTTATAACTCATCTTCTGGTGTTCTCACAATTAGTACATCAGATGGATCAAGTTATACTCCAGATTTAGGGGTTGGTTCTAGTGATTCTCCAACTTTCGCAGCAGTTACAACAACAGGTAATGCTTCAGTAGGTGGAAATTTAACTGTTACAGGCGACTTAACTGTTAATGGAACAACTACTACAGTTAATTCAACTACACTAACTGTAGACGATAAAAATATTGAGTTGGCTTCTACAAATTCTCCAACAGACGCCAGTTCTGATGGAGGTGGTATTACCCTCAAAGGTACTACAGATAAAACATTTAATTGGGTTAATGCTACTGGTGCCTGGACATCTTCTGAACATATTCGTTTAGCTGCAGGTAAAAACTTTGTATTAGCAGGTTCTACTTCTGGTACTGTAACATTAGCAACTCAAGCAGCAGCTGGAACTACTACAATCACTTTACCAGCAACTACTGGTACTGTTGTGACAACTGGTGATTCTGGAACTGTTACATCAGCGATGATTGCTGATGGAACAATAGTTGACGCAGATATTAGTTCATCTGCTGCCATAGCTGTTTCTAAAATTTCTGGTCTTGCTGCATCAGCAACAACCGATACAACTAATGCTTCAAACATTTCTTCTGGAACATTATCAGCTGCTCGTTTACCAGCATTCACTGGTGATGCAACATCATCTGCAGGATCTTCTGCTTTAACATTGTCTTCTTCTGGTGTTACAGCTGGGTCTTATGGTTCTTCTACTGCAGTTCCTGTTTTAACCGTAGACGCTAAAGGTAGAATTACTGCTGCTTCTACCGCATCAATTTCTGGAGCATTAACATTTACTGGTGATGTAACTGGCACTGGAACTACAGGATCATCAACTACATTAACTTTAGCGAATAGCGGAGTTACTCCAGGAACTTATACAAAAATTACTGTTGACGCAAAGGGTAGAGCAACAGTAGGCGCACAAGCAACTACTTCTGATATTGCAGAAGGAACAAATCTTTATTATACAACTGCTAGAGTAAATACCGATTTCGATACAAGATTAGCAACTAAATCTACAACTAATCTAGCAGAAGGAACAAATCTTTATTATACAGATGCTCGTGCTAGAGCAGCGTTAAGTGTAAGTGGAAGTTTATCTTATGATAATACAACAGGAGTAATTAGTTATACAACTCCTTCTACTTCTGGAATTACAGAAGGATCTAATCTTTATTATACACAAGCACGTTTCGATAGTGCTTTTGCTGCTAAATCTACAACTAATCTAGCAGAAGGATCTAATCTTTATTTTACTGATGCAAGAGCAAGAGTTGCTCTTTCTGCTGGCACTGGTATTTCTTATAACAATAATACTGGTGTAATTAGTACTACTCAAGATTTAACAACTGCTGGAACTCCAACCTTTACTACTGTAAATACAACAGGAAACGCAACTGTTGGAGCAAATTTAACTGTTACAGGCGACTTAACTGTTAATGGAACAACTACTACAGTTAATTCAACTACAGTTAGCGTTGACGACAAAAACATAGAACTTGGTTCTGTTTCCAGTCCAACTGATGTAACTGCCAATGGTGGCGGTATTACTCTTAAGGGTTCTACAGATAAAACCATCAACTGGGTTTCTTCTACTGCTGCTTGGACATCAAGTGAACATTTAGCACTTGCTGCTGGAAAAACTATAATTTTAAATGGTTCTACTTCTGGAACTGTTACTGTTCAAGTTCCTGCAGCTGCTGGCTCTACAACTATCACTTTACCAGCAACTACTGGTACTGTTGTGACAACTGGTGATTCTGGAACTGTCACCAATACAATGTTGGCTGGTTCTATTAATACCAATAAAATTTCTGGATTAGCAGCATCAGCAACAACCGATACAACTGATGCTTCTAATATTACTTCTGGAACATTATCTGCTTCTAGATTACCAGCATTTAGTGGAGATGCGACAACAACAGCTGGTTCATCTTCTTTAACACTTGCTAATAGTGGTGTAACTGCTGGTACTTATACTAAAGTTACAGTTGATGCTAAAGGTCGTGCGACAGCTGGTGCGCAAGCAACTACTTCTGATATTGCAGAAGGAACAAATCTTTACTACACCGATACACGTGCAAGAGCTGCTCTTAGTGCAGGAACTGGCGTAACTTACAATAGCACTACTGGAGCTATTAGTATTGGTCAAGCGATTGGAACTACAAGCAGTCCAACATTCGCAAATATTACAACTACTGGAAACATTCTTCCTGATGTAGATAATACTCAATATCTTGGTTCTGCAACTAAACGCTGGCATACACTTTATGTTGGTCCAGGAAGTATTAATATTGATGGTGTATCAATATCAAAAGAAACCAATAAAATAAAATTAAGTCACGCATTAAAATTCTCTGATGGAACTTCTCAATCTACAGCTCCATCTATCTCAACTCTTGCTGGAATTAACATCGTTGATCCTACTGCCAATCAAATATTGGCATACGACGGAACTGGATGGACTAACGTAACTCCAGCTGGTGGAACTGCATCTCAGGTTTTTGCTCCGCAAGCATTAAGTGATTTGGGAGCAGTATACGCAGAAACTAACCTAAATACTATCGAAGATTTGGGGTTAGTAACTGATACAATACAGTTTGTATATGATCTCGGACAATTGAGATTAGATGGTATCGTTTCGTTGAATAACTTAGACCAATCGGTTAAATCAGATTATACGTCTTTTGCGTTAATCTTTGGATTCTAAAATAGGGATAAAACATGGCACGTCAATTAGTTGAAAAATATATTTTTACACCTGGATTTGCAGGGCAAGGAACTCTTAAATTTCCAGGGAAATGTGATTTAACGCAATTATTAATTATTGCTAATAAAACACAACAAGTTAATATTTACGCACTTGGAGATTCTACCAGAAATGGCACAATAACATATGATCCTAGCGATAACACTACATTTTATTCAGAGCAAGCTGGCGTATCAACTGTAACATTCTCTGCAGATACATCAGGAATGTTAGCAACAGATAAGATTGCTATCTATACTGACGCACCAAAACAAGTTGGTAATATTATTCGTCCATATGCTTTTGGTGTTGATGCTATTGAGCGCATGCGTGTTGCAAACCCTCAGTCATTAATTGATGCTGACTTTGAATATGGACTACAGCCAACTAAATGGCAGAACTATACAGACATTCGTAACATTCCTGGTATCTATGAAAAACCTGGATTGGACTTGTTTGTAACTAATATTGTTTCTGATGGTGGTAACCCATCTATTATTACTGTTACTTGTTCTCAAGCACATGGATTATCTGTCGGTAATCCAGTTATTGTATTCGGTTTGGGTAATGCTTCTAACTATGCACGTGCACAAGGATCGTTTGTTATTGCTACAGTTCCTACTTCAACAACATTTACATATTTCGCTAAAGGTATTGTTGGAACAGCTGGAACATCAATTTTTGCTGGTTCTACTTATGCTCGTCGTGGTGGTTTCTATGCAGGTTCAGCATTACCAGTAACTTCAATAACAAGTAATAACGTATCGCCATCTACTATTACAGTTACAACATCTGCAAATCATGGTTTGGTTCCAGGATCTCCATTAGTTGTAACAGTAACATCAAACGGAACAAATCATGATTTATTGGCAGGAAACTTCTCTGCTGAAACTGTTCCTTCCCCAACAACATTTACCTTTACTGCACGTGTTGGTGGAGCGGTAGCACCAGCTGGAATTAATGCTACAATTTATACAAGATCTGATGCGTTTATTCAACATAGACCATTTGATGGTGGTGTAAACCTTGGAACATTCTTACCATCTCATGGAGCATCAGTAGCAAGACAGACTAAAAAATATCTGCGTTATCAATCAGGTAAGGGTGTTCTTTGGACTTCTGGTGTTTTGTTTAATCCAGTTATTAATCTCGATCAAATTTCTGCCAACGGAACTGCTCTTGGATCATCCATTACAGTTGTAACTGAAGTTGATCATGGATTGCAAGCAGGAGCAACTATTGAAATTTCTGGAGTTGTTACTAGCGGATATAATGGAATTTATGGTGTTGGCGCAATTGTTAATGAAAATACATTTACACTATCAGCAATTAATGTTCTTGGTAGCGCAACAGCAGTTTTAACAAGTTTACCTCGTGTTACAGTTAAAAACTGGATCGGTGCTTCTACACGTGTCGGAGCATTCGATGATCAAAATGGATTGTTCTGGGAATTTGACGGACAAGAACTTGCGGTAGTTAAGCGTTCTGCTACTTATCAATTGTCTGGTTATATTTCAGTAACTCCAGGTTCTCAAACAATTAGTGGAACTAATTGCAGATTTACTCAACAAATTAAACAAGGAGATCGTGTAGTTATACGTGGTATGACTTATATGGTTGGATCTATTACTGATGATAATACAATGACAATTAATCCAGAATATCGTGGAGTTAATGCATCATCACTAATTAAAATGACCTTAGTTATAGATAATCGTATTCCACAATCTCAGTTCAACATCGATAAACTAGATGGCACTGGTATTTCAGGTTACAACATTAACCTAAACAAGATGCAGATGATGGGAATTTCGTTCTCTTGGTATGGTGCTGGATTTATTGATTTTATGTGTCGTGGAGCAGATGGTAATATGATTCTTGCTCATCGCATGAAACAAAATAACTTAAATGATGAAGCATATATGAGAACTGGTAACGCATCAGTTCGTTATCAAGCTATCAATGAATCTGCAAGAGATAGATTGTCAGCTTCAATGACTGCTATTCAAACAACAATACCTCTAGTTGATGCTTCACGTTTCCCAGCTACTGGTGGAACAGTTTTAATTGAAAATGAATGTATTAACTATACAGGTAAATCGGGTAATACATTAACTGGTTGTACTCGTGGCGCAACATTCAGTATGTTTATTAGTGGTTCTAATAGAAACTTTACTGGTGGTGCTGCAGCTGCTCATGCAGTTGGAAATGGTTATACAGCTGTAACATTAATTACTGTAACAGCAGCACCTATTGTTAACCACTGGGGATCTTCTTACATTATGGATGGTGGATTTGATACAGATCGTGGATATTACTTTAACTACGCATCACTATCAAATTCTGTTAATGCTAACTCGTCAGAAACAGTGTTTTTCTTGCGTTTAGCTCCATCTGTTTCAAACTCAATTGCTGGAAATTTCGGCGATAGAGATCTTATTAATAGAGCACAGTTGCTGCTACAGAAACTGCAAGTACAGTCTGACCAATCTGTGCAGGTTTATGGTATTTTAAATCCAGGTAACATTGATGCTTCTACTTTAACTTGGCAAGCTGTTAATACTGTTGGGCTTGGTTCTCAGCCATCTTTTGCTCAGGTATCAACTAGCGTTTCTACTGCAGCGACTCCAGGAGAGCAGAATTTTGCAACACTTGGACAACCAAATGGATTCTCTGAGATTGACTTATCAAATCTTAAAGAATTAACTAATTCAGCGATTGGTGGTTATAGTAATTACCCAGACGGACCAGACGTTCTTGCGGTTGTTGTTAAAAACCTAGCTAATACTGCTGCCAATGTAAACATTAACTTATTCTGGTCAGAAGCACAAGCCTAAATATATAAAAATAGAGGAAAACTATGGCAACACAAGTACAATTTAGACGTGGTACTACTACTCAAAATAATGCGTTTACTGGCGCAGTGGGAGAACTCACAGTAGATACTGACGTAAAAACACTTCGTCTACATGACGGAACTACTCCAGGTGGTATAGGAATAATTAATACCCAGTCTACCCAAACATTACTTCAGAAAACTTTATCTACTGGTTCTGTTTGGCAAGGTAATGCTGTTGCTCTAGCGTATGGTGGTACTGGTTCTGCCTTAACTGCTTCAGCTGGTGCTGTTGCTTACTCTGGTGCTAGTGGTCTTGGATTAACTGCTGTAGGAACTTCTGGTCAAGTTCTTATTTCTGGTGGTACTGGTTCTCCTGTTTGGGTTAATACTTCTACTTTAACTGTTGGTACTGCAACCACTGCTACAACAGCAACTAATATTGCAGGTGGTTCTGCTGGTCAGTTAATTATTCAAGCTGATACTGGTTTATCTACTTTCATTACTGCTGGTGCTTCTGGCACGTTCTTGCGTTCTGCTGGTGCTGGTTATGCTCCTACTTGGGCAACTGCTGACGTTACAATCGGTTCTACTGTTATTGACCTTGGTAGTAGTACTACTTCTCTTGCTGGTTTAAACATTCTAGCTGCAACTGGAACTAGTCATTGGACTCTTCCAGTAGGTACTACTGCGCAACGTCCAGCATCTCCAGCCATTGGTATGGTTCGTTATAACTCCACTCAATCAACATTTGAAGGATATTCTTCTGGTGCTTGGTCTTCTTTAGGTGGTGTTAAATCCGTTGATGCTTTAACTTATATTATTGCAGAAACTTCTGCTGGTGCATCAAATGGTGACTTAGATTTCTACGCTGAGAATTCAGCAGGAACTGCTGCACAACAAGTTGGTCAATGGAATAGATCAAACTTAAAAGATTATACTGGAACTTTAGTTGGTACTCAAACAACTCAAAACGTATTTAATACAGTTGCTACTACTGTAAATGCGTTTGGAGCAGCAACTACTTTAAGTATTGGTGCTTCTACTGGTAATACAACAGTTAATAATAATTTAACAATTACAGGTAACTTAACTGTTAACGGAACAACTACTACAGTTAATTCAACAACATTATCTGTTGATGATTTAAATATTGTTCTTGCTGATGGTGCTGCTTCTGCAGCAGCTGCTAATGGTGCTGGTTTAACAGTTGCAGGTGCTAATGCCACTTTATTATATGGTTCAGCTAGCGATAATTGGACATTTAATAAATCATTATCAGTAACTGGAACTATTACATCATCATCTAATGCTTCAGTTGGTGGAACTTTAGGTGTAACTGGTGCTTCTACTTTAGCAGCTCTATCTGCTACAACTGGTAGCTTCTCTAGCACTTTAAGTTCAACTGGCGATTTCTCTGTTGCTACTAACAAATTCACAGTAGCTTCTGCTTCTGGTAACACTGCTGTTGCTGGTACTTTAGCAGTAACTGGTGCAACTACTTTAAGTTCTACTTTAGGTGTAACTGGTGCTTCTACT
>Ga0255154_1000360_pt1 | contig 15576 bp, 36 predicted proteins | sample Atl_Atl_RepB_8h_FD_188419 | JGI IMG/M metagenome (GOLD analysis project Ga0255154, IMG submission 188419) | Freshwater microbial communities from Altamaha River, Georgia, United States - Atl_Atl_RepB_8h | ecosystem: Environmental > Aquatic > Freshwater > River | place: USA: Georgia | collected...
GCTCCCAGGCCGGCGGGAGGCCAGCTACACGTGGGAGGATCCCCAGACGGGCCTCGCCTGCAAGACCAGGCCGGACTGGCACTCGGAAGACAGGAGGATCGTGGTGGACGTGAAGACCACCCGTGACGCGAGCCGGGTGGAGTTCGCCAAGAGCATCGCCAACCTGGACTATCACGTCCAGGCGGCCTGGAACCAGGACGCGCTGGGTGCCGAGCAGTTCATCACGATCGCAGTGGAGAACGTGCGGCCGTTCGCCGTGGCGGTCTACCCCGCGAGCGGTGCCATGATCGCCGCCGGCCAGCGCCGGATCGAGGCGGCCATGGCGCTGTTGGCTGAGTGCTGGGCCTCTGGCCGCTGGCCGGGCTATGGCGACCTGGTGCAGGAGCCGATCGAGCTGCCGGGGTGGTGTCGTGACTGACACCAACCTCAATGCCCGCGAGATGATCTTCCGCGTTGCGATCGAGGCGGCCAGCCTGTCGTTCGACCGAGGTATCAGCACCGCCGCCGAGATGATCCGCGAGGCCATCCGCAGCGAGAAGTTCCTGGCAGCTCTTCGCCAGGATCCAGTGCCAGCGCTTGAGCAGCTGGCGGCGGCCATTGAATCCACCAACTCACCCCCAACTGACCCATGACCGACTCCACAGCCCTCACGACCACGACCAGCAACAACCAAGCGCTGGCCTTCCTGCATGACGGTGCAGCGCTCGATCACCGCTACCGCCTGGCCAAGGCGTTCAGCATGAGCGGCATGGTGCCGCCCCACTTCCAGGGCAAGCCTGAGGCGTGCCTGGTGGCGATGCTCTACGCCGAGCAGCTGGGTGAGCACCCGATGCTGCTGTTTCAGGAGATGTCGGTGATCAACGGCCGGCCGAACACCTCCTCCAGATTCGCCATCAGCCGCGCCAACAAGTCGGGCCTGCTCCAGGGGCCGATCAGCTGGAAGAGCAAGGGCACCGGCGACGCGCTGGAGGTGACCGCCACGGCGGTGATGCGCGAGACCGGCGAGGTGATCACCGCCACGGTCACGATGAAGGAGGCCGCGGCCGACGGCTGGACCCGGAATCCGAAGTACCGCTCGATCCCAGAGCAGATGCTGCGCTGGCGCGCTGCGACCCGGCTGATCAACCTCTACATGCCTGAGGTGCTGTTCGGCCTGGGCGTCCGCGAAGAGGCCGAGGTGCGGCCGGTGACGGTGCGCGAGGAGCCGGCCACTGGCGGCGGCAGTGTCGTCGCCGAGCTGAACCAGAAGATCATCGCTGGCTCAACCGCTGCAACACCAGACACCGACTCTGGCGAGGAATCGCCTGTTGATCAAGCAGAGGCTGCACAGAATCTGATCACGGAGGTCATCGCTGATGATCCATTTTGAGGAGTGCGTTGCATGAGTGAGCGAGCGTATCTCACATCCAAGGAGCTCGCCGATCGCTGGCGTCTGAGTGATCAGACGCTGGCCAACTGGCGTCATGCGGGCAAGGGCCCGCCCTACATCCGGGTTGGCGCCCGGGTGCTTTACCCCGCAGAGGGGATCCACGCTTTCGAGAAACTTTCACCACAATGGCTTACATCGGACAGATCACAGGCAACCTCGGACGAGATCCTGAGCTGAAGTATCTCAACGACGGGAAGATGGTCGCCAACTTCACAGTGGCTGTGCGTCAGCCACGCCGGCAAGGCCAAGAACAGGCTGCGCGCTGGGTGAATGTGGCGGTATGGGGCAAGTCGGCCGAGTACGTGGGCAACTACGTCAAGAAGGGCGACAAGGTGTTCCTCTACGGTCGGGTGGAAGAGCCTGAGCTCTACACCGATCGGAACGGTCAGCAGCGTCTGGCTGAGCGGTTCACGGCGGAGAACATCGAGAAGTTCAGCGACGCCCAGGCTCAGGCCGCTGCACCTGCCCCTGCTGCACCAGCGCCGATGCCCGCTGCAGTTGCGCCGGCCCCGCATCTTGCCGCGGTCGCGCCGGTCGCCGAGAACGACATCCCGTTCTGACGTGATCGAGCCAGTCTTTCTGGCTCACCTGCGCCAGCACCATCGCGCTGAGATGGTGCTGGTCATGGTGCAGCTGGAGCAGGTATGCCCCGGATGGTGGGAACAGCTGGCTGATCTGGCTGAGCAGCTTGGCACCGATCGAGCGACGCTGAACCGCAGCCTGCGCACCCTTGAGGATCGCGGGCTGATCCGGCGGTGCTCGGTCAGCAACCGATCGGGCACATGGATCTGGTGGGTGAAGAAGCACGCCACCGATGGCCCCAGGTTGGAAGATGAGCCAGCCTGGGTGCTGCGGTGCCGGTCGACCAAAACAACCATCCGGCTGCCGGTGTCGCGCCGGCGTGAATGGGCGCAGAAGCGGGGCGTGCCGGTCAGCACGCTCTGCGGGTTCCTGTACGGGCGCCAGCAGGTGCTGATGGGCCGGTGGCGGGTGATCAGCTCACCGTGGGATTGTGAAGCTATGTGACAGCACCACCGCAACCGGCTGGTGCTGCGCCGATGATGACCGCAGGGCGGAGACGCCCGAACCCCATGAAGACTGTCCTGTTTCTTGTCCTGGCCCTCTGGGCCATCGTCCATCTACCACCGATCAGCCATGAACACGATCAAGTCCATCGCCCTGTCCAACTGGGGCCCGCACATTGAACGCGCCGCTCGGGTAACCGCTGCGGTGCTGGCCTTCGCCGCCACACTGCTGGTGCTCGCCGCCGAGCTGGCTTACGACCTGGGCCGTCTGCTGCGTCAGGCGCTGGAGGCCCGCAACGACGAGCTGGCCACCGCCTGGAGCACCCTGCTGGTAGGCATGACGCCTGAGCCGGTCGTCGTGCCGGTGCTGGCCATCGCTCCGGCCCCGGCCCCGGCCCCGGCCCCGGTCCCCGCTCGCCGCAGCCGCAAGGGCAGCAGGAAGGCCCGCGCATGATCCGACGCATCACCCTCGCCGCGGCCCTGCTTCTGCAGGGCCCGGCCCTCGCGCATCACGCCGGCCGGCCGGTGACAGCCACGGTCTATCACCAGGAGTTCAACGGCGGCCCGGCCTACTGCGGCGGCATCTACCGCCACTGGGGCGTGTCGGCCGCCCATCCTTGGCTGCCCTGCGGCACCCGCGTCACGGTGCGCCACGGCAGCCGGGTGCTGACGGTGCCGGTCACCGACCGCTGCGACTGCAACAGCCTCGATCTCTCAGCTGGCGCTGCTTGGCGTCTCGGTGTGCCGCTCGACGGCATCGCCCAGGTGCGCATCAGCTATTGAATTGGTTGGCCGGTGGCGGGTCCTCACGCGGTGTCCGCCTCACCGCTGCCGGCCGCAGCGGACTGCCCATCGATCAAACAATGGAGCCCAAATCGTACCCCAGCACCATGACCATCGAAGAAGCCATCCAAGCCAAGGAGCAGCTGCTGCGCACCTTCGCCGATGCGGCGAACGCCTTCAGCCGCGCCACTGGGCTGACGATCGCTGGCATGACATTCACCGCGCTTGAGCAGCCGAACAGCGCCCCTCGTTACGTCTTCGACGCGGACGTCAAACTGTGACCACCCGGGTCGGCCCCACCCGTAAGGGCGGGCACCGCTGCAGTCAGTACGTGGGGTGCTGGCTGCCGTAGCTGGCGGCATCGGAGGCCCGGACCCTTCTCTCATCCCTGCCATGCTCACCCCCGATCAGGTCCGCGAAGTCTTGCTGTCGTTCGATCTCAGCAATGCCGAGATGGCCAGGCAGATGGGCAGCACATCACGCGAAGCCGTGCGCCAGGTTCGCCAAGGGCTCAGCCACCGGAACGTGTGCCCGGAGATCCCGCGCTGGCATCGCCGCCGCCACCTCGCGCCGACAGCTGAGCACAGCTGCGAGCGGTGCCAGCACTGGCGCGGTGCCGCCTGCGACCTGGACTTTCCAGACCCACGTGAGGAGGGCCTGGGCTTCGCAGCTGAGTGCTGCTGCTACTCGCCGGAGCGGAGCCAAGCGATCAGCGATGCCTGAGCATCGGCGCACCAGAACGGCTGCAGTCGCCACCACGAGAACACCTCGCGGTGGCTTTTCAGTCGGTTGCAGCGCAGGCATGCCGGCACCAGGTTCTGCCGCACCGTGAGGCCGCCGCGAGCCTTGGGCTGGATGTGATCGAGGCTCTGTGCCGGCTGGCCGCAGTAGGCGCAGCGGTGGGCCCATGCGTTGAAGATGCTCTGGCGGAAGCTGATGCGGGCCTGTCTGGCGGTCACCAGCTCGGTGCCGTCGATCCGGGCCTGCATGAGCGCATGGCTGCTGCGGGGATGCTAGGCGGAATGCGTGTGTGAAGGTTTGCGACAGGGGCGTGGTCGTGGGGCAGTGCAGCGGGGATGATTGGCTCACGGCCGGAGACGGCCACCACCCCGCCCGGCCCCGAGCCGGTCCTGAACAATGCAGGATCAGATCCTTGCCTTGATTGCTCAGTTCACCACTGAGGCCGAGCAGATCGCTCGCGAGCTTCGCGGGTTGCTGCCGCACAGTGATCCCGGCCGTTACCTGGAGCTGCAGCGCCGACATGGTGAGCTGCAGCGCTGGATCGGGACTTGTCAGGCCCACCTGGCCTGACCTCCACGGCCCGCCGGGGGCCCACCCCGGCACCCACTCCCGAACCGTGCAAACCGTGCAAACCGTGCAATCCCTCCTCCGTTTCACCGCCGGCCTCGCCATCTGCACCGGCATCGCCGGTGCCTTCTGGTATTGCCTCACCACCACGCTGGATGACATGACCCGCGCTGACTGCAATGCTGGCCATGTCCGCGCATGCCAGGCGCTGAAGCAGCCATGAGAACCCACCGCCGGGGCCAGCGCTACGAACGCGGCCAGAAGGTCTACATCCTCGGCTGGGGCGTGCTCGACACCGCCACCGTCACCGGTGTTCTCACCATCCGTGGCTGGCCCTACTACGAGGTGCTGGCCACCAACGACGCCAGCGTCTGGCTGGTGCCGCGCATCCACTGCTCCACCATTCCTCTCCCTGTCCTGTGAAGCACTACTACCTTCGCCGCGGCCGCGCCTGGATCTGCGCACCGGCCGGCACTGATCAAACTGCACCGTTCGCCGCCGGGCTGACGGTCGACACCGATGCTGACGCTGCGTGGCTGACGCCATCGCTCGACCTCGCGCATGAGCGCCAGGCGCTGCTGCGTCACGTCCATGGATGGTCCACTGAGATCAGGGCATGCGCCGCGACCGCCTGAACCTGCAGGGTGGGATGAGCATCGAGACCGGCCGCGACATCAACGGCCGGTTCTTCATCGCTCACGCCCGCAGCGCCAGCGTGTGGATCCGCTGCCAGCGCGAGCTGCGGCGGTTCCTCAGGCTGAAGGGCAGCACCACCAGCAGGGCAGCCCTGGACAGCTGGCTGGATAGCCTGCAGGCCACCGACGCCGAGCGAGCCGAGCCATCCCGCGCTGAAGTGCTCGCCACCGGCTTCGGGCCTGAGTGCCACCTGGATGAGACCGACCCAAACCACAACACCCGGACTGTGATCTGATGGACATCACCGACACCCTGCAGGAGCGGGGCCAGCGTTACGGCAAGTTCACTGGGCATGCCGAATGCACTCAAGATCTGAAGCAGATCATCAATAGGCATTTGCATCTGCGCCGAAAAGCGCTGGCCCATGATCAGCAGGAGGCCCTGGACATGATCTGCCACAAGATCGGGCGGATCCTGAACGGAGACCCCGACTATGCCGACAACTGGCACGACATCGCCGGCTACGCCCAGCTGGTAGCCGATCGCCTCAACGGAACCGAACGATGAACAACTGCGACCCCATCCAACAACAGGCGGTGCAAGACCGCCTCGAAGCGCTCTACGAGGCTGACGGCCGGCACGACCCGGCGCACCCGATGCACGCGCTCTACACCGGCCTCGCCCAAGCTGCGCAACAGCAGCAGGAGGTGGAGCAGTGATCCTCGCTGACTGGCAAATCACCGCCCGCTGCAACGGCGGCATGGTAAGTCCCTTTGATCCTGAGTTGGTCAACCCGGCGTCGCTGGATGTGCGACTCGGCCCCACCCTGCTGATCGAATCTGCCGAGGGCCTGGAGCTGGTGCCCTACCCGCTGCACCAGCACACGCAGGAGAACCCCTACCTGCCCAAGCCGGGGCAGTTCGTGCTGGCCTGCACGGTTGAGACGTTCCATCTGCCCGACGACATCGCCGCGCAGTTCATGCTCAAGTCCTCCCGCGCCCGCGAGGGGATCGAACACTTGATGGCTGGGTACGCAGACCCAGGTTTCCACGGGGTCATGACCCTTGAGTTGGTCAACAGCCGCCAGCTGCACCCGGTCGCCCTGTGGCCGGGCATGAAGATCGGCCAGATGGTGTTCCACCAGATGGCCGCCACCCCCCAGCGCAGCTACGCAGTCACTGGCCGCTACAACGGGGATGCCACCGTGCAGGGGAGCAGGGGATGATGACGGACCTTCGATACCTGATGGCCATCTACGTCCACGCGCACCGGACGGGCAGCTCTGTGCCGCCTCACATTGATGCTGAGGCCCGCGCCGCCCTGGCAGATGAACCGGCTGTGCCGCAAGGCAGGGAGCCGGCCTCTGTCACTGGGCAGCCTAGCGATGGTGAGGTGGCGGAGTTGGTCGAGACGCTAAAGGGCATTGCCTATTGGAGACGCCATGGCAAACCAGGAGAACCTGCACCTACCTCGTTTGACATCCGCCAAGCTGATCGGCTTGATCGCGCCGCCGAGCTGCTGCAGCGGCAGGTCCCATGACCCTCCACGACTTCCTCCTGCTCACCGTCGCCTACTGCGTGGTCTGCGGCCTTACTCTGTGGCTGGCGTCGAGGATCCTCCCGTGACCCAGGTGCTCGATGTGATCCACCGCGACGGCGGCACCATCGAAGTGTTGCGGACCGATCGCGGCCACATTGAGCACCGCGCCTGCGCTCATGGTGTCTGCCGCTACGCAGAGGATCGCTGGCAGGCTGAGCTCTACCTCGATCAGCTGCTCGCCCGCTGAGCCAGGATCTCGGCCGCCAGCTGCTGGTGCTCAGCCGTCGGCTCGCCGATCATGTCGGCTTCCATCTCGGCCGTCTGGAGCACCAGCTGGCTGGAGATGTGGGCTTGCAGCGATGAGAACCGCAGCAGCTCCACCGCCAGGTGCCTGAGCTCCTGCAGATCGGTGCAGCCCTGGATGTAGCGCACCTGCTTCTCGATCTCGAACTGATCCGAGAGCGACAGGTTCATGTCCAGCCAGAACATCGAGCCCAGGCAGGGGTCGGAGGTAGCGTAGGACTGCCGGCGCGAACCGGTGTGATGGGAGTGGGGCCCGGCCGTGAGACAGCCGGGCTTTTTCATTCGCCGTCGCCAGGGTGAGCGACGACCTTGGAGTGTGACAGGTTGTAACGGTTTGGGGCGATGAGGCTGGACGGGGGAACCCTGGCCCATAGGTTGTGCTCACGGGCCGAGAGGTCCGACATTCACCCCATCACTCAATGGCAACCACGAAAGCGGCCGCAATCGCGACCATCACCCCGCCGGACTTTCGCCGGCTTGAGATCAACATCCAAGGCACTGCTCCGCTGGTGATCAACCGCTTCAGCGCCAAGGCAATGGAGATGATGCGCCAGACCCAGGAGGCTGGCAGCACCGCCAAAAGCCGGAAGCAGCGTGAGGCCAAGGACTTCGAGTCCCTCTATGAAGGTGCCAAGCACATCGCCGACGAAGGCTGGGAAGGCATCCATGCCGCGGCCTTCCGCAATGCTGCGATCAGCGCCTGCCGGGCGTGCGGCTTCAAGATGACGCACGCCAAGCTGGCGTTCATGGTGCTGCAGGACGGCTTCGATCGCGTGGACGGCGCGCCACTGGTGCGGCTGACCAGCGGTGAAGCTGAGCCGTGGGTGGCCCCGACGCGGAACGCCACTGGTGTGGTCGACCTGCGCTGCCGGCCGCTCTACCGCGAGTGGAGCGCCACGCTGCGGATCCGGTACGACGCCGGGATGCTCACATCCGATGACGTGGTGAACCTGATCGCCCGTGTGGGCCTGCAGGTGGGCATCGGTGAGGGACGGCCGGACTCGAAGATGAGCGCCGGCCTGGGCTTCGGCCTGTTCGAGATCGTGTGATGGAGAGAATCAGGCATGGCTGGAATGGCAAGGCCGGGCATGGCCCGGCTTGGCGGGGCTCGGCACCGCAGGCATGGCATGGCCCGGCATGGCCCGGCATGGCACGGCCCGACGCGGCAGGCGTGGCGCGGCATGGTGTGGCCAGGCAAGGCCCGGCCGGGTCAGGCATCGCCGGCAAGGCGGGGCAAGGCCAGCCGAGGCTTGGCATCCCATCGCAGGCAAGGCGAGGCGGGGCTGAGCGCGGCGAGGCGCGGCCTGGCAAGGCCGGGCCAGGCGTGGTTCGGCAGGCTTGGCCAGGCATGGCCCGGCGGGGCGCGGTGCGGCACCGCAGGCAAGGCGAGCCATGGCTTGATCGGGCACGCCCCGGTCTGGCTTGGCTAGGCGGGCCTCGGCTCGCTATCGCACGCACCGGCACCGCCGGTTTGGCACCATCGGGGCGGTCTCTCCGCCCCTTCACCTTCACTCTCAACTCAGATGACCATCACCTACAGCTTCCGCACCGGCACCCGCGTCAGCGGTGTCGATGCTCAGGTCGCCGGCCAAGAGCTGGCGCGCATTTCCCGCGAGAACGGTGAGCTCACCGCTCCGCTCGTCGTCCAAGATGCTCGCCCCGATGACGCGCCCCTCCACCCTGTCTTTGAGTGGAACGACGAGGTGGCGGCCGAGCTTCATCGCGAGCACCAGGCCCGCAACCTGATCCGCTCCGTGCAGATCGTGCGCGAGGGTGAACCTCAGCCGGAACCGGTCTACGTCCACATCAGTTCTGCCGGCTCCTACCTGCCGGCCGAGGAGGTGGTGCAGCGCGTCGACCTCTATGAGCAGGCATACCGCGACGCCTGTGACCGCCTGGGCCAGGCGCAACATGCCCTTGAGCAGCTGGCAGCGATCGCCGAGCGACTGCAGCCGGCCGCAGCGCCGCGCGCACGCCGATCGGCCAAGGTGATGGGCCGGATTCGCGAGCAGCTGGCTTCGGTCTGATCGCCCACAGGCCCCGTGCAACCGGGGCATCCTCATGACCCCCACCGATCTCCTGTCCCTGCGCCATCGCGTGCCGGATGGCGTGCTGCTCGACTGGCTCGACCTGGGCCAGCTGGTGGATCCGCCGTGCCTGGTCCGCACCGCCGATCTGATCGAACACTGGCGCTGCAGCCAGTCGGCCGTGAGCCGCCGGCTCAGCCGCCTGTGGGAGGCCGACCTGCTCGACTACCGGCCCGGCGGCGGGCTTTACCGGATCCGCCATCTCGGGCCGTGTGTTACGGATTGCGACATCCCCACGGCATGAAGCAGCGGCCGGGTGCATGATGAACGCATCGGGCCCAGAGCCCAGAACCTGGACAACTGCATATTCGCGGGGCGTCGGCCCCGATCCCGGTGGTGGCCCACACCCAGGCACCGCTGAGTCCCGCCTGGGGGCTCATCCACACACCGGAGATCGACATGACCGACGCCGACCGCGCCCTCCTCGCCGAGATCGAGGCGGACCGCCAGGAGACAGCGCTGCTGCTCGCTGAACTGGACGCCGCCCTCTCGGCTTACGGACGCTCGATCGAGCGGGGCTTGGCACTGGCCGCAGAGATGCGTGACCTGGCCGCCCAACTCGAAGAGTGGTCCTGCTGAGGGCATGCCCCGGGCAACCGGGGCCGAGTGTTACGAGAAGCGTTCATCGACGCCGCAATCCTCAAGGCGCAGCAGGCTGCAGCCTGAACACGGGGCCCTGCGGGGCCCCTTTTTTTGTGCCCACGAAAATGTGAAGAGTTGTGACACGACCCTGTGCATGGGCAGGCCCCGGCAGTACCTTGAGTGCAGGGCAGAGATGCCCTGTACCCCGCATCTAGAAACATGAAGATTTCAGAAAGCCTCGCCGAGCTGATCGCCGCGCTTGAGGAATCCGATCGCCGCTTCCAAGAGAACGTGGCTGGCCTGATCCAGGCCGCTGATCGGATCATCGAGACGGTCGATCAGATGATCGAGGAGGACTGAACTACCGGGGGCCGAAAGGCCCCTTTTTTGTGCACGTTCGACTCACCGCTTGGGGAACGCCATGCGCAAGAACTGCAGCGCCAGCTGTACGAAGCTGTTGGCCTTCAGCGGCGACAGCGCGATGATCTCGCTGCCGGCAGCAACAGCGATGGCGACGATCGCGGCGGTGTTGGCGTCCATGGATCACATGCAGATGGCACCAGCCTAGGGCTGAGCAATGATTGCCCAGCCAGTGCCGGGCCCCTCGACCATCCAACGCGGGCCGAGGTTGCGGCGGGAGTACCGGAGCCGAGCGCCCCAGTTGTTGACGTAGGCGCCGCTCACCAGATCGAGGTCGCCGAACGGGTCGTGCACCACCAGGGCGTCGGCGTCGTAGCCGATGGCGCAGATCCAGTGGCCGCTGCCGGTGGGTGCGCTCACTGGCCCCTTGTGCAGGATGCCGATCGGCACCGGGATCCCCTGGTCGATCTGCTGCTCGATCGTGCGCCAGCTGGCGTTGCGCACCAGCCCGGCTTCAATGCCGAAGGACTGCAGCGCCTTGATCTGACTGGTCGCCTCGGTGGTGTCGCCGTAGCGGAGCACCCGGCCGAGGTAGGCGTCGTCGCCATTGGGGCCGGTCAGCGTGCCGGGCCGCATGGTCTCCAGCAGCATCGCGCAGCTGCTGCTGAAACACATCCGGAGGGCATGCTCAGTCGCCGAGTCGCGCTGGCTGAAGTAGCGGCACTGCAGCGGGTTGGTCAGCGCCCGTGGCTCAGCCTGCTTGCCGGCAGCCTTCCATGTCTCATACCAGGCCGCGTCATCCTTCTTCAGGCTGGCCGGCACCGCCTCCCACAGCTGCTGCGCCGCGGCGCGTTGATGGGGCAGACCCTTCCAGTGCTCGAAGAACGGCGTGATGTCGTTGATCACTGCCGGACCTCAGCCGGTGGATGGCCGAAGTGCACTTGTGTGCCCATGGCCTGCCACACCAACGGGAAGATCACGCCCACTGACACAGCGATGATCATGCCCTGGGCAATGCGCTTCTCAGCCTCGCCCAGCCGTCGAAACGCCTCGGCAATGTCAGTGTGCTTCTGCCCCAGGTTGCTGTGCATCGCATCGAGCTTGCCCTCGATGGTGCCGATGGCACGCAGGATGTCTCCATGCGTGACCTCGTGATCGCCTGGCATGGTCAATTCTGCAACGTGATCGTGCTTGCCGCCACTGAGAACGTGCCGCCGGTGGTGCTCACGTCACCGCCGAAATCGTTGTAGGCGACGATCTCATCGGCGCTGCTGGCGCCACCCCGGCTCTTGTAGTAGACGCAACCCCGGGCGGTGATGGTGCTGCTAGACCAGCTGACAGATCCAAGAGTGATCGTCACCTTGTCGTTGGCCGTGTCCTTGGTGACGGTGACCGCGCAGGTGGTGCCGCCGGCGGTGTAGCCGGTGCCAGTCACCTCGTTGGTCACGTCGTCGCGCTTGTCATGCGTGTCCTTGTTGGGGCTGTAAGTGCTGGTGACCAGCATGGCCTTGAACGTGTCTGAGTCGAAGTCGATCAGACCACGCGCCATGTCGTCCACGGCGGAGTTGTAGACGAGCGAAGCCATACGGTGAACCAGTCGTCAACCGATCCTAGACCGCGCTGGCAGAGCCGGCTGCGATGGATGCGGTGACAATCCGGGCCATGGCCGTGGCCGCTGCGCTGGCCTGTCCGGCCGTGATGGATGCGTTAATGGTGCGCTCCAGCGGCGGCGCTCCACCAGCACCAGGCGCCATGGTGGCGGTGATGATGAGATCAACGCCAGGCGCCTTGTGATCGGGCCCCTCGGCCGAGCCTGGTGCGAAGGAGACAACGATCCCGATGACCATGGCCGGGCCGCCAGCATTGGCCTTGCCGACCACGATCGCAACGGCGATGGCCATGGCAGCACCCAGGACAAAGGTGCCCTCGACGGTCTCCAGTTCCAGCGTGATGTTGACCAGACCACCGGTCAGCTGCTGTTCCTGCGGCGGTGAACTGTAGCGCCATCGTTTGGTGGCGCTGACGATGTTCGCGTCGCCGTGATTCAGCATCACCTCATCGCTTAGCAAGAATGGCTCGATGCCGCCGAACTGCTCACGCCAGTGATCACGAATCAGCTTCGCCTCGGCTGCGGTCAGGAAGGTGTAACCCAGCTTGAGCACATAGCCAATCGAAACAGCACTTTGCAGGAATCGCACCGGCTCGGCGGCGAATACCTGCTGCGTCACCATCGGATAGCGCCCCATGCTGTATGAGCGTGTGGCAGGTTCCAGCGCTGGAAAGGTGGCCATGATCAGGACGCGGTTGTGATCGAGACGGTGACAGGCTCCAGCTGGGCGCCGGCTGCACCGCCTGGCACAGAGATCAGCTTGACGGTAGCCGTTGCGGTCGGACCGCAATGGTCCTCAAACTCGGGCGGCTGCGCATAGCGCCAGAGACCAGAGGGATCAACGTCCAATGGGGTGAACCCTGAGAACGTCTGAGCTGGCAGGTAGAACGGCACGAACTCGCCGAACTGCCCGCGGTAGTGATCCTCGATCGCCTGCCGATCAGCAGGGCTTAGGCGGATGAATGTCAGATCAAGCTGACCGCTCAGGGTGATGGATGAATGCCGCACCCGGCTCTGCTGGCCGGACATGGATGTGTAGGCGGTGAAGGGATGACTGCCTGGCGTGAAGGTTCTGGTGCTGGGGGCGAGGGCGGGGAACAGGGCCATGGCTACAAGGGGGTTACGACGAAATTGCTGATTATGAATCTGCCTCTTTGTAGATCAGAATCCACTGAATCAATCTGAAATGCAAACTTAGTGGAAACAGTGGCTGTAACAGTATGCGTTCCACTTTGATTGAATGGCCCCGCGGTATTATTAAAACCGTTAGGAAAAACTAATGTTTCTTGCGAGAAGGTCGCATCATCAAAAGGATAATTTATGAACGGAAAATCATCTTCCCATTGCATGTCATAAGATTGTGGAATAAAAGACCAATTGAACGAAATTGTGCAGGGATAAGAAATTGGAATTGATAGAATAAATGTGCGCCAGTAAGGGCCGAGAAATGGGTGGCCCGGCACCCCGACCCTAGGAGCGTATAGCGTCGCTTCGGTCGGTACGCCATTGGTGTATCCGTAGACAACATATCCTCCATACAATCCTGGGTTGTAAAAACCTGGCTCTCGCCATTCGTTATCATAGAAGATTATTTTATGTTCTATCCAATTTTCCGGAGCAAAAGGACCTTGAAATCCTGAAACCTGTTGCGGTGGTGGTTGCGGTTCAGTCTCTGCCTCAGGCGCTGGCTCAGGTTTTTCTTCTGGCGGTTCCTCCGGTGGCGGGTCTTTCGGCTCGTTGAGAATTACGTTTGGCGGCACCTCTTCATCAATGTCAGGTGGGACCTGCGACCATTCCTCCCAGATGCCTCCGCCGTATATGTAGCTGACTGGAGCAACGTATGTTCCAGACTGATACGTCTCCGCTGGTACGCTCGTATCGCTTGCTCTAGAAGGACTTGCGTCGCAGCTCACTCCCGTGCGATTACTGGTCAGCATAATGCCAGTCCCAAACGTTTCAGCCACTGCTAACGCAATAGGGCTCACGCCTGAACTGTTGATCGGAAAATGAACCAGATCCATGCTGACATCACCGGCTGCTGTCTTGGTGATGCGCTCGATTTGGTAAAGGTAATCCCACAACCCCGATGCTGCAATGTCGCTAGAGCGGTACAGCTTTAGTCGCACGATGTCGCCTGCCTGCAGGGTCTGCGGGAAGTCGATCGTCCGGCATGACACGCTGGCTGTGTGCGTTGTGTATTTCCGTCGCGCACGAATGTATGCGGCGATCTTTACTGCATGGTTTTCGCGTGTGCAGAATTGCGAAAGGTCATGCTGTTCGTACGGCCCTTCCTCTGCCTCTCCAGCCAGGCGCACTTCACTGGAGCGGATGATGCCATGATCATCATCAAGCTGTTGCCGCCAGATTGCACGCACGGCGAATGGCTTGCGATCGGCTGGCGGCACATAGCTGATCTGCAACTGATCCGGCAAAATATGATCTTCTGTAAACGTATAGGCCCACTCGATTGGTGTTGTCTTGATTGTGCCATCGCTGTTGACTGGCAGCACCGGCCGTAAGCCGCGACGACCCGCAACGCGGGTTTCGGTCAGCAAGAAATATGGCGCCATGTCGGCCACCATGTCGCCAAGGTTCTGACTCTTGGTGATATTGATGTCGCAGTTAAAACCATTGACATGCAGGAATTGCGCTGCGCTTGCCAGGCTGCTGTAATCAATCTGATCGGCGCTCAGCTTGGCGCAATTACTCAGAGACCAGTTGTATAGATCGGCGAAGTTGTTGCTGGATCCTGTTACGTTATCCAACAGCCGCGTTACTTCCATTCCGTTTCGGATGAAGCAATGCACTTGTCGATCCCATTGATCAAATCCATCCGGGATCGTAACAGTAAACGACAGCGTTGACATGCCGGTATATACACCAATCGTCCCGCAATAGTACGGGCATTCCGGTGTTGTGTAGCCAGCGTGCGCCGTGATGTAGTTGCCGGGCTCCCACGTGCCAGCTCGACGGTCATACGTCTGGCTGTGGGATCCAACCCGGCAGGATCGCTGGAAGACATCACGCACTTGGATCGAACCGATGCGCCCCTCGCTCAGCACCAGGTGGTAGGACGCCGTGACGGCATTGCTGGCATCGTTGCTGAACCGTGCCTCAGTGGCGGCTGGAGAGATCAGGACACCACCCGTGCCTGCTGTCTCATCACGGCGACAGAACACGATCGGCACCGGTTCGCCGATGGCCGCTGCACGCTGCTTGCTGTCGAGCTGTGTGTCGCCCTGCGCTGCACCCTCGGCCAGTGGCGCCCGGACCATGCCTGACTCCATGGCCAGGGTCGCCAGTGGATCGCTAGAGATCAGCCCGCTCATAGTCTGCAGCCTTTGCCGATCAGGTTACTGGTCAGCGTCCGAGGTGGGATTTGCGCACCCACTGGTGACAGGGTAGAGCCAAGGTCGATTCGTATCGCGCCGAGTGTTGCCACTGCGCGAACGATCTCGCCGGTGAAGGTCTCCACCAAAATCTGCTGCTGCTCGCGCCCTGGCGTGAACTGGTAGATGGTCAGCTCCCACCGATGCGACTGGGTGATCGCCAGCTCGATCGCATCCACCACCGCTGGCACCGCTGGCAGCGTAATGGTCACGCCAGATTCGTCACCTGTCTGGCCGGCTGTGATGCCAGACGCATCGAACGGCAGGTAGGACCACAGCGCTCCAGCGTGCTGCTGCGTGGTGTGCGCGTAGTACGACTGCCAGCGGTGGAGGGTTGCACCGGCTGTGGTGTAGACCCTGAGGAACTGGCTCTGAGAGACGACTGTCATCGGATGCCCAGGGCAGCGCGGCCGGCAGGGGTGCGAATGCGCTGCAGGGTGGCGGCCTCGGTGGCACGCATCGCCTGCTGCAGGTCAGCCATCGTGACCCAGTTCTGACCCTGCTGCTGCAGCACCGGGCCGGTGGT
>Ga0255154_1000364_pt1 | contig 15410 bp, 10 predicted proteins | sample Atl_Atl_RepB_8h_FD_188419 | JGI IMG/M metagenome (GOLD analysis project Ga0255154, IMG submission 188419) | Freshwater microbial communities from Altamaha River, Georgia, United States - Atl_Atl_RepB_8h | ecosystem: Environmental > Aquatic > Freshwater > River | place: USA: Georgia | collected...
AACGAATGAAGTCAGAAGGAATATTAAAACTCTTTCTGAAGTGAGTGAGTTTGATTTTAGGTTCAGTCATAATCACCACCTTGTCTTAAGAGCATACATTACTTCCTTCTCGTCTACATCCACATATCCCTGTAATACATTCAGATTTCTATGTCCTGAAATCTTTTGTATAACTCTCAAACTCACATTATTGCGTGAGAGTTCAGTAATAGTGGTGCGACGAAAAGAATGAGTAGAAACACCTTCTAAACCACACTCCCTACAAGCACTTCTCAAAACCTTATCAATCGTATATCTGGTGATATGACTATTACCACCTTTTCCAGCAAACATAAAACCATTCTCTTGAGGAAGTTTATCTATCTTCTTTATCAGTTCTGGACTGATTGGTATTTCTCTGGTTTCTTTTGTTTTGGTGTTCGTTTTCCTGATTACAAGAGTTCCATTTACAACATCTACAAATCTCAACTTACACACTTCAGACACCCGAGCACCAGTATTCCACATAATATCAAAGAATACCTGATACTTGTAATGAATGTGCTTCTTAATCTGAATAAACTCTTCTTGAGTAAGAACCTTGCCCTTCCCGCACCCAGCAACTTTCATAAGGAGTGGTGGTCTGCTGGAGAAATCATAACATATATAAAAACCAGTCGCAAGGTCAGGAGCACCAGAACCGCACCCAATCCGCAGAGTGCTCTTGTGATACAAATAAACTACTCACAGACCAAAATCCATTCCACAAACTCTTGCGTAGGTGGATTTTGACCGATATAAAAACGAAGACCCCCCTGTTCGCAGCAGGAAGGTCTTCAGGAAAGCAAGGACAGCAAGTCCTTGTTTGGTTTCATTCGTTCCCATCCTAATGGAAAATCCTCATCCCGCAAGAGGAGGAACTCTTGCGTCCAAACGACAAACCTTTAATAAAAAGCAGTTCATTCAGTATGAACCCCACCTTGTGGAGGAACTGAATGATAAAAAAACGAAAAACCAATCAGTTTCTGGTCGTCTGCTGACCCTTCTCTACAAACGACTTCTGTTCTGGTCTCGTTATAGTAAGCACAAGCACAACAATAGAAGATACTTCTGGAAATCTATTCCAGAGTTGAGTGAGGAACTCCAGTATTCAGAAAAGCAAGTCGCAAGAGGATTAAAAGCACTTGTTGAACTTGGTATGATTGTTCGTGAGAAACTCAACAAACACAACTGGAAACATACTTATTACTACTACCTCCCTCATTCAGTCCATACAGCAGAACCAGAAGCAACCACTACCAGAACCAGCAGTTCCATTAGGAGCACCACCAGTTCCTCTTGTGGTGGTTCTGGAAGGTCAGCATCAGTAGGAGGAGCATCCACCTCTATCCCTGTTCCAGCAGCAGCAGGAGCACCTGGAGGAGCAGTCGCAGGAGCAAGAGGAACTGGTGGTGCTCCTAATGGAACTGCTGGTTCTGACCCCCCTACTCACTCTCCAAAGGTCTCCTCACCATCAGGAGGAGCAGTCCATCCAAAAGGTCAGCACCGAACCAGACATTTTGAGAGCATCAATAATCAAAAGAAAACTCCATTATTAGAAAATCAACTACAGACGATTGTGGAAAAGTGCTTGGACTATGCGATAAACCCACCAAAACCATTAACAGGAAGAGGAGTTGGTTTCGCAACTTAAGGTTTAATCAATACTTTATATAAGAAAAGGTATTGTAGTGATTTTTTCTGCGAGAAATATTTTTATTAGGATATGGAAGGAATAAAGAACAAGAGTAGAAACGATTTATAGATTATAACTTTATGGAACCTTAAACCTTCTCTTTTTTATCTACGAAGTACAGTTGTAATATGTAAGCACACAAGTTTGATAAACTTCTTCCCTCTGTAGTGGATTGATTACATAGTTGCTCGTGTGTAATATATGGTATTGTGATTGTAATCCTTTGAGGTTTCCTGAATACTTTGTTGCGATAGAAGTCCATTTTCCTGGTTTGGATTTCATTTTATATAAAAGCACATCACAGGTAAAACTTCAAGTGCATATAAGTATTCCTGATATGGTTCGGTCGGAACTTGATTTTTGATTTGTATTTATTATATTTGGAGGTTTGTTTCTATTCAATCTTCTTTTTGATACTCATCTATAATCCACCACAACCAGTCGTCGTATTCCAGTTGAGTAGCAGCATTATAAATGTTTCTTAAATCAGCATCATCAATATTTTCCTTTTTGTTTTTATATGCTTCTCTACAGAACTCTTCAAACAACTTTTTACCAGATTTAGTAGGAACTGCTCCTTTCCTCTTTAATCGTTCTCTTGATAATGCTTGTTGACTTCTTTGCTTCCATACCTTCATATCTTTATCAAACTGCTTTTTATCTATATTTGGATATTCTGTTTTTATTGGTTCTCCAGGTTCTCTTTTAGATATAATCCTGCTTAAGGTGTCTTCTGCTTTATCAAACAGCATTCTTTCTCTATTAAACTTTACTTCATCTCTCTTCTCTTTCTTATCAATATAAAGTTGATTGTCTTGAGGATTGTTTGGTATTGGAGACCAGTACCTATCTAAACTCTTGGTTTTTGCTTTAGTCATTTTAGTTTGTATTCTCTTTTAATGATTATCTCAAGTAGTTCATCAATAGAAAGTTTTCTGCGTTTAGCATCGTTATGAAGTGCTTTGTATGAAGCATCTGTGAGTGAGACCTGCTTCATATCAGAAATGTTGTTTCTCTAACTTTTGTTCTTCCTTCATTCCTTTTCTCATCCATATTCTTGCTTGAGTGCTGGTAGGAATGTAGTTTCGTGCTGAATGTCTCATAAGTTCCATAAAAAGGTCGTCATCATTCTTGGTAAAACTTAAGTGGAGTGTTCTTTGCTTCATAGTTGTGTTTTAATAAGTTTTCTTCTTTCTTTTGAATATGGTTTTTTGAATAATGGATTATGGTGCTTGGAACTGGTCTTACAGATATATTCTATTGAGTTTCCAACTTCCTTTGCTTGTTCTTCAGTTGTATCACAGAAAGGAAATATACGAACTTCACAAGCATCTGGACTATTGGTATTTACCTCTTCAAGTGAAAGTGCGATTTTAGTAATATTTTCTTCAATCTCTTGGTGAGTGAAGTCCTGCTTTAAATCCTTTAATCTTATGATTGCGTGGATATGGTCTTTAATCCTGATAAGATTATGTTCTATAGAAGAAACAAAAGGAGCAGTTCCACTTATCAGCATTTTCTTTCCTTTCTTTCTCCAGAAATACTTACACAACTTATATTCTAAAGCATTAGCAGCATTATTAGCAATAATCCAATCAGATTTGCTTTTCAGTCGTAATGTAATAAAAACAGCATCATCAGTTCCAGTTGGTTCTCCAAGTTTTTCTAATGCTTCATAAAACCTCTTTTCAACTTCCTTATGGTGATATGAATAGAGGTGATTACCATAATACCTTTCGTGCTTCACATACTTATTAAAGTTCATAATCTAAATCCTGTTTCTGTGTTTGTCTGTAGTGTTTCCTTTCTGTGATACAACTGAAGAACTTAAAGGAAGATACTCTAAATCGTTTTAGAGATAAAGTCAAAAAAGAACAAGCATAGTCAAAACCTCCAGATAATATTAAAGATTAAAACAAGAAAGAGAGTTGAATGATTTCTTTAGTGAGGCATCCACCTTTCACTTATCACTCAATACCTTTGTTTATTTATGCTATATTATATCAGGAAATAGCATAATCCGTCAAGTGTGTTTGTGTTAAATCCATAGCAAACCATCTTTAATCGCAAGGAGAGTGGAAGAGATTGTTCTTCCACTCCTATTAAAAATGATATTTTTTAATATTGCGATTTTGAGAATATGTAATAATATTCTATTGGTTTTTAGTCGTTCTTCTGACCCACAAAATATCCAGTAGAACCATAAACTCCAAGAACTTCATTCCTATCCATCTGTGTTTCACCTGTAATACCAAGTGAAATCAGTTCATAACGAGTTCCATACTTATCAACACGATTGGTAATCGTATCCTTTTCGTATTCATTTGTTTCTTCGTTCCAAGTGGTATTGCGAAGTTGAGACAACCATTTCTCTGGATACATATTGAAGTTCTTGACTGATTTCTTTTTAAGTTGAATATTCGTCATAATATTGTATACATCTTGGAGTGTTTGGAATGGAACTCGCACCCAACGACATTCTTCTTTATCAAAGTAATCAACCATATAGTAGTCATCAAGGTTTCCATTATATGATACAATCTTACTTTCTGAAGGTGTATCGCAGTTGAAGTAAATCTGATACTGCTTTTCTTGTGTAGTTTCTTTAGTCATTTTCTTAAGTAAATAAAGTGTTTAAGATTAAAAGATTGGATTTAGATTGATTTCTAAATCCAGAGTGCGAAGAAACCTTCGTAGTGTTGAACGAAGTTTCTTTTGATAAGAACTTGAAGGAGAGCAAGCAAGAAAGAAAACTCTCTTCTTTCCTCCATAGACACCTGTTAATCTCAAGTGCTTATGCTGTTCTACCTTGATATTCTTATCATCAGAAATGGACTTAAGGAAATCAATCACTCTTTCGTTGATTGTATTTGTTTTCATCGTTCACAACCAGTTATTGTTAAGTAGAAGGTTTCTTATTGTATAAGGTGCTTCTGTGAACTTGGTTTTCTTCTTTTTCTTATTGAAGTATCGTCTCAACTGACGACCACTCATTAACTTTGCGTCTCCATTTGTGTAATCAATAAAGAAGTTTTTTCCTGTGTAAGTTTGATACATAGTTAAAAAAGTCAAAGGGCATATACCAACTCTGTGATACATTCAACATTATATAGCATAATGTCGCATATGTAAAGAGTGTGATTATCTTGTGCGTTTCCAGTTAGGTTTTGGTTTGTTAGACCAAAGGAGTTGTTTATGTGTGATATGAAGGTTGGAGGTCTGACCTCCTTCCGTTGTGAAACCATATAAGCACGACCAAGTGTACGAGGTCAACCCCTTATAAGTAGTATTCATATATAAGGACCAGAAAAGGCAGGCAGGCATCAGGTTCCCTTATAGGTCATAAAAAAAGAGGTGCTTGACCTCTTGCGTGAAATCGTATATAATATTGTTGCTGGTAATGAGTTGGTATTCAAGTTCGCATACCCCTGTTGGTATTCAAAACCAAATACCCACCAGCACCCAATAAAAAACAGCAATAACCTTTGGTATGGTTATTGCTGTTTGCTTATTTCCTCTAAAAGATTAGGAAAGAGGATTGGTGATAAATGAAAACTCTCATAGAAAGGCATCACCAGCACAGAGAGCATCGTGATTACCCAGAGTTGTCCGTCCTCATCCACCAACTCTTCCTCCCACGCATAGACCCATTCCTCTTCGTCCATAGAGGTCTCCTGCTGTTGCTCTGGTCGTTCTGGTGGAGGAACTGGTGTTGGAGGTCTTACTGGTTCGTCTGGTGGTCCTGGTGAAGGTGCTTGTGCTCCACCAGCAGTCAGACCTCAAGCATCAGAACCTTCTGCTTCATCAATAAAGTATGGATACTTGGTCTTTTCAGGTGGAAGCACATATCCAATCTCCTTAAATGCTTGAACTCTTTCGTATGCGTCCTTAATCGCATACATCGCACTTTCAATAGTCATCTCACCAATATCTATCTTTTCATCATAATAAGACATCTGTGTTTTAGCAAGAAGTTCATTCTTCTGCTCTCTGGTAAGCAATCTCTTCTTACCAGCAACTTTCTTATCAAACTTGGAGATATTATAAGTTAAACACTTTGGTTGCTTCTCAAACTCAAAACCAAAATCTTCTTTAATACCTTTGATAATATAATGGACGATTACACCTGTAATAGAGTTTGGAAGGTGCTTGAAATCTTCAGGATTAGCATCTACACCCCAACCGATTTCTTCCTTGCTCGCAAGTTTAGACAATAACTTCTTGATATTATCCTCTACAGAAATCAGAATAGTTGTCTTGACCTCATTATCAATAGGAAGTTGTTGAACGACTTCTGTGGTTGAGGTCTTGACTTCTTCCAACTTCTCCGCAAAGTCAGAAAACCCAATCTTTTCAGTCGTAGTGGTTGTCGCACCCATCGTTGGTGTGGTCTGAACTCCTCATATCATATATGAAAAGAACCTATAGGTCAAGTCAGTATTGAGAAACCCTCCATAAGGTCATACTACCTTCTTTTATTTTCGTGTATCTAAAACCTATTCTGACCCATCCATCAGGTTTAGAACCAATAGTGCTTTTACTCATTCCCAGAAGTGTTCCCAGTTGGTCGTTAGTTAATAACCAGTTCTTCTCCATCGCATTATGGAGTTCTTCTTGTGTGTTTAGAACTGATTTGCTTTGAGTACCAACCGACCTTGAAACAACTTCAGCAAGCATAGAAATAAAATCTTCTCTTCTCAAATCTAAATCAGAACTGGAAGTAATATCTATTGCTTCTTTTGGTTTCCTGATAATAGTCGTTTTAGCAGGAGTATTCTCTATGAGAACATATGAGTTCCTCTTTTGACTTGTCTCTTCAGCACACTTATTCAGTTCTTCTTCGTTAAACTCTTTTTTCTTTGTTGTTTCAATCTTACCAGTTAGTTTGCTCTCAATAAAAGCATACAAAAGGATTGTATCGTTCTCCTTCTGTAAAATCTGGTTGTGAAGTGGTATTACTGGTTCGTCTTCAACCTTTAATATTTCAAGGTTTAAGACCTTACAGGTTGAACGAATGAAGTCAGAAGGAATATTAAAACTCTTTCTGAAGTGAGTGAGTTTGATTTTAGGTTCAGTCATAATCACCACCTTGTCTGAAGAGCATACATTACTTCCTTCTCGTCTACATCCACATATCCCTGTAATACATTCAGATTTCTATGTCCTGAAATCTTTTGTATAACTCTCAAACTCACATTATTGCGTGAGAGTTCAGTTATAGTGGTGCGACGAAACGAATGAGTAGAAACACCTTCTAAACCACATTCCTTACAAGCACTTCTCAAAACCTTATCAATCGTATATCTGGTGATATGACTATTACCACCCTTTCCAGCAAACATAAAACCATTCTCTTGAGGAAGTTTATCTATCTTGTTTATCAGTTCTGGACTGATTGGTATTTCTCTTGTTTCTTTTGTTTTGGTGTTCGTTTTCCTGATTACAAGAGTTCCATTTACAACATCTACAAATCTCAACTTACACACTTCAGACACCCGAGCACCAGTATTCCACATAATATCAAAGAATACCTGATACTTATAGTGAATGTGCTTCTTAATCTGAATAAACTCTTCTTGAGTAAGAACCTTACCCTTCCCGCACCCAGCAACTTTCATAAGGAGTGGTGGTCTGCTGGAGAAATCATACCATATATAAAAACCAGTCGCAAGGTCAGGAGCACCAGAACCGCACCCAATCCGCAAAGTGCTCTGGTAATACAAACAAACTACTCACAGACCGAAATCCATTCCACAAACTCTTGCGTAGGTGGATTTTGACCGATATAAAAACGAAGACCTCCCTGTTCGCAGCAGGAAGGTCTTCAGGAAAGCAAGGACAGCAAGTCCTTGTCTGGTTTCATTCGTTCCCATCCTAATGGAAAATCCTCATCCCGCAAGAGGAGGAACTCTTGCGTCCAAACGACAAACCTTTAATAAAAAGCAGTTCATTCAGTATGAACCCGACCTTGTGGAGGAACTGAATGATAAAAAAACGAAAAACCAATCTGTATCTGGTCGTCTGCTGACCCTTCTCTACAAACGACTTTTATTCTGGTCTCGTTATGCTAAACACCAATACAAAGGAAGAAGATATTTCTGGAAATCCATTCCATCGTTGAGTGAAGAACTCCAATATTCAGAAAAGCAAGTCGCAAGAGGACTAAAAGCACTTGTTGAACTTGGTATGATAAAAAGAGAAAAACTCAACAAACACAACTGGAAACATCATTACTATTACTACTTACCAAAATCAGTCCATACAGCAGAACCAGAAGCAACCACCACCAGAACCAGCAGTTCCATTAGGAGCACCACCAGTTCCTCTTGTGGTGGTTCTGGAAGGTCAGCAGCAGCAGTAGGAGGAGCATCCACCTCTACCCCTGTTCCAGCAGCAGCAGGAGCACCTGGAGGAGCAGTCGCAGGAGCAAGAGGAACTGGTGGTGCTCCTAATGGAACTGCTGGTTCTGCCCCCCCTACTCACTCTCCAAAGGTCTCCTCACCAGCAGGAGGAGCAGTCCATCCAAAAGGTCAGCACCGAACCAGACATTTTGAGAGCATCAATAATCAAAAGAAAACTCCATTATTAGAAAATCAACTACAGACGATTGTGGAAAGGTGCTTGGACTATGCGATAAACCCACCTAAACCATTAACAGGAAGAGGAGTTGGTTTCGCAACTTAAGGTTTAATCAATACTTATATGAGAAAAGGTATTGTAGTGATTTTTTCTGCGAGAAATATTTTTTATTAGGATATGGAAGGAATGAAGAACAAGAGTAGAAACGATTTATAGATTATAACTTATGGAACCTTAAATCTTCTCTTTTTTATCTACGAAGTAGAGTTGTAATATGTAAGCACACAAGTTTGATAAACTTCTTCCCTCTGTAGTGGATTGATTACATAGTTGCTCGTGTGTAATATATGGTATTGTGATTGTAATCCTTTGAGGTTTCCTGAATACTTTGTTGCGATAGAAGTTCATTTTCCTGATTTGGATTTCATTTTATATAAAAGCACATCACGGGTAAAACTTCAAGTACATATAAGTATTTCTGATATAGTTCGGTGGTGACTTGATTTTTGATTTGTATTTATTATGTTTGGAGGTTTGTTTCTATTCAATCTTCTTTTTGGTACTCATCTATAATCCACAACAACCAGTCGTCGTATTCCAGTTGAGTAGCAGCATTATAAATGTTTCTTAAATCAGCATCATCAATATTTTCTTTTTTGTTTTTATATGCTTCTCTACAGAACTCTTCAAACAACTTTTTACCAGATTTAGTAGGAACTGCTCCTTTCTTCTTTAGTCGGTCTCTTGCTAATGCTTGTTGACTTCTTTGTTTCCATACCTTCATATCCTTATCAAACTGCTTCTTATCTACCTTTAGGTATTCTGTTTTTCTTGGTTCTCCAGGTTCTCTCTTTGATATTATTCTACTCAAGGTGTCTTCTGCTTTATCAAACAGCATTCTTTCTCTATTGAACTTTGCTTCATCTCTCTTCTCTTTCTTATCAATATAGAGTTGATTGTCTTGAGGATTGTTTGGTATTGGAGACCAGTACCTATCTAAACTCTTGGTTTTTGTTTTAGTCATTTTAGTTTGTATTCTCTTTTAATGATTATCTCAAGTAGTTCATCAATAGAAAGTTTTCTGCGTTTAGCATCGTTATGAAGTGCTTTGTATGAAGCATCTGTGAGTGAAACCTGCTTCATATCAGAAATGTTGTTTCTCTAACTTTTGTTCTTCCTTCATTCCTTTTCTCATCCATATTCTTGCTTGAGTACTGGTAGGAATGTAGTTTCGTGCTGAATGTCTCATAAGTTCCATAAAAAGGTCGTCATCATTTTTGGTGAAACTTAAGTGGAGTGTTCTTTGCTTCATAGTTGCGTCTTAATAAGTTTTCTTCTTTCTTTTGAATATGGTTTTTTGAATAATGGATTATGGTGCTTGGAACTGGTCTTACAGATATATTCTATTGAGTTTCCAACTTCCTTTGCTTGTTCTTCAGTTGTATCACAGAAAGGAAATATACGAACTTCACAAGCATCTGGACTATTGGTATTTACCTCTTCAAGTGAAAGTGCGATTTTAGTAATATTTTCTTCAATCTCTTGGTGAGTGAAGTCCTGCTTTAAATCCTTTAATCTTATGATTGCGTGGATATGGTCTTTAATCCTGATAAGATTATGTTCTATAGAAGAAACAAAAGGAGCAGTTCCACTTATCAGCATTTTCTTTCCTTTCTTTCTCCAGAAATACTTACACAACTTATATTCTAAAGCATTAGCAGCATTATTAGCAATAATCCAATCAGATTTGCTTTTCAGTCGTAATGTAATAAAAACAGCATCATCAGTTCCAGTTGGTTCTCCAAGTTTTTCTAATGCTTCATAAAACCTCTTTTCAACTTCCTTATGGTGATATGAATAGAGGTGATTACCATAATACCTTTCGTGCTTCACATACTTATTAAAGTTCATAATCTAAATCCTGTTTCTGTGTTTGTCTGTAGTGTTTCCTTTCTGTGATACAACTGAAGAACTTAAAGGAAGATACTCTAAATCGTTTTAGAGATAAAGTCAAAAAAGAACAAGCATAGTCAAAACCTCCAGATAATATTAAAGATTAAAACAAGAAAGAGAGTTGAATGATTTCTTTAGTGAGGCATCCACCTTTCACTTATCACTCAATACCTTTGTTTATTTATGCTATATTATATCAGGAAATAGCATAATCCGTCAAGTGTGTTTGTGTTAAATCCATAGCAAACCATCTTTAATCGCAAGGAGAGTGGAAGAGATTGTTCTTCCACTCCTATTAAAAATGATATTTTTTAATATTGCGATTTTGAGAATATGTAATAATATTCTATTGGTTTTTAGTCGTTCTTCTGACCCACAAAATATCCAGTAGAACCATAAACTCCAAGAACTTCATTCCTATCCATCTGTGTTTCACCTGTAATACCAAGTGAAATCAGTTCATAACGAGTTCCATACTTATCAACACGATTGGTAATCGTATCCTTTTCGTATTCATTTGTTTCTTCGTTCCAAGTGGTATTGCGAAGTTGAGACAACCATTTCTCTGGATACATATTGAAGTTCTTGACTGATTTCTTTTTAAGTTGAATATTCGTCATAATATTGTATACATCTTGGAGTGTTTGGAATGGAACTCGCACCCAACGACATTCTTCTTTATCAAAGTAATCAACCATATAGTAGTCATCAAGGTTTCCATTATATGATACAATCTTACTTTCTGAAGGTGTATCGCAGTTGAAGTAAATCTGATACTGCTTTTCTTGTGTAGTTTCTTTAGTCATTTTCTTAAGTAAATAAAGTGTTTAAGATTAAAAGATTGGATTTAGATTGATTTCTAAATCCAGAGTGCGAAGAAACCTTCGTAGTGTTGAACGAAGTTTCTTTTGATAAGAACTTGAAGGAGAGCAAGCAAGAAAGAAAACTCTCTTCTTTCCTCCATAGACACCTGTTAATCTCAAGTGCTTATGCTGTTCTACCTTGATATTCTTATCATCAGAAATGGACTTAAGGAAATCAATCACTCTTTCGTTGATTGTATTTGTTTTCATCGTTCACAACCAGTTATTGTTAAGTAGAAGGTTTCTTATTGTATAAGGTGCTTCTGTGAACTTGGTTTTCTTCTTTTTCTTATTGAAGTATCGTCTCAACTGACGACCACTCATTAACTTTGCGTCTCCATTTGTGTAATCAATAAAGAAGTTTTTTCCTGTGTAAGTTTGATACATAGTTAAAAAAGTCAAAGGGCATATACCAACTCTGTGATACATTCAACATTATATAGCATAATGTCGCATATGTAAAGAGTGTGATTATCTTGTGCGTTTCCAGTTAGGTTTTGGTTTGTTAGACCAAAGGAGTTGTTTATGTGTGATATGAAGGTTGGAGGTCTGACCTCCTTCCGTTGTGAAACCATATAAGCACGACCAAGTGTACGAGGTCAACCCCTTATAAGTAGTATTCATATATAAGGACCAGAAAAGGCAGGCAGGCATCAGGTTCCCTTATAGGTCATAAAAAAAGAGGTGCTTGACCTCTTGCGTGAAATCGTATATAATATTGTTGCTGGTAATGAGTTGGTATTCAAGTTCGCATACCCCTGTTGGTATTCAAAACCAAATACCCACCAGCACCCAATAAAAAACAGCAATAACCTTTGGTATGGTTATTGCTGTTTGCTTATTTCCTCTAAAAGATTAGGAAAGAGGATTGGTGATAAATGAAAACTCTCATAGAAAGGCATCACCAGCACAGAGAGCATCGTGATTACCCAGAGTTGTCCGTCCTCATCCACCAACTCTTCCTCCCACGCATAGACCCATTCCTCTTCGTCCATAGAGGTCTCCTGCTGTTGCTCTGGTCGTTCTGGTGGAGGAACTGGTGTTGGAGGTCTTACTGGTTCGTCTGGTGGTCCTGGTGAAGGTGCTTGTGCTCCACCAGCAGTCAGACCTCAAGCATCAGAACCTTCTGCTTCATCAATAAAGTATGGATACTTGGTCTTTTCAGGTGGAAGCACATATCCAATCTCCTTAAATGCTTGAACTCTTTCGTATGCGTCCTTAATCGCATACATCGCACTTTCAATAGTCATCTCACCAATATCTATCTTTTCATCATAATAAGACATCTGTGTTTTAGCAAGAAGTTCATTCTTCTGCTCTCTGGTAAGCAATCTCTTCTTACCAGCAACTTTCTTATCAAACTTGGAGATATTATAAGTTAAACACTTTGGTTGCTTCTCAAACTCAAAACCAAAATCTTCTTTAATACCTTTGATAATATAATGGACGATTACACCTGTAATAGAGTTTGGAAGGTGCTTGAAATCTTCAGGATTAGCATCTACACCCCAACCGATTTCTTCCTTGCTCGCAAGTTTAGACAATAACTTCTTGATATTATCCTCTACAGAAATCAGAATAGTTGTCTTGACCTCATTATCAATAGGAAGTTGTTGAACGACTTCTGTGGTTGAGGTCTTGACTTCTTCCAACTTCTCCGCAAAGTCAGAAAACCCAATCTTTTCAGTCGTAGTGGTTGTCGCACCCATCGTTGGTGTGGTCTGAACTCCTCATATCATATATGAAAAGAACCTATAGGTCAAGTCAGTATTGAGAAACCCTCCATAAGGTCATACTACCTTCTTTTATTTTCGTGTATCTAAAACCTATTCTGACCCATCCATCAGGTTTAGAACCAATAGTGCTTTTACTCATTCCCAGAAGTGTTCCCAGTTGGTCGTTAGTTAATAACCAGTTCTTCTCCATCGCATTATGGAGTTCTTCTTGTGTGTTTAGAACTGATTTGCTTTGAGTACCAACCGACCTTGAAACAACTTCAGCAAGCATAGAAATAAAATCTTCTCTTCTCAAATCTAAATCAGAACTGGAAGTAATATCTATTGCTTCTTTTGGTTTCCTGATAATAGTCGTTTTAGCAGGAGTATTCTCTATGAGAACATATGAGTTCCTCTTTTGACTTGTCTCTTCAGCACACTTATTCAGTTCTTCTTCGTTAAACTCTTTTTTCTTTGTTGTTTCAATCTTACCAGTTAGTTTGCTCTCAATAAAAGCATACAAAAGGATTGTATCGTTCTCCTTCTGTAAAATCTGGTTGTGAAGTGGTATTACTGGTTCGTCTTCAACCTTTAATATTTCAAGGTTTAAGACCTTACAGGTTGAACGAATGAAGTCAGAAGGAATATTAAAACTCTTTCTGAAGTGAGTGAGTTTGATTTTAGGTTCAGTCATAATCACCACCTTGTCTGAAGAGCATACATTACTTCCTTCTCGTCTACATCCACATATCCCTGTAATACATTCAGATTTCTATGTCCTGAAATCTTTTGTATAACTCTCAAACTCACATTATTGCGTGAGAGTTCAGTTATAGTGGTGCGACGAAACGAATGAGTAGAAACACCTTCTAAACCACATTCCTTACAAGCACTTCTCAAAACCTTATCAATCGTATATCTGGTGATATGACTATTACCACCCTTTCCAGCAAACATAAAACCATTCTCTTGAGGAAGTTTATCTATCTTGTTTATCAGTTCTGGACTGATTGGTATTTCTCTTGTTTCTTTTGTTTTGGTGTTCGTTTTCCTGATTACAAGAGTTCCATTTACAACATCTACAAATCTCAACTTACACACTTCAGACACCCGAGCACCAGTATTCCACATAATATCAAAGAATACCTGATACTTATAGTGAATGTGCTTCTTAATCTGAATAAACTCTTCTTGAGTAAGAACCTTACCCTTCCCGCACCCAGCAACTTTCATAAGGAGTGGTGGTCTGCTGGAGAAATCATACCATATATAAAAACCAGTCGCAAGGTCAGGAGCACCAGAACCGCACCCAATCCGCAAAGTGCTCTGGTAATACAAACAAACTACTCACAGACCGAAATCCATTCCACAAACTCTTGCGTAGGTGGATTTTGACCGATATAAAAACGAAGACCTCCCTGTTCGCAGCAGGAAGGTCTTCAGGAAAGCAAGGACAGCAAGTCCTTGTCTGGTTTCATTCGTTCCCATCCTAATGGAAAATCCTCATCCCGCAAGAGGAGGAACTCTTGCGTCCAAACGACAAACCTTTAATAAAAAGCAGTTCATTCAGTATGAACCCGACCTTGTGGAGGAACTGAATGATAAAAAAACGAAAAACCAATCTGTATCTGGTCGTCTGCTGACCCTTCTCTACAAACGACTTTTATTCTGGTCTCGTTATGCTAAACACCAATACAAAGGAAGAAGATATTTCTGGAAATCCATTCCATCGTTGAGTGAAGAACTCCAATATTCAGAAAAGCAAGTCGCAAGAGGACTAAAAGCACTTGTTGAACTTGGTATGATAAAAAGAGAAAAACTCAACAAACACAACTGGAAACATCATTACTATTACTACTTACCAAAATCAGTCCATACAGCAGAACCAGAAGCAACCACCACCAGAACCAGCAGTTCCATTAGGAGCACCACCAGTTCCTCTTGTGGTGGTTCTGGAAGGTCAGCAGCAGCAGTAGGAGGAGCATCCACCTCTACCCCTGTTCCAGCAGCAGCAGGAGCACCTGGAGGAGCAGTCGCAGGAGCAAGAGGAACTGGTGGTGCTCCTAATGGAACTGCTGGTTCTGCCCCCCCTACTCACTCTCCAAAGGTCTCCTCACCAGCAGGAGGAGCAGTCCATCCAAAAGGTCAGCACCGAACCAGACATTTTGAGAGCATCAATAATCAAAAGAAAACTCCATTATTAGAAAATCAACTACAGACGATTGTGGAAAGGTGCTTGGACTATGCGATAAACCCACCTAAACCATTAACAGGAAGAGGAGTTGGTTTCGCAACTTAAGGTTTAATCAATACTTATATGAGAAAAGGTATTGTAGTGATTTTTTCTGCGAGAAATATTTTTTATTAGGATATGGAAGGAATGAAGAACAAGAGTAGAAACGATTTATAGATTATAACTTATGGAACCTTAAATCTTCTCTTTTTTATCTACGAAGTAGAGTTGTAATATGTAAGCACACAAGTTTGATAAACTTCTTCCCTCTGTAGTGGATTGATTACATAGTTGCTCGTGTGTAATATATGGTATTGTGATTGTAATCCTTTGAGGTTTCCTGAATACTTTGT
>Ga0255154_1000371_pt1 | contig 15184 bp, 21 predicted proteins | sample Atl_Atl_RepB_8h_FD_188419 | JGI IMG/M metagenome (GOLD analysis project Ga0255154, IMG submission 188419) | Freshwater microbial communities from Altamaha River, Georgia, United States - Atl_Atl_RepB_8h | ecosystem: Environmental > Aquatic > Freshwater > River | place: USA: Georgia | collected...
CACAGAGCGACTCACCGGTCGAGCACAGGACTCGTTTGTCAACGTTGATATGCAGCGCGGCATCGACATAGAGCCAATGGCAAAAGCGGCTTATCAAGCCTCGCACGAATTGACGGATGACGTTGGGTTCGTAAAGCACCCGCTTATTCGTTGGTTTGGTGCCAGCCCGGATGCTCTTGTCGGGACGGATGGTCTGGTCGAGATCAAGTGTCCCAGGTCAACTACTCACCTGGACTACATCCAGTCAGGCAAGCCACCTACGAAGTACGTCCCGCAGATGCTGGCTCAGTTGTCCTGCACTAAACGGAAGTGGGTGGACTTCGTTAGCTTTGATGACAGGTTCCCCGAGCATCTTCAGTTGTTCGTAGTACGGTTTCAACCAACACAGGAGGACATCGAGAAGTTTGAAAGCAAGGTCAAAGAATTCCTAACCGAAGCACAAAACCTAATGGAAAAGTTATGCCCATCGCCTACGAAGTAATTGCAACAACCGGAACCTACACCAACAAGCAGGGAGAGGAGAAGAAACGCTGGCAGAAGATCGGCGTTGTCATGCAGACCGCGAAAGGTCTGACGCTGAAGATGGAGTCCGTCCCTGTCGGCTGGGATGGCTGGGCAACGTTGGCTGAACCGAAGGGACGAGACGATGGCCCCCCCTTCTGACCCAACCAACCCCGACCACTACAAAGGCGCGGTCGAATGCATTGACGCGATAACGGTGGCAACAGAAGGCTTGCAGGGAATAGAAGCCTTCTGCACCGGGAACGCTATCAAGTACCTCTGGAGGTGGAAGAAGAAGAACGGCAGAGAGGACTTAGAAAAAGCTAGTTGGTATATCAACCGGCTTTTGCGATCATTGTGAGCGCATGGGAGCGGACTTCTTCCACCCTCCGCTCCCAACCCTTACCGAACGTCTCCCAGGTCTTCAGTTCCCGCAAAAACGCCAGACGCTTGTCGCAGTACATATTCACCAGATCAGTATGAACGATAGCCTGTGCTACACGCAGAGTCATCGGTCCGATAACACCGTCAGGCTGAGTTCCGCATACCTCTTGGAGCCACTTAGACGCTCTGCCAACACCACTGTTGACGGACGCATCAAACACGCAATAGTCAATCCCTGCTGGCAACTCATCGCCTTTTACACGCTGCCAGTATTTCTCTTGATAGAGCGGAGCAACCATCTCAGGGGTTAGTTCGCGCATCTGCTTTTCGTCTACGTCGTGCTTGACCCACTCCTCCCATACACGCTGGGTGACTCCTAAGTTAGTTCTGCCTCCAGGATCTGCCGGATGCGAAACATAACCCCCTTCCGACTTCAGAACGTGCGCGAGTGCGTCTTGCCAAGTCTCTTTCACTTCTTACCTTTCATGTCGATGATTTTCTCAAGCGTCCGGCCACCAAAGTAAAAGCTCATAATTAGCATCCCCCATTGGCCTAGTAGCTCAACGTATGCCTGATTCGTGTTCTTGTCGAATGCCGACATCATCGCAAACGTAAAATAGCCGAGCAGGATGGCAATCAGCGTCATCGGTCGGATGTTCTTCGACAGCCAGCTATCGCTAGCCATATCAGCCTTCAACCTGTCGGTCAGGTTGTTCTGCTCGACCTCGAAAAGTTTTGTCTCGTTGGCTAGCTTTGCAAGCTCACCGTCCTGGTGAAGTTTTGCAAGTTCTTGTTTAGCCTTATCCGCTGCCGCCTGATCTGGCAGCACTCGGTCTAGGATTTTGGAGCCAACCTCAAGCAGTGGGCCGAGTGGTAGCATCGTCGTCCTTTTTTGCAATCATGTTTGCAGCAGCATAGGCACCCTTACGTCCAGCGATACCACCTACCGCGCCGATACACAACAGCATTACATCTTTCAAAATCGCTAGGAATGCTTGGTCAATCGGCGCAATCTTGTCCTTATCCTGCTCGACAAACAATACGCCACCAATAATAGCCATCACACTGATGACAAGTATCGCTGCCAGCGTCAACAGGATCGCAGCCCAAACGCGAACCTCGATTTCTTCCGTCGTCATTCTCACTTGGCAATCTCCGCTAACGTCACCATCATAAGAACGATGGCGAGCATGACAACAACAACGAATTTCAGCGCCCAGGCCACGCTTCTAGGATGTAGCTGACAAGGTGATAGAGAATGATGCCGCCTGTCCCTACGACAATGGCAATCAGCATCCGCTCCTTACGCTGCTTGAGACGGAGCGCGGCTTCTTCCTCGGCCTTGCGCTTAGCTGCTAGCTCATCGGCCTTGCGTTTCTGCACGATGGCATTGTGTTCGCGCTGGATCTCGTCCCAGATGTCAGCCTGACCAGACCAGATCAAATACTGCTTTAGCTCGTCTGTCATCTCGCGTACTTTCTTAGCAGCGATGACGGCTTCTAAAGCCTCCGACATTGCGGATTTTTGCTTTTCTGGTGGCAGCTTTGCTCGTTCCTCTGTTGACGCTTTCTGGATTTGATCCTGTGCGTCAAACAGCGACATAAATTCGCCCAGGCAATCCTTGGCATCTTTGCCAACCTGGATGGCTTGCTTTATGCCTGCGACCGCAGCTTGTGCAGCAGCAAGTGCGACCGCGATTTCTACCATCTCACACCTTCATGACAAGCCCGAGCAACAGCGCAATGATAAACGCAGCACTGCCTATCAGCATCTGTTCAATGCGCTTTAGCCGAGCGTTGTTGGCATCGAATTGCAACTCGATGCGAGCGTATCTCTCCGCGCAAACAGCCTCGTGCGTGTTCAATTTAGCATCAACCTCTGTTGCGTTCATGTCTTGATGATGAAATAGACACCCAGGTAGGGCGGGAGATTGGCGTTGGTGCCAGACGATCCGGTTGATCCTGTCGTGAATGTATGAGTGTGCGCCCCGGCAGAACTGGACAGACCAGCATTCGGTCCGCTAGTACCTGCAAGGATATAGCTTTCCGAGTTTGCCGACCACCCGAATGCGCTGACAGAGTTACTACCATCTACCGTAGGACCAGTTCCAGGGCTAGGTGCGCCAGTGTTACCAACACTCGCAACAACTAGATGCTGGTGAGCGCCGTTCGAATCTGTCGTGCCAGTGTGAGTGTGTGCAACCGTGATGGCATCTTTGCTACCACCAGTTGAATTGGCACTGTACGTCGTCCCAGCACCGACAGGGAAGCGATCACGGAAATCTGGCAGGTTGAACGTAGTAGACCCGTCACCCGATCCGAATGCAGTGCCAATCACCGCAAACAGCGCGGAATAGGTCGAGCGAGACACCGCAGATCCATTGCACAGCAGATAACCCGTAGGAGCGGATGCAGTCCCCCACATCATCATCCCACCAGTAGGAACATAGGTCGGAGTGGATGACACCCATCCCGTACCGTTGGACGTTAGGACGTTGCCGGATGTGCCAGAAGACGACAGACCAGTGCCACCACCCGCTGCTGCCAGTTGGTTAGATGCTTGATTGCCAGCCTGAAAGTCCTTCAACTGTGCCATCAACTCTCGGATGGCATTGTTGATCGTAGCTGGAGGACAGTTCTCCGCAATGTTGATCCCGTCAATCTCAGTGTTGTTGTCGGGATTGGTGTCGAACTCGCTGATCTTTGTCTTTGCCATGATTACTCCGGGGTCAGTCCGAACACCTGTCCGTAACCGAGTTTAAGCGCACGCTGCTGTAATTCTTTGCTGATCGGGACAAGTTCTGCTGTAGTCGCTTTCCGCATCATACGAGCAGCAAGTTTAGGATCAAGCATTGCGTCAACCACTACAGCACGAATTGCATCGTCCGGCCCACCATACAACCAATTAAGTGCAGCAAACCCACCCGCACCCTTTTGTGCAGCCGCAGGGATCTCGCCAAACATCTGTTTACCAACAATGCCGCCGATCACGTTAGCAATTGATAGATTCTTAAACGTATTTGACCCAGGCTCTTGTGTAACCCTGAAGGTCGCATCGTCCAGGTCTTTTGCAACTCGCTTAACAACTGCAACCTGTGCAGGACTTAAATCAGTTTCTTTCTCAATTCCTCGCACTGCTCTAACAAACGCTGGTTGCGACAACATATATTCTGGAGCGCGTGACGGGTCGTCCAGCATCATCGGAGTTGTTGATTTAACCTTGGCTCGCAAATCTTGTGCAGCCTCTAGCCTTTCAATTCCTCGACTGGAAGCAGCATACTTCTTGAGGTACTCCGTATAACCAGGAGCAGCAGATTCAATAGTGTCATCAACCGACTTTATGATCTGTTCTAGCTGCGCTTTTGCTGCCTTGTATGCACTGGCACCTGGACCGCCAGAACCGCTTTTATCCAATAGTCCTTGAGCAGCAGCACGCAAGTCTTTCCGAATTTCGTACAGGTCGGCAGGGGTTGATGCTCGTTCAATGTCTCGACGAGCATCATTCACAACAGACTGGACTGTTGATCGTTTGCCAGCAGGAGATGCAAGAATATCGTCAATCGTTTTGTTTACGTTCAAAGCGATTGCACTACCGAATATCTCTGGCGTCACCGTTGACTTGGCAAACGCAGCCTCTCGCAACGGATCGGTTACTTCGTCGCGTTTAGCAATTGCAGCAGCTAGTGCGTCTTTGTCTTTTGCCAGACGATCCAAAACATTGATGCGAGCCTGATTAGCTTGCATCTGTTGCGTCGTGAATCGTCCTGTTTCATCAAGCGCACGAACCGCTGGGACTGCCCCAGCAAGACCAACGTCACGAGCAGCTTGCGGAGCGGTAGGAGTGTACCCAGGAACGCCGGGAGTGTATTGCTCCATCCTTGCCGCGGCCATCTCAGGATCGCGTGCAAGTTGTCGCAAGATATTGCCTACGATTACCTCCCGGCCAGCCTCGGTAAACGGACGTACCGCTTCTTTTGCACCTCGACCAACTGCTTGAGCAGCGGTAAGCGCACCAGCACCAGCAGACGGAGCAATCGTTCCTGCCATCATTCCTAGGCCCAACTGTTCTAGCGGACCAGCGCCTTCTTCTCTTGCTAACGCAGACGCACCAGCAGCAGCGGCTCCAGAACCAATTTGGAATCCAGGAGACGACATCAATAGTTCCCGGCCAGCAACAGACGGAGGAAGTGCCGCACCAAGACCATAGCCACCAAGAACCCCAGCCATTGCAGACGTAACGTCTTGAACTGTGCGTTCTTGTGGCGTTGCAGGATCAGGCAGTCCAGCTTGAGTTAGCAACTGCTGCTGTGCTTGTGATGGCATCGGCAAGTTTTTACCGCTAATCATGTTGACCAGCGAGATCAGCGCATCGGATGCAAGCGTTGGCAATCCAAGAATACCAGTCGCTCCGGCTCTAGCAGTCAGCCCTAGTTGCCGCATGACATCGGTGTCAGTCATTGCCATCTGTTGTGATGGCTTCTTTGCCGCTTCTAAGAGGGTAAGTTTCCCTTGCTGACTTGGAATGCCGCTAAGTTCTTGGACAACAGTCCCGACTCGTTCAACCGAGGTTTGCTGTCCAGTAATAATCCTAAGACCGGCATTGCTGACATCTTGAATCCGTCCGGCAGCGATAGCATCAACATCAGCGTCGGAAAGTTTACTGAGATCCATTATTGCCCCCTTCTCCGACGTTGCTCTGCTTCACCAATAGCTTTTAAAGCGTCAACATTGATATTAGTGCCTGGAATCGTTTGCGATTTTGCTATCCTTTCTGCTCCAAGCCTTAAAGCCTCAGACAGAGGATTTTTCAATAAATCACCAGTTCCACCAAGCGACTTAGACAATTCAACGTAGGGCGATCTTTCATTCTCCAACATGGTTGCTCGGTCAGCGACTTGTTGCGTGACAATCGCAAGCAGATTTCGCCTTTCTTCCGGCAGGAATGATTGACCGTTGATTAGTTTTTGCACATACCCCTTAACGGTTTCTGGGACGGATCTGCTTCCAATGATTGTACTTTTATCACCCTCTTGTACAGCGCCAGCAGGATCGTAAATCTTGGCAATTGCATAAACCAAAGCGCCATCCGCGGCTTTGTTGCCAGCGTTTCCTTGATTCACAGCATCAACTGCTGCCAAGTATCTCGTACTAACGTCCGTTGCTCCAAAATCTTTCGTGACAGCTCTATAGTCGTTCTGAATCCCAGAAAGTGCTTTTGCCACAGCAGTACGATCGTTTAGATCAACCGCAACTTTAGGAGACTTCAGAGCCTCTTTGCGATCAATGTAGTCCCCGATCTGCGTCCGTTGTGTTGGAGTCAATTCTGTAAGCGGAGTGTTGATCCCAAGAACCTGCATGGCTTCCAATACAGCACCAGCAGGTTTTTCTGGTTTGCCACCACCGACAGCAACAGTCTGCACCCCAGTCGGAGTGCGTCGGAACATCGTTTCCTCTGGCCCAAGTTTGAATTCTTCAGGCTTTGTGAGTTCCTGGAATGTCTTGACGATTGGCAATACCTGCGCGGCAGCACCAGGAGCCTGTGTAAGAAGTGCTTGCAGCGTGTTGAAGTTGATCTGAGGCTGACCCGTCTGAACGCCAGCACCCGGAAGAACGTTGCCATCCTCATCCCGCTGCGGGAACACAGACGGCTGACCATACATTGTCGGAATTTGCTGACCAGGGGTGAGAATCTGCGGCAACAATGACCTCGCAACCTCCTGCTCTCGCATCAACCGTTGTTGCTCCAGCAACTTCTGCCCGATCATCTGCTCTTGCAGTTTCTGAGCGTAGACGTTCTGCGCCATCTGCTGTCCAGCACTCAACCCCTGTGCGATACCAGCACCCAAGCTAGGACGAGTGGTAGAAGGTGCAGCAGCTTGCAACAGGCCCATGCCGATACCGAGCAACCCTTGTCGCTGAGCTTGCTGCTGTAGCAGGTTGGCTTGCTCCTGACCTAGCAGACCAGGAAAGTAGGACGGTGCTTGCGGGAACAACTGAGCGAGAATTTCATCCATATTCACAACAGCGAAAGTCGCCGCCTCTCAACAAGTTTAGGTTCTAACAGGCTAGCAAGACCACCGTAGTTCACTGCTTGCGGCTGTCCTCTACGGATTCCACCGGGAGATGGCATCTGTGTGCGAGGCTGAGACTGACTCAGCGCACTCATAGCACCACCGAGTGATGGCATACCACCACCGCGCATCATGATGTCTTTCGCTTGAGCCTTTGCCAGTTCTTTACCTGCTGCTTCTTCGTATCCAATAACACCGGCATAAGGGTCATAGATAGACGAACCTGACGCACCAGAGCCAATCCCAGCGTAATCGCCACCCATCGATGCACGAGCGATTGCTTCGTTGTTGAATACCGGAATCGTTTCTGCTGCTGGGTAAGCGTTCACCGGAAACACATCAACCGGCATCAACCCAGACGGACCAATTGTTGGCTGATTTGCAAGAAATGCTGGTATAGCGTCAGCAGCTATTGCACCTTCAGCAGCACCCATAGCACCGGCTTCCGCTGCCGCCGCGCCTGTCGCCGCCCCTGTCGCTCCACTCAAAAGCCCACCCGCACCACCACCGAGTGCCGCACCCATCATGGCACCCTTTAGCGGGTCGTCCCGGTTCAGCGCAGCACCAGCCACTGCCCCGATAATCATCGGCTCCATTCCGCTCATGCTCGGCTCCCGTAAGCACCCAGCAGACCGCCACCAACCGCAGCAGGTACACCGTACCCAGCAGGACCACCCAGAGCGTAGCCAGCAGCAGCACCACCGAGTGCGCCTAGCAGCGGATTTCCAATGATCGGCTGAGTCGCAACCATCCCGCTAGGTGCGCCATACACCGAGCCAAGGAACGATTGCAGCGCCTGATACGGGGCCATCTGACCGTAGTTGAATCGAGCAATATCTGCTGCCATCTGCCGCTGAGCATAGTCCTCGGACATCGCACCAACGTTCGCAAGACGCTGAATGTCACCGTACTGGCTTTCCGCGAGTGCCGGAGCACGAATAGCTGCGGCTTCCTGAAGTTGACGCTCACGAGCGAAGTTCTCGTAAGCCAGTTTCCCTGCAATATCGGAAAGTCCTGTTGCAAGCGCACCCTCTGCCCGACCTTCCAACTGACCCAGCGCACCGGAACCGTATCGGCCAGCAGACGATGCAGCAGACCTAGCGCGGTTGATAGCATCCATGTATTGCATCTCAACAGGACGCGCAGCAGCTTGGAAGGCTCCCTGGAAGAACGGAGACCCACCCAGGTATGCACCACCTACCGTTGCCTGTTGCTGGCCTAGTGCAGCCTGTGTCAACGGAGACCCAGCCCTAGCTCGCTCGGCAGCGGCTTGCATGGCTTCCGTCGTGTACCCGCTCGGCCCGACGTAAGTCTGACCGGGATAATACTGTGGAGGACCGCCCTGATATAGACGTTGCGCCTCGCTCAGTCCGAACTCAACGTAAGGCTTAAGAGTCGGATCTAGCTCCGTCCGACTGACTTGTTGACCACCACCACCTGCCATGTCACACCTCTGCTATCCACTTCCGTGGCTTAAATCCGTATTTCTTAGCTACCCGTTGCCAGCCAGGACGGTTGGAATCAAACGTTATTTTACGCGCACCACCCTGCTTGGCAATCGCAAATAATTCCGACATCCCATCATCCATCATCCACGCTCCCCAACCACACCAAATATGAAGCGTGTCACCCTGCGGTTGTACTACTCCAAACCCATCACCCAACAGATACAACAGCGATCTTCCGGCATAACAATCAGCGTACACATCTTCTGGAATCCAAGGCTCATTGCTCGCCTCTTTCACTTCTAACAACCCTGGTCGTATCCTGTCCCAGATTTGCCGTAATTCCTCCGGTTTTACATACCTAGCCGAGTACGACATACCGATATGTTTTGTCTGACGTTGAGTTTGCAAAATGATTGACGGTGCAACTGCCAAACAACTGATTAGATGCGTAGATGTCAGATGAAGACGATTCGTCTACTTTGTTGATCGTGACAATCACACTCGGCGTTGACGGACGAGTCGGACTCGTCTGAGTTGGAATCTGCTCCAGGATGACATCAGTTGAAGTTGTTGACCACATCAACTGAACGTAATCACCCGCTGCCAACTGAATGTAAAAGTTCAGCGCAGCAATCAGATGACCATCCGTCCCACCGTGAGAGTTAGGCACCGAAAACTTACTGTTCGACCCAGCGACATCCGTACCGTTCTTGCGGAACCATACGTCCACATCCTGAATGGCAACGTTGCTATTCGCAAACTGAATCGAAAACTGAATGTTGTAGACACCCGCAGAGCGGACGGTAATCTGCGAACTGCTAACAATCGCAACACCAACAGCGTAGTCCGTGGTGTTCAGCGTGATCGCATAAGCAGCAGTCGTACTTGCTGCGGTTTGGTCTGTAGAGTCTTGAAACGCCCCGTAGGGCACTGCATCGGCTATGGCAGCAGCAGAGTAGGGAACGAACAGAATAATGCTGTCAGGGCTGATCCTAGCGTCGTACAGGGTCGTTGTTGTAGCGTTACCCGTCGCAAGAGTCAACAGACCGACAGAGTTGATCTTGCCGTCAAGAATCCGGTTGACAACCTCGGCAGTCTCTCGCGGATTGCCACCCTGTTGAGGTAGCCGACGAAACATTATCGGCCTCCACAGGGAACGAGATCAAGGTCAGTGCCTACAGCGGTGCTCCAGTTGCCAGTCGGTACAACAGACAAGCGATGATACTTCCCGCGACTGCGTAGAGACACCCGATTGTCACTATCAGCAGCAACAGGACTCGCATAGCTGATGTTCCCGTCGAGTCGCTTCCTGGACGCTATGGCAACAGTCGCAGAACCCCCGTCGATGATTGGCCTTGCAAGCGTTGCGAGAGTTTCAAGACCCTGCGCCTCAATATCGCCAGTCTGCAACGTAGCAGTAAGAGACGAACCGCCGAACGAAACGATCTTAGCACCGTCAACCCCTCCGGCTAACAGTTTTCCACCGACCCATACGCGAGAATCCAGGCTTGCAGGAACGGTGTCTAACGTTGGATACAGCGCACTCAGTGCCTCAAGATCCGTTCCGCTAGTCGCAATCGTCGAGATGTAATCTGCTGTCGTGTCTCCGTGGCTCCACTTGTCCGTAGACCAGTTGTACACCAACAATTGTTTGGCAGCGAAGATATCTGTAAAGCACCACGTTACAGTTTTGTTGACCGGATCAACTGCTGCCGACATTTGGTCGAACTTACCCGGATCGCAAATATCAAAGAACCAGCGATCTACACGCTCAGCCCCGATAGGCTTCACCTGCTGGCCGTCAGTCATGTAAAAACCATCGTCTGACAGGAAGTAAGTGACCGCTCCGTATCTCACGACAGACCGAGACTCGTAGCATCCTAAAGCAGAGGTGACGTTATCGAACTGGAAGAACAGCGGAGCGCCGACATATGTCATGCGAACGATTGAACGCTCCAGCAGGACAATGCCGAACTCACCACCAGTAATGCCGCGAATCTCTCCACCGTCAGGAATGTCCTGCGTGTCCGATTGGCTTGCAACACCGGGAGTCCAGTCGGTCTCATCGTTGATGTCCGACCAGTACAGACGATTAGGATACGTCGAAGTTTTGCCAGCAACTACAAAGTCCCGGACGGTCGTCACAAACTGAGCAGTCGGCGCAGCAGCGGCAAGGTCAGCAAAGTTGGACGATGAGCCTACAGTCCACGATTGCAACTTGTCCTGACCGTTTGCAGCAATGACCTTCTGACCGAACTGCGTGAACGTCCACAAAGTCGTTGCTGTGTAAGCAGACGCAGTACGGGATACGTCCATCAGATACTTGTACGTTACCGCTGTGCCACCAGACGAGTACGCTGTGAACCCTGTTGAGTTCACCCCGTTCAGACTGAACGTATTCGCATCGATCCTGGTGATCGTGTAGGTATTGCCGTTCAACTGCGTCATGCCGACAACACCGGAAATCGTCACCTGTACGCCAGTGCGAAACCCGTGACCGGCAGACGTAATCACACAAGGGTTAGCCTGCGTTGCTCCAGTAATCGTGACGCTTTTCGTCGGGAAGTAACGCCAGAGATAGTTAGCACTTGCACCGAACAGAACGGTGTCAGCAACCCAGCGACCAACGAAACAAGTCAGGAGATTTTCGGTTGCAGCGTTGGAGAAATCGGCAGCAGCAGGCATCGGCCCGTAACCTACAAGCGTAGGCAGGACGTTCTTTGCCTCAACCAGACTGTCGGCAATACCAGGACGGTCTGGTGTCCACTGACCGAAATTTACTCTCACGCCCAAACTCTAACTGGGTTTGCAGGAGCGACTTTGTACTGCTCAAGATTGGCAGGAGTAGCCTGATCTGCCTTCAGCCTGACGTTAACGTGCCAACCGTCAATCGCCGCCATCTCGGGCTGCTCACCCATGTCAGTGGTGATCGTGTTGCCGGTGGGTTTGTAGATGACGCCAACGGTGTCTACAGACGCGCCAGCAGCCGGTGCGTGGCCCGCAGGAACCAGCACGTTGTTGTCAGCGTCCAGCAGCGCCTGTGTGTCCACCAGCAGACCAGCGGCCTTGAGTTGCTCGGTGGCCTCTTGTTCCGAGGCGAACCGCAGCATCAGGTCGTTCCAGACGGGGACGGGAGGGGTCAAGGGGAGATCGTCAAGCATGGGTTACCTCAAGCGGTGAGGGCCACCTTAGGCCCCGAACGTCTGCGCGGAATTGCAGGCAAGTCTGATGTCTCGCTTGACCAAATCTGACGGGTGCGAATTAGCGATGCCAGCGAGGAGGCAACACCGTATTCCTGTGCAATTTCTCGGTTGGTTCTGCCATCAAGATAAATCGACCGCACCTGCTCGCGTGTCAGCTTTGACATGGGGTTGCGTTCCCCATAACTCCGAACGTCACGATTCTTTTTGAGCATGTCGTGATTATTATCGAGCGACGTTCCCAGAAACAGGTGATTCGGATTAATGCAAGATGGATTGTCGCAACGATGGCAAACCAGCAAAGACTCGTCTGCAATGCCATACGTCAGAAAGTAGGCGATCCGATGAGCGCGGAACAAACCACCCGGATTTTGCCCGGCTTGAAATAGTCCGTAGCCCCGTTCGTGCTTAGCACCAATCCATTCCAAGCAGCCATTCTCGCGCAGTACAGACTTGCTCCAGAAACGTTCGATGCGTTCTGGCGTCATGCGGCTTGACATGCGCTCAAGCGGTGAGTGCTTGTAGCTCTGCATTCTGGAGCCTCCTGGGAAAGTAAGCAATACGTCGAATATGACCGTTGTATTGGCTTGCCGCCCCGATAACGAACGTCGCGCCGATTGTCATCCGCAGAATAGTCGGCACGGTTCCAGACGTATCCGTGACAACAGTCGCACCATCTTTGGATGCGGCGAAGTCATTTGCTTTGTAAGCAATTCCGAACTTAAACGGGACGTTGTTTGTTACTGCTGATGTGGCAAGATTTGCCTGTGTTGCGCCACCGTCGGCAATAAACTCGCCTAACACGTTAGTGCTAGATGCCGTGTAGGTGCTCATTCGAGAACTAGCCCCACCAGTATCATCTAGCGACACCGGCGCTTCATTATTCGCCGCCGTGGCATATCTACTGGCCTCAAGATACAACGTTCCCTCTACGTTCGAGAACCACGGCGACAACGTATTAACACTCGCAACATCCGCGCTTCGTGTGACGGAGGCGGCGAGGGTGGGTATATATGAGCTAGCAAACGCAGCCATTGCTTTTGCCTCCTATGCTACAATGCGAAAGCATTTGTTTAGGGGATTGCTGTGCCGTACCAGACCAAGACCTGCGCCTTGTGTGCCGTTACCTTCCAGCCGACCGGATCTGTTCAGAAAGTCTGCGAACCGTGTAGGCCAGAGTATTACAGACAGCGAAATGTTGAGTCCCTGCGAGCTTTGCGCCTCAAGAATGGCTCGACTCCGCTGGGCACGATCCGCAACTGCTTGGACTGCGGCGTTGAGTTCGCGTACCGCTCCGGCCCGCAGAAACGCTGCGACACCTGCCAGCGAAAACGAGAAGTCAGCAGAATTCACGAATGGCTTGCGTCCGACAAAGAGCGGCTTGCAAAGTACCGAAAGGCTTCCAAAGACAACTACAACTTTGGAGGCAACCGCGACAAAGCATTGGAGCGCGACGGCTACAGGTGCCAGCATTGCGGTACGGCTGAAAGTCTTGAGGTTCATCACATTGACGGTAAAGGTACTACCACTCCCAAAGAACTGCGAAATCATGCTTTAGAAAACCTGCTTACTCTTTGCACCAGTTGCCACATGAAAGAACACGCTAGAATGCGTCATTCGAGTTGGGCGCCCCAGATGTAAATGCCGCTCGTTCCATCGCCGGTAAATGTCGGACCGGCGTCTGCATTAGCCGCGCGGATTTGAATGTTTTGCGACGTAGCAATCGGAGTGTAAGTAAACGTACACCTATACCACCCGTTTGCTAATGCTGTAATAGTAGCGGATGGAGAGCCAGTCCCCGCAACAGTTCCAACCACACCAGTGGCTAGGTTAAAAGATGCTTGTGCTGTTACATTGTTCCCTTCAGTCATAAAAAGCCAGTTATACCCACCAGCTTTTGCAAATACTGACTGCGTGTACGGTGTTCCTGCAACAGCAGATAAAGCTTGATAAACACCATGCTGACCACTGCTGGTGTTAGGAATAAGATAGTCAGCAGATGTAGTACCGTCTGGGCTAGTTGTAGAATTTGCAGTTACGCTAGCGTTTAGCTTAGTCCAAGCTGCGTTATCAAACGCCTCACTATACGTTGCAAGGTTAGTCCGCTGCTCCTCCACCAGCAACCCCCTAGCCGCCAGCGTCACCGGGTCGTAGTCGAAACGAGGGCCGTAGACTGCTGCGGAGGTGGTGGGCGTGTAGTCGAGAGCGTAGGGGCCGACGGAGAGTTGGGCGCCCCAGATGTAGATGCCGGTAGCTCCGTTGGTATGCGTGTAGCTATAAGAACCATTGACGGCTGGATAAGCAAAAGTTATCGCTGAAGTAGATCCAACAGTACCAGTGACTGAACACCGATACCATCCATTGCCTACTGAAACAATTGTGGACGTTGCTCCATAAACAATTGTTCCTGTTGATAAATCAAAAACTGAATCGACATCTGTATCGTCACTATAAATCTGCATTTGAACTTGGGTTCTAGTGCCAGACTTAAAATATGCTGAATAGGTGTAAGTCCCTCCATTTACCACCGAAATGTTTTGTCTAGCTCTTGTGTAAAACGTCGTCCCTTCAAGTATTGCAGCACCTGTAATTGTGCCGTTTGGCGCAGCAATCACATTATTGGTATAAGAACCGGCTTCAACGTAATATATCGTTCCGTCAAAAGCCTCTGACCGAGTTTGCAGATTATGCGGCGCATACTCCACCAGCCCCGTTGGCCCGACCCTGGTGGCGTTGCTCGACCGCGAGAAGGTGATGATGTCGCTGAATGCTTTCTGTACAAGTGCCATGATTACCCCGCTACCAAATAGCGCCCGTACCCGTAGGCACCGTCAGCGGTCGCAGCAATATCAAACTGTGGTTCTACAAAGTTAAGATCTAGACTGGCATCCTGGTAGTTGCCGAGCGAACTCGTAGGGCCAGCCAGGAAGTCCAAGTACAAACTCGGCTCCAATGCCAGAATCGGCCCGCCACCCGCACCACCACCTACACCAGAAACCAGATTCGGACGCGGTAGCTTTAGATTCAGTCCGATCAGCATTTCAGATCAGCGCAACAATGTTGGTGGCCGTAGTGCCAGTGGCGTACACCCGACGAGCCATCACCGGCAGAATCGAGCCAGCAGCAACACCGACAAAGGTGACAGCACCGTTGCCACTGTCGTTGATCTTGACGTTGCCAGACCCGCCAACGTACAGCGCACGAGCAGGTGCAGCAAGGTCGGTTGAGTCGGACGGAGTGACAGCGTATGCGTTCTGAGCGCAACTGTCAGGGGTCATACTGTACGGAGCAGGCATTTCAAACCTCTACCCAAGAATTAGAATTACTCGATGACTGTTGCCATATCTGGTCATAGTCTACCAGCGTCAGAACAACTTCATAAGTCCCTGTGAGAAAGTTCAGACTGAGTGACGGAATCGGACTGTCTGGTACTGCCTGATCGATCCAAACATTACCGTCACCCCTAACTTCGTTCCACCCATCGTCTGACGTAATGACAAGCGAACTGAACGGTGCCTGGGAGAAGGACGACAGGCCGAACATCAGTAGCTTACCTCTGTCGTCTCCAGCCTGCATACCCA
>Ga0255154_1000373_pt1 | contig 15127 bp, 14 predicted proteins | sample Atl_Atl_RepB_8h_FD_188419 | JGI IMG/M metagenome (GOLD analysis project Ga0255154, IMG submission 188419) | Freshwater microbial communities from Altamaha River, Georgia, United States - Atl_Atl_RepB_8h | ecosystem: Environmental > Aquatic > Freshwater > River | place: USA: Georgia | collected...
GACCGTAGACGCCAAGGGCCGCGTCACTTCCGCGTCCAGCGGTTCTGGCAGCGGCTTGACGGTCAGTGACGACACCACCACCAACGCCACCTACTATCCGGCGCTTCAGACCGTCACCAGCGGCTCTGTCACGACTGAAAAAGTCTCAAGCACCAAGCTCACATTCAATCCCAGCACGGGCACGTTGACGGCCACCGCCATGTCAGCGTCGTCTGACGAGAAAGTCAAGACCAACTGGCGCGGGTTGCGTGACGATTTCGTTGAGGCTATGGCTGTCGTCAAGCACGGCATTTACGACCGCACTGACGCCGCAGTGACCCAGGCCGGTGTCAGCGCGCAGTCATGGCGCAACGCGCTGCCAGAAACTGTTTTTGAAGATGAGCACGGCAACCTGTCGGTGGCCTACGGAAACGCGGCCCTGGTCGCTGCAATCAAACTGGCCGAGCGCGTGCTTGAGCTAGAGCGTCGTTTGTCTCAACTGGAGTCCAACTAAAGAGGGGAAGATGGCCACCTTCACAATCACTGTGCAGGCTTTGTTCACCGCAGATCAAGACAGCTTCACCAACGTAGTCAAACATGCTGATTTCACGCTCACGGCCACAGAATCCGGCCAGTCAATCGTCTACCCGTCATCAGCCGACATGGGCAACGTGGACGTTGACAACTTCATTCCGTTCAACGACCTGACGGAGACGGACGTGGCAAATTGGATCAACGCTTTGTTGCTCACTGACAACATCAAAACCCAAGCCCAAACGGCCCTTGACCACATGGTCTGGGAGTCCGGGTTAACCCCCCAGCCTTTGCCATGGGCATGAGTGCTACCTTTATGGTCGCTGTCATGCGGCACATGGACAAAGCCCCTGGCTCTGTTACGATCGGTGCCTGAGAACGGCTACCTGCATGGACGCTTTCGGAGGAAAAACCATGACCCACTTCAAACGCTATTTTGAGATTTCCAAGGTCGAGGAAAATGACGACGGCACTTTGACCGTCGCAGGCATCGCATCTACTGAGACTGAGGACGTTCAAGGCGAAGTGGTCACCGCAGATGCAATGAAGGCCGCGCTGCCGGAGTTCTTCAAGTACGGCAGCGGCAACCTGCGCGAGATGCACCAGCCGTCGGCTGCGGGCACCGTGGACAAAGCCCACATTGAGAACGGCACCACGTTCATTGAATGCACCGTGGTCGATCCAGTGGCTGTCACCAAGGTCAAGACCGGCACCTACAAGGGCTTCTCGATCGGTGGCAAGGCCATCAGCAAGACCGATGGCGTCATCTCTGAGCTGCGCCTGTCCGAAATTTCCCTGGTTGACCGCCCGGCCAACCCGGACGCGGTGATTTCCATGTGGAAGGCGGACGTTGAGGCGCCCGAGCAAACCCCCGAGAAGGCGGTTGAAGCCCTGGCCGCGCTGCTGGACAAGGGTGAGATTTCTCCCCAGCGCTTGATTGAGCTGGCGCAGGCTGAGCTGGCCAAGTCCGCGCCCGCCGTTGAAACGACCAACCCTGCGCCCGCAGCCGATGGTGAAGCCGCCAAGGCCGACACCGAGGTGCAGAAGGGCTACTTCGGCGAGGAAGTCTATGACGCTCAGTGCGCCATTGAGATGCTGGGGCGCTTGATGGGTCTGTTCTACCGCGAGAGCACCGAGGACGAGCAGATGCCCGAGCAGATCGTGGCCCTGCAAACCGCAATGGCCGCGCTCAAGACCTTCATCGTCTCCGAGATCCAGGAGGAAAACTCGCTGAAGTTTGACAGCCAGGACGATCTGGCCAAGGCGGGCAAGATGATTTCCTCCAAGAACATGGCCAAGCTGCAATCGCTGCACGACTCCCTGGTATCCATGGGCGTGGCCTGCGCGGACATGGGCAAGCATGAGCACGGCGAGGACATCGCCAAGGTGACCACCGAAAAGGACGAGGCCATCGCAAAGCTGGCCACGCTTGAGGCGGACATCACCAAGCTCGCCGACGACAACAAGCTGCTGAAGGCCGAGGTCGAGAAGCTCAAAGCCATGCCCGCTGCGGGCAAGGCGCTGCTCAAGGTCATGGCCATTTCCAAATCTGACGACTCACCCGAGCTGCTCGGTGAGGACACGCAGAAAGTGGCCCCCGTGGTGGATGCCAAGGGGCAGGTCAATGATGCTGCATCGTTGATCAAATTCATCCATTCCCGTGGCGGTGCCATCGTTCGGTGACACCAAAAAGTTCAAACAACCCTGTTTCTTGAAGGAGAACAATCATGGGTGCAAACACTACCGCCGAAACTCTTGAGCTGCTGAAAGTGGCTCAGTCCAAGCCGGACGACATCATCAAATCGTTCGTCCAGCCTGGCAGCGCAACCACGGGCCTGCAAGCCTACAACCTGGAAGCGCCTTCCAAAAAGCTCTACCCCATCCTGACCCCGCTGCGCAATTCCATTCCGCGCGTGGGCGGTGGCTTTGCCATCCAGGCCAACTGGAAGGCGATCAACAACATCAACGTGTCCAACGTGCGCGCGGGTGTGTCTGAGGGTCAACGCGGTGGCGTCATCAACTACGCCATGACCGAGAACATGGCCGCCTTCCGTGGCTATGGTCTGGAAAACAACGTGACCTTTGAGGCCAACTACGCCTCCAAAAACTTTGAGGATGTCAAGGCGCTGGCCGTCCAGCAGACCCTTGAGGCCCTCATGGTTCAAGAGGAGCGCCTGATCCTCGGTGGCAACACCTCCGTGTCCATGGGCACGACCCCGACCCCCAGCGCAACGGGCAGCACCACCGGCGGCACTCTGGCCAACGGCAGCTACTCGCTGATCTGTGTGGCCCTGGGCCTGCAAGCCTACCTGGACACCGTGGGCGTGAACAACGGCAGCACCGGCCAGTACTTTGACGCCGCGACCGCTACCGTGCCTGGCGCGATCACCCGCACCAACGCAGACGGCTCCACCGACACGTTCGGCGGCGGCTCTGCGGCCAAGTCGGCTGCGGCCAGTGTTAGTGTGGCCTCCGGCTCCACCGGCTCCGTCACGGCCACCGTGACCGCTGTGAACGGTGCTGTGGGCTATGCCTGGTTCTTCGGTGCCTCCGGCTCGGAGAAACTGGTGGCTGTCACCAGCGTCAACAGCGTGAGCATCACCGCTGCTGCTGCTGCGGGCGCCCAGGCTGCCTCCACCCTGTCCGGCGACAACTCCACCTCGTCCCTGGACTTTGACGGCCTGCTGTACCAAGCCTTCAAGAGCGGCTCCAACGCCTACAAGAAGGTCATGGCCACCGGCAACACTGGCCTGACTTCTGACGGCGCTGGCGGCATCGTGGAGTTTGAAGAAGCCTTCGTGTACTTCTACAACCGTTACCGCCTGTCTCCGACCGTGGCATACGTCAGCTCGCAAGAGTTGGTGAACATCACCAAGAAGATCGTGGCCAACGGCGGCGCTCCGCTGCTGCGCTTGACCATGGCTGCCGACAACCAAGGCACCATCCAGGCCGGCGTGGTCGTGGGTCAATACCTCAACAAGGTGACCGGCCAGCAAGTGGCGATCGCAGTGCATCCCAACCTGCCTGCCGGAACCATCATGTTCTGGACTGCCTCGCTGCCCTACCCGTTGAGCAATGTTTCCAACGTGAACCAGATGCTCATGCGTCAGGACTACTACCAGCTTGAGTGGCCCCTGAAGACCCGCAAGTATGAGTACGGCGTCTACGCTGATGGCGTGCTGCAAAACTATGCCCCGTTCTCGATGGGCATCATCAGCAACATCGCCAACGGCTGATAGTTGTCTCCAAAGGGCAGTTGCCCTTGGGGCGAGGTTCAAAAGGCCTCGCCCCTTTTTTGGAGATGCAGGAATAACAGGAGGATCGCATGGCAAAACTCAAAGCTCCCAAAGGTGTGTGCAGCTTCACGCATGACGGCGTGGAATACGAGGTCAAGCGCGCGCGCATAGACGTGCCGGCCGAGGCTGTGGCAGTCGCCCTGGCGCACGGCTTCATCGCGCTTGATGAAGCGCAGCCGGATGCTGGCGAGGACGAGCAGCCCGCTGAGCAGCCCGCTGAGCAACCGCAGGAGTAATGCGCCATGGCAGTCATTGACCTTGCCAGTGTCGAGCAAGTCAAGGGCTACCTCGGCATCAACAGCAATGCAGATGACCCGGTGCTTGAGCGCCTGGTCACGTCTGCATCTGGCTACATCCAGCACTGGCTCAACCGTGATCTGGGCCAGGAAGCCTATACGGACACGGTCAACGGCAACGACAGCGACACCATGTTGTTCCGCAACTGGCCCGTCACGGCCGTCACTGCGGTGTCAATCAACGGCCAGGCCATTCCGGCCAGCACCAGCTCTTTTGCGCCGGGCTACATCAACGACAGCCAGGCCGTCTACCTGCGCGGCCACCGCTTCACGCGCGGGCGCTTGAATGTGGTTATCACGTACACGGCGGGCTACACCGATGCAAACCTGCCCGCAGAGATCACGCAGGCCTGCATTGAGATGATCGCCCTGCGCTACCGCGAGAAAGACCGCATCGGCCTGTCCAGCAAGGGCTTGGCGGGCGAGCAGATCAACTTCTCGGGCAAAGACATGGCGGACAGCACCCGCCACATTCTGGAGCAGCACAGAAAGGTGTGGCCGGGATGATCACCGGAGAGGTCAAGAACCCCACCGCCGTGCCGAATGCGATGCGCCAGGCCGCCGGCCAGGTCAACTCGGCTCTGGATCGCGCGGTGCTGAGCTTGGCTATCAAGATGACCGGCCTGGTGAAACAGAAACTTTCCGGCGACGTGCTCAAGGTGCGCACCGGACGGCTGCGTCGGTCAATCCACTACGAGCTGGACAAGCAGTCCAACCGGGTGACGGCCACGGTGGGCACCAACGTGGAATACGCCAAGACGCATGAGCTTGGCTTGACCATCCCGGCGCACATTATTCAGCCCAAGCGGGCCAAAGCGCTGCGCTTTGAAATGGGCGGCCGGATCGTCTTTGCCAAGCGGGTGAACATGCCCGCCAAGAAAATGCCCCAGCGCAGCTTCCTGGAGGCGAGCCTGCGCCAGATGGCGCCGGAGATTCAAGCAACGCTGCTGCAAGAGGTGGGCGGCCAATTGCGCCGCGTCATCATGGAGGGCACGCAATGAACCGCGAGGCGATCTATTCCGCCCTGTTCAAGCAGCTCCAGAAGATGGACGGCGTGGAGACGTTCTCGCGCATCTTGGCGCACTGGGACGATGTCAGCGCAACCATGCAGCCAGCGCTTTACATGACAGTGGTGTCGCAGCTCGCGGAACAGGTTACTGGATTTCCGACCAGGTATCAATTGGATGCCAAGGTGTGGATTTATACTCACAGGGACACTGACGGCGTGGTGCCATCGGTGCAAATCAATCAAATTTTGGACGAGCTGGAAGCGGCGCTTGCACCGCCACCCGGCCCGTCATTCAAGCAAACCCTTGGCGGCCTGGTGGAGCACTGTTGGATCAACGGTGAGATCCAGACCGATGAGGGAACGCTGGGGAATCAGGCGGTGGCAATCATCCCGATTCGCATGTTGGTAGTGGCCTCATAAGGAGAGGAAATCATGTCTCAATTTGTTTTTGGCTCTGGAATTTTGTGGGGCACTCCGTCAACGGATGCTGCTGGCAACGCGGTTGCAAACCCCACCCCCGTTCAATTCGGCACTCTGCAAGATGTGTCGGTGGACATTTCTTTCGAGAACAAGACCCTGCACGGTCAAAACCAGTTTGCCGTGGCCGTTGGTCGCGGCAAGGGCAAGATCACTGGCAAGGCCAAGTTTGCGCAGATGAATGGTCTGCTGCTGAACAGCTTGTTCTTCGGGCAGACGATGACCGCCGGCATCATCAGCGACGTGTACGACACCACGGGCAGCGCAATCCCCGCGTCCAGCCCGTACACCATCACGCCCACCGCGCCCAGCTCGGGCACCTGGTCTGCTGACCTGGGCGTGCGCGATGCCACCGGCCTGCCGATGGTTCGCGTGGCCTCGGCTCCGGCCGCTGGACAGTACAGCGTCGCCGCTGGCGTCTACACCTTCGCTTCTGCCGATCAAGGCAAGACCGTGTTCATCAATTACCAATACACGGCCAGCAGCACGACTGCGCAGAAGTCCACCGTGCAGAACGTCATCATGGGCTACGCCCCCAGCTTCAAGGTTGACCTCTACACCCCGTTCCAGGGCAAGAGCTTGATCCTCACGCTGAACAACGCCATCAGCACCAAGCTGACGATCGCCACCAAGCTGGACGACTTCGCAATGCCTGAGTTTGACTTTGAAGGCTTCGCGGACGGTTCCGGCCAAGTGATGACCTACGCGCTGACCGAGCGTTAATCCTCTACCGTCAACCAGAAAGGACAATCCATGACTGCCACTCCGAAGGTTAAGGGGGTGCAGGTTGAGTTTGCAAACGGGTCGGTGCTTACCGTGCCGCCGTTGAACTTGGCCTCTGTTGAAGTGTTGCATGAGCGCTTGTCGCGATTCTCGGGAGGGCTGGACAAAGACAGCATCGGCCTGGTGATCGACGCGACCTTGATGGCGCTGCAACGCAACTATCCGGACATGACGCGCGATCAAGTGGTCAACGAGCTGCTTGACTTGAGCAACATGGAGGATGTCATGCAGGCAGTCATGGATGTCTCTGGGTTGAGGCGCAAGGAGCAGGAGAAGGCGCTGGGGGAAGCTCCGGCGGGGACGAGCTAAGTTGGCCCGAATTGTTCATGCACGTCGCCATCACGACCGGCATGGACATCGAATCAGTGCGGCAACAGTTCGACATTCCCCGCCTGGAAGCCTTCAACGCATACACCGAAAAATTCCCGCCCCAGCATATACTGGTCGCGGCATATTTTGGGTTTCCAAAGGAGAAAGCAAAAGCTCCCTCCGAGGATGATTTGGCGGCATTGATGGCCGAGCTTTCACAGGTGCAGCGATGAGTGACAACACCGTAGAAGTCAAATTCGGCGCTGACGTTGGCCAGCTCAAAGATGGCGTGAAAAACGCCTCTGACGCCGTTGAAAAGTCAGTGCAGCGGATGACCTCCGCGTTTGGGAACATGGCCTCGTCAATGCAAGGCCATACGACCCAGATCAGCGGTGCCACCAACGTAATGGCAAACAGCGTCACCGCTTCGTTTGACCGGGTCGGCGCCGCTATCAACGCGGCCATGGCGCCGTTGATTGCACTGATGGCCATCTTGAAAGGCGGCGAGTTTTTCAGCAAGGCCATTGACGAAACCAAGCAGTTCACCGGCGAAACCATCAAGCTGAGCAAAACCTTGGGCATCACCGTGGACGAAGCCACGGCGCTGAATCTTGCCCTGGGTGACATCTACGTCACCACCGACACGTTCATTGGCGCCACCACGGCGCTGACGCGGCAACTGCGCACCAACGAGCAGGGCATCAAGGACATGGGTGTGGCCACCCGTGACAGCAGCGGCAATCTGCGCCCGATGAACGACATCCTCATGGATGGCGTGGCAGTCTTGAAAGATTACAAAGAAGGCACTGACCGCAACCTGGCGGCGCAGAAGCTCTTTGGCCGTGGCGCGCAAGACGCCATCCAGCTCTTGAAGATGAACAACGACGTGCTGGAGGAGGCCAAAAAGAAGCAAGCCGCTCTGGGCCTCACGATCACGCAAGAGAACGTTGAAGCCTTGAAAAAGTACAAGGCGGCGATGAATGACGCGGGCGATGTCATGCTGGCGGTCAAGAAGGTAATTGCTGACTCCATCATGCCGATCCTCACGGCGCTGGGTGAATGGTTTGCAAGCACCGGCCCCAGCCGCGTGAATTTCTTTTCCGGCGTCATGAAGGTGTTGTCCACGGTGCTCAACGTCGTGGCCACCGGGTTCATGCAATTGATGACCGTCGTAAACACCGTGGCCAGCACTGTCATTAACGCGGGCATGGCCATCTATGAGTTCTGGAAAGCGCTCAAGGATGGCAAGGGCTACGAGGCGGCCAAGCAAGCCGCCATGGATCGCTTTGAGGCCATCAAGCAAGATTGGACCACTGCGGCCAACGACATCATCAATCAAGGCAAGCAGATGCAGGAGCGCATCTCGCAAGCCTGGAATCCCAAAAACACGCCCGCTGACAAGCCGCCCTCTGGCACCAAGACCATGGCGGAGGAAGTCAAGCCTGCCGAAAAACCAAAGTCTCGGATGTCAGAGTTTGATCTTGAGCTGGCCGACCGCAAGGTGGCCTACGCCAAAGCAAACGACCTCCGCGAGATGTCCAAAAAGGAGGAGTTTGCCTACTGGGATGAGGTCAAGGCCAAGTACAGGCTTACCAAGGAAGAACAGATCGCCATCGGGCGCAAGCAGGCGGAGCTTGAGCTGGGATGGATGCGAGACGAGCGCAATGGCTTGATGGCCAGGCTTGAGGTGGAGCTGGCCGATCGCAAGACCGCCTACGCCAAACAAAATGGCCTGCGCGAGATGTCCAAGCGCGACGAGATCGCGTACTGGGAGGAGGTCAAGAACAAGCACCAACTCAGCAAGGAGGAACAGCTTGCCATCTCGCGCAAGACGGCGCAGCTAGAGCTTGAGGCGCTGCGCGAAGAACGCTCGGCGCGCATTGCCAAACTGGTCGATGACATTGAAGCCTACAGGTACAACTCCGAGAAACGCATTGAGGCCGCCAAGCGCGCTGCGGATGAAATCGGCAAGACCTACGGCTATGACTCGCGCCAGTACGAGGACGCGCAGAAAAAAATCGTCCAGGTGCGGCGCCAGGCCGAGGATCAAATCAAGGCGCTTGCTGAGGAGCAGCGCGCCACGATCCGCGAGATGGACTTGTCCATCATTGACGCCGCGCAGCAGCAGGCGGAATTGGAAGTCCAGCTTGGCCGCAAGACCAACAAAGAGCTGCTCGCCCTTGAGGAGCAGTTTGAGGTAGAGCGCAACCGGATCAAGATGACCGCGCTGGCTGACCGTAAGGCGCAGATTGAGGCCATGGGGGATGACAAAGACCCGGTGGCGCTGGCCAAGGTCAACAAGGAAATCCAGGCGCTGGAGATCCAGCACCAATCTGCCATCAGCGCCATCCGCGCCAAGGCGGCCGTTGAACAGAACAAGTATTCCAGCGAGTTCTTCAGCGGGATGTCGTCCGGGTTTAACAGCGTGCTGTCCAGCTTCCTCAAGGGCACGATGTCCATCCGTGACATGTTCAAGGGCATGGTCAGCGCCATTCTGGACGCCTTCACGAACATGCTGGCCAAGTTTGCCGTGGACTGGTTGACCAACCAGATCATGCAGCGCGTGGGCAGCAAGATGACGGCCCTGAGCGCCATCATGAGCAACGCAGCGGTGGCGGGCAGTGCTGCCTTTGCCAGCACGGCGGCAATCCCCGTGATAGGCCCTGAACTGGCTCCTGCCGCTGCTGCTACGGCATACGCGGGCGCCTCATCGTTTGCCGCGTCCATTCCCGCTGCCGCGCAAGGCTACGACATCCCCGCCGGCATCAATCCGTTGACCCAGCTCCACGAAAAGGAAATGGTGCTGCCCGCCAGCCAGGCGGATGTCATTCGCAACATGGCAGAAAACGGTGGCGGGAACGCGCCCATCAATGTCAACATCTCTGCCCTGGATGCCAGGAGCGTGCGCGACTTGTTCATGCGTGAAGGTGCTGCCTTGTCAGCGTCCATCCGCAACCAGACGCGCACCTTTGGCTTGAGCAGCATGAACATCAAGGGCGCACGATGAGCAATCAAGTATTTCCCACCCTGCCGGGCTTGACATGGAACGTGGTGCGCGCGCTGGAGTTTCACACGCGCGTGCAAAAGGCGGTGTCCGGGCGCGAAGTGCGCCTCGCCTTTATGTCGTCCCCGATGTACACCTTCAAGCTGTCCTATTCGGTGTTGAGGCAGGATACGGCCTACAACGAGATGAAGACCTTGGCCGGGTTCTTTCTCGCGCGCCTGGGCAGCTTTGACAGCTTTTTGTACCTTGACCCCACGGACAACACTGCCACCAACGCCGCGTTCGGCGTGGGCGATGGCAGCACAACTCAATTCCAGCTTATCCGCCCGTATGGCGCCCCTGGGAACGTGCTCAACGAGCAGGTGCAAAACCCACTGCCGCCGTTGACCATCAAGGTCGGCGGATCAACCGTCACCGGGTGGACGCAATCCAACGGCCTGGTCACGTTCAACACCGCGCCCGCCAACGGCGCCGCGCTCACCTGGTCTGGTCAGTTCTATTACCGGGTGCGCTTCAAGGAGGACGTGTCCGAGTTCAATCAATTCCTGGCCAACATGTTTGAGCTGAAAAAGCTGGAGCTGTACGGCTCCCTGGCCAACAAGGTTTGACATGAAAAGCACGACGGCTGAATTGGCGAATTTTTTGTCGGATGACAACCAGTTTGTCATTGCCGACCTGTATTCGTTTTCCATTCAGTACCCGACCTGGAACAACTCCACCGGCCTGGTGTTCCAGACCGCCAACTACTACTACACCTCATTCGATCAAACCATCACCTGGAACGGCATCACCTACTTGGCCACCGGGCCGTTGATTGAGCGCGATCGCGTGCGCACGGTGCTGGGCGTGGAGGTGGATAGCTTGAGCATGCGCGTCTACGCCAACAGCACGATGCAAATCAACGGCGTGCCGTTTCTGGTGGCGTGCATCAAGGGCTTCCTGGACGGCGCCAGGGTCAACCTGGATCGCCTGTACCTGCAACAGGACTTGACCCCGGTGGGCACGGTCAACATGTTCCAGGGCCGCCTGTCACCGGCCAAGGTGTCGCGCACCATGGCCGAGCTGGAGATTCGCTCTGACCTGGAGCTGCTCAACATCACGATGCCCCGCAACCTTTACCAGGCCGGGTGTCAACACACGCTCTACAACGCGGGCTGCGGGCTGTCCCGTGTCGCATTCTCCGCGTCCGCCAGCGTGGCCAGCGGCAGCACGACCAGCTCAATCATCAAGTCCGGCGCCATGGGCAGCAAAGCCAGCGGATACTGGGACTTGGGCGGCATCCTTTTCACGACCGGCCCCAACGCCAACGTGATGCGCACCATCAAGTCATTTGACGGCAGCAACACCTTGAGCTTGGTCAACCCGCTGCCCTACGCGCCGACCGTGGGTGACCAGTTCGTGGTCTACGCCGGTTGCGACAAGACCATGAGCACTTGCACCAGCAAGTTCAACAACGTGGTCAATTTCAAGGGTTTTCCCTACATCCCGCAGCCGGAGACGATGCGGTGAGCACGCGGGAACAAGCCGTCGCGGAGGCCATGACCTGGCTGCGCACGCCCTATCAACACCGGGCGGCCGTCAAGGGCGCGGGCGTGGACTGCGCGCAACTACTCATTGAGGTGTTTTCGGCCATCGGCAAAATCGAGAAGTTTGACGTGGGCTACTACCCGCATGACTGGCACCTGCACCGCGACGAGGAACGATACCTGGGATGGATCAAGCAATACTCCACGCAGGTTGACCAGCCGAAGCCTGGTGATGTGGCCCTGTTCAAGTTCGGCCGCTGTGTGTCGCACGGCGCCATCGTGGTGGCCTGGCCAACCGTGATCCACGCATTCTGGCGACAGGGATGCGTGCTGGCGGATGCTGATAATGGCGTGGAGCTGAAAGGGCGGCTTGACAGCTTTTGGTCTTTGTGGGGTAACGAATGAGTGGATTGCTGTTCGGCGGGTCAAAACAATCGCAGAGCTTTTCCTCCCCGATGGAGGTCAGCTTGCGCGTGTCTACGTCCGCCTACGGCTTGGCCTTGCCCATCGTGTACGGCAGCAATCGCGTGCCGGGCAACATGATGTGGTATGGCGCTTTCACGGCCATCCCGCACACGGTCACCAGCGGCGGGGGCGGCGGCAAAGGCGGCGGGGGCGGTGGCGGATCAACGCAGACCACCTACACCTACACCGCCAGCATGATGCTCGGGCTGTCTGAGGGCACCATCATTGATGTCAAGGCCCTCTGGCGCGACAAAAACTACTACACAAGCAACGGCGTCTTCACGATCTACAAGGGCGCGGTTGACCAGAACGCCTGGCCATACCTGACCACCAACTTCGCCAGCCAAGCGCTCAACTATCGCGGCGTGGCCTACGCTGCGGTGGCCAATCTTGACCTCGGCGACTCGTCCAGCACGCCCAACTTTTCGTTTGAAGTGGTCGGCATCCTGGGCGGCTGGACGTGGGACTCGGTGCACACGGTCTGGGATGCCAAGCCCGGCCTGGTCTTGGTGGATTACCTGACCAACGCCTACTACGGCGCGGGCTTCGCTGACTTCCGCCTGGGCAACTGGAGCAACTACTACGACTACACGGTGGCGAACGGCCTGTTTTTCTCGCCCGCCATTGACAGCGCCACGCCCGCATCGGATTTCTTGACCAAGCTCATGCGGCTGACCAACAGCGGCATCTTTTACTCGGAAGGACTGCTCAAGATCACGCCCTACGGCGATGTGTCCGCGTCCGGCTACGGCGCCTACTACTACGCCTACATCTCGGCTGAGTATGACCTGACCGATGACGACTTCATCAGCGACGGCAGCAGCGATCCAGTGACGGTCATGCGCGGCAGCCAGTCGGACGCCTACAACCAAGTGCAGATTGAGTTCGTCAACCGCGACAACCAGTACACGGTGGAGATTGCTGAGGCCAAAGACCAGGCCAACATTGAAGCCTACGGTCTGCGCCCGATGGAAACCATCAAGGCGCACGAAATCGCTGATGCCCGTGTGGCTCGCACGGTGGCGCAGCTCATCCTGCAACGATCGCTCTACATCCGCAACACCTACCAGTTCCGGCTTGGCGCCCAGTATTGCCTCATTGAGCCGACCGACTACATCACGATCACTGACTCAACCCTGGGTCTGTACCAGACAATGGTGCGCGTGTTGAGCATTGAGGAAAACGACGACTTCACCTTCAACATCACGGCGGAGGATGCGCCTCCTGGGGTGAGCAGCAGCGGCTCCTACACGCAAGCCTCCGGCGACGGGCACCAAAACGACTACAACATCTCGCCCGGAAACACCAACGCCCCGACGATTTTTGAGGCGCCCATGGCGCTGACCACCAGCCAGGGCGGCCTGGAAGTGTGGATTGCGGCCTCCGGCGGCACGCAGTGGGGCGGGTGCCAGGTCTGGGTGTCCTATGACGGCACCAACTACGCCCAGATTGACACCATCCAAGCGCCCGCGACGATGGGCATCTTGAGCGCTTTGCTGCCCAACGGATCAGACCCGGACACCACCAACACGCTCGCGGTGGACTTGACCATGAGTCGGGGCGCGCTGTCGTCCGGCACCACGCAGGACGCTGACCTGTACAACACGCTGTGCTTTGTGGACGGGGAGTTCATCAGCTTCTCCAACGCCACCTTGACGGCGCCGTTCAAGTACAACTTGACCACGTACCTGCGACGCGGCGCCTATTACTCCACGCGCGCCTCGCACGCGCAGGGCACGAAGTTCGTGCGCCTCAACGACGCCCTGGCCAAGATTCCGTTCACCAGCAACCGAATCGGCGCGACCGTTTACATCAAGCTGCCCGCCTACAACCTCTACGGCTCCGGGCAGCAGACGCTTGACCAGGCGACGGCCTACACCTACACGATCACCGGCAGCTCGCTCAAGACGCCGCCGCCCAACGTCACCAGCGTCACCGCCACCTTCGGCACGACGTTGACCAATGCCACCGTCACGTTGAGCTGGCCAAATCCCGTGGTTCCCCTGGGCCTGGGCGCATACACAATTTCCTGGCCGGGCAACAGCCTCACGGTCAAAAGCAACAGCGTCACGGTTCCCGCGGACTGGACGGGCAGCCGGGTGTTCACCATCGTCACGGTGGACACCTACGGCAACACCAGCACGGGCTACCAGGCCACGGTCACCAAGAGCGCGCCGGGGGCGGTGGCGGGCGTGTCCGTGTCCGTGGTCAATGTCGGGCTGCGCCTGTCATGGAGCGCCAACACCCAAACCAGCTTGCCAGTGGTGGCCTACGAAGTTCGCACCGGCGACACCAACTGGGGCAGCACCGGTGAGCTTTTCAAGGGCGATGCGCTTAGCCTGGCCGTCACGCCACCGGCAACGGGCAGCTCTACCACATGGTACGTGCGCGCAATTGATTCCGGCGGCCAATACAGCGCCACGTCCAGCTCGGCCAGCTACACCACGGTGGCGCCGCCGGACATCAACAACATCACGGCGGAGTTTTCCACCACGAGCTTGACCAACGCAACGGTGACTTTGCGCTGGACGGACGTGGCGCCTGTCTTTGGCCTGGATGGCTACCAGATCACCTACGCGGGCAAGACCGTCAACGCCAAGACCAACACGGTCACGGTGCAGGCCAACTGGCTTGGCAACCAGAATTTCACGATCAAGTCCGTGGACAGGCTGGGCAACATGAGTGCTGGCTACACGCAGGCCGTCACGAAGCTGCCGCCCAACGCAATCACCAACTTGACCAGCCAGATCGTGGACAACACGGTCATGCTCTACTGGTCGCTGCCAACAACCACAACGCTACCGATTTCCTACGTCTTGATAACCAAGGGCGACACCTACGCTGGATCGATTGAGGTGGGCCGCAAATCCGGCTCCTTTACGACCATCAACGAGTTGAAAGGTGGCGTGTTCACGTATTGGGTTGTCGCGGTGGACACGGACGGCAACTCATCCACGCCTGTGAGCATCACCGCCACTGTTGCGCAGCCGCCCAACTTTGTGTTCAACGGTCAATTCCAGAGCACATTCACCGGCACCAAAACCAACGCCGTCGTGGACAACGGCGTGCTGGTCATGTGCGTGAACACCTCAGAAACCTACCAGTCGCATTTCACCACGCCTGGCTGGAGCACGCCGCAAGACCAGATCAATGCCGGGTATTCGATCTACATCCAGCCTGGCTTGACCACGGGCACCTACGTTGAGGTGTTTGACTACGGTACGGTGCTGGGCAGCAGCAACATCACGGTCACGCCAGGCGGCGCCACCTTGACGGGCGCCGTGACGTTCTCGCAGACCATCAGCGTGAGCTTGGACGGCGTGACCTACACGGACTACGTCGGCGTCACGAATGCGTTTGCCACCAACTTCAGGTTCGTGAAGGTGACCTTGACCGCCACGCAGCAGTCGGCAGGTTCCATCTACACCGTGGCCAGCCTGTTGGTGACG
>Ga0255154_1000380_pt1 | contig 14919 bp, 20 predicted proteins | sample Atl_Atl_RepB_8h_FD_188419 | JGI IMG/M metagenome (GOLD analysis project Ga0255154, IMG submission 188419) | Freshwater microbial communities from Altamaha River, Georgia, United States - Atl_Atl_RepB_8h | ecosystem: Environmental > Aquatic > Freshwater > River | place: USA: Georgia | collected...
CCTCGTACCATCATGCAAACCATGCAACGCAGCACGAGGCGCAACACACCGCAACAAAAAATTGGCCGCGGCTAAACAGGCAAGAGACAAAGCCTTGAATGAATTTTTACACGCAAACGAGATCACCCCGAGCCCCACGCAGGAATATCCCAAGACCAGCCCGAAGCAGCCTGAACTGGCGGTGACTAGCCATGACCGGCCTCGACTGGAGACGATTAGCCCGGATGGGGCGGGATCGTATGGGCCGCTTGTGGGGGACATAGCCCTGGACGCTCTTGGCTTAGAGCTGATGCCGTGGCAGGTGCATTTTCTTGACCGGGCGTTGACGTTTGATGATGAGGGGCTGCTTGTGCATCGGTCGGCGTTGGGCTCGGTCGCTCGACAGAACGGTAAGAGCATTATTTTGAAATCTGTAATCCTCTTCTGGTTGCTAGAGATGCCAAAAATCCGTGGCGAAAAACAAACCATCGTGTCTGTGGCGCACCGCCTTGACTTGGCCGTCATGGTGTTCGATGACCTGGCTGACATTCTTGAGAACAAGTACGGCGCCTATGTCTCACGGTCGTATGGTCGCAACAAAGTAACCATGCCGGACGGTACGACGTGGTGGATCAAAGCCGCCAAACACAACGCGGGCCACGGCATGAGCATCGACCTACTGATCGTCGACGAACTATTTGACGTGGACGCCGAAGTTGTCGAGGGTGGTCTGATGCCAGCGCAACGTGCCCGCAAAAACCCGTTTGCCCTGTTTATGTCAACGGCAGGCACCGAGGCGTCGGTGCTGTTTCAGCGTTGGCGAGAACACGGTTTACGCGCAATCGACAGCGGGCAACCGACCGTCAATTACATGGCTGAATGGTCACCACCACCGCACGTCGATCCAATGTCGCCCGCGTCGTGGACATGGGGCAACCCCGCCATCGGGCACACCCTCACCCTGGACACGTTGCGACAGGAAAGCGAAAACCCTGACCGCGCATCATTCCTACGCGCGTCTCTAAACCTGTGGGTCACCGTTGCTCGCGGTTGGATCGCACCCGGACGCTGGCCCGAACTTGAACACCGTGGCCCGATCCCAATGGGCGGCATCATCGCCATTGAAGCCAGCCTGGACGACAGCCGATACGCAGCTGTACGCGCCGTCAACCTGCCCGACGGACGCACCGTATGCACCATCGCATTTGTCGTCGACACCATCGGCGAGCTGTACGACAAGCTCGCTGAAGTGGCCGCCGACCCGACGGTACGGTTTGCCATGTCACCCAGCATCGACGCCATCTGCCCACCCAACCTTGAGCGTCGCCGCGTCATCGTCGGCTACGCCGAACTCGGCAAACTTACCCCTGTCGTACGCGACCTGATCAACCAAGGCAGGCTGCTACACACCGGAGAAACCATGCTGGCCGAACACGTCCAACGCGCTGTTGCCGTCAAAACGCAAAACACGTTGGTGTTGTCGTCGCAACGTTCACCAGGCCCGATCGAGTTAGCCAGGTGCATGGTGTGGGCTGCCGGGATGGTCGCTCGACCAGCACAAAGCGGTCGCCCAATGATCGTCAGCGTGTAGCATCGCAACGTACCCGCCCCGGCCTTTCGTCGGGATCGTGTCGGCGGGCGGGTACACATAAACGCTTCACGCTTGTGGCACACTTGACGCATGGCATTGTTCGGCAAAAAGGTCGCAGCGATCTCCAACACACCAGAGATCCAAGCCGCCGTCGGTTTCGCACCCGGTTACTCATCGCAAAACACGGGCGTCAACATGATCGGCCAGTACTACACCTACATCGAAGGCGATGCCCGCAACCGCGCCGTCAGCGTCCCCGCGATCAACCGTGCCCGCGACCTCATGGCATCCGTCATCGGCTGTATGCCATTACGAATGTACAACGAACGCTACATGGACGGTCGCGCAGAAAAAGTTTACATCGATCCGCGCAGCTGGCTCCGTCGACCCGACCCCACCGTCCCCTACAACTTTTTGATGTCATGGACATTTGACGACTTGTTCTTTTTTGGTCGCGCATTTTGGTACATCACATCACGCACCGCCGACGGCTACCCAGCATCATTCACACGTCTGCCAGCAGGATCAATACAAACCACCGATCAAGCAGGCCCAGTTTGGTTTGCGCCATCAAGCCAGGTGTATTTCCAAGGCGGCGAACTCGATCCCGCCAACCTTGTGCAATTCCTCAGCCCAACCCAAGGCCTGATCTACTCTGCACCAGGCGCAATCGAGACCGCACTCAAAATCGAAGCCGCGCGCAACCGCAACGCGTCAAGCTCAATCCCCGCCGGCGTTCTCAAACAAACGGACGGCGAGCCCTTAGATGCACAAAGTTTGACGGATATCGCAGCCCAGTTCAATTCCGCGCGTGCCACAAATCAAACGGCTGCGCTCAATCAGTACCTTGAATACCAACCGACCGCAATGACCCCTGACAAAATGTTGTTGATCGAAAGCGCCAACTACTCAGCGCTTGAAGCCGCCCGCCTCGCAAACGTCCCGCCATACCTGGTGGGCGTCAGCACCGGATCGTATTCATACCAGTCATCACAACAGGCTCGAGCAGACCTCTACATTTTCGGTGTCAAGTTGTACGCCGAAGCGATCGCCGCCACACTCTCAATGGACAACGTACTGCCACGCGGAACATACGTCGAATTCGATCCAACGGATTACCTCGCCGACAACATCGTTGCCGACCAAGCCAACCAGCCACAAGAAAACACCCAACAACAGATTGCGAACCGATAATGCCTTACTACATCACCAAAGAAAGCGAAGAATGCGCCGGATGGGCAGTCGTCACCAGCGACATGACCGTCATGGGATGCCACCTGCTGAAGCAAGACGCCGTCGATCAGATGGTTGCCGTATCACAGTCCGAAGGGATCGAGCCGGGCGGCGAACTTGTTGAAATGGAAGATGCCGAAGAAGCATTGATCGCCATACCGCTGATCGCAGCAAAGCCCGTCAAGCTCCAAGCCCAAGTGTGGGTCGAAGCTGGTAAAGGTGACGCCAAGCGCACCATCAGCGGGATCGCCGCCCCATACAACGTCGAAGCCACCGTCACCGACGGCCAGCGCGTACGTATCGAGCCAGGCGCACTACCCACCGACGGCAAAAACCCAAAGTTGTTCATGTATCACGACAGCACACAGCCCGTCGGCATCGTCACGGAGCGCGTCGACACCACCGACGGAATGCTGTTCAGCGCCAAGATCGCCGCAACCGCAGCAGGCGACGAAGCCCTGACCCTGGCCAAGGAAGGCGTCCTTGACAGCGTTTCGGTCGGCATCAACCCAACCAAATGGAAAATGGAAGGCGACGTCATGGTCGTGAAAGCCGCCGAATGGATCGAACTGTCGCTCGTCCCGGTACCCGCGTTTGCTGGTGCCATGATCACCGACATTGCGGCAAGTATCCACCAACCAACCCCACAAATCGGCAATACTGAACAAGAGACCCCACAAGAGGAGACACCAGCAATGGAAAACGCACCAGTCGTCGAGGCCGCAGCAGCTGAGGCCACCATCCCGACCGCACCAATCCCCGCACAGGCAAAGCGCGAATTCAAGCTTCCGTCGGCGGGCGAATTCATGGCCGCCTACCACATCGGCGGCGACACGTTCAAGAACATGAACGCAGCCGTGCAGGAATACGTAAAGTCGCAGCGCACCGCGCTCCAGGCCGCAGCTGGTGACGTTCTCACCACCGATACGCCCGGTTTGCTCCCCGTCCCGGTTCTCGGCCCATTGGTGCAGGACATCAACTTCCTGCGCCCAGCGGTCAACGCAATCGGCGCTCGCGCATACCCGGACGGTGGCGCACAAAAGACGTTCATTCGTCCAACGATCACCACGCACACCAGCGTCGGCACCCAGTCGACCGAACTGTCGGCCGCATCAGCAACCACAATGGTGATCGCATCCAACAGCGTCAGCAAGACCACCCTTGCGGGACAGGTCACGCTGTCGGTGCAGGACATTGATTTCACGTCGCCAGCCGCAATGCAGCAGATTCTCAACGACCTGATGGGCGAATACATGATCGCCTCGGACAACCTTTGCGCCGACAACCTGTTGGCCGCTGCAAACTCGTCGGGCGTGTGGGACGGCACTCTTGCAGACCTGCTCACCAGCATCTACGACGCGGCCAACGACGTCGCAAGCGGACGCAACTGGATGCCAACGCACCTGTTCGTTTCGGTTGATGTTTGGGCACAGCTTGGAAAGCTCGCCGACTCGACGGGACGCCCGGTATTCCCGTTCATCGCAAACGGTCTGTCCGGACAGAACGCGCTCGGCGCAGGCTCCGCAGCAACCTGGAACGGCAACCCGCTCGGCCTCGAGCTGGTCGTTGACAGCAACTTTGCCGCCAAAACCATGATCATCACCCGCGTCGGACAGGGCGCAGGCGACGCGTACGAGTTCTACGAGCAGCAGCGAGGCCTCATGTCCGTCGAGGTGCCCGCAACGCTCGGTCGCACGTTCTCGTACCACGGCTACGTTTCCACGTTCGCCGCGATCTCGGGAATGATCCGCAAGATCACCCAGGCCTAGTCGGAAGCGGGGTAACCGCTCATGGCTACCTACACAGTCACCCACAAATACCTGGTCGACAATTACGCCGTCCTACAACTACTCACCCCCTCAGATGTAGTTGTAGGCGGCGCAATCACCGTCACAAGCGTCGACGCTACGTTCAACGGCTCATACACCGTTTACGCGCTCCCGCAATACCTGTACGTCGGTACCGACACCGAAGGCGACCTACTGTTCGACTATCAGGTGCCAATTCAAAATCAGGTGCTGTACTCCAAGACCGCTAGTGACGTCGAGCGTGTCGCGGCAAGCGGATCGCTCGCATACACGCCCGTCTGCACTTGGATCACCGCCGCCAACATCGAAGATTGGCTCGGTATCGGCACCGCGACAGCTGGTGACGCCGCGTTTTTGACGCAATGTGCCGCAGCTGCCAACCAATTCTGCTACCGACGCCGACAGGAAGCCGGATACATCGACAGCGTCAGCACCAGCCCATCGAGCGACGTCACCTTAGGCACGATCATGTACGGCGGTGCCCTGTACCGTCAGCGCGGCTCAATGGATCAATTTGCATCGTTTGACGGCATGGCAACCGCCCCAGTCGTCGGCCTATCGGGCATGGTAAAACAGCTCTTGGGGATTGACCGCCCACAGGTGGCGTAATGCCAGTACCTGCCTACACCGACCTGTTCAACGAGGCAATTGACGACCTCACCGCAACCCTGCAAACCATCACCGGGCTACAAGTCGTCAACGACCCACGCAACATTGTCCCGCCCTGCTGTTTCATTGACGCGCCATCGTGGGACAGCTGGAACTACAACATCGTCAAGCTCACATTCCCAGTCAAGGTGCTGACGCTCGGCCCGGCCAACCTGGATGCTCAGCGATCCCTGCTCAACATTTGCGCTTTGCTACTGGCGAAAAATGTGGCCGTTACCGGAGGCCGACCAACCGTCATTGACATTGGCGGCTCGATCCTGCCTGCCTACGACCTCACCGTGACCATGCAAGCACAAACTAGCTAGGAGAACCCATGTACATCATCGTTAGCCCGCGCCTCGGTACACCAGGCGACAAATACGAGCCAGCCGACGGCGTCAACGTGCAAGCGCTCATTGACGGCGGTCTCATATCCACCGACAAACCGAAGAAATCATCTAAAGTCAAAGAAGAACCAGTCGAGGAGTAACCCAACATGGCAACCAGCGTCTATCTCTCCAATCCAAGCGTCACGATCAACAGCGTTGACCTGTCCGACCAATGCACCGCCGCCAGCATCACCTACACCGTTGAAGCGCTGGAAAACACCGCGTTCGGCTCCACGGCCCGCACTTACACGTCGGGTCTTGCCAACAACAGCATCACCGTCACGCTGTACCAGTCGTACGCCGCTAGCGAGACCGAAGTAAGCGTGTACAGCCTTGTCGGCACCACCACCACGCTCGTGTTGAAGCCATCGTCGGGCGCTGTCTCGGCAACCAACCCGTCGTACACGCTGACCGGGGCATACCTGGAAAGCCACACCCCGATCAACGCATCGCTTGGCGAACTGTCGACGATCGACCTGACGTTCACGGGTGGCACACTCACAAAGGCCACCAGCTAGTCATGTTCTCGCCAGCCCAATTGGGCGGCGCTGAAAACAAACCAAGCAAGCCCGCATTAGCGGAGCCTTGCCCGACGAAGGGTAACTAATGCGCGTCAAACTCAAAATCGACCTCAAGGACGGGCGCGAACCCCGCACAATGGTCACAAACATGCTCGCCATCGTCGAGTGGGAAAAAACAGAAAACCGACGATCCGCTGACGGCAAAGGCATCGGTTTCGTCGACATGTGCTGCTGGGCGTACATCCTGTGCAAACTCGCAGGCGACAAAGTGCCCGGCACATGGCGTGAATGGGTCGCTGAACACCCCGACATGGAAATCACACCCATCGAAGAAACCACCGACGAAACCCCTACCATCGCGGCACCTGGCGACGCTCCCTCGCTGAGGTCTTAGTTATGACGGGCTACTGGCCGCCGCAAGTGGAATTTGATACACGCGACCTGACGACCGTGTTCTATGTGCTTGAGTTGCAACAGCAACAGGCGAAGCGGGGCCGCTAATGGCAACGGTTGAGGTGATCGGTGTCAAGCAAATGTTGCAAGACCTGAAGCAGATTGATCCTGAGGCCCGCAAACAATTTGCCAAAGATGCCAAACAGATTGCCAGCCCGATCGTGGTGGCGGCGCAAAGCAAATACCCGCAGCAGGCGCTGTCAGGTATGCGTTATCGCTGGACACAAAACGGTCGCCAACTATTCCCTTGGGATCAGCGCAAGGCTCGACGTGGCGTACAGGTCAAAGTGGATGCCGGACGCAAAAAAGACGGCGTCGTGACGATCATTCAGAAAGACCCGGCAGCTGCCATTTACGACATTGCGGGACGTGGCACATCCAACCGCCTAGGTGACGCACTCACCGCCTTTGCTGGCAATCCATCGCGCGTCATGTGGCCATCAGCCGAGGCGCACATCACCGACGTACAGGCCGAAATGACCAAAGCAATTGAACAGGTAGCCAAAGAGATTGAACGTAGAATTGCGCTGATATGAGCATCCGCATACCCATCGTTAGCGAGTTTGACGACAAGGGTATTCGTCGCGCCGTAAAAGAATTTCAGTCACTTGAAGGCGCTGGCGAAAAATCAGCATTTGCGCTCAAAAAGGCGATGTTGCCTGCGGCGGCAGCAGCCGGGGCATTGGCCGCAGGTCTTGGCATGGCGACAAAAGCCGCCGCCGAGGATCAGGCCGCGCAAAAAGCCCTTGAGGTGCAGCTTGTCAATTCGACTGGTGCAACCCAAGACCAAATCAAAGAGGTCGAAAAAGCGATAAGCGTTATGTCCAAACAGGGCGCGGTCGCCGATGACGTTTTGCGTCCGGCGTTTGCCGCGCTTGTTCGAGGCACCAAAGACATCAGCGAAGCACAGAAACAAATGTCGCTTGTGCTTGATATCAGCCGGGCAACATCTATTGACGCCACGACGGTCGCTGACGCGCTCGCTAAAGCCTACGAAGGCAATTACAAGGCGCTGCGATCACTTACACCCGAAATGGCAAACCTTATTCGTGAGGGCGCCGACCTCGACACGATCATCAATGTGCTTGGCGGCACCTTTGGTGGCGCTAACCAGGCGTTCACCGAAACCGCTGAAGGTGGCATGGCCAAACTCAACATTGCCTGGTCGGAAGCCACCGAAGCAATCGGTAGCGCCCTGCTCCCGGTGCTTGAAAAGTTGATCCCGATCATCACCAGCATGGCGTCATGGGTCGAGGAAAACAGCGGGCTAATCGTCAAATTGGCGTTGGCGGTCGGCGGTCTGTCGGCGGCTGTAGTTGTCGCCAACGGCGCAATGACCGCGTACAACGCCTTGACGGTAGTCACCAAAGCAGCAAACTTGGCGCTCACAGGATCGTTCTACGCAACGCAAGGCTCGATCGCCGCAATGAGCGCATCACTCGCCATTGTGACCGTCACCATTGGGGCGCTGTACGAGTTGTACCGCGAAGGCCCACGCGCTATTGCCGAATTCCTGCAACCGTTCAAACAATTCGGTGCCGCCATTGCCAACACCGTCATTTTGGTAGCCAACTCAGTCAACGCAATGGTCAACAGCGTGATCCAAGGCATCAACCTGGTCATCAAAGCCATGAACGTCATACCAGGCGTTGACATACCCGAAGTGCCTTACCTCAAAAACATTGGGTACATCAGGGTCGGCGACCTGCCTGGTCTCAGCAACGCCACAAGCGGCTACACAGGCGACAAAAACCTCGGGGTGCCTATTCCCTCGTCCGGGGGCGCTGCTGTCGTTGTAGCAGCTCCTAGCGTGCCTACAGGCGGCGGTGGCGGGGGTGGCGGGGGTGGCGGTGCAGCTGCAATTGTGGAAGCCCCAAACATGCTCGGCGCAGGCATTGCTAGCAACCCGTTTACATCGAGCGCCCGCAACGCCATGCTCGACAACATCACCGTCAACGTCAACGGCGGTTTAGCGACCAGCGCTGAGATCGGGCAGGCCGTCGTGGACAGCATCCGCGCCTACAACCGATCGGCTGGCCCGGCGCGCATTGAGGTCAGCGGGTACGTCTGATGCCCGGCACAGCAATCGTCCAATCAGGCAACTACTTGCTTGAAATTGACGCAGGCTTCACGATTGATGCATTTACCCTCGACGACGCAACTAAAGGCGTCTTAGATAACACGACGTATGTGTTGGATGGCACCACGCAGTTTGCTGACGTCACCGACGGCACCCTAAACATTGCGGTGCGTCGAGGTCGCAAGGATCAGGGCGATCAATTCAGCGCAGGCACCATGACATTCACACTCAACGACACGCTCGCTGACGGCATTTTCAACCCGTTTGATACCAACAGCCCATACTATGACGACAACCAAGACGTGCCTGGCCTAGCACCAATGCGCCGTGTACGCCTCGGCCGATACGACGCCAGCAACACGCTCGAATATTTATTCAAAGGCTATGTCGTCAACTACGACTACAACTTTGCCCTGGGCGGCCTCAACACGGTCAGCGTCTATTGCGCCGACGAGTTTTACCTGCTTGCACAGACCTACATGGACGCCTACAACGTGTCGCCTGAAACATCAGGCCAACGCATAGAAAGCGTGTTGAATTTGCCTGAGGTCGACTACCCGACCGGGCCAACCGCCCGCAACATTTCCACAGGCACCGTCAACCTAGGTCACGACAGCACCTACACCGTCCCCGCCGGCACAAACGTGCTTGCGTATTTGAACCAAATCAACGGCACCGCCGAATTCGGCCGCTTGTTCGTGTCTCGTGATGGGGTATTGACATTCCAAGATCGCATCGGTGCGACGCTGAGCGGATCGGTCGCCGACTTCAAAGACAACGGCACAGGCGTCAAATACGACAACGTGGGCATCACATTCGAAGCTGACAGCGTGGTCAACCGTGCCTACGTGCAGAACCTCGGCGGGTCTAACGCCACCGCAACCGACACCGCATCGATCGCCACCTATTTCATTCAAACCGAAAGCATCACCAACAGCCTGCTGGAGACCAGCGGATCGCAGCTGTCGGCTGCCGCCACCTACCTGCTCAACGGCGAACCCGAAGCCAGGTACACCGACGTCGCCACCAAATTCGCCATGTTGACCACCGCCCAACGCGACACCGTCGCCACAATCGACATTGGTGACACGATCACCATTGAAAAAACATTTCAAACAGGCACCGGAACAACCAGTCTTGGTCAAGAACTCTCAATTGAAGGCATCGAGCATCTGATCGATTTCAATACTGGACACCGCGTCAATCTCTATACAGCACCAACCACAATTGTCTACCAGCTGATACTTGACGATCCGACCTATGGCGTGTTAGACGCCCTCAATGTTCTAGGCTAAAAGGAGCAACTATGGCAACCCCCACCACCCTTCCATCAACATTTGTTGCGGGCAACGTACTGACCGCGTCGCAAATGAACAATTTGCGCGGCGCATTTCGTGTGCTCCAAATAGTCAGCACCACCAAAACCGACACCTACACAGACTCGAGTGCATCCGGCACACTCACCACGATCACCGGGTTGTCGGCCACCATCACCCCATCGTCAACGAGTTCTCAAATTCTTATTTGGGTATCGTTGAATTACGGCGCAAACGGTGGCAACCGCGCAATCTTTGGCCTAACGGGTGGCAACACCGCAACCGCATACCGTGGAGCTGCCGCAGGATCACGCCGACAAGTCGCCACAGGCGCACAATCCATCGACGCAAACGACGTTGTGCCCGTCACCATGCTGTATTTGGACAGCCCAGCATCAACATCAGCAATCACTTACGCAGCACAGGCCGCCGACATAGCAGGCGGCACTTTGTACATCAACCGCTCAAGCACCGACACAAACGCAACAAACTTTGCCAGGTACGCCTCAACAATCGTTGTTGCTGAAATCAGCGCATAATGAAATGGACACTTCGATTGTGGTGGCTTGTATCGGTGGCGGTTTCTCTCTACTCGTTGCGCTCATACATAAATCGACCAAAGAAAACCGTAAAGATCACGGACGGGTACACGAAGCGCTGGGCCGAATAGAACAAAAAATCGACCACCACACGGAGAACCACCCATGAGCAAGCAAACCAAAGCAATGCTCGCAAGTTACGCTCGATCTGTCATCGCCGCCGTTGCCGCCGTCGTCGCCACAGGGAACACCGATCCGCAAGACCTCGCTAAAGCGGCCGCCGCAGCTCTTTTGCCCGTCATCATGAGATGGGCCAACCCCAATGATCCGGCATACGGTCGTGGCAATAGCCAAAGCTAAACCAGGCGTCCCAGGCGCCACCGACTACATCGGCAATGCCGACGGCCCCGCCAAAGGCCCACGCGCAGGAATGGACGAATGGATCTGCCAAGCCGTCAAATATGCCAACGGCTCACTCTGGAACAACGGGTCGTGGGGACAACGCGATATGCGTGGCAAACCTGGCACATTGTCCGTACACGCCACCGGGCGCGCCGTCGACCTGTCTTACCGCGATATGCCCGATGATCGCGGAAAACCGAACGGGCGACAGCTCAGCAAAGTATTCATCGAAGCTTGCGTGGCAAACGCAAACACCCTTGGCGTACAAATGGTGATCGACTATTGGCCGCAGCCGTTCGGTCGAGCATGGCGATGCGACCGCATGGCATGGCAGGTCTACCAAAAAACCACCGTCCACGGAGCACCAGGCGGCGACTGGTGGCACGTCGAGATCACACCCAAAATGGCCGACCATCCCGATCTCGTAAAAGCCGCATTCCTCAAGGTATTTGAAGGTATTCCCGCATAGGCCCGTCCGATCCCCTAAGGTGGGATCACCGACGAAAGGAACCTAGCCATGACATTGAACCCATTAGCCGCACTTACCCTGTGTATTACAGCAGTCCTAGGGCTAACCACGCTCTACGGGCCCGCAAATGGCCTTTCAGGGCAACCTAGTGCCACCACCACACCCGCCTCATGGGACGAATACCCGACCACCACCGTTGGGCAAACCACCGTCACCGAAACCAGCCTGCCCACCACGATTGCAAACTGTGACGATGCCGTAAACCTTGCCCGGCAAGTCGGTTGGCCTGAAGATCAGCTCGACACGCTTGCCGTCGTCATGCTTCGAGAGTCAAATTGCACCCCGACCGCCCACAATGTTGACGACCCAATGGGCGGCTCATACGGCCTCACCCAAATCAACGGTTTTTGGTGCATACCCAACGCATCATGGCCGATGGGCTGGCTACAGGTGCAAGACGTCGGCGTCACCGACTGCTCGGAGCTGTACATACCCGAAGCGAACCTGCGGGCCGCGCTCGCCATCTACAACAATTCCGGGTGGGGCCCGTGGGCTACCACAGCACCGTGACACACCTGTGATAGAACATCCTTACATCGATCCCGACGACACACTCAGCAAGGAGACCCGACAAATGATGGCCGACAACTTTGAGCCGACCTCAGCATCAGCAAAACACCTGAAAGCACTCAACGAGATCGTCGACACGATCTTCAATCCACACAGCGACGTCATCCGACGCCTACGCACCATTCGAAACGCGATGACCTTGTGCGATCCTGAACCGCTCTATGACATTGAGACGATCGACAAGGCGATCGCAGCGTTGGAGAATGCACGATGAACTGCACCATTTGCAAAGGCGTCATCGCATGGCCTGACATTCAAGGCAAAACACATTTCGTGTGCGACGGTCGCGTACCAGCACCCAAAGGCATCACGCCATACGGGCAGGCAATGCAGATCAGCCAGGCGGTTGCCGACGCTCGATGGACGCCAGCACAACAACGCCAAGTTGACGCCGCCATTGACGCCTGCGCCCGCGAGATCGGATATTTCACCGCTGACGACGTGTGGGCCAAACTCGGTCAACATTTTCCAGTCACTAAAGGGCTTGCTGGTCGGCTCAATGCAGCTGTGCGACGCCGCACCATCGTGAACACCGGCGCCGTACGCCACGCCAATCGTGGCGGCCAGCATGATCACGCTCAACGCCTCACAGTATGGGCAGCAGCATGACAACGCCATTGCCTTGGAATGAAATGTATTGGGACGTTGAAACCGTCGCCCGAGCATTTGGCTTGGCGGTAAGTACGGTACGAAAAGCAGCAGAAGAAAGTGGACATTTAGTACCTGGTGTGCGCGCCATAAATTTCGGTACTGCAAACAAGAAGTTTTGGCGGTTTTCGTCGTTGGAAATTCGGCGTCATTGGATGGGCCAGTAATGGCGTTTGATCTCAGCAACTATGAAACCGTTGAGGATCGTTTGGCACGGTTTTGGCGTGACCACCCAACTGCCCGCATCGAGACCGCAATGATGGCCTACGACGGCGACAGCTGCGTATTCCGAGCCGAGGTCTACTTTGACGCCAGCCAGGCGACACCCACCGCGACTGGCTACGCCGAAGAAGTCAAAGGCTCAAGCCCAGTCAACCGAACATCATTCGTCGAAAACTGTGAAACGTCTGCGATCGGTCGTGCGCTCGCTAACTGCGACTACGCAACGCACGGCAAAAGGCCATCCCGTCAGGAGATGGCGAAGGTGCAGCGGGCGGGGGCGGGCAACCTTGCGCCCGGATCGGATGCCCCGCCCGTTGCGCCGGAATACATCACCACCGTCGGCGGATCTAAAGCCGCTACACCAAAACAGGTCGGCTACATGAAAGCGCTTGCAAAGAAACTGTCGCTCGATGAAGAAGGCTTATTCAATTACGTGCAACAGGTGCTTGCTAGTGATGCAGCTGTGCCCGAAGCCCTAACGATCGCCGAAGCCAACCGCGTCATCGACGCCCTCAAGAAAGACACGCAATGAGCCTTGACAACGCCGAAAAACTCATTGAACTTATTGCCAAAGTGTCTGCGCTTGACATTGAAAAACACGCAAAAGATGAAATCTTGAAGTATTTGCGCTGGGCGTTACGCAAAGCCGTCAAAAGCTACTGGTACAGCACAGAGATAACTGTTGACTAATGCTCACAGTCGGATCGCTGTTCTCGGGCATAGGCGGCTTAGACCTCGGTTTAGAACGGGCTGGCATGACAGTCCGATGGCAATCAGAGATCGACCCATACGCTTGCAAAATCCTGAAAAAACATTGGCCTGAGGTACCCAATCATGGAGACATCAAACAAATTGACTGGCGAACAGTTGAGCTTGTGGACGTCATCTGCGGCGGATATCCCTGCCAACCATTTAGCACAGCAGGAAAACGACGAGGCACAGACGACCCTCGACACTTATGGCCTTGGGTACGAGATGCCATTAGCGCACTACGACCCCGATACGCGATCTTGGAGAACGTCAGGGGACATCTCTCTATGGGGGGAACAACCGTCATTGGGGAGCTTGCCGAAATCGGGTATGACGCGGAGTGGCGTGTTGTATCAGCAGCCGGATTGGGTGCGCCCCATCGACGCGACCGACTTATTATCATGGCCTACCCCAACAGCCAGGGATGGCAAGGGCGCATCTGGCCACAAGAAATTGTCTCGACGTTTAGCGGATTTGACCTATCGGGCGCGCATTGTGGATGGGGTGACAACTGGAAGTCTGAACCCGAGGTGGGTCGAGTGGCTGATGGGGTTTCCCATCGGGTGGACAGACTTAGAGGATTAGGTAACGCAGTAGTACCGCAAGTTGCCGAATACATAGGCCGCCTAGTTATGGCAGCTGAACTAGATAACGCACAGACCTAAACCGATCGCACGGTGGATGGATGACACCCGGTAACGGGGGTAGATTGACGCGCCCTAAAACAGCAACACAAAGGTGGCGGGGCAAAGCGTCAAGGCGATGATGTTCAGCAAGTTAGTTAGTGGGACGCGGGTAGAGGCAAGCCGCGGGGTGGGCATTACACCCTTCTGTCTCCACGTCGATGGCTACAGTTGATAACAAACAATGCGCCACAAACCTGAACCCGACAACGCGATCGACCATGCACCCTGGTCAGCAAGCCCCCCTCAGGGGGGCGCAGCTGGATGGGGGGAGCCACGATGAACCGCAAAGAATACAAGTCGCCCGGCTACCAACAAGCCCGCAAAGCCCTACTAGCAGACAACCCAATCTGCCATTGGTGCCGACGCCGACCCGCAACCGAAGCAGACCACCTCGTCGAAGTAGACCGCGAAGGCACACACAACGACGGCCTCGTACCATCATGCAAACCATGCAACGCAGCACGAGGCGCAACACACCGCAACAAAAAATTGGCCGCGGCTAAACAGGCAAGAGACAAAGCCTTGAATGAATTTTTACACGCAAACGAGATCACA
>Ga0255154_1000392_pt1 | contig 14309 bp, 14 predicted proteins | sample Atl_Atl_RepB_8h_FD_188419 | JGI IMG/M metagenome (GOLD analysis project Ga0255154, IMG submission 188419) | Freshwater microbial communities from Altamaha River, Georgia, United States - Atl_Atl_RepB_8h | ecosystem: Environmental > Aquatic > Freshwater > River | place: USA: Georgia | collected...
AGAGTTTGCCCGCCGAGTTGCGCAAGCCCATCGGTCGAAAAGCGACGAAGTCTGCAGAGGCGGCCGCTGTGACGGACAGCGCAACCGATGCGACGGCGCCAGCGCCGCGTCGCTCGCCGCTCGAGGCGCTGCGCAGTCGTCCGGTGTTGCTCGGATTGGTGTCGGCTTCGCTCTTCATCGCCATCGCCGGCGGGGTGATGCAGTCCGTGTTCCAGTTCTGGGGCCGTGATCTCTTCAACTACACACTGCGTGACATCGGCGTTCACTTCATGGTGTTCGCGCTGTTGTCGGCGGTCGGTCAAGCGGGTCTCGTCGGGCCGCTCGCCAAGCGCTTCGGAGAAAAACATCTTGCGATCGGGGCCGGAGTCGGCGTGACCGCGGGGCTCGTGTTGTTTGCGACAGCCCAGAACGACGCGATGGTTTGGCTGGCAATTAGTATTTTCGGTCTGGCGAATGGTTTGTTCTTGCCGTCGATCACGAGTCTCGTGTCCTTCGAAGCGGATGCGCGCTCGCGTGGTACGGTCATGGGGTTGTTCAACGCCTCGAGTAGCGCGGGCCGTATCGTCGGTCCTGCGCTCTCTGGTCCGATCTACTTCAAACTCGGGCCGGCTGCGCCCTTTGCGATGTCCGCGGTTTTGGCGGTGCTCGGCGTGTTGTTCCTGAGCCGCGCGAGGGCGAAGCCCGCAAACTGATCCGTCGAGGGAGGGTGTCATGACCACCATGCTTGTCGGTCTGTTGCTTTTCTTTGGAGCGCACTCGATCTCGATCTTCGCGCCGGCGTGGCGTGATAGCGTGGCGAGTCGAATCGGAGCGATGCGGTGGAAACTCGTTTACTCGCTGCCTTCGATCGTCGGCTTCTTCTTGATGATCGGTGGCTATGCCGCGCTGCGGCTCGATCCTCAAATCGTCTATTTGCCGCCCGTCGGCTTGCGTCACGTCGCAGCATTGTTGATGTTGCCGGTGTTTCCTCTTTTGCTGTCGGCCTATCTGCCGGGCCGTCTGCAACGCGCGGCGAAACATCCGATGCTCGCGGCCGTGAAGTTTTGGGCGCTCGCGCATCTGCTCGCCAACGGTATGCTGGCGGACGTGTTGTTGTTCGGTAGTTTCCTCATTTGGGCCGTGGCCGATCGCATCTCGCTCAAGCGTCGTGCAGAGCGTCCGCGGCCGATGGCGCCCGCGGGCGCCATCAACGATATCTTGGCGATAGCCGGAGGCCTCGCGCTCTACGGGTTATTCATCATGGGTTGGCACCAGCGTTTGTTCGGCGTAGCGCCGTTCGGTTGAAGGAGTCATTTATGTCTAGCGTGCATGATTTTTCGGCGCGAGCGATCGACGGGGTCGACCGCTCTTTGACGGAATACAAAGGAAAAGTACTGCTGATCGTCAACGTGGCGAGCAAATGCGGCTTCACTCCGCAGTACACGGGCCTCGAGGCGTTGCAGCGCAAGTACGCAGATCGCGGATTTGCAGTCCTCGGGTTTCCGTGCGATCAGTTCGGGCATCAAGAGCCTGGCAACGAAGAAGAGATCCAGAAGTTCTGTTCGTTGAATTACGACGTCACGTTTCCGATGTTCGCCAAGATCGAGGTCAATGGGTCGGGCGCGCATCCGCTCTATGAGCATCTGAAGTCCTCGGCCAAAGGCGTTCTCGGAACCGAGGGCATCAAATGGAACTTCACCAAGTTTCTGGTAGATCGCGAAGGTCGAGTGGTGCGCCGCTACGCGCCGACCGACAAGCCCGAGAGTCTCGCGGCCGACATCGAAGCCTTGTTGTGAGATCTCGGGTGACACGCTCTTTGAAACGGCCGAGCGCTGCGGCGGTCATCACCGTGTTCGGCGCCTTGATGCTGACGGGTCTGTCTGGCTGCGCAGGTGTCGCCGGCTCGGATCCTGCTTCGGCATCGTCGTCGAGGGTCGCGGCTGCGCCGATCATCGAAGCGAAAGCGAATGCCGCATGGCGCTCGGGCGGAATGGTGGCAGCCGCCAATCCCCTCGCTGTCGATGCGGGTGTCGAAATTTTGAAGGCCGGTGGTTCGGCCGTCGATGCCGCGATCGCCGTCCAAGCGGTGCTCGGTCTCGTCGAGCCGCAGTCCTCGGGGCTCGGCGGCGGTGCGTTCATGGTGCATTACGACGCGACAACCGGCGACGTCATCACCTATGACGGTCGCGAAGTGGCACCGCGCGGCGCCACGCCCGACATGTTCCTGATGGCCGACGGTCAGCCGATGAACTCGCTCGACGCCATTCGTTCGGGGCGATCCATCGGTGTGCCGGGCGCCGTCGCCATGCTCGAGATGGCACATCGCGAGCATGGGCGACTGCCTTGGGCGCGATCATGGGATCGCGCTGCGCGCCTTGCCGAGGATGGTTTTGCGGTCTCGCCGCGTCTCAATGAAATGATCACGACCGCCGTGAATCGCGGAGGTCTGCCCACCGACGCTGCGAACTACCTCACCACTGATGGTCGGACGCCGCGTCCGATCGGCAGTACGCTCGTCAATCGCAAATATGCCGAGTCCGTTCGTCGAATCGCGCGCGAGGGTGCGAAAGCCTTTCGCGAGGGTCCGCTCGCCGATGAGATCGTTGCCGCTGCGCGGCGCGAGCCGGTGCCGGGTACGTTGTCGCACGAAGACCTTCTGGCGTATCGACCCAACCGCCTCGAGCCGGTGTGCGATACCTATCGTGTTTACCTCGTCTGCGGCATGAGGCCGCCCTCATCGGGTGGCATCGCCATCTTGTCGGTGTTGGGTACGCTCGAAAACTTTGATATGTCGTCGATGGGTCCATCGACGGTTGCAGGTTGGCATCATTTCATCGAGGCGCAGCGCCTCGCTTATGCCGATCGCGACGCGTACGTGGCCGATGATCGCTACACGTCGGTACCGCTCGCGGGTCTCATCGATAAAACGTATCTGCGCTCGCGTGCTGCGCTCATTTCGACGGATCGGGCGATGGCGAGCGTACAACCGGGTAATCCGCCGGGTTCCACGCCGCGCGGTCGCGACGCCACGGGCGTGGGCACCGGAACGAGTCATTTCGTCATTGTCGACACGCGCGGCAACGTGGTGTCGATGACCACCACGGTCGAAGGGCTCTTCGGTTCGCAGCGCATGGCGGGCGGGTTTTTCCTCAACAATCAACTAACCGATTTCAGTTTCCGTCCCGTCGATGATTCCGGAGCGCCGATTGCCAATGCGGTCGCGCCGGGTAAAAAACCGCGCTCGTCGATGTCGCCGACCATCGTGTTCCGCGAGGGGCGCTTCGAGCTTGCAGTCGGTTCTCCGGGTGGCAATGCGATCATCGCCTATGTCAGCAAAGCGCTCGTCGGCATGCTCGACTGGAATCTCTCGCCGCAGCAGGCCGTCGACCTGCCGAATATGATCGCTCGGGGTCCGCTCATCGCGGAGGTCTCGCGCGCCGATCCGGCGTTGCTCGAGCAACTTGCGGCCAAGGGCCACGCGTTTCGCAGTAATCGTGGCGCAGGCGAGGGTTCGGGCTTGCACGCCGTGCGAGTGCTACCCGACGGGCGGCTCGTGGGTGCGGCCGATACGCGGCGAGAGGGTCGCGCGGTCGCGGTATCGCCCTGAGCACGGCTTCGGCTTGCGGAGCCGGCGCCAGCTCGCGAAGTTAGCGTCAGCTCGCGAAATCGGCGTCGGTGAGTACCGATCGCTTGCGAAAGAGCGACATCAGAAATCGTCGTCCGGCCTTGGCGCCCGTGAGCCAGGCTACGCGAGCTCCCGTTTTCTGCGGTTGAAGCACGCGATCGGCGAGCCAGGGCGTCACGGTTTCGACACGATCGGCGAGAATGTTGTAGATGCGTCGCGTGCGCTCGATTTCTTTGGCGTTGGTGCTGCCCATGTCGCGTTTGACGAGATCGGTGATGACGATCCCGGGACTCAGATAGCACACTTTCACCGGTCCGTTCCCCGTCTCTGAAACGAGCGCCTTGTTGAAGTAGGTGAGCGCGAACTTACTGGCGCCGTAGAGGCCCATCCCGGGCGTCACCATGCCGTTCGAGCCGAAGCCTTCCATGTTGTAAATCGTGCCGCCGCCCTGGGCGCGCATGCCGTGTAGCGCGATTTGCGTGGCGAGCATCATGCCGAGCAGGTTGATCTCCTGCACGCTGTTGATGTCTTGCTCGTGCATGTCACCGGCGCGCTGGCGAGGGTGAGAGATGCCGGCGTTGTTGATCCAGATATCGACGCGACCGAATGCGGCGACCGCCGCATCCCAAAGTCCTTGTAAGTCGTCGCGTTTCGAGACGTCACAGGGTGCTCCAGTCACGCGTGCGCCATTCGCGGCAGTCGGTGCAAGTTCGGCGATCGCCGCATCGACGGCCTGAGTCGTCCGACCGCTGACCACGACGTTGTGCCCACGCTTGAGAATTTCTCCAGCGAGGCCTTTGCCGATGCCGCGTGTGCTGCCTGTCACGACAACGTTGAGTCTGGCGCTCATGAATCACCCCCTTGTGCGAGGCATCCTAGGCGATGACTCGTCGTGGAGGAGGGTCTGGCTCGCGGTCGGAGGTCTCGCGTCCGACTGTTGGACATCGCCCGGGCGTGGCGCGCGTAGGGGTTACGCGTCGGTATCCTTGGGCAGATCGCGCCGTAGCTGGAAGGGGTTTCGCTTTGGCCACTCAAACCATCATCGTCACAGGCAGTACGCAGGGGCTGGGGTTCGGTTACGCCCGCGAGTTCGTTCGCCGTGGACATCACGTCGTCGTGAGCGGTCGCGAGACTGCGCGAGTCGAGGCCGCGATCAAAAAACTCGCCTCCGAGTGCCCGGGGTCGGAGGGTCGAATCGCGGGCCTCGCCTGCGACGTCTCGAATTTAAGCAGTGTTCAAGCGTTATGGGATTTCGGCGTGTCTCGATTCGGGCGCATCGACATCTGGCTCAACAACGCAGGCTTTGCGCGAACGGGCGCCCAATTCGCCGACAACACGGCTGCCGAAATCGAATCGATGGTGCGTTCGAACGTGATCGGCTCGATTAATGCCGCGCAGGTGGCGATCGCCGGCTTCAAGCATCAGGGCGGTGGCAAGCTCTATCTCACGCTCGGCGGGGGTGGAGCGACAGGTCGAGTGGTGCCCGGAATGACGGTCTACTCGACGACGAAGCGTGCCGTGAAGTATCTCGCCAATTGCCTCGTGAAAGAGCGCAAGGACGAGCGCGACGAGTCGATTCTCATCGGCACCATCAGTCCGGGTATCAACATTACCGAGGGCATGATTCGCGAAATGCGCGCGCTACCCGTCGATCAGCGTGCGAAAGCCCTCAAACAGCTGAACTTCATCGGCGAGCACGTCGAGACGACGACCCCCTGGATCGTCGAGCGCATCCTCACCGATCACAAGCAGGGTAATGACATCACTTGGTTGACGACCGGACGGATGTTCGGGCGCGCGTTCTCGATGCTCCTCGGTGGGCGCCGCGATTTTCTTTCACGTTATTCATTTGAGGCCTGACATTCCATGACATCTACGATCAAGTCTTTCTCGAAAGGCGACGTTTTCGTCGCGGCGACGCAATTGAATAACCCGGACGATGACCATGCTGGACGCGGCCGAATCCTGCAGTTTGGCGCTGATCTCTCTCCCAAAGGCGAGTTATGGCTCGATCAGACCACGCATCTCGTCGGCGGCCTGAAGTTCGATTCTCATGGCGTGCTTTGGGCCTTCGACAGTCATTCGTTCGTCGTACTAAACATCCATCAGGACGGGCGCGTCGTTCGTCGCCCCGAGTTCGGTACGCGCGCGTTCTCGCACGTGAACTTCGCAGCCGACGGAACGTTGCTGTTGGGCGAGCATGTGGTGGGTGAGTCGATCAGGCCCGAAGTGCAGGCGCGTATGAAAACCCGTCTGCCGTTCATGCCGGGCACCCAGCGTTTCGGCGACGGACACGTCTTTCGCTTTACGTCCGAGGGCAAGCTCGTCAAAGAATACGGAACCGAGACCCATGGCGGCATGGGCGGTTTTCTCGGCGTCACGATGTCGGCGTTATCCCCTGATCAAAAGACGCTGGTGTACACCTCTGAGACGGGCACACGGCTGATGCGTTACGACCTCGTCAACGATCGGCAACTTCCCGATTTGCAGGCAGTCTTGCCGCCGTTCCCGCCCGGTCCACCGCCGATGTTCTTCGGTATGGCCTACGGTAAGGACGGTACGGTCTATGTCTTGCGCGGCGCCTCCATTCATCTCGTCGATGGGGCGGGTGCGACCACTCGACAGATTCCGCTCGAGGGTTTTGGTTGGGCGTTGATCGAGCTGGCTGCCGACGGTCGTCATGCCTTCGTCAGCAACTTTTTCACCGGCGAGGTGGCGAAGATCGATCTGACCTCAGGGACGAAAGTCGGCAGCATCGCCACGCAGGCGCCTAAAGCCGTTGCGGGCGTGACCGAGTACGTGGGTTAACGCTAAGAGGTCTTACTCGTAGCGCAGCGCTTCGATCGGATCGAGCTTGGCGGCTTTTGAAGCCGGCGCAATGCCGAACACGACGCCGACGAGCGCCGAGAACCCGGCTGCGGCGATCATCACCCAGATCGGCACGTGCGCTGGCGGAAAATTCGGTATCAACGAGGCGATGCCCATTCCGGCGAGCAGTCCGAGCACGATGCCGATCAGTCCGCCGAGCAGTGACAGCAGGGCCGCCTCCAGCAGAAATTGCACGAGGATATCGCGGCGCGTCGCGCCAAGAGCCTTCAGAATGCCGATCTCGCGGGTGCGCTCGGTCACCGACACCAGCATGATGTTCATGATGCCGATGCCGCCGACGAGCAGCGAGATGCCGACGATTCCCGCGAGCACAGCCGTGGCGGTTGCGGTGATGCGATTGAATTGTTTGACGAAGGAGTCGGCTGCCTTAATTTCGAAGTCGTCCGGCTTGCCAGGCTCGATACCGCGCGAGGCGCGCACCGTACGCATGGCGCGCTCCTTGACTTGATTGACCTCAGCGAGATTCGTGACCGTGAACGACACCTCCATGAAGGTGCGCTCGAAAGTACCCGTCAGTGAGCGAGCCACGCTGAACGGAATGAACACGCGGTTGTCCTGACTGAAGCCGAAAATCTCACCGCGCTTTTCGAGTAGCCCGACCACTCTGAACCACTCACGCCCGATCAGGATGAATTCGCCGATGGGATTCTCGGGCATGCGCAGTTCGTTTCGTACATCGGTGCCGATCACCACCACACGCCGACTGTTGCGTTCATCACTCGCCGTGATGAAACGTCCGATTGAAGTGTCGACGCCGAGCACGTCCTGCGCTTCTTCCGTCGCGCCGAGTACTTGCGGCGTGACGCTGCGGCCGCGATAGAGCGTGGCGCCGAGCGGCGCGCTGATGATCGGTGCGACGCGCTCGATGCCCGACACTTTGAAGCGCAGCGCATCGACGTCCTCGAAAGACAGACGATTGATCTGACCTCTACGAAAGTTTTCCTGTTCGTTCTTGGCTTCAAGGGTGAGCGTGTTACTACCGAGGTCAGAGAACTGACTACTGATCGAGTCGGAGAAGCCTTGCAATACGGAGACGACTGCGATCACGGCCATCGTGCCGATGAGGATGCCGAGTGTCGTCAGGAAGCTGCGTAAGCGATGCGCATTGAGACTGGCGAGAGCGGCGTTGAAGGCTTCGGCGAGATGGTTCATCTGAAGATCGACCTAGGCGGCTCGCGCCGGATTTTGATAGTCCTCGACGATGTGGCCGTCGAGGACGCGAATGGTGCGTCGGCAGTGGGCGGCGATGTCGGGTTCGTGGGTGACGATTACGACGGTTTGGCCTTGGGCATGCAGGGCGTCAAAGAGCGACATGATTTCCGCCGAGGTTCGCGAGTCGAGGTTTCCCGTCGGTTCGTCGGCAAGGAGAATCGATGGTTCGCCGACGAGGGCGCGTGCGACGGCGACGCGTTGGCGCTGTCCGCCCGAGAGCTGATTCGGTCGGTGATCGAGTCGATCGCCGAGTCCCACCTTGCGCAGGGCTTCGGCTGCGCGCTCGCGGCGTTCGGCCGGAGGCATGCGTCGATACACGAGCGGCTGCATGACGTTTTGCAGGGCGGTTTGACGCGGAAGAAGATGAAAACTTTGAAATACGAAGCCGATTTCTCGGTTTCGCACGGCTGCGAGCTCATCTTCACTCAATGAGGAGGTGTCGCGACCGTTGAGGATGTACCGCCCTTCGCTCGCCGAATCGAGGCAACCGATGATGTTCATGAGGGTCGACTTGCCCGAGCCCGAAGGGCCGATCAACGCGACGTACTCGTTACGTCCGATGTGAACATCGACGCCGGCGAGCGCGAGCACGGTCTCGTCGCCGAGCACGTATCGCTTGACGATACCCTGCAGCTCGATCATTCCGAGTCGTCCTCGGAGGCGGCGCCGTTCCGTCCGCCCGCGTTCTCGCGTTGTGTGACTCGCTCGCCGTCCTTGAGACGCCGAAGGGTTTTGCTCGGGCCGATGATGATCTTCGCGCCTTCGCTCACACCGGATTCGATGGCTTCCCAGCGATCGTCCGAGAGACCGGTGACGATGGCGGTCTTGCGTGCCACGCCACCGTCGCTACGCCACACGTATCGCTTCACGACGTTTTTCTCAGGGGTTTCCGTGACCACGGCCTCGACCGGCACGGCGAGTCGACGAGCGCCGTCACCGAGGTAGACGAGTGCTCGCGCGCTCATGCCCGAGCGCAACAGCAGGTCTTGCGGTGCATCGATTGCGAGCGTGACCTTGTATGACCGTCCCTGACCATCGACTGTCGGCGTGAGCGCGATCTTCTCGACTTTGCTCGCAAGTGCCGTATCCGGGTACGCCGCGGAGAATACGTCGGCGCGTTGGCCGAGCGTGATCTTGGCGACATCGGCCTCGTCGACTTTCACTTCGGCGGTGATCGCCGAGACGTCGGCGATCTTCATGAGCTGTGCGCCGGCGAGAGAAGCCGTGGATGGAATGGCGACTTCGCCGGCCTTGATGGGCAGCGAGACGATACGACCGGCGATGGGTGCGCGAATCTCGGTTTTGGCGCGTTGCTCGCGGGCATCCCCGAGCACGGCCGTCGCTCGTCGCAGCGCCTCCTCCGAGCTACGCAGATCGGCTTCGGCGACGATGTATTGGTTGCGATCTTCGTCAAGGCGGTTCTTGTCGATGAGGCTCGACGCGGCAAGTTTTTGGCTGCGCTCGAACTGCTGTTTGCGCAAGGCGACTACGGCGCGCTGACGATCGATGCTGATACGGTTTTGACGAACACTCGCTTCTTCGCGTGCGATGACGTTGTTGTAGGTTTCCGGATCGAGACGCAGCAGCAGCTGACCCTTCGCTACATTGTCGCCTTCTTGAACGAGAATGTTCGCCACGCGCGCCGTAACCTCGGCTGTGAGGTTGACCTCTGTGCGGTAGGCGAGGGTTCCCGAGGCCAGAATGCTCGGCCGTACGTCCTGCGCGCCGGCGGTCGCCATATCGACCGGTGTCGCACCCGCGCCTGAAAACTGGCGGACCAGCAGCGGCACTACGATTGCGAGGACGACAAGTCCGCCGCCGATCCAGCGTTTATCGAATTTAAAATTTTTGAAGACGTTGATGTTCATGTTGGACTCAGTGTGTCATGGCGCTGATCGCCATGGCTCCGTAAATGATGAGATGGGGCAGGGTTGCGATGACGATCGAGGTGGTCCAGCGTGTGGCGCCGGTCCAGAGTTTCCAGCCGAGTGCCGCGAGAAAGATCGTCCAGGGTACGAGAACGCTGAAAGCGGTGGTGAAGCGGTACCAGGGATCATCGGTCGGCAGATGCAGAAAAAGAGCGTTTAGGCTGGTCAGCGACAGCGACTCCAAAGAAGTCTGCGAAGACATGGTCATGACGCCGATCATCATGAGGAAGGTGTTGATCAGCGTCGGCATTTGCGACCAGCTCGCGAGCGTCAAGCCTTGTTTAAAACTGAGATCGGCTTTCGAGAATTTTCCGGCGAGCATGAAGAACGCACCGAAAAGCATCATGACGCCGACGACCATCACGATGCTACCGATCGTGCTGCTCCAGATCATGAACGTGCCGCCCGGTGCAGCCTCGCGAATGGCGGCGAGTTGTTGCTCGCTGACCTCGCGACCCGAGTTCAGGATCTGTTGTTCGATGAACCAGCCGGCATCGACTTTGTCGAAAAAGAGGTACGTGACGGCAGCGGTGGAGACGGCAAGGACGACGAGCGGTAGCCACCAGCGGGCGTGGTCGCGTTGGCGCGCCCACACGGCGCCAGGATCGAGGAAGATGTCGAGCAGGTCTTTCACGTCAGGTCCATACGAAATCAGGTGTTATATTTAAATACAACAGTATAACAGCGTCAAGGTGAGGCGGCGCATTGTGCCCGATCGGCGGGCCGGTACACTGACTTGGACGTTTTTGAGGGCAAAGTGATGAAAAGGTTCGGTTTTATCGTGTTCGGACTTGTCTTCCTGTCCGCCTGCGGAGCGGGTTTGGCTCGGCGCGACGAGCCTGGGCTCAAGTACGTCGATTACGCGGGTGATCCCGTCGAACAGATTCGGGTGATGCGAGGGGTGGACGGCTGGACGCCGGTCTCGCGCAATCAGCTCGTCATCTGGACGGGCCATAACGAGGCTTGGCTCATTAAGGTTTGGGACGGCTGCGTCAATCTCAGTTTCGCCAATGCCATTCGCGTGACTCAGACCGGTCAAACGATCTCGCGATTCGAAAAAGTGTGGGTTGAGAACGAGACCTGTCCGATTCTCGAGATGCGTCCCGTCGATGTCGCCCGAATGAAAGCCGATCGTAAAGCGGCGCGCGATACCGTAGCGAAGCCCTGATGCTCTACGTCATCGGAGAGCGTCGACCGGATGTGGCGCCGGACGCCTATGTTGCCCCGTCGGCCGATCTCATCGGCAGCGTACGGCTCGGTGCCGGAGCCAGTGTGTGGTTCAACGTCGTGCTACGCGGTGACAACGATTGGATCGATATCGGGCCGGGTAGCAACATCCAGGACGGTTCGGTTATCCATACGGACGAGGGTGTACCGACGACTCTCGGCGCCCGGGTCACCGTGGGGCATATGGCTTTTCTGCATTGCTGCACCGTCGGTGAGGAATCGATGATCGCGAACGGCGCCATGATCCTCGATCGCAGTGTCATCGGCCGTCATTGCCTCATCGCTGCCGGTGCGCTCGTGCCACCCGACAAAGAAATCCCCGACGGAAGTGTGGTGATGGGTTCACCCGGAAAAATCGTGCGTGAAGTCACAGAGCGCGATCTGGCGCTCATTCGCGGCGCCGCAGCGAGTTATGCGCGACGGGCGCAGCAGTATCGCGAGTCGCTCAAGGCGTACCCGTAGTCGTCGAGTTGGCCGCGAGCCCGATGTCGCGGATGAACTTCAAAATAGACTCACGTACTGGGGCCGTGTCGTTCGGCGCGAGTATTCGACCCGCGAGCACATGATGGGATAAGTCTCCGCTCTCCTCGCGTGCGATGAGGGGTTTGATGGTCGCACCGAGTCGCTCGTGGGCTTTCAAAATTTCGTCGGGGCTCACCACTTGATCGTTCGGGGAATAAATCACGAGCGTCGGCTGACGAATCTTCTCGATGGGTGAGTCACGCACTTCTCGCACGATCGCCATCATCGGCAACAAGGCCTGCGAGGGGTATTTCCAGGTCCAATACTTGGCTTGTTCGGCGTTACGCGGGGTCCAGCGATACTCATCGCCGACGAGTAGTTGCAGTAACTGCGCACCCCAAGGGCCCGCGAGCAATTCCCCCGACCGCGAGCGTGGACCCAAATTGGGCGAGATGAGAATTTGTGCGGCGATCGGTGCCGCGTCGTCACGTTGGGCGAGCCACAAGGCCAGCGTACCTCCGGTCGAGGTACCCACCACGATGACGCGCTCGCCGATGCGACGCCCGATCTCGAGCGCCTCGCGTGCGTCTCGCAGCCAGTCGCTGCCGCGTACTTCGCCCATCGCGCGGGCAGGGCGTCCATGACCCGCGAGGCGGGTGTAGAACACGTTGGCGCCGAGCGCCTCGGCGAGTTCGTCGCAGAGCGGATCCACTTCCTGTCGCGTGGCGGTGTAGCCATGCAGGTAAATAATGGACAGCGGAGTTCGACGTCGATCGTCATGCGCCCATCGAATATGTTTTTCCGTTCCCTCGACGACGTCGCCATATCTTTGTTCGGACACTTTTAGCCATCGTTCGAGCGCGTCGGTCTCGCGAGGGAGAGCGATCGGCGTGTCGCGCGTATCGAGCGCATGAACCGGCCCCATGAGATAGATGACCGCGGTCAGGGCGACGGTGGCACCCAGCGCGAGGAGTAAGCGGCGTATCATTCTGCGCATCGTACTTCAGCAGGGGACTTCGTGAGCGGTCTGCAGGCTCCGGATTGGGAACGCGAAGGCGTCGACTGGCCCAATAGGGCGCACAGTCGTTTCATCGAGGCCGCAGGGCTTCGTTGGCACGTTCAGGATGCAGGGCAGGGTCCGGTCTGTCTGCTCGTGCATGGGACGGGTGCGTCGACGCATTCGTTCCGTGATCTCCTACCGAGGCTCGTGCCCTACTTTAGAGTCATCGCTCCTGATCTTCCGGGCCACGGGTTCACGTCGCGACCGCGCGACGACGATCAACTCTCGTTGCGTGGCATGGCCGATGGACTCACGCAGTTACTCGCTGTGCTCGGAGTGTCGCCGAGCCTGGCGGTGGGTCATTCTGCGGGCGCCGCCATCTTGTGCCGGGCGTGCCTCGATGGCGCGATGCATCCTTCAGAGATCATCAGTCTCAATGGAGCGCTGCTGCCACTCTCCGGATTCAAGCATCCGGCCATCACGCCGTTCATTCGATCGATCGTCAGTAGCGATTGGGTCTCGCGTTTCTTTGCGCGTCGCCTCGAGTCGCCGCGCGAGGTGGCCAGAATGCTCGCGGCCACCGGATCGACCCTCGATGCCACGGGGATGGAGTTGTACGGGCGTTTGTCTCGCTCGCCCTCGCACGCCGGTGCCGCGCTGACCATGATGGCGGTCTGGGACGTGCGGCCACTCGAACGAGAATTGTCGACGCTGACTGTGCCGCTCACGCTCGTGGTCGGCGCCCGCGACCGCATGATTCTGCCGGGAGAGGCGGCCCGAGTGCAGCGATTGTTACCCTCGGCGAGCGTGGTTCAGCTGCCCGATCTCGGTCATCTCGCTCACGAGGAGCGGCCTGATTTCATTGCTGATCTGATCGTCGGTCACGCTCGTTCGCGAGGTGTGCGGATTCCATCCTGACCGCTGCCGGGGTAAGGTGAGCGGCGATTCTCGGTTCCGAGGTTCAGACGACGTGTCACTACCGGCCTCACATCCGCTGCGCGACGAACTGCACGACGAGGTGCATGCGCGGCCGCCTTTGCCGCTCGTGTCGCCCTGTCGCGTCACGTGCCTCGCACTGCTTTCCGGTAGCGAGTCCCGCAATGACGAATGGCGGATGCTGCGCGAACTCGGTTCGACGTTTGGCGTTCAGATCGACGAGACACCCGCGGGTTATCTTGCCGCCGATTTCGGGGCATTCCGACTGAAGTGGGAGCGCCATACCGAGTTCTCCCGCTATGTATTCGTCGTCGACGGTGCGCAGGGCACACCCTTCTCGAGTCCTGCGATCGAGGCGGTGCCCAAGGACTGGGTCGGTCGCCTGCCGGGACGCACGCTGTATGCCGGGCATGTCGAGATCGTCGGGACGCGCGCCTGCGATGAGGTCGATCTTGCGCGCCTGTCCAAAGAAAGTTTCGGTGATCGGCCGCTCGTGGGGTCAGAGGTCGCCGATGGCGCCGCGACCGTTCTGACCGATTTCCGCATCGATGCAAAAGGTTTCAGCCGCACGCTCGTCGTCGATGGTGGCTTAAAGCCGGCGCAAGCGGGGCGTCTCGGTCAGGCTTTGCTCGAAGTCGACATGTATCGGATGCTCGCGCTGCTCGCATTCCCGGTCGCGCGCGAACTGTCGCCCGTGCTCTCGCGCAACGAGCAAGAGCTTGCGCAGATTGCCAAAGAGCTCGTGAAAGCCGACTCCGCCATCGAGCCGGAATTACTCGATCGACTGACCTCTCTACAGGCCGAGATCGAGCGCCTCGAGGCCGATCATCGTTATCGTTTTAGCGCAGCGAGTGCTTATTTCGATATCGTTCAAAGTCGGCTCGTACAGCTGCGCGAGCAGCGCTGCGGATCGTTACAAACCTGGCAGGAATTCATGGAGCGACGCCTCGCGCCCGCCATGAACACCTGCGATGCCGCCATGACTCGACTCGAATCGCTTTCTCAGCATGCGACTCGCGCCACGCAGTTACTGTCGACGCGTATCGGGATC
>Ga0255154_1000394_pt1 | contig 14227 bp, 18 predicted proteins | sample Atl_Atl_RepB_8h_FD_188419 | JGI IMG/M metagenome (GOLD analysis project Ga0255154, IMG submission 188419) | Freshwater microbial communities from Altamaha River, Georgia, United States - Atl_Atl_RepB_8h | ecosystem: Environmental > Aquatic > Freshwater > River | place: USA: Georgia | collected...
GAGCGGGCCGATTGGGCCGGTTCTCACATCCCCGTGATCCGTTGCGTGGGCAACGAGTTCGAGGTTGAGGGTCGCTTGTACGTCAGCGGCCTCGTGCGTAACGCCAAAGACGCGCAGCGCATGTACAACTACTGGACTTCGCAGGAAGCCGAGATGCTGGCGCTGGCACCCAAAGCACCGTTCATCGGTTACGGCGGTCAGTTTGAAGGCTACGAGAATCAGTGGAAGACGGCCAACACGCAAAACTGGCCTTACCTCGAGGTCAACCCCGATGTCACAGACGGCCAAGGAGCCGTTTTGCCGCTTCCGCAACGTGCGGCCCCACCTTTGCCCCAAACCGGTCTTATTCAGGCCAAAATGGGCGCTGCTGACGACATCAAGAGCACGACAGGCCAGTACAACGCATCGCTGGGCCAAACGTCCAACGAGCGCTCTGGCAAGGCCATCCTGGCGCGTCAGCGTGAGTCCGACACCGGCACCTACCACTACGTTGACAACTACGCCCGCATGATCCGCTACGTGGGTCGTCAACTTGTGGACCTGATCCCCAAGATTTACGACACTGAGCGCATTGCCCGCATCATCCAAGAAGACGGCGAGTCGGGCATGGTCAAGATCAACCCGATGCAGCAAGAGCCGGTCAAAAAGATCGTCAACGAGCAAGGCATCGTGATCGAGAAAATCTACAACCCTGGTGTTGGCAAGTACGATGTCCGTGTGATCACCGGCCCTGGCTTCCAGACCAAGCGTCAAGAGTCGCTCGAGGCGATGGCTCAGTTGTTGCAAGGCAACCCCGACCTGTGGAAAGTGGCTGGCGACTTGTTCATCAAGAACATGGACTGGCCGGGTGCCCAGGAGATGTCCAAACGGTTTGCCAAGGTCATCGATCCGGCCATCATTGGCGACGACGAGGACAATCCGGCACTGGCTGCTGCAAAACAGCAGATCGAGGTCATGAACCAAGAGATGCAACAGATGGCTGGCATGCTGCAAAACGTACAACAGTCCATCGAAGCCCGCGACATTGCAATCAAAGAGTTCAAGGCAGACATCGAAGCCTACAATGCCGAAACCAAGCGTATCGCTGCGGTCCAGGCTGGCATGTCTGAGCAACAGATTCAAGACATTGCGATGGGCGTTGTGGCCGCAGCCATGCACAGCAACGATCTGGTCATGGGACACGAAGATCGAGAAATGGCTGAGATGCCTGTGGGTGCTGAAATGCCCCCTGAGCAGCCGCCCATGATGCAACCTGAAGGGATGCCCCAATGAGTACCGCAGCCGACTTTGTAGGCACCTTGTTTTTGGCCCGCGATGTGGCTCACTCGGTGCATTTGAACACGCGCAGCTTTTCCAAGCACATGGCGCTCAATACCTTCTACGACAGCATCATCGACCACGCCGACGCGTTTGCCGAAGCGTATCAAGGTCGTCACGGCCTCATCGGGCCAATCAGCCTGATGACGGCCAAGAAAACCACCAACATCATCGAGTTCCTCGAGTCGTCTTTGGCCGACGTTGAGGAGATGCGATACAAGGTGGCAAAAAAGGAAGATACGTCACTGCAACAGTTGATCGACAACATCGTTGAACTGTATTTGACGACACTTTACAAGTTGAAATTTTTGGCATAAGGTGGATCGTCATGGCCGTCTACAACAAATTCCAACCCGCAATTGAAAACCTGTTTGAGAACATCAACGCAGGTTCTGATTCGTGGGTCATCAAACTGGCGACGGCTGTCAGCCAAGCTGCTGGCACGATCACCGAGGTTGCCAACGGCAACGGTTACACGACCGGTGGTAACGCAGCCGCTACCGTCAGTGCCACCCAAAGTGGGGGCACGTACAAACTGGTGCTGTCAAGCCCGACCGCTTGGACCGCCAGTGGCGCAGGATTTTCTTTCCAGTATGCTGTTTTGGTTGACTCAACAACGGGCACCAACGTGGCATATTGGGACTATGGCAGTTCACAAGCCGTGGCTGCTGGTGAAACCGTAACCGTGACGCTGGATGGCACCAACGGGGTCTTCCAAGCGACGTAAGTATGGGATTAGTAGCCTATCTTCTGTGCGAGGATGGCTCCTATCTTGTTCAGGAAGATGGAGGGAAGCTAGACCTTGAACCGTTACAGTACATTGTTGACGCAGCATACGGCACGTACACCGTCACGGGCCAGTCTGCAACTGTCGCCAAAAACCGCTCACTCACAGCGGCTTATGGAACGTACTCGGTCACAGGTCAGAGCGCCACAATCACCCGAAGCAAGGTCATATCTGCCGCCGCTGGCAGTTATGCAGTCACAGGACAGTCTGCCAGCATCTATCGAAGCCGCGCTCTTGCAGCCGCAGCCGGTAGCTATGCTGTCACGGGCCAGGATGCCACAATCCTGCGCTCCAAGGCGCTTGCAGCCGACTCGGGCAGCTATGCCGTCACCGGCCAAAGCGCCAACATTTATCGGTCCAAGCAGGTCACCGCTGACTCAGGCAGTTACACAATCAACGGCCAGCCTGCCACATTCAGGCGCGGGCACAACATCGCAGCCGCGTCAGGCAGTTATGCCGTCACAGGGCAATCTGCTGACCTTTTGCGGTCAAAACTGGTTACAGCCGCCCCAGGCAGCTACGCTGTCAGCGGTCAGTCAGCATCAATCCTCAAAACGCGAGTTGTGTCTGCCGATCCGGGGGCGTATGCAGTCGCCGGACAAAATGCGACAATTGCGTATGTCCGCAACATCACATGCGAATTTGGGGTGTACGCGTATTTGGGTGAATCGGCCACAATCTCGGTTGATCGAGTCATCTCAGCTTTGCCGGGGGCGTACTCGGTGGTTGGAAATGAGGCAGCGATTGTCATTGGCGGCACGCCGACACCCTCTGTCGAAAATCCGTTTATTAAGTTAAGATCGTTCACTGAACGAAGGAGATTCTGATGGCAATCAACCTCAAAGCAATTACCTCGGTGCTGGGTTACCAGCAGATCACGAGTCTGAGTGCAGCGACCAAACTGACTGTGCCGCAAAAAGACCTGAACGGTCTTGCTGGCACTCCCCGCATCGCAATCATCATTCCCGAGGCTCAGGCCGTGCGTTGGCGTGATGATGGCGTGGCCCCGACCGCAAGTGTTGGCATGCCCTTGGCTGCTGGCGTGACGTTGCAATATGATGGCGACATCTCCCAGATTCAGTTCATCGAGCAAACTGGCGGCGCAAAACTGAACATCACCTACTACTCTTGATGAGGTTGCCATGATCATTTCCAACGACACGCCCGCAACCGATCCCATCGAGTACATCACCAAGCAGTTGCCCAAAGACTTGGTGCAGTTGCTGAAAGTGCGCGACGAACTGGCAAAGCGCCAGGGTTCGTTGTCTGCGGTTGAAGATGCCGCAGCCGACCGTGCCAAAGCTAAGGCTGAACTCGAGTCCGCGCAAGCCGAAGCGCTGGCTGTCCGTGCTGACGCAAAGCGCACGGCTGATGAGATCAAAGCAGCGGCCCAAGTCGATGCCGACAACGCCAAGCGCATGATGGCTGACGCTGATGCCGCAGGCAAGCAAGTGGCTGCGCGTGAAAAAACAGTAGATGCCCGTGAAAAACAAGTGGCTGCACGAGAGGCCGATCAGGCCAACACTCAAGCCGACATCAACAAGCAACGCGCCGACCTGACTGCTCAAGTTGCAGCCCATGAAGCCCGCGTTAAAGCATTCCAAGACAAAGTTGCCGCTTTGAGCGCTTGATCTTGATGGAGTAAACAATGGCCGTCAATCTTTCTCCCGTGGGCGGCGTTGCGGCCCAATTTTTCACCAACTCTGGTGCGGTGCTGACTGGCGGCAAGCTATACACCTACGCCGCTGGCACTACGACTCCGGCTGCCACATACACTACTTCTACCGGCAACACTCCGTGGACTAACCCTGTGGTGCTAGATGCCGCAGGGCGTGTTTCTGGTAGCGGTGAAATTTGGTTAACTAGTGGTGTGTTGTATAAATTTGTGCTAAAAGACAGCAACGATGTTTTAATTGCCACGTATGACAACATAAATGGATCAGGATCATTGATCATTGTTTCATATACGGGCACTGGTTCTCAAACTGCGTTTAGTGTGTCTGGTGCGGTTCAAAATGTTTTTATAAACGGTGTTTATCAGAATAGAAATACGTATTCTGTTAGTAACAACACGTTAACATTTTCTCAAGCGCCGCCATACAACGCAAAAATCGAAATTCAGATTGCTTAAATAATGGCCGATACCAAAATCTCAGCCCTTACCGTAGCGACTACGCCGCTTGCGGGCACTGAGGTATTGCCGATTGTCCAAAGCGGCGTGACCAAACAGGTCAGCGTTGCAAATTTGACTGCTGGTCGCGCAATAAGCGCAGATAGCTTATCGTTGACTGGTTCTCCGTTGCCAGCTACTAGCGGCGGCACGGGTCAATCATCTTACGTTGTCGGTGATTTGCTGTATGCCAGCACCACTACGGCATTGTCTAAATTGGCTGATGTGGCAACCGGCAACGCGCTGATTTCGGGTGGTGTTGGTGTTGCGCCGTCGTGGGGCAAAATTGGCCTCACAACGCACGTTAGCGGTACTCTTGGCACTGCCAATGGTGGCACCGGGTTGTCATCATTTACAGCCAATCGCGTTTTGTACACATCTAGCACCAGCGCAATTGGTCAATCTGGCAATTTAACTTTTGATGGCACAACGCTAATTGCAACGGGCGGTGGAAACAGTACCAACCCGTTTACAGTCATTCGAAATGGCGATCCAACCGGAAATGGCGCGGTAATCAGGAACGATTCGACCGACTTTTCAAGCAATTTGCTTTATGTTTATGGCAGCGGTGGAAGCGTCAATCAAGCAAATGGAAGTTATTTGCGAATTGGCGATGTAAGTGGCAACACATTGTTGCGTTCTTACTATGCCGGTTTGACTGTTGCTGGCGGTGGAACATCCGTCACCTCGGTTCGTAGTGGTGATGCCATGTTGGTTGGCGGCGGTCGCGTTGCTCACAACTCAAACGCGTATTCGTTCAATGGTCCTTACACGGTAGCAACAATTTCAAGCGGTTCAAACGGAACAATCTCAACAGTTGGTGGTGGTGTCACAATCGTGACCGGCGGCATTGCGTTCAATAATTTTTGGGATGTTGTCGTTTGGCAATATGCCGGAACGACCGCTGTCTTGGGTTCCGCAACTTATGGTAGCCCATCATCCAGAACTTATTCCGTAAGCAGTGGAAATTTGGTGTTGGCAATGTCAAACAACAACAACACCGGCAGTTACGGAATTTCAATCACAAACCTCGGGGGTTAAGCAAATGAACACTTACACATGGGAAATCAGCGGTGTGCAATGCAAGCCGCAAGCATTCAACAAAAACGATGTTGTTAGCAATGTTATTTTTCGCGTTGCTGGAACGGATGGAACGCATTATGTGACCCAAATGGGTTCCGTTGACATTCCCTACGATGCAAACACAACTTTCAAAAATTTTTCAGATTTAAGCGAAACTGAAATTGTGGAATGGGTAAAAGCCGCTTTGGGCAAAGACGGTGTTAAAAATTTCACCAATGAATTGGACGAACGTATTTCCCGAGCAGCCATTCCTCAAATTGTTGCAATGCCTTTGCCTTGGACGAAAGGATAAATCATGTCCTTAACCAAAGTTTCTTATTCGATGATTACGGGTGCGCCTGTCAATGTGCTTGACTATGGCGCAGACCCGACTGGCGCAACTGATTCAACCGTTGCAATTCAAGCCGCTTTGGATAGCGGTGGCGCAGTTATATTTTTTCCTTATGGAACGTACAAAATTGCTGGTGGTGCAAGTCCTTCAGCAACTACATTGATTGTTCCATCAACAGTTTACGAATTGCGCGGTGAAGGCGGTTTCCGCACTCCAACGCAATTAAATTTTACTGGCACAAATTACGCTGGAACAGCATTCGACATTCAATCGACAAACATTCGTTCCGTGTCAAATTTGTATTTGAACACCGGTACAGGAAACGGCAATTTCACAAACATCATCAAAGTCGCTGACAACACCCATTTTGCGAAATGGGAAAATGTTTCAACAAATGGTGGGGCAACAACGCATTGGGTTTTTGGTAACAATACTTGGTGTCAATGTCTTATCAATTGCGGCGCATGGGGAACTGATTGGACAATGCAAGCCGGTATCAAAATCGGAAACAATGGAAATGCGTTTGATTTTTATTCATGCCATTTCAACCATTGTGGGATTGGCGTTTGGTTAATTGATTATCTTGAAAGTTTTAATTATTTTGGCGGTGAAATTGCCAGCAATGTGCGATATGGTGCATACATTGGCAGCGATTCGGGATTGACTGGCGGATTAGAGAATGTCAATTTTTATGGCGTTTATTTTGAAGATCAACCAACGCACATCATTCAAAATTCAATCAACATGAAAGGTTTATATGTTACGAATTGCCGTACATCTGAAACATCATGGACAAACTTCATTTTGTTGAATAACATCACCTATTCGGTACAAGTCAATGGTGGAACATTCCTTCGCTATAACGACGGAAACAGCGGCACATTGGTCAATGTAAACAATCAGGCTGTTGTTGATTGTTTTGTTGAAGCGCCATTTCAATACAACGTTACAACGTACAAAAATCAAGGCAATCAACAAGTTTGGTATAGAACAAATCGCATTGGTGGTTCTCCTGGTCAAATCAGTTACGAAACCAAAGGCATTCAAGCCCAGGAAGACTATTACACCCCAGGTTCATACGCTGGAAAAATACTGAAACAGTATTTGGCCAATGGAACATCTAGGGCTTACCAGGAAAAAGGTTTCAGCGTTGTTTGGGACGCAACTTATCCTGGCGGTGGTGGTTCGTTGTATTCGGGATTTGTTTTTCAACGTGGCGATGTTTGCTGGAATACATCGGCGGCATCCGGTGGCGCACCTGGTTGGGTGTGCGTCAGTGCTGGAACCCCTGGCACCTGGAAAGCAATGGCGAATCTTGCATAATCTTGACACCCAGCCCGCTGGGTGTAAGATAAAACCTGTACTGGCCCAGTTGACCAGGGATTCTAAAGAATCGACAAAATGACTGAAGAAGTCCAACAAGCCTTAGCGGAAGTAGACTCCGCGCCAGCAACCGAGGTGACGGCCACCACGGATATTGCACAAAATGCGCCGGAAGTAGCTGAGAATCAGCCCGAGCAACAACCTGCGACGAAGACATTCACTCAGGAAGAACTCGATGCTGCCATCGGCAAGCGCCTCGCAAGAGAACAGCGCAAATGGGAACGGGAGCAGCAAGCACGGTTGGCAGAAGTGCAAACCGCGCAGTCGATGCCCAAAGGCGATCTGGATCGCAGTGCTTTTGAGTCTGACGAAGCCTATGCTGACGCATTGGCCGAGCGCAAGGCCCATCAGCTTCTCGAGATTCGTGAACGCCAGAAGCAACAGGCTGCGACGCAAGCCGCGTATCAAGAACGTGAAGAAGCCGCACGGGACAAGTACGATGACTTTGAACAAGTCGCCTACAACCCCAGCGTCAGAATCACCGACTCGATGGCCGAAGCGATTCAGGCTTCTGAAATTGGACCCGATCTGGCCTACTGGTTTGGATCGAATCCGAAGGAAGCAGACCGCATTTCTCGTTTGTCCCCTATTTTGCAGGCAAGAGAGATCGGGAAAATTGAGGCCAAACTTGGCAGCAACCCCGTTGTCAAACCCACAACGTCTGCGCCAGCACCTATCACACCTGTAACAGCACGAACCAGCGGTAACCCGTCCTACGACACAACTGACCCTCGCTCTGTGAAGGCCATGAGTACGTCGGAATGGATTGAAGCTGAACGCGCCCGCCAGTTGCGAAAGATGCAAGCACAGATGAACCGCTAAAACTTTGAAAGGACTCGCATCATGGCGAATAGTATTCTTACCATTGACATGATCACCCGAAAGGCTCTCGAAATCCTCGAGAACAATCTGGTGCTCACCCGCAACGTGAACCGTCAGTACGACGACAGCTTCGCTGTCGAAGGTGCCAAGATTGGTTCAACCCTCCGTATCCGTTTGCCCGACCGCGCTCTGGTGACTGACGGTGCCGCTCTGCAAGTTCAGGACGACAACGAACAGTACACCACTCTGACTGTTTCCAGCCAGAAGCACATCGGCGTGAACTTCACCTCTGCTGAATTGACCATGCAATTGGACGACTTCGCAGAGCGTGTGTTGAAGCCTCGTATCAGCCAGTTGGCATCGTCTATTGACGCTGATGTGGCAAACAGCTTCAAGAGCATCTATCAGTCCGTGGGCACCCCCGGCACGACTCCCGCTACTTCTTTGGTTCTGTTGCAAGCGCAGCAGAAGCTGAACGAAGCCGCTGCTGTCATGTCGCCCCGTTATGCCACTGTCAACCCCGCTGCTAACGCTGGTTTGGTCGAAGGCATGAAAGGTCTGTTCAACCCCACCGACACCATCAGCCGCCAGTTCAAGAACGGCATGATGGGCATGGGCGTGTTGGGCTTCGACGAGATCAATATGTCTCAGTCGATCAAGCAGCACACCACTGGCTCGTGGGGCACTGGCATCACCGTGACCAGCACCGTGACCACTCAAGGTTCTACCACCCTGGGCATCAGCTTCACCGGCTCCAGCAAAACCTGGAACGTGGGCGATGTGTTCACCGTGGCCGGTGTGTACGCAGTGAACCCGCAGACCCGCGAGTCCACTGGTTCGCTCCAGCAGTTCGTGGTGACCGCTGCCGCTTCTGGCTCGTCCACCGCTACGCTGACTGTCAGCCCCGCGATGTACACCGCTGATCAAGCCCTAGCTACCATCGACGCATTCCCGGTTGCTACCGCTGCCGTGACCATGCTCGGTTCTTCTGCCAGCGCCTACGCTCAGAACTTGGTCTACCACAAGGACGCGATCACGTTTGCTACGGCTGACCTGTTGCTGCCCCAGGGTGTCGATATGGCCGCTCGTGCTGTCCACAATGGCATCTCCATGCGTGTGGTTCGCCAGTACGATATCAACAACGACCGGATGCCTTGCCGTATTGACGTTCTGTACGGTTACAGCGTCATTCGTCCGCAAATGGCTTGCCGTTTGTGGGGCTGATCTGAAACGGGGCTTCGGCCCCTTTCAACGTCTTAATTTTGAAAGGAATTTATCATGGCTCTCCCTAATGGTTCTGGTGGTTATCAGATTGGCGATGGCAACATCAACGAAATCGATTTCACCGTTGTCCCCGCTCCCGCAACTGCAACTGCAACCGCTACCCTGACCGCTGCACAAGTGCTGAATGGCATTCTGCTCGGCAGTCCTGGTACGTCTGCGGCCAGCTACACGCTGCCCACTGTTGCCGACCTCGAAGCTGCTCTGCCGTCTGCCACTAAGGCTGGCGTGTCGTTCGACTTCTCGGTTGTCAACGTGGACGGTTCCAGTTCTGGTGTGATCACTTTGGTGACCAACACCGGCTGGACGTTGGTTGGTCTGATGACCGTTGTTGCAACTGCTGGCACTGCCCAAATGTTCCGCGCCCGCAAGAGCGGCGACGGTGCTTGGTCGCTGTACCGCGTTGCTTAAATTTAATGGGGGCTTCGGCCCCTGTTTTGAAAGGACGCATCATGGCAAACAATAAACCCGTCGGTGTTGCGTACTCCGATCCTGCGCTGTCCGCGTTTTATTTGAACGCACCTGTGACTAAAACTGCTAGTTTTAGCCTCGGTGATTCAGACAACTACGTGGTGTGCAACGGCTCTGCTGCCAACGTCTCCGTGACGTTGCCCAGCGGTTCCGACTACATCGGTCGTACCGTCACTCTGAAAAACCTGTCCGCTACCTATACGGTGATTTCGGCTTCGTCCAACGTCAAACCTTTGACCACTGGCACCGCAGGCACAGCCATTCTGGCTGCTACTGCTGGCAAGTGGGCCACTCTGGTTTGTGAAGATGGCACGAACTGGGTCATCATGGCTGCTGGCTAAAACCAAACGGGGCTTCGGCCCCGTTTCTTAACATGCCCATAATCTACCTCGAACACCCGGTTCACGGCACCAAAGTCGCCTCGCTCGACATGGAAGCCGAAGCAGATGAACAAAACGGCTGGACACGCTACAATCCTGACACGCCTTCGACTGTCGAAGAAGTGGCCTCGGAAGCCGATGTGGCTCCGATTGCGCGGCGCGGTCGCCGCAAGAAAACCGATGAATCGGTAGAAACCCCAGTGCCCGACTTTTTGGCACCGCAGACAGACGAAGGAGAGTGACATGGCTACCTACACCGCAGGCGAACAGATCAATCGAGCGTTGCGGCTGCTAGGTGTGCTGGCCGAAGGTGAAACGCCTTCCGCAGCCGTGTCTCAAGACTGCCTGATGGCGCTCAATCAGATGATTGAGTCATGGAACACCGAGCGCCTGTCCGTCTTTTCAACCATCGACCAAATTTGCAACTGGCCTGTTGACCAGATCAACGCAACCCTTGGCCCCACCGGATCGCTGGTGCGCTTAAACGGCACTGCCGAGCGTCCTATCCTAGTTGACGATGCCACCTATTTCCGTGATCCGCAGACCAATGTGTCCTACGGTATCAAGCTGATCAATCAGCAACAGTACGACGGCATCGCGGTCAAGACCGTGACATCCACGTACCCCCAAGTCATGTTCGTCAACATGACCTATCCCGACATCGACATTTACATCTATCCGCGCCCCACGCGCCTGCTGGAGTTCCACTTCATTAGTGTGCAACAGTTGGATCAGCCTGCAAACCTATCCACGCAGATTCTGTTCCCTCCGGGTTACCTGCGAGCGTTTGCCTATAACCTTGCATGCGAAATTGCTCCTGAGTTTGGCGTGGAGCCATCACCCCAGGTGCAGCGCATCGCCATGACATCCAAGCGTGACCTCAAGCGCATCAACAACCCTGACGATGTGATGTCGATGCCGTACTCGCTGATCGCAACGCGCCAGCGCTTCAACGTCTATGCGGGTAACTACTAATGAAGACCCCGATCCTTGGCTCGACGTATGTGACTCGCAGCGTCAATGCTGCGGATGCCCGCATGATCAATCTTTTCCCCGAGGTCATTCCCGAGGGTGGCAAAGAGCCTGCGTACTTGCAACGATGCCCAGGACTGCTGAACCTTGCCACCGTTGGTGACGGACCGATCCGAGGGTTGTGGGCTTTCTCGTCCGATAACACCGTGGCGTTTGTTGTTTCGGGCAACAGCCTGTACAAGATTAACACCAGTTACAGCGCCACGCTGCTGGGCACGATTGCAGGCACTGGACCGGTCAGCATGGCCGACAACGGCACCCAGTTGTTCGTTGCTGCCAACGGCCCCGGCTACATCTACAACAACACGACCAATGTGTTCTCGCAGATCACTGACCCAGATTACCCTGGCGCGGTGAGCGTGGGCTATCTGGACGGTTACTTTGTGTTCAACGAACCGAACAGCCAAAAAATCTGGATCACCAGTTTGTTTGATGGCACTTCGGTTGACCCACTCGATTTTGCCAGTGCAGAAGGTTCTCCCGATGGCGTGGTGGGCATCATTGTGGATCACCGTGAGGTCTGGGTTTACGGCACAAACAGCGTCGAGGTTTGGTACGACGCAGGGACTCAAGATTTTCCGCTCCAGCGCATCCAGGGTGCGTTCAACGAGATCGGCTGCATCTCGGCCTACACGATTGCCAAGATGGACAACGGCATTTTCTGGCTGGGCGCTGACGCTCGAGGTCAGGGTATTGTCTACCGCGCCAACGGCTACACGGGCCAGCGCATCAGCACCCACGCTGTCGAGTGGCACATCCAGCAGTATGGCAATCTGACCGACTCGTTGGCCTACACTTACCAGCAAGACGGCCACAGTTTCTACGTGCTCATTTTCCCCAGCGCCAACACGACCTGGGTGTACGACGTTGCCACTGGCGCGTGGCATGAGCGGGCAGGCTGGAACAATGGCTCGTTCACGCGCCACCGCAGTAACTGCCAGATGGCGTTCAACAACAAAATCATTGTGGGTGACTACGAGAACGGCAACATCTACTCGTTCGACCTTGACACTTATGCTGACAACGGCCAGATTCAAAAGTGGCTGCGTACATGGCGGGCGCTGCCAACAGGTCAAAACAACCTCAAGCGCACCGCGCACCACAGCCTCCAGATCGATCTGGAGTCGGGTGTTGGTCTGAACCTTGGGCAAGGCAGTGACCCCGAACTGATGCTGCGCTGGTCAGACGATGGCGGTCATACGTGGTCCAACGAACACACGGCATCAATTGGCAAGATCGGCCAGTATTACCGTCGCGTGTTTTATCGTCGTCTTGGCATGACCATGAAACTGCGCGACCGGGTGTACGAGTTGTCAATGACCGACCCCGTGAAGACTGCGATCATGGGTGCTGAACTGATCATCAGTCCGACCAATGCTTAACGATGGCAACCGTCGATCTAACCAACATCACACCTCCCAGGGTTCCGCTAACGGATGCGCGAACTGGGTTGATCTCGCGTGAGTGGTATCGGTTTTTCCTAAACTTGTTTCAGTTGACCGGCAACGGTCAAAACACCGCGTCCCTGACTGACTTGCAACTTGGGCCTCCCACGTTTCAGCAAGAAGACCTGACCGACATCATCATCGACATCAACGGGTTGCAGACTCAGCCCGCACCCGGTACGTCCGAGTTGCAAGCCGCGCTTGATGCTGTGCGCCAGGAACTGCAAACCTTGCGCCAGCCTGAACTGGGCAGCATGGCCCCGCTTGAGCAGGACAATGTGCCCTGGCTCACGTTCAACACAGCCCCGTCGCCTGTACCCACTGCTGTGGGTAGCATGTACTGGGACGGTGGCACAACGATGGGCGTTCAAGCCACGGCAAACGTACTGATTCGGATTGGCGAATCTGAATACGTTTATGTCAAAGCATCGTCAGCAATCACCAAAGGGCAACTCTGCTATCACACGGGTGCAGTAGGCGCATCGGGTGTGATAACCGTGGCTCCTACGCCGCTGGCATTGGCCGATCCTAATCAGATTGTCGGTGTGGCTGCTGAGACAATTGCGCTCAACGGATTTGGTCTGATCCAGATCAGCGGCGACCTTCGAGGCTTCAACACCACTGGTAGCAGCGTCGGTGAGACATGGGCTGACGGCGACCCGCTGTATTACAACCCAGCGTATGTTGGCAGTTTTACAAAAACAAAACCGTCGGCACCCAATCAAAAAACCTATGTTGGTGAGGTAACAAACGCGGGGTCCGGCAGTTCTGGATCAATAAACATTCGCATCGTGCCTGGGTCTGTTTTGGGTGGCACTGACAGCAACGTGCAATTCACCTCGTTGGCAAACAGTGACCTGATTCAGTACGACAGTGCTTTGGGCTATTGGAAAAACGTCACCCCTGCATCGGTAATTTCAGGCGCTGGTGGCGCACCGGTTACCAAGACAGCGGACTTCACGGTTGCGGCCAGCGAGACTTGGCTGATCAACAACAAGTCGGGATCGTCTTGTACTGTGACGCTGCCGACAGCCAGCGCCAACAGCGGACGGACGCTGCATTTCCAGAACTATCAGGCTCAAACCCTTGTGTCAGCATCCAGCAACGTGGTGCCCCTTGCCGGGGGCGCGGCAACCACGGCCATCTTGGCCGCTGTGGCCGGTGCAAACGCAACTCTTGTGTCTGATGGCACAAACTGGATAATGACGCAATACACCTCGAACAACGCCCTACTTTTGGAGTGATGACATGACAGTCACCGTCAAGAATATAGTTCCGGCCAAAACGGTCGAGAACACCCAAACCACCCAGTACACCGCGACTGGCGTGACGACCATCATCGACAAGTTCACCGCGACGAACTACAACACTGCCGCTGCCACAATCAGCGTCAACCTCGTCACAGCGGCTGGGGCGGCTGGCAACGCCAACTTGATCACCAAGACCAAGACGCTCCAGCCTGCCGAGGTCTACACATTCCCTGAGTTGGTGGGCCAGGTGCTCAACCCTGGCGATTTCATTTCCACGATTGCTGGCACCGCATCGTCCATCAACATGCGAGTCAGCGGACGCGAGGTGACCTGATGGACCTGGTAGCCCAAAACACTCCGAGCAAAGTGCAATTTCGTCAGGACATCCTGACGGTGCAGGACGGCCTTCAGCAAATGATTGCCGAGGGCGCGGTCGAGTCCACGCTGGAAGACTGCACTCTCACCCATTACTTAA
>Ga0255154_1000398_pt1 | contig 14123 bp, 9 predicted proteins | sample Atl_Atl_RepB_8h_FD_188419 | JGI IMG/M metagenome (GOLD analysis project Ga0255154, IMG submission 188419) | Freshwater microbial communities from Altamaha River, Georgia, United States - Atl_Atl_RepB_8h | ecosystem: Environmental > Aquatic > Freshwater > River | place: USA: Georgia | collected...
TCCAGCAGCAGGCCGCCCGGCAAGATCGCCCGCGCCGAGACGAAGGCGGCGCCTCCGGTGTCGCGCGGATCCAGCTTCGCCGCCACGGCGGAAGTCCGTGCGACCTGGAACCCGTTGACCACCACGTTGCGCTGCTGGGTCAGCGCGTAGTCGTAATTCACGGCGGCGCGACGCACCTCCCCGCCCGCCCGCCAGAGCCAGCCCTCGCCGACCGCGCGCGCCCACTCCGAGCGCAGGTGCGCCGTTCCCAACCGCCGTCGATCCCGCAGGCTGAAGGGAAACCCATCCAGCCGGCCGGAGCCGGTCCGATTCCAAGAGAGCGCGGACCACGCGGCGACGGTTTCCCCGTTCCAACCGGCGCGCTCCCGCACCCGCCACCGCGCCCACGTGCTGGTCGTGTCGTAGCCGCTGCGCAACGACGGCGAATCCGTCCGCGCATAGCGCAGGTCATCTCCCGCGTGCAGGGCGTGGAACGACAACGCGTGGCCCGACGCCGGGACCCACTCGACCTTGGCCAGACCATCAAAATAGCGGGGCGACACGTCGTCGTCCCGGCCCGCTGCCTGCAACGCCACATCCGGGTAGCCCCGCCGCCCCGAGACGAGGTAGCGGGCGCCCCCTGGCAGAGTTCCTTCGCGCCGCAGGCCGAGGCCGGTGAGGCTCAGGTCAACCGCGGAACGCGTCCGCGCCTCGCTCCGGGTCTCGAGGGTCAGCACGCCGGCGAGCCGGTCCCCGTGCTCCGCGCCAAAGCCGCCCGTGGCGAGCTCCAGCCAGCCGATCACGGCGGGATCAACAATGGAGAGCGCGCCACCGACGTCCTTGAGATGGAAGGGCTCGATCAGGTCGAGGCCGTCCAGCCGGCCGCGCACCTCGGACTGCGGCGCGCCGCGCACCCAGAACTGGGCGGAGATGTCGTCGGCGGCCAACCCGGGCAGGCGGGCGATGGAGCGGTAAAGGTCCTGCCCGACCTGCGGCAGCGTTTCGAGCTGGCGTCCGGTCATCGCGGCCGCGGAGCCCACGGCCTGGTCGGCAACCCCGAAGCGGCTGGGCGTGACCACCATCTCCGCGAGTCGCACCGCCGTTGCTGGAGCAGCCGGCGTCGCGCCGGGCAGGACGGAAGCTGACCCTAGGACAATCAGGAGGAACGGCAGCGGGGTTGGGCGCATCAGGGCCGACGCTGCGACGCCGGGCGGCGAAGGCAAACGCGCATCCGGCTTGCGGCGACGCCTCCGGACGCCAGCCTGCCGCCGATCCCCTCCCCGATGCGTTTCCTGCTCCCCCTCACACTCGTCCTCCTGCCCCCCGCCCTCGCCGCCGAGCCCGGTGCGCTGCGTTCCGCCCTCACCCATCACGCGTCCTTCGACCGCAGCTTCGACGCCGACTTTTCGCGCGGCGACCCCAAGCTCAATTTCTCGGGAGGCCCGAAGGATACGCCTCCGGGACCCGGCGAGCACATTCGGCTCGCGCCCGGCGCGGGTCGCTTCGGCGGCGCGCTTCGTGTCACCCGCAAGAACCCCGTGCGGCCCTACTACCACCAGCAGGGCGTGCTCGACTACCGGGCGGGCAGCTGGAGCGGCAGCGTCTCAGTCTGGCTGCGGATCTCGCCCGACGAGGACCTCGAGCCCGGCTACTGCGACCCGGTGCAGATCGTCGGCGGCGACAGCAAGCGGGGGTTTATGTTTCTGGAATGGTCGAAGGATGAGACGCCGCGGCTGTTCCGCTACGCGATCCGCCCGCGGCTCGAATTGTGGAACCCGCAGAACGTGGACTGGGCGAAGCTCACCGACGCGCAGCGCCCGATGGTGCAGGTGGCGAGGGCGCCGTTCGCGCGGACGCGTTGGACGCACGTCGTCTTCACCTGGGACCGGCTCAACGAGGGCCAGGCGGGCTCCGGCCGGCTCTACCTCGACGGCGAGCCGCAGGGCGCGATCAAGGGCTGGCAACTGGACCTCGGCTGGGATCCGGCGCAGGTGCGGCTGGTGCTCGCCGCGGCCTACGTCGGGGACTTCGACGACCTCGCGGTCTTCAACCGCGAACTCACCCCCGCGGAGGTGCGTGCGGTGATGGCGCTGCCCACGGGCATCGCCGGCCTGCGCTGAGGGCGCCGGCCGGGCTCAGGCGGCCGGAACTTCCCAGCCCGGCCGGTACGCCTTGGTCAGCAGGGCGTCCGCCGCCGGCTGGTCCCGGAAGCGGAACGCGGCGCTGTCCCAGTGGAGGGTGCCCGCCTTGACGTCGGTCTGGCGGTTGCCCCGCGTGATGGTTTGCCGGCGCGACAGCCGCGTCGCGATGTTGCCGAGCTGCACCGTCTCCGCGAGGAACGCGGCGTAGTGGAAGCCCCCGCTGGTGCGCCCGCCGGAGCGGATGGCGTCGATCCAGCTGTGGTGGTGATGCACCGCCTTGACGTCCTTCGGGTAGGAGAAGCCGCGGAAGTTATCCTCCGGGTAAAGCCGCGGACCGCCGACGTGGGGCAGCACCATATTGCCCTTCTCGCCGATGAAGAGGGATCCGCTGCGGGGCAGTTCTAGGCCGGCCGGGACCTGCGCGAGTTTCCGCTCGGGCCGCAACCCCCCGTCGGTCCATGTGACCGGCAGCGTCGGACCGGCGGTGAACTCGGTGCCGGGAAACACATACCGGATCGTCTGGCTGGTGGGCCAGATGTGGCGGTTGACCCCCGTGTTCTCCGCGATGACCGAGGACGGCGCGGTGAGGCCAAGCCCGGTGAACACCGGGTCCAGGATGTGGCAGCCGAAGTCGCCGAGGGCGCCGCCGCCGAAGTCCTGCCAGTCGCGCCACGCGAACGGATGGTAGATCCCGGGCACGAACGGGCGGGCCGGCGCCGCGCCGAGCCAGCGGTCCCAGTCGAGCCCGGCGGGCACGGGCGCCGTCTCCGCGGGGGGTTCCAGCAGGCAGGTGCGCTCGTTGCCGGCGACGCCGACCCAGGAGTGCACCTCCTTGACCTTGCCGATCGTCCCCTCCCGCAGCAGGCGCGTGGCCAGCCGGTATTCGACCGAGGAATGGATCTGGTTCCCCATCTGGGTCACGACGCCCTTCTTCTCGGCCCACCGCCGCAGCTGGCGACACTCCCAGGCGGTGTGCGCGAGCGGCTTCTCGCAATAGACGTGCTTCCCCAGCTGCATCGCCGCGACCGCGACCGGCGCGTGCATATGGTCGGGCGTGGCGACGATCACCGCGTCCAGCCGGTCCCCGAGGTCGCGCAGGAGGTCGCGGTAATCCGTCCAATGCCGGGTGCCGGGGTGATCCGCGTCCGCCCGCGCGTAGGACGCCTGGTCGACATCGCAGAACCCGACGTAGCGCAGGGACGGGTGCGAGGCGGCCGAGTGCAGGTTGGAGTACCCGCGGCCGTTGACGCCGATCACGGCCACTTGGACCGACGAATTCGGGGCCGCGGCGCGAACCACGGCGGGGAACGCGGCGGCGGCGCCGGCGAGGGCGGAACCGCGCAGGAAGGCGCGACGGGGGAGACGGGGCGAGAGGGGCATTGCGCGGAGGGGTGGCGCCGAGCCTCACCCGTCACGCCGCCGGGTCAAGCCCCCGTCCGGCGCGGATCACGGCTCGACGCGGACAGGCAGACCGACCCGCGCGAGGCCGAGGAGCGTGCGCGCGTCCCAGTTCGCGAGCCGGAAGCAACCGAGCGACTCCGTGCGGCCCACGTTCGCGGGCTCGGGCGTTCCGTGGATGCCGTAGCCGGGACGGTCCAGGCCGATCCAAGCCACGCCGACCGGGTTATTCGGACCGGGCGGCAAGATCAGCCGGCGGGACGGCGCCTCGCGCGCCTCCGGCGTGTCGGGAAAGAGCGCGGGATCAAAGGTGTAATCCGGATCCGTCACGACCACCCGCACGGCCAAATCGCCGACCGGCCGCTTGTCCACGCGGCGGGCGATGCTGACCGGAAAGTGCGCGATCACGCGCTCCGCCGCATCCACGGCCTGCAGCTCGCGGGCGGCGAGCCGGATCACCAGGCGGGCGGCAACCCCGGGGCGGGGCACAAACTCGGCCGCAGGCGCGACGAAGAGCGTCTCCGGGCCCAGCGCCTCCCAGTCGAGCCCCGGGTTGAGCCGCCGCAGGAAACGCTCCCCGGCCCGGAAGCGCTCGGCGGCCAACTCGAGGGCCGAGGCGTGGGGCAGGCCGGGCGCCTCCGCCTTGGCGGTCCAGCCCTCGGGAACCGGCCTCAACGCGGCGAGATCCTCCGGGGCGAGCGAGGCCCAGGTGAGGGCCGGCGCCTCAAGTTGGAGTGAAGCCTGTGTCGCCGCGTCGAGCGCGCCGGTCTCGGGCAACCCCTCGCGCCGCTGGAAGGCGCGCAGCGCGGCGGTGGACTGCGGGCCGGGCAGCCCATCGATGGGTCCGCCGGAAAAGCCGCGCCGCGCCAGCTCCACCTGCACCTCCAGCCAGGTCGCGGCGGGGCGCGGGAATTCCTCCGCCGCACTCACCAGCGCGGCCGCCGGCGCGGGCCAGTCCCGGCCCAGCAACAGCGGCACCACGGCCGCGAGGACGAGCAGGCAGAGGGCCGGGCGCAGGCTCGGCCAAGGCGGAGGGCGAGCGGGGACGGGCATCAAAAAGGGGCAGGCCGCGCGGCCTGCCCCGGGAGGAGGTGGAAGGCGCCGGTTAGAACTGCCCGGTGATGCCGAACTTGAGCGAGCGGGGGATGACCCAGTTCGAACGGACGCGAGACGGATCGAAGATGTACTCGCGGCGGCCCGACTCGGCGAGGTTGTTCACGCTGAGGAAGGCCGTGGTGTCGCGCTGGAAGCGGTAGGTCACGCCGGCGTTCATCACCCGCCACGGCTCTCGGAAGCGGTTCGTCTGCGGCGCGGTGGCGCTGACGTTGAGGACGGGCCACGCGCCGGTGTAGTTCACGTCGAACGAGGCGCCGAAGTTCCCCTGCGTGTAGAGCAGGCCCACGTTGTAGGCCTTCGGGATGAAGCCGCCGAGCTTGCCGTTGGCGATGGCGGTGGTGCCACCGAAATTCCCCTGCGTGCGCAGATACGTGTAGTTCGCACGGGCGGTCAGGCCGCGGAACGCGCCCGGGAGGAAGGAGAGGCGCTGGCGGAAATCGACCTCGAGGCCCCGGTAGGTGGCGTCGCCGAGGTTGCGCGGCTGCACGATCTCGTAGCCCTCGTACAGGCCGTCGAAGCCGTTGTCGGAGCCCCCGCCGATGATCTCGCCGGAGCGGCCGGAGGAGCCGATGTAGTCCGAGATCTCCTTGCGGTAGCCGCGGACCGAGAAAGTCCCGTCCTTGTGGTAGTACTCGAGCTTCAGGTCGATGTTGCGGCCGAGCTGCGGCCTCAGGTCCGGGTTGCCCATCGTGACCGTGCGCGCCGCGTCGTTGGCCGAGACGGCCGCCACGAGCGAACCCAGCGGGGCGCGGCCGTAGCTGGTGGACCAGCTGGCGCGGGCCTTCAGGTTGGCGGTGATGTCGTAGGCAAGGTGCAGGCTCGGGAAGGACTTCGCGTACTCGCCGTCGTAGGAGAGGCGCTGGTAGTCGAGGGCGGCGCGCTTGAAGTGATCCGGCTCCGTCGCGATCGGGGTGGTGCGGGCGCGGAAGTAGGTGAAGGTGTCGGTCGTGACCCACTCGCGGCGGACGCCGCCGAGGAGGGTGAGGCCGCCGAGGCGGACCGTGCCCTGCGCGTACGCGGAGTCGACGCCCTCCTCGAGGATGCGGCGATTGGTGTACTGCGAGGTCGCGGTGAAGTTCACGTCCTCGTACCAAAGGGCCGAGTTACCGAGGGTGGTGCTGATGGCCGCGGGGTCGACGACCGGGAGGCGGCGGCCGCCGTTCTGGCGCTCGAACTCCGTGAGCGGCATCAGGCCGTCGGTGGGCAGCACCGAGCCCACCACGCCGTACCAGCGGCGGGGGTAGACCTGGCGGTTGTTGACGCGCCGGTTCACCGACTCGAGGCCGGCCTTGAACGTCACCGGCAGCGTGGTGGCGAGGGTGTAGGCGGCGTTCACGTTCGCGGTGACCTCGTTGGTGTCGGTGACCGTGTCGCGCTTGTTGAAGACCACCGAGGTCTGCGGCACCGGCTGGGCGGCCGAGGCGGCGGCGGTCACGAACGGCGTGTAGCTCGCGGCGCTATAGACGCTGGCGCCGCCGGTGGGGATGAAGGTCTGGCCGGCGGGGTCGCTGTAATCGAGGATGAAGCCGATCGCGTCGCGGGTGCGCATCGAGACCGTGCCGTTCTCGCGCTTGCGGCCGGCGCCCGAGTTCCAGTGCGTGTTGCTCCAGCGGTAGGCGTGGTCCATCCGCAACCGGCCCCAGTTGTGCTCGAAGACCAGGGTCCCCGTCGGGTTCTTGCTGGTGAAGGAGTAACGCTGCGGGTTGAGGCGCATCTGGGCCGCGCCGACCGCGACGCCGCCCGGCTGCAGCGCGGTGTTGTTCACGGGGAGGATCTCGATCCGCGTCGCCGTGTACCCCTCGCGGATGCCGCCCGTGGGGTTAGCGGCCGAGTTGACGGTGAGGTTGCTCGCGATCCACGGGTTCACCGCGGTGTAGGAGAAGAACGGCTCGGAGCCCGCGTTGTAGAGGAAGCGCAGCGACACGCGCGTGGCCTCGGAAAGCTTGTAGTCGGCGCGCGCGCTGACCGCGGACAGGAACCGGTCGTTCAGGCCGCTCATCCGCGTGTAGTCACGCAGCTGCGCCACCGGGTTGGCCGTGGACTCGTAAAGGAGGATGTCCCAGTCGTGCGGGTTGAGCACCTCCTGGTAGGACGCGGTGACCGCGATGCCGAGGTTGCGGACGCCCTGGCCGACGTTGAACACCTCGGTGTAGGCGGCGCTGAAGTCGGGGCGCAGCGGACGCTCGGAGACGGCGAAGTTGCGCTTGGACCACGACGGGAAGTAGCGGCCGCTGGCGGTGTAGGAGAAGCGGCGGCGCTCGGCCATCGCGAGGGGCGAGCGGGTCTTCAGGTTGAGCTGGCCGCCGAGCGAGTCGGCGCGCTTGTCGGGGGTCTGGCCGGCGATGATCTCCACCTGCTCGTACATCGAGCCGGAGAACGAGTGGAGGGTGGCCGTGCGGCCGTCGCCGCCGACGCCGGTGGACGAGAGGCCGTCGATGTTCAGCCGCGTGTAGCTCGCGGGCAGGCCGCCGATGCTGACGTTGTTGATGAGGTTGTCCTCGTCCGTGGTGAAGGTGATGCCGGGCAGGCGGGAAACGAGCTCGCCGACGTTCTGCGTTGGAAGGACGCCCCACTCGTCCAGCGCGGTCACGCTCTTCACGTTGAGGGCGTTCCGCTGCTCCGTGATCGCCAGCGCCTGGCCCTCGCGCACGGTGGCGACGGTGAAGCGGTCCATCACGATCGCCTGCGCGGGCTTCATCTCGACCTCGACGCGCGCGGTCTCGCCCGCGCGGACGGTGACGTTCACCCGCCGCTGCTCGAAGGCCGAGTAGGACACCACGATTTCGACCGCCCCGGGGCTGACGCCCTGCAGCAGGAAGAGGCCGGCGTTGTCGGTGAACTCCGTGCGGCCCTGTGCCGGCACCGAGACGGTCGCGCCCTGCAGGCCGTTGCGGGTGGCGGTGCTGACCACGGAACCGGAGATCCCCCCGGTGGCCTGGGCGAAGGCGGCACCAGCGGCCGCGAGGGTGAACAGGACGAGGCGGAGGACCGCCGGCAGGAACGCCCGCGAGGGCGGAGTGAGCGAGGTGCGTTTCATAGGGTCAGGTGCAGGAAACCGGCGGCGGGCCGGGCCGGACCTGACCCGCGGCGCCGCCGGAATCCCTGATCGTTGGTGGACGGGCCCCCCGGAGTCGACGCGATTCTGGCGGGCGGACCCGCTCAGCGGATCCGCGAGAAATCGGCCGGCTTGAGGTAAACCGAGGTCACCTTGGCGGTCAGCTTGCCCTCCTTCTCGGACGCGGTGCGGGCCTTGACCCACTCGGGATCGTCGCGGAAGCCCTTCCACGCGGCGGCGGCCGCCTCGCGGCTCGGATAAGCCAGGAAATAGATCAGGGTGGTGCCGGCGCCCCCCTTCTCGTCAACCGGATGGAAGTACCCGAGGTTGGTCATTCCCTGCCGGGCGAAGATGGCCCGGGTGTGGTCGCGGAAGCGCGCGTCCAGGGCGGGCAGCTTGCCGGGGGCGGCGACATAGGTGCGCAGCTCGAAGACGCGCTCCGCCCCGCCGTTGCCCGCGTCCATCGGTGCGGCGAAGTCAGTGGCGGTGAGGTAAACCGACTCGATGCCGGCGACGATCTTGCCCGCGGCCTCCGTGGCCTTGGCGACGGCGCGCCAGTCGGGATCGGCCAGAAAACCCTGCCAGGACGCCTTGGCCGCCTCGCGGCTGCGGTGGCGGAGCAGATAGATGAGCTTCTCGGCGCCGCCGTCCTTGGCATCGGCGGCCACCCAGTAGCCGACGTTCACCATCCCGTGGCGCTCGAACAGGCGCGTGGTGTGCTCGCGAAAGCGGGCCAGCACCGCCTCGCCCTTGCCGGGGGCGGCAACGTAGGTGCGGAGCTCGTACACGGTGCCGGGGGCCTCGGCGGGCGCGGCGGCGGAGACGGGAAGCAGCGCGAGGCAGGGCCAGAGCGCGCTGAGGCGAAGGAAGCGGGGGAGGTTCATGGGGGAGACGACGAGGCTTGCGGCGGCCGGGGCGGAGTCAAACCCGGGAGCGCGAGCGGGCGCGGCGCGTGCAGGGCCTCGAGAAAGCCGGGGCACGCCGTCGCCACCGGCGAGGACGCGAGAAACCGCTCCGCGAGTTCCTTGCGCCCGCGCAGGCGGAGGCTGGCGTAGACGTGCAGCTCAAACTGCACCTCCAGCTCGCGCCGTGCTGCGTCGAGGCCGAGCACGCCGAGCAGGAAAAGCAGGGCCTCGATGGTGGAGAAGCGCCCGCCCGCCTGCTGCGCGCGGAGCCAGTAGCGGCTCTCCCCGCGCATCGGCAGGGCCACGACGCGCCCCCAGCCCGCGAGCTCCGGCAGCATCCCCGTGGCCTCGCTCCAGACGCCGTCCAGCAGCAGGGCCTGCACCGCAGCGGGATCCGCATCCGCCGGCGGCGGGTGCCCGTGCGGGTGCAGGATCCACAACTCGCGCCCCGGCCGCCGGATCTCCTCGGCCGCGAGCCGGCGCTCCCGCCGCCAGAGGTGCACCCGGGCGTCGGGCAGGGCCCGCTGGATCAGGTGGCCGGTGCTGGTGGGCCGGAAATGCTCGCGGTGGTGCATCAGCACGTCGACCGCCAGCGGCACCTCAACCGGACGCGAGGCGGCGCACACGCACCAGCGCAGGGTCAGCCGGCAACGCGGGCACCGCACGGCGTTGCCCAAGGGAGGCCTGCCCATCGCGTCGCCCGGTCAGGGAAACTTCTTCTGCCGGATGAACTCCACGTCGAACGACTGGCCCATCTGCGGCTGGTTGTACTTGCCCACCAGGCGGTCACCGTCCGCCGCCAGCCCGAGCACGTAGGTCGCCCCCGGGTAGCCCGTGTCGTTGAGCTCGACGACCACCTGCACGCCCTCCGCGCCGCGCAGCCAGATCGAGCGCGAGACGTTGATCGACTTCGGGTTGAAATAAGCCGCCTGCACGATGCCGCTGCGATCCGCCCCGCGCAGTTCCAGCACGTAGGTGCCGTCGGAGCGCAGCCAACGCCCCAGCATCCGCTGGACCTCCGCGGGCGCCCCCGGGTCGGCCGCCGCCGGCTCGGCCTTGGCCGCCTTCGGCGCCACCGCGGGCGCGGCGGCCTCCGGCGTAGACGCTCGACGCCCGTCGCCGTCGCGGCTGCAACCGGCGGACAACGCCGCAAGCGCGCAGAGGAGCAGGATGGACGCGGCGGGAAGGCCCTCATAGGGCCGGGCAGGGTGTACCATCGCGTGAGCCCAACCATTCCGCGGCGCCGGCGCAAGCGCGGCGCGGCCGGTCAGCGCACCTCGTAGACCTCGATCAGCCCGACGCCGCCGCCCGAACCGGTCGGCGCCAGCGCCGCCGTGTACGCGCCAGGCGGCAAAGTCACCAGCAGCGCGGCGTCCGCCGCCATCCCGGAGACTGGAAACGCGCCGGCCCGCGCCGCGGCATCCCGCAGCGCCCCGGCGTTGGGCGCCGACGCCCAGCCCTGGTTTTCCGCCAGCACCCCCGCCGTGCCGGCCAGCACCAGCCGCGGCGTCGCGACCGCCTCACCCACCCCGAAGGCCAGCAGGGACGGGCCCACCCCGCGGACGAGAATGGTCAGCGCCTGCTCCCCGCGGACCACGAAGCCGGCGGTCAGCGCTCCCCGCGGGGCGAGGCGCGCCCGGGTCGAAAGGTTCACCAGGGCCCCGGCGCTCCCCGCCAGCGCGTACACCTCAAGCAGCGCCTCGCCCGGGAGCGCGGTGGCGGGCAACGGGCAGGAGAGCAAAAAGGTGCCCGGCTCCGCGGTGGCCACCAGACCGGCGTCGCGGCTGCCCGGCGCGAGCGGAAACGCGCCCGCGGCGGCCGCCGTCAGCGAGAGCGCGGCGGGCCAGTCCTCGTTGGCCGCCAGCAACGCGCCACCCGCGGTGCGGAGCTCAAGGCCCGGATCCGCCAAGGCTCCCGCCACGCCGAAAGGCTCGAGGCCCGGACCCACCGCGCGCGCCAGCAGCCGCACCGGCGCCCCGCGCACCGCAAGGCCGGCGACCAGTTGGTCCTCCCCCGCCCCAGCCGCCGCCCGCACCGAAAGGTTCACCAGCTCCCCGGGCGCCCCCTGCCCCGTCGTCACGGCGACGGGCGCGGACGTCACCGCACCGCGCGCGTTGGTCACGGTGACCGCGTAGCGGGCGCTGGAGCCCGCCGGCCCGCCCTCCACCCGGAGCGCCGCTCCGGTCGCCCCGACGATCCGCTCGCCGTCGCGACTCCATTGGTAGGCTAGGCTGCCGCCCTCCGCACTGGCCTGCAGCCACCCCGCAGCGCCGGGAGCCAGCCGCAACGCCCACGGCTCGTGGCGGATGACCGGCGGCCCCTGCACGGGCCCAGCGCCGGCGGCGTCGACCAGGAGCAGCGCCGACACGACCGGCCGCTCCGCACCATCACCTGGACGCACCGCGGCGGCGCCACCAGTCAGGAGCATCGTGGATCCGCCGCCGTCGAGGTTGATCGCCGCCACGCAGCCGAAGTCGCGCAGCAGCTCGGCCAGCTCGAGCAGCGTGAGCCCGGGCGGTCCGCCCGGCTGGTCGCCCTCGGCCGCTACCAGCACGACCAGCCCGGACGCGAGGTGACCGATCGCGCTGCGGGGGCGGCGCGCCGTGTTGTTCACCTCGATCAGCTCCTCGGCGTCGGTGATCCGCACCGCCCCGTCGCGCACGAGCATCGGCGCGCCGCCGATCGCGTGGGCGGCGGGCCACGGCCGAGCTCCCGCCGGGAACTCCACGCCGGGCACGGGGGCGGGCGGCGCGTTCAGGCGATTGGGGCTGGGCTCGTCGTAGGCGGTCAGGACCCCCACGCCGGGACCCACGGAATAAACCCAGTGCGCGGCAGGACGTCCCGCCGCATCAAGGCCCCACGCCGCGCGCGTCGGGAAGTAATTCGTGTTCACGCCCTGCCACGGCCGGGAGAGCTGCCGCACGTTCGGCGAAAGGACCTGACCCGCGGCGACCACCAGGCTGAAGGACTGGTTACCCCCGAAGTAACCACCGTTGAGCGCGGCAAAGACGCGGCGCGGCTCCTGCGCGGCCAACTGGGAGACCGTCCGCGCGGCCGGCGCGAGGACCGGGCGCAGCGCGACCGCCGGCGAACCCGGATCCCAGAGGACCGCGACCACCCGCCGGGCCGGCACGACCCCGGCCGGACGCTCGTGGAGGAGGACGCGGAGCGCGCCAGCCGGGAAACCGGCCGCGAGTTCCGGCGCGGCGCGCCAGCCCGCCGGGGGCACGAAACCCTCTACCTCGGCGCGCGCGGGCAGGTTGAGCCAAACCAGACCCGTCAGGATTCCGGCGCGGAGACCGAGTCGCACGGAAAGCGGCAGACCGGCCATCAGCGATCCCGGCTGAGCCGGTAGAGAACAGCCTCCTCGAACATCTGGGTGGTCGGGCGGCGGCCCAGGAACTCGCAGGCGACGCCCGCGATCCGCTCCGCCCCGCAGAGCGCGGCGAATTCCCGGCTGGCGTACGCCTCCCCGGCCGGCACCGCCGGCAGGATCTGCTGGGGCCGCTGGACGTGCGCGCCGAGGGAGGCCGGCCGCCCGAGCAGCGGATCCGGCAGCGTGAGGACCGGCCCCGCGTGCACCGCCGCGCGCAGGCCCAACTCGGCCGGCAGGCCCGCGGCCACCCAGGGTTTCCCCGCCGCCCATTCCCCCGCGGCCAAGGCCAGCTCCGCCGCCGCCGCCAGCGAGTCGAAACGGAAGCAGACCAGCGCGCCAACGCCCTCGACTGTGAGCGGCGGCGCAGGCAGACGCGCGACGAGGCCCGCAAGGCCGGCCCGCAGGCTGCCGTGGAAATCGGCCCACTGCCGCTCCGGCACGCGCCGGAACTGGATCACCTCGAGGGCCACCAGGACCTCGATCTCTTGTCCCTGCGCCTGCCCGGAGGCCGGACCCGGCGGGACGATCGCCGCGGCCGCCGCCCCGCGCGTCTCCCCCGCCGGATTGATCACCACCGGGTTCAGACCCCGCACCCGCCAATCCGCGACCACGCTCGCGGTGCCGCCCCGTTCCCGCGCGGGCTCACCGTCCCAGAGCGCCAGCGGGTGCAGTTCCAAGTCGAGGGCCCGCGTCTGGAGCGCGGCGAGACCGGTCATCACCCGATTGGCATAAACCAGTTCGCACGGGCCGGCGCCGGCATCCGGCGCGGCCCCGCCGAGGCCGCCGTGCACGATGACCGTGTCCTCCGCCCGCGCGAGGAGTGCGTCGAAGCGTCGCTCCCAGTCGCCGCCGGCAGGCAGGACGCTCTGGCGTTTGAAGCCCTGCACCGGCAGCGGCAGCACCAGATGAAGACGGGCGCCAAGCTCGAGCAGGCATTCGCCGAAAAGGATGTCCCCGCCGCTGGCCCCGGAAGCGTAGCCGAAGCCGACCCGCCACGAGCGCAGCTGCGCCAGCAGCCGCCGCCGCACGCCGGACTCCATCGCCGCGGTGAAGCGGGGGCGCGGACGCCCCGGCGCGTCAACCATATGGCCCGAGAAGACCGACACGGAGGGAAACTCGAAACAGCCGTCGAGCGCGTCCGCGGGCCGGCCCGCGAAGCGGAGGATCTCGCGGGCCTGGCGGCGCATCGAGGCGAGGTCGCGCCAGCGGCCCTCGAACAGGCCGGCGGCAGCCCGGTAGTGGCGCGCCGCGTCCTCCTCCTCGCCGAGGTGAACGAGCGCCTCGGCCAGGGTCGCGAGCAGCCAACCGTCCCGGGGCCCGGCGTCCGCGGGCGGCCGGCCGCCCGTCAGGCGGGAGAGCCAGTTTTCCGGCCGGCCCTCGCGGCGGGCGGCGGCGGCGCACTGCCGCGCCACCTTCCGGGCGCATTGCCGGGCCTGGGCGCGCCGGCCGGCGGCGGCGAGGGTGAAGGCGAGGTTGATGCCGGGGTAGTACGACTCGTGCCGGTCAAAGGCCTCTCCGTAGAGCTCGCAGGCGCGCTGGATCGCCGCGTCTGCCTCGCGCGGGTTGGCCGCGCGGCGCCACATCTCCTTGTGGACGCGCCCGAGCAGGCAGAGCGTCTCCTCGTCGTGGATCTCTCCCGGCCGGCCGGCGGCGAGCACCTCCCGGGCCGCCGCGAGGGCGCCCGTCTGCACCAGGGCCAGCGCCAACTGCTGCCGCAGGCCGCCCGTCTCGCCGAAGCGCTCCAGCCCCTCGCGCGCCACCTCGATCGCGGTGAGCAGTTGGCCGGCGGAAACGGCTGCCCGGACCACGCGCTCGTACTCGCGCGGCTCCTGCCCGGGCACCAGCCCGTCCGCGTCCCGCTGTCCCGTGGTTGCTGCCTCCATCCCTGCCACCGTGCGGATTCCCGCGCCCGCTTCAATGCCGCAGTCGCCTCCCGCCGCCGGCGCTTGCCCCCTGCTCCGGCGCGGCCCACGCTCGCGAGATGCCCCTCCGCCGCCGCTCCCTCCTGCGCCTCGTGGCCGGGGCGGCTCTGCTGGGGAGGCAGCGCGCCGTGCTGGCGAACAGCGCGAGCGGCGCGGGGCCGGCGGGGGCGGCGCCCCGGGACGGCGGCCGGTTCCGCAACCCCGGCGGCGTGCGGGCCCCCGGTCTCGGCG
>Ga0255154_1000409_pt1 | contig 13776 bp, 8 predicted proteins | sample Atl_Atl_RepB_8h_FD_188419 | JGI IMG/M metagenome (GOLD analysis project Ga0255154, IMG submission 188419) | Freshwater microbial communities from Altamaha River, Georgia, United States - Atl_Atl_RepB_8h | ecosystem: Environmental > Aquatic > Freshwater > River | place: USA: Georgia | collected...
CATTCTGAGTAACCAACGTGAGCAAAGTGGCAAGACAGATTTATTGGCTGCTGGGGCATTGGCTATTCCTTATGCAGGTTTAAATGCTTTAGGTGTTGATACTGCTTTGATGCGCGGTAGTGCATTTAAAAACACAGTCAATCTATTAGATCGCCCTGGTGGTATCTTAGGTGCTGCCACTCGTACTGTTGCCACAGGCACTGGTGTTGCACTTAAAGAAGGTATTTCAGAAACTGGTCAAGAAATATTGAACCAAGCAGGCCGCATGGCTGTAGACCCCAATGCTACGTTAACTGATCCTGAGGCACTTGAGCGATATAAAGAATCGTTTATTGGTGGCGCAACCCTTGGTGGATTGATGGGCGGTGGCCTTGGTGGCTGGAGAAGAAGTACTCCTACTGATGAAATCCAGCAAGCCTATTCGCAACCAAACGTTAGTGGCACGCCTACATCAAATGTAGTTCCGCCTCCTGCAGCACCAGTTACACCCCCCGCTGTTGTGGGCGGCACGACAGATATTGCGCAAGCGCAACAGCAAGCTCAGATTGAAAACCAACAAGTTGAAATTGCCCAGCAAAACTTAGCCAAGCGTGAAGAAGTCTTTGGCAAGGTGGCTACGCAGTATGACCCTGCAAACCCAACGTCTCTGAACATCTTCGGTCAGAACATTGAAGGCCCACGCGTTGCATCGTTTGGTGACCGCTTTGCTACTGTATTTAATACGCTGCCCCCTCATGTGCAGCAAATTGCGCAAGCGATTACGCAAGCCAATAAAGCATTTGCTACGCCTGAAAAACCAAGCCCATTGGTTAGTTTCAACTTCAATGCTAACAACCCAGTGCCTTCCGCTGATAAAGCGATTGAAGCACTTGGTAAAGTGATGACTAAGTTCCAGATTGACCATGTTCAGTCACTGGATGAAGCAGTACAGATTCTCAACAAACTCTCGACGACTACCAAAGGTAATCAACTAGAGCAACTCAACGCCATCTACGAAGCCTTGACTGGCAAGGATACTGATGGTTTCACAGCAGCGGAAGCTACTAAAGCGGAAAAAGGAGCTAAAGATGGAAAATTGCAACTGCAAACAACTACCGGGCTGGGAGCAGTTCCAGTCGAAGGCGGAACAACAGAAACAGGCGGAGCAGGAGTTGGGGGTGTGGGACCCAGCAACGTGGAACCCATCGGAGCAGGAAGTGTCCCTGAAGGATCGCTTGGCCTCCAAGTTGGACAGCCGTCAGGAGAAGGAATACGGACTGGCACCAGTGCAGAGCCCAGTGTTGGCAGTAGTGTCGCGCCGCAGGTAACTGCTAAACAGTCTCCTGAGACAAATCAGTTACTCCGTCAAATATTTGGAGACGCTTATGCCATCGATGAAAAAGTACCGCCCGTCTCAGTCGGCCCCGCAACAAGGGTCGCTGGTAAAGCTGGGCAAGTTCACGTACAACCAAGCCAAACCGGAAAATCCGGACTTTCTGAGCCAGTTTCAACAGGCGTGGAAGGAGAACGGGTTATCAAGCGTAAGCGCAGATGGAACGCGGCAGACAACGCCACAGTCCCCGGAACAACCCAATACTACAGCAGCGCAGTAGAACACATCCACCCAACCAAGCGGTCTGAGATTATCTTGGGCATCTTGGTTAAGGCACTTGAGCCACAGACTACTAGGGGTGATGAGTTCCCTGCGCTTGTTCGTGCGCAGATTCTTCAGATGACTTTGATGGAGCAGATGACCGCTCCACAAATTGCACAGCACTTTGCAGAGCAAGAGACGCCACTGAACATTACTGCCGGAGCAATCGACACACAACGTCGTCGTATGGGCATCGTAGATGGTGGTGCGACACGTGGACTGTATGTCAACACTGAGAGTGCCGTTGGTAAACAACTGTTGCAAGACATGGTTACCGCTGCAGCAGACTTTAAAACTGACGCTTTCCCTGATGGTATTGGCCCTGACCAATTAAAAGGCTTCTACGCTGCCAAGAATTCTTTTGCTACTGGTAACGAAGTTGTCGAGCTTGGTAATGAAGTTTTGGAAGAACCTGTTGGTCGCACCACAGACGTCAAGCTGCAGGAAGAGCTGTACAAATCCAAAGACGAAGACAAAGACACTCAGTCTATGGGACAGATTGCCACAGCTGGTGGGTCGCAGGGTAACGTTGACTCGCTCAAGCAAACCCGTAAGGACAAGAAGACTGGTAAGGTCTATAAAGACATTAGTGCACTTGCACAAATTGAAGAACTTACAAACGAAGCTGAGACCATTCGAGAGTCCTTAATGGACATGGCACCCAAAGACCCACGTCGTGAAGGTCTGATTGCCCGCTTGGAAGCCATCGGTGACGTGGACTCTGGTGAAATCGCTAAACTGTTTCAAGAGTACAACAAAGCTCAGCAGTTGCGTTCCAAAGAAGCAGAAGAAGCTGGCGTGGTCAAGAAGCAAGAAGCTGAGACTACCAAGGAAGAATTAACTGGTGAAGAGCTTGCCGCTTCAGAGCGGGAAGATGAGCGTCGCAAAGACGCGGAAGAAAAGGCCAAGGCCGATCAAGAAGGAGAAGGTAATGCCGTTCAAGTCGAAAGCGCAGATGAGGGAAATGTTCGCCAATCAGCCGGAGGTGGCAAAAAGGTGGGCAAAGGAAACGCCAAACCTAAAAAGCCTGCCGGAAAAACTGAAGTCAAAGTCGAGCCCAAGCAAGAAGCCAAGCCCGAAGAAGTAAAGACTCCTGCTGAGCAGTGGTCTGAAGTATCTAAACTAGCACCGGAGTTGCCACCATATGACCTTCTTGCAAAATCTGAAAAAACTCGGTGGGATGATCTCGTCCATCGTGGACAAGCTAACCTTGCGGCTGCTGTCAAAATTGTCGGTGAGAAGCCTCAACCTGCTGGCACAACATTGGCCAACGAAAAGCCTGAGGCAACAGGCACTAATGGAACTGCTGAAGCGGTAAACCCCAAGTTTGGTAAAGACGGTGTAGCCACTAATCCATACACTGCTGCTGAACTGGTCAAAGACATTAAAGACTTTATTCGTGCAGACATCCTTGGTCGCAAACTGGTTATTGTTGGCAGCTTAGAAGACTTAGCAAATTCAAATTCAGCAGACCTACAGAACCTTGCCAAAGCTATTGGCAATAAAGGTGCTTATGGTGTTACAGCAAACGGCACTGCGTATCTGATTGCCAACCGCATCAGTAAAGGCGAAGGTCGTGCTAAATTTATGCACGAAGTCGGAGCCCATTTGGGTTTAGAAAAATTACTGCCCAAAGTTGTTTACGATCAACTTACTGCGCAGTTAGCCCGTTGGGTTGCATCCAAAGACAATTCACTTGAGTCCCGTATAGCCAAGAAAGCTCAAGCACGAGTAGATGCTGCTCAAACTGAAACTCAAGATAAACCTGCAGAATTGTTGGCATATTTTGTTGAAGAATCCATGCTGGCTGGTATTGATCCAGCTGCATCAGGAAAGTTAACTGGCCCGTTAGCTACTTGGTTTCGCACTTTGTGGTCAGCCATTCAAGCCATTGCACGTAAGCTTGGTTTTAGAACCGATAAATTGACTGCACAAGACGTGGTTAACATGGCTTATGGTGCTGCAAAAATTGAAATGTCAGACGCACAGCGCAACATGTCTACTGCAAATCGCACACAGTTTGGCATTGCTGGGCAACGTTCATTCTATAATTTAGACCCTGCTGAAACTGATAAGCTTAAAGCTCAATTGGTTAAAGCCAAATTGATGTTTGCTGCAGGTGCCACAGAAGACAAAATGTGGGTTGAAACCGGCTGGTTTAAAGGCATAGATGGGAAATGGAAATATGAAATTCCCGACACCAATGCCAAATTTAAACCATTCAAAAACGACAGAGTCGAAATTGACCACGACTACGAGCTGCAGGATGTTCTTGAGCACCCAGCTTTATTTAAAGCGTACCCTCAGCTCAAAGACTATACTTTAGTTTTTGATGCAGATATGCCACCAAAAAATGCCAGTTTTGATCCGTTCAATGGGCGTATAACAATGTCTGGGCAGTATCCAGATGACATGCCTACATTACTACATGAAATCCAACACGCTATTCAACAGATTGAAGGTTTTGATCCCGGCGGGTCACCAAACCATATTGCTGATCCACTCTCTATAGTTTCTTTCGTTAAGTTTGAAGCTATTTTGCGACAGACGGGTCAGCAAAAAGCAGCGCTTGCTATTGAAAAAATACTCTCTCACATAGCGCGGTATGATGATCTGGTCAACGAAGCTCAATTGCAGTTAGTCTTAAACACTGATCCTGTAAAAACTGCAGGGCTGCAAATGAATTTAGACAGGGCGGTAGACACTTATGTTTTAAAGGCACAGCAAGCTCTAGAACTGTACAAAATTACAGAAGAGCAGATGCGAAGTTACTTGTATTATGGAATTGCAGGTGAACAAGAAGCCCGTATGGTGGAAGGTCGACTTACTGTACCAGTAGATAAACTGGCTACTACACTTCCCAAACTAGAATTAGACAGCAATGCTACATTGTTGGTAGATAAAACTGGTATGGCTATGAAGTTCGGTGTTAACGCACCATCTACAACAGACACTGTAATCAGCGCACTACCACGGGTATTACGAAAGCCAGTTCGTAATGTTGTGACCAACCTACTTAGCGCAGCTAAGAAGGGTTTATATTCTGCGGCAATGACTGAAGACATTGTCAGTATGGCTAAGAAGTTTATGCCATCGGCAACCAAGTATTTGGATGCACAGTACGCTCGGTATGCCACACGTGTTCAGTTTGAAAACCGCATCAACAAAATTCTGACTGCTTATGACAGACTGCCTGCCAATCTAAAAGGCGAAGGCTCTGGTAGCGTCAATGAATTTATTTTTGATTCCACTCGTGAGAAGAAGTGGGGCTACTACCCCGGTGAACATCAAGTGGGTACTAAGTTGTTTGAGGTCGACCCAGACTTTGAAGAACGGTTTAATAAAATTCAAGCGCAAAGTCCTGCGGCTGCTCAGCTCATTAAAGATGTATTTGAGCATGGATACCAAGCATTGCAAATGAAGAAGCAAGCGGCTAGAGATGCTGTCGACCGTGAATATGAGTCACGCGAAAAAGCTGCAGCCAATGATGCTGATCTGTTGGATAAGATTGCCAAAGAAAAGGCAAGTGCGCTCAAACGCATCGCCAGCTTGCAACAAGTACAGGTCGGTAATCCTTACGCATACCTTGGACGCTACGGAAACTATGTAGTGGTCGCCAAGTCACCTGAGTTTATTGCATACGAAAAAGCTGCTTCAGGAACAGAAAGCCGCACCAAAGATAACTCAATCATTGGTGACCCACAGCAGGCCAAAAACTGGTTGCAAGACCACATCTCAGACCCCAACCATTACGTTGTGGAATTTGCTGAGACACAAGCTGAAGCGGATGAAATTGCTGCTCAACTGGGCGCAACTGGTCAATATGATGTGCAACCCGAAGACGCTGCGGAAAAAGAAGCTCATGCGTCTTACGCAGGTGGTGCTGATTTAATGTATGGTCTGTCTCGCTTGCGCGGCATGGCTGAGCGCGGTGGTGAGGATACTAATCCTGCTTTGACCAAAGCTATTGGTGATCTGTATCTAATGGTTGTGGCTGAGTCCAGTGCCCGTCAACGTAAGAATGTGGCTGGTGCTTCTAAGAACATGATGCGCAACTTGGCTACCAGTGGCCGTGCCGATGCACACTTCTTGGCTTCCATGGCAAGTAACGATGCCATCTCTGATTCATTAGAGTCAATGCGTGTCGAAGCTCAGAAGAATTTGAAAGAAGCACGCCCCCTGTACAACGAGTTGTATGCCCGCAATGCGCTCAGTATGGATTACAAACCAGTCAGCGACTTGGTAACTGCCTTAACACGCATGACAAGTCTGTGGACTTTGTCCACTAACCCAGCGTTCTATCTCCAGCAGATGGTGCAGACCATGGTGCTTTCTCAGCCATACATGGCAGGACGTCTTGGTTACTTCCGTACAGGTCGTGCGCTTAAGCGTGCCTACAGCGATATTGCCCCATTGACCAAAGACATTGGGATTGAAGGCCACATTGACTTTAACCAAGCTCCCTCTGATGTGCGCAATATGCTCAACACATTGGTTGGCATGGGTAAGATCGACATTGGTATTGAGACAGACATCAAGGCACGCACAGAAGAACGCGGTCCCTTCGAGGTAGCCATGGCTAAACTCAAAGGTGTCAATACACGTATTGAGTCAATCAATCGTGCTGCCGCTGCCGTAGCTGCTTATCGTGGATACCTTGAGCGTTATAAGAACGGTGATACGGCTGCTGCTACCAAGTACGCTGCTGAAGTTATTGACAATACTCACGGTTCATACACTTCCACAAGTGCGCCTCGCATACTGCAAGGAAACACAGCTTCTTTATTGGGGCAATTCAAACGCTTCCAAATTATTCAGTTGTCCATGTTGATTAAGTTGATTAACAACTCATTCCGTGGCGCAAGTAAAGAAGAAAGAGCTGTAGCGTTTGCTTCATTGAAATTCATTGTTGCGCACATGGCAGTTCTTGGCGGTGCTTTGGGCGTGCCGTTTGTTTCACAGATTGCTTGGCTTGCATCGAAAGCGTTTGGTGACCCCGATGAACCCGATGATTACGAGTACAAACTACGTCGCATGATAGGTGACGGCCCTGCCGCTGACCTGTTGCTTCGCGGTGTGCCTGCTTATTTTGGTTTGGAGTCTTTGGGCAAGAAGCTGTCCATGGAAAACGTTGCGTCTCCATTCGGTCCATTCGTTGAACCTGACTTGGCTTCCCGCTCCGGTGCTGAGAAGATGTTGGTGGGTATGATGGGCCCAGCCGCAAGTATGGGGCTGAAGTTTGCAGATGCATTGGATTTGATTTCCAAAGGCAATTACTACAAGGGCCTAGAGATGGCGATGCCTAATGGCGTAGCCAATGTGATGAAAGCATATCGTTTCCCAACCCAAGGGATTACGATGCGCAATGGGGATTTGGTGATGAGTCCTGATGAAGTCAGCATGATTGATGCTGGTTTCCAACTGGTTGGTCTCCCCACTTCGACCGTTACAGACAGACAATTCACTCAGAAAGTGGTTGCCGAGTTTGACAAGTTCTATGCAGAACGTGCCAAAGATATTAAAGCAAGTTATGTTGAAAGCTCTCGAGCAAGTGACTCAGCAGCAATGGCTGAAGCACGAGATGACTGGCAGAAGTTGCAAGAGTCGAGAGTTAGGAACGGATACAAGCGTCAGGGAATGTCTGAGTTGTTCCGTGCACCAGCCGAAGCGCGTAAGCGTGAACGTGGTGTTGTTGGTGGTGTAGAAACCACTAAATCGAATCGTAGGTTTGTTGAGTCACAAGTTAACCAATAAAGGAATACGTATGGCTAAGTCACCAGCATGGCAACGCAAAGAAGGTAAGAACCCTGAAGGCGGATTAAACGCCAAAGGTCGTGCATCTTACAACAAAGCAAACCCCGGCAAGCCCGGACTGAAACCGCCTGCTCCTCATCCCAAGACTGAGAAAGACGCTAATCGCCGTGCATCTTTTTGTGCTCGAATGTCAGGCATGCCCGGCCCTATGAAGGATGAAAAAGGTAAGCCAACTAGAAAAGCGTTATCATTGAAAGCATGGAACTGCTAACCTGCACTAAATGTAAACTGAGTAAGCCTAGTACACTGGAGTTTTTTCCACCGCATAATAAAAAGCGGAATGGGCTAGACAGCTGGTGTCGGGCATGTAGGTCTATTTATAGAAACGCTAACTGTCGTGGGAAGTTTCGCGCTGTTATCTCTGATGCACAATTGGCAGAAATAAAAGCTACAGTAACAGAATGCGTGATTTGTGGGAGCAATGAACCATTGGTTGTAGACCATGACCACGTAACTGGTAAGGTTCGAGGTATGCTTTGCAATCACTGCAATAGAGGTTTAGGGCATTTTCGAGATGATCCTGAATTGCTTAAATTTGCCGCGCAGTATCTAGAAGAACTTGGTGATAAAAAAACCCCCTAGTTTTTAGGCTAGGGGGTAAATCCAACTTAGGAGAGCAAAACACACTAACAAAGGGCAACCTCAATTAGTGAGCAGATGATACTGCACTTTCCTCAGTTTGTACAAGTGTTACTGGACCACTGGTATTTTCTACAGCACCTTCCATGGCTGAGAAGTCAAACGCATAGCAAGTACAGCTACCAGTCGAGTGGGCTGTCCCCCTACCAATATTGAACTTTTCCTGCCAAGGAATAATCCAACCGTGCTTGACAGCGCATTTGACAAGTTCTTTGGGCTCCATCCGGTTCTTGGCACACCACTCGCCAAATTCTTTTTTGGCTAAGAACAGCTTACCGATGTACTTGTCTTTGCCCTTGGTCGTCTGATTACCAATAATGCGTCGACCTGCGGGTGCACCAACGATTCTTGAGATTGAATCTTCAGGGCCACGAGCGTCTGTACGAATGTCACGGTACTCTGCTGTCACTATGATGCGGTTGGACAAGTCGCGGATCATGCGGTTCAGAGCGTCCTCAGGGGTTGTCATGTTGCCAGTGGTAACCGCTTGACTCATATCTACCATCAGTCGCTTGGTAAAAGCAACAAGCATGTCGTAGTCAAATTCCACAATCTTCAAGTCAATCAGGATGCGAGCTGCTGCCAGTGTTGCAGTGGCATGGCTACGCCAAAACCTGTATTCACTCTCTGGCAGGGCAACAGACATTTCAGACTCAATCTTAGACCACAGCTTGGAAACTTCCTCTTGGTGTGTAACCACGTACTTTAAAAACACATCGCCTGCATGACCCCAGTTGTCCCGCATCTGATCAACAGCGGCAGAAACTTCCACAGCGTTTTTGAACACAGGTACACCATAAGTCTCGAAGTTGATGCCGATCATGCGCACACCTTCTGCCTGAGTATTTGCATTATGTGCGGCCAACTTAGAGTGCAAGTCTTCGTTAGCAGTTATACCTACTACAGACTTCCATGTATGCCTTTCAGCTACACTGACCTTGCCACCTGATGATGTAAGACGCACACGATCTGCGCCTTGGGAGACGGTATAGGCCATGCTACTAACTTCAGCCGCATCCAAGTCAGTCAATTCGTCCAACACGATTGGGATGTTTTTGTGTGTACCAATGGTATTCCACCGAGCTTTCTGCGTCACCCCTTCTTTACCACCCACGATCAACTGGTTGGCATCAGCAAAGCCATACAGCGCGGCACGCCATACAGTCGTTTTACCTTTACCCGAGTGGCCTGAGTTAACAGCGACCAATACACCGTTGTAGCTGTCTTCACCAAATGGCGTCAGGATTGAACCGTAGACATTGCAGAAAACATACTGAGCGGCTTCACTGCTCTCACGGTTGTAGACAAAATTAACAGCGTCGGAATACGCTTTAAGTGACCCACGAGGCGCAGGATAAACATTCTTATACGCAGAAGCCCCGCCACCTACATACACATGGCGAACTGAACCATCAGTGTGATACAGCCTGTCACCTAGTAAAAACCCTGACATGTTGTCACGCCAACCAAATGAAGTCAGTGTGTCCACCTCCCTCTGCTCGGTCATCAGCTTGGTAATTGAGTCACGAATATACGCAGTCAAATGCATCGTTGCATCCTTATTATTTGAAGGCATAAGTTCATACTTGGACATGGCCTTGAGTAAATCAGCCGATGAAGCAATGGATGCTGTGTCCACCTCAAATTCCCTGATTCGCTTGTCCGGCAAGTGCATACGAATGGTAAACGCATACGCACCGTCAGCCTTACGAATACGCTGAATAGGATAGAACAACTGGTAGCAGAATGTAAAGGGCTGGTTTACACCATCCTTGTCCTTGATGAAACGAATCATCCGGTTATTCTGAAACTCATAGTTCTCAGGCAGTGGGGGCACAATGGTCTCTACGACTTCGTCATCATCCACAACTTCCATGACCTGTTCAACAGGCTCAGGGATAACCCTACCTAAAACCATGGGGGTATTGATTTTCCCACGGTGAGGGCAACCAACACAGCCTGCAGGATTATCAGTTTCAAATCTGTCACAGGTAGTGGAACCTGCGTTCCATGTCTCGTATCGTGTGGTTACGTCAACATTAGAATGTTTAGCAGAACGGTTTTCACTCCACTCATGCGCAAGGTCAATGCCTTCAACACAGTGTCTAATAATCCCAATGACGTTAAACCATGTGTGGTATTCAACATCGCCCTTGGTATCCCGCATGATTCTTACCTGTTGGCAGTGGTCAGCAATCAACCGAGCAGAAGTCTCGTACTGTGGCCCATCGTATGGTGTGATCAAGTCATCATTTAAACCAGGCGCTGATGATTGCTTTGGTACATGAGCTTGGAGGGCCTTCACTGCGCGTGAGACTGTGGCTGCAAATTCTTGTGGCTCAACAAATGTGGGTTGAGTTTTGACCTTGACTTCACGGACTTCACGTCCGGCTTTGCGATTATGTGAACCTAGGTCGTAGGATAGAAGACAAGTCAGCAGTTCGGGTTGGGTCAACCAACAGTCCAGCGGCATTGAGTGCGGCTTTGAATTCGTTGGCAATGGTTCGCCAACTGTTAGGGCCAATGGGTTTAGTCAAAGGCCAGTAGCAATGTAGTCCACCGCCTGAATCAACAAGCATGGGGTTAGGAAACTGGTGTGTCTTACAGAAACCAAGGATGGCTTTGGCGGCTTCTGTTTTATTCAGATAGCCTTTACCTTCAGCCGCTTTGTCTTCACCGCAGTCGATATCAATCCAAAATGACTTGGCTTTATGCCAGTTCTGTGCGCCTCGGTATTTGGTTTTGGTTACGCCATTGACCTCAGCTTCGTAGCTTGCCGCCTTATAGGAACAGCATGCGTGGTAGACAATCAGGTTGCTTTGTGCATCATAAGATTCGATGGCTTTCGCCATGAGTTCAAGAGACTCATAGGCTTTGTGGGCAATACCATCGCGTCCAACACGTCCCAACCCTACGAACTTAAACCCCTCCTCAGGAAGGATTGTTTGCAGGAACTTGAGAGTGTCCATGGATTACACCCCTGTAATGATGCGTTTGTCTTGGGCTTCGGCCCCGATCTTGATGGTCTTGCCAATATGGGCAACAGCCACATTGAGAAGCTCACTTGCTTGGATTTGTGTCTCAGCGGCTTCAACAATGATGCGGCCCACTAACTCAGACAACCCAAGGATAACTTCACCATGATTGAAACCTTTGTCGTTCAAGGCCGCGTTAGCTTCCAAAACAACACCGACAACTTTTCTCTGATCTATTTGATATGACATATGTATTCCTGAAACAAAAGGGTGAGGGTACTAACCGCTCGTCCGCAAGCTAAGTTGCACGGCTTTCCCCTCGTTAATTAGTCGTCGAAGTTCAGGTCGTCTAGGTTCAGATCGACTTCGGGTTCTGTAACCGCAACTGGCTTGGGTTCAGGTTTTGGCTCAGCCTTGGGTTTTGGTTTGGCTTCGGCCTTTGGCTTCTCAACCACTGGAGCAGGAGCTTCAATGACTGGCAGTTCATCAGCCTCGGTATGTGTACCGACAGTACCCAAGATGCTATGCACAACTTCGCTGTCCATGGCAGACTGCACTTCTTGGAACATGGCATCAGGCAACAGACCAACAGCTTTAAATGTCAGTTTAGGTGTAGCTTCTTCCATAACAAAGCCCACCTTGGTCACGACTGCACTGTAAGGTACACCGCGTTTAGCCAATCCACTGCCGTATTCGCTCAGTGCTTTGATGGATGCAGGGGGTACACGAATCAGGTATGGGTCATTGATGAGGCCAGGGGCTGCAATCGCCATACGCTTGGAATCCTGACATGCCTTGCCCTTGCCACCGTTGTCACCAATCTTGCTACCCCATTGGTTATGTGGGCAAGTTGCGCAAGATTTGGACTGGGGTTTGTCCACGCTTGAATCGGGTTTAGTGCCTTCATTGCTGAAGCAATCAGGCTTTTGGTTCTCGGCCTTCTCGTCGTAACCTTTGGCGTAGTACACCTTGGACAAGCCTTTGTTGGCTTTGATCAAGACCACCTCAATCGCAGTTGCCGCGCTGTCAGGGTCTTTAGGGTTCATCATGGTTGTACGCTCACCACCACGTACGATGGTAAACACCTTGCCTTTGATAGAGATAACTGGGAAGCCTGTATTGGCTGCTGCCAAGTCAGAGTTCAAGTCCTCAACGTTTACGTTCTTTAAGTATGCAGGCAGGTTGCCAGATTCAAATGGAATGATATCGCTCATGTGTTTTCTCCGGTTAAAAATTATGATCTACGAACGTTGATGGTTCGTTCTACACGCCAGTCAATGCCGGGGGGCAGTGTCTCGTGTTCGTCTTTATATTGCTCGACAGCGGATTGCGCCACACGTTTTTGCAACATATGCCATGCGTTGTTTTCTTTACAGAAAGTCATGAACGCATCGGGGTCTGCAATGGATGCAGTTGTCTTTGAAGAAGTGTATGCCGTGCCAAATTCCGTGCGTACAGAATCCATGCCTGTGGTCTCAAATGTCTTGAGCAGGGCGGCTTCAATCTTGTCTAGTACTTCATCGACCTTGGCTATTTTGCCATCATACTCAGCTTTGATCTGAGCTTTTTTGTCGCGTATTTCTACGTATTTTGCTACCAGTTCTGATATTTTCATATTTATCCTAAGGGGGTGTTAGCTTACTCCTGTTTGTGGGGTTTGTGTTAAGTGTTTTCACTCATCTGATTCAATTCCTTTCTGATATGTTTGAAATGCTATGCCGTTCTTAGCGCTTCCTACTTTCGTGTCTTTACGCCAAAAACGTTTGCCCAACTTACTGGTTACCCAATGCCCGCGTCTGTCGTGCAGTCGAGGTGAAGCATGTGTTCCACCTTTGGGTTCGCTTATGTAGCGTGGCGCGTCTAGGTTCACGGTTGTCCATGTAAATAATGGGCGCTTACCTTTTGACTGCCTTCTAGCATTAGTAGGATTTGGGGTTGCGGTATATATAATTCCCCCGCGCTTACTAATCTCATGAATCACTTTACCGGCACACATTGCGTATGTCCCTACTATTTTTGCTAATTCTTCAGGGCATTTGTCAATAAAGCCAGACCCGTCTGTGGTATCGTACAAAAGCTGTGGTAGCACATACACTCTACCTTCAGCCCGCAAGCAGGTATCAAACTGAATAATATTCTTTGCCTGTACCAGGCAGAAACAATACTCATATTTAACACTTCTACCAACTATAGCCACATTAGGAAATGGTAACTGCATCCCGAGCATGTCTTTCTTAGTGAAACTATCTGGGACAATGTCATGTGTACCATTTAAAATAACTTTGCTGTTATAGACACTTGCTCTTTTACTTTCAGACAAATATTTGTCTGCAATCTCTAACCACGCCGCAACATCAGGGCTCATCATTTTCAATCCCTTTCATGATTTCAAGTAATGCACCTTGCAGTTTCTGCTTGGTGCGTAGGCGGGTGTAAATGCGTCTTTCAATATCTGAACAAGCAATGTGAGCAATCACTGTCGTTCTAGTCTGCCCAGGTCTTCGCACTCGTGCGCAAGCCTGTTCATAGATATCGTTGCTGTGGATAGGAGCGAACCAAATGATGTTGGTTGCCGCTGTTAGTGTCAGGCCATGAGACATGGTTGCAGGGTTTGCCACCAGTACCCTAAGGTCTGTGCCGTTTTGGAATTCACCAAATATCCTGTCTCGCTCGGCCTTGCCAACGCCACCATGGACAGCCGCAACTGACCACTCT
>Ga0255154_1000412_pt1 | contig 13645 bp, 16 predicted proteins | sample Atl_Atl_RepB_8h_FD_188419 | JGI IMG/M metagenome (GOLD analysis project Ga0255154, IMG submission 188419) | Freshwater microbial communities from Altamaha River, Georgia, United States - Atl_Atl_RepB_8h | ecosystem: Environmental > Aquatic > Freshwater > River | place: USA: Georgia | collected...
CCCGACGCCGCCGCCGCCGATGCACCGCCCAGCACGGCGGTCTTGGCAAGGCCAGCCGTAGCCGCCACCGCCGCCACCGCCGCGCCCTCGACGATATAGGCGACCACCGGGGCCGCTGTAGCCGCCGCTGTAGCCCCAACAGCCGCATCCACGGGCTTGGTAAGGGCAAGGGTAGCCGTAGCCGCAGCCTCGGCCTGCGTTGCGCCTTCTGCGGGCTTGGTGATACCCGCCGAGGCGCTTGCCGAGGAGATGGCTACGCCGCTGGCGTACAGGGCATGAGCAAGGTCGACATTGACGCTGGCAACCGCCGTCGCACCGCACCCGAGCGGCTTCGTGATCGCGCTGCCGGTCGAGGCCAAGCAGTCGCCGGATACCGACGCACCGAGTGGCTTGTCGAGGGTGGCGCTAACCGAGGCGGTTGCCGTTGCCGCAGCGTTCGCATCTGCGACGAACGCAACGGTGATGTTGCCCGTTGCTGTTGCGGTGGCAATCGCGGAGTCCGCGAGCGGCTTGGAGACGTCGGTCGAGGTGCTGCTTGTCGCCGACGCCGAGAGGCTGCCTGCGAGCGGGGCCGTCTTGTCGAGCGTAGCGTTACCAGCTGTACTGATCGCGGCGACGCCCGCCATGAGCGGAGCGGTCTGGCTCGTGTTGCCAGCCGCCGTCGCTGCGCTGCTGACCGCAGCAGCCAGCCCCTTGGTGACCGAGAGCGGGACGGTAACGCCAGCGAGCGCTGCGCCCGTGCCACCGAGTGGCACAGACAGGGCAACGGAGGTGTTGGTGGCGGTGGCAAGGCCAAAGCCGGTCGCACCAAGGTTTGCCGCACGCGTCAGCCCAGCCGTCGTACTTGCGACGGCGGTCGCCGTCGAGGCGATGCGGTACGCGACGCTGGTGATCGCGGTAGATGTCGCCAGCGCAGCGAAGGATGCGCCGAGCGGCTTGCTGACTGCCAGCCCAGCAGACGCTGATGCAACGCCGGTGGCGCTGCTTGCTAGCCGAGCAGTTTTCGATAGGGACGCGGAAGCACCCGCGACCCCCGAGACGGAGGCCGCGAGCGCATGAACCTCCCCAGCCGAGCCGTTGAGTACGGCTTGGTTGAGGACCGGGGTATTAAATACCGCCACGCCCGCGGCCCCCGCGCCCGATTAGTTGTCGATCTGGAACGACAGCGACGAGATCGGGAAGGTGACGGTGTCGCCTTGGTTGATCGTCTTGGCGATGTTGAGCGCACCGTAGACCAGCAGGTTGCCGCTCGTCGACGCGTCCCACACGCCGAAGTGCGTCACCGTACCCCACGAGGCCGTCGGAGTCGGAAACGTGATCGCCACGTTGTTGCTCGTGGTGCCGCTCGTTCCGGACGACGCAGTCGTCGAAGCAGCGGCCTGCGTGCCCGCCCAGTTGGTAAGCGACGGGGCGAGGTCTTGACGCGCATAGGCGTTGCCAGACACCTCGGTGCCACCGCCCGTGTCGGACGGAGCCGCGGTGAGCAGCCCAACGTGGAGGCCAGCCGGGAAGGTGTACGCCTGCCCGCGGAACAGCTGGTCGATCAGCTTGTTCTCAAGATAGTCGGTCATTGCAGCCATGGTTGTTTCTCCTTAAGCAATTTGTTCACGGACAAGGAACTTCAGCCGGTCGTAGAGCGTCTGCTTTTCGCCGTCGAAGTTGATTTCTACTTCGCCTTCGTAATACCCCGGGTCGACGTTCAGCGTGGCCCCCGGAAAGTTGAACATCACTTCGCCGCTCGCACCTCCGTTCAGTTTGGTGACAGGGATGGTGGTTAGCACCGCCTCCGCTGTCACGCTGCGGAAGTGGATGGACACGGTGGTGTCTGCGTCGCTTACGTCGAGAGCTGTCCCGTCTGACTTGGTGAGCGTGAGTTTGATGTACGGGCGGTTATCGCCACGCACGAGTTTGATTTCTTCAGCCATTGCTGTTCTCCCCGTCGGTAGGCAGCGCCTCCGGCACGACAGGCGTCGCCTGCTCGTCGGTCGGCGTCGCTTCCATATCTGGCACGAAGTCGTCGCCCATAGATTCCTCTGGGGCGAGCGGCAAGCCAGCCGCCTGCCGCAGGTGGTTCTCTAGTTCGCGGTCGGGGAACAGCGTTGCGCCCGACGCAGTGAGCTTGCTGACAAACTCGCCCAGCGCAGTCAGGTCCGGCTTTTCCAGATCGCCCGGGACCAGCGACGGCATGACCTCGTGGTCCATCCCGTTGAGCTTCCAGAGCCGCGGCAGCAGGTGACGGTTGAACACCTCGGCGATGCCTTTGGTGTACGCGCCGACTGCGGTGGCGAAGATTTCTGTCTTGTTCGACGACAGCGCGAAACTGCCTGTCGATCCCTGCCCAAGGAAAATGAAATCAGCGAGGACGCTGGTCGCAATCGCCTTGTTGTAGCGTTCGATGACTTTGCTGGTGTCGAACTGGCGGGAGCCGCCCGTCGACAGCAGTTTGATTTCGAACATCAGGTTCCCGCTGCTATCACGCGTCGACGGAAGGACCAAGCCTTCGTGCGTGTCGCGCTTGATGCTGCGGATCAGCCGCTTGTATTCCTCGGCGACCTGCCGGTCGAGCTTGTCCGCGCCCTGCATCAGGTAGTTGGACGGGATGTAGGCAATCGGCAGACCTGCGAGATCGCGCTCCAAGCCAATCGCCTCGACCTCTTCGATGCGCTTTTTGAAGAACCACGGGCGGTACGCGTTGCGTAGCACGCTGCGGCCCTCCGGGTTGTTGCGCTCCTCGGAGGTGCGGAACAGCAGCAGCTTTTCGATAGGGATGCAGACCATGCCGCGGTCGTACGGCTGCTGCCAGAGACCGACGATGCTGCCGTCGTCCTTGTCCATCTCCCACTTGGGGATCGTGTTCTGGGCACGGAGCGACAGCGACCGGATACCAATCTTGCGGTCGTTGTAGACGCTACGTCCGGTCGGGTCCGTCGAGTCCGAGCCGAGGCGACGCTTCCAGATGATCTCCATCGGCGCATAGCCGTAGGTGAACATCGAGCAGACCTCGGTGATGACGGAGTTCCACGACACGCTCATGTCGTGCATGACCTCCTCGACGAACTGCTTCGCGCCTTCGGCCTCCGGCGAGTCGTCGGTTGCCTGCACGCGCCACTCGACCTGTCTTATCAGCATCGTGATTGCGAACAGCACCGCGCCGACAATCGGATCGTTGTCAGCCATCTCGCGGTAGATGCGCGAGCCGTTGAGACCGCGCAGGTCGCGCTCGGCCTCCTCTTGGACATACCCGCCGTACGCACGCAGACCCGACGTGCCGATGACACTCGGGTCGTACTTCAGCGGTTCTCGGTTTTCTTCTGCCATCAGTATTCTCCTCGCTCATCGGCGCTGACCCACGGACTGATCCGTGACAGGCCGTCTGGACGCGCATACGCCAAATCGGGCGCAGCAGCGCGGTACTGTTGCCACGCAAGTGCCAACGCCACGACGCAGTCGTCGTGTAGCCCTTCCGGTGCGTTGTAGGTCGCGCCGGTACGGGTGTACCTGTACTCAAAGCTTTCCAGTTCCGACCGGAGAATCCCGTCGGGGATGCGAAGCTGACGTTGCTGGATGGCGAGGACTAGCCCCTCCATCAGCTGCTGCTTCGACTGCGAGGTGAATTTGAAGCCGCTGACGTTGTGTCGCTTGGACTGCAGGCGCTCGACAATGGGGTCGCCTACACCCGTGGAGTCTACCAGTGTCGGCACGTTTCCGATAAGGGACAAGATACGTCCCTCGGTCGTTTCCCACGTTCCCTGCCAACGCTCAAACCCGCAGACCGCGCCGCGGCGATCTAGCCCAACGACCACGGTCCAGTCATGCGACTTGGCGAGGTCGATGCCCACCGCGACGGGCCGGTCCTCGGAGATCGTTCCGACGCAGCCCGCGATGTGGTGAATCCCGAATGGGTTCCCTTGGTCGTCCGACGGTTCGGCGAGGTATAGCTCCTTGAACACCGCCTCGGGGAGGATGCGCTTGGCGTCCTCGACCTCTGCGGCGTCCAGCACCCCGCCAGCCACGGCGTCGTAGGCCGTCAGCTTGGCGTAGTGGTAGCCCGCGTCGCCGGACTCGGCCCGCCGTGCGATCCGGTAGTGCCAGTTCGTGCGGCCCTTTACGTTTCCGATGATCCGGACCGGACCCTTGGTCGCGGTCAGGGTGGAGCGGACGGCAATCCACGAGTCCTCCCGGCAGCGCGACGCCTCGTCAATGACGGCGGCGTAGACGTCTTCACCGTAGAGGTTGTCTGGCTTTTCTGCGGTCTTGAACCAGATCGTGGACATAGGCGCGAGCAAACGGATGGTGAGTTCGGACTCGTTTGCAAGATAACTACCGACGGGCAATCCCGCCTTGATGCGCCGAAAGGCGATCTTGGCCTGCGGATATACCGGGGCCACCCACCAGAAGTTGCGGTTCATGCCGCCGTTGAGGACCGCCTGCTCGACCAGCCACGCCATGCAGCCGACGGTCTTGCCCGCCTTGGTGCTGGCCTCGACCACGCCGTATCGCGCCGCGCAGAAGATCGCCCGCTCTTGTGCGTCGTACAGCCACGGACGGATGTACTCGCCTTGAATGGGTTCTAGCTTCCGCGCCGCGCCCATCAGTTAACCATCGGGCGGTCGCCCAATCGCAGGGTGAAGCGGACCGGTCCCGCGGACTCCATCACCGCGGTCGCCTCGGCAGCGCGGTCGTTGTAACCGCCCTTCGACTTGAGCAGGAATATCGACGCCGTGAGCGCCGCCTTGATGTCCTGCTGCTGCGACGCGATCCGATACAGGTTCGCGGAGACGCGGGACAACATCCGGAGCTTCCCTTGCTCCAGTTCGTCGGCGTAGTGGACCCGGAGTGTCTTGGCGTCGATCCCCACCAGCTGCGCCGTCTGCTCGTGTGTCATGTCGTTGAGCATCGCCAGTTCCACGAGGTTCCGGGTTTGGGGGGTCGGGGCGTGCTTGTTCGCCGGTCCCTTTTTTTCAACGGGGGAAGGGGCAGGGGGGGCGGCTACCGGGGCCACGGGGGCGGTAACGGCGGCAGCCGGGGCCGGTGGCGGGGTAGGGGCGGGGGTTCGGGCTTTCTTCGGCATAGGGGTTATCGCCAAGTTGATATTGAGGACTTGCAAAGCCCCGGAAACCGAGCAACATTGTCACCACGGTGATACCAGAGGGCAAAGGGCGGGTTCGGGGCCATACGGAGGCTCATGCCGGTGAGAACGGATACCGCCAAGCGATACAGGAATTCGGGGGTTAGTTCAATCACCGGGGCGATTCCCCCAGCCCCACTTTTTCGGAGGAAGCGATATGACGGCGTTGCAGAAGGTATTTCTACCCAAGGGCGGGTTTGAGGCGATTCAGGCGGTGGTGGGCAAGATGGCGGCGCAGAAGGCCGCGACCATGCCCACGAAGCCGCCGCGCTCGACCCTGCTCTCACAGGCGCGACAGGCGGTGGCTGGGGGCAGCCTCCCGCCGGAGTTGGAGTTCAACAGCGAACGGAATTACAGCTACAACACCCACGCGAAGGCGCTTCACCAGCTGGCTCGTGCTGGTGACGTCGCCGGTCTTGCTGCTTACCCGCTCAAGGGGAGCAACACCTACGCCCGGGCGCTGATCGGCTACCGCGACTTGCTGCTGTCCCATCTCAATGCTGCCAAGGTTTCGGGGCTGGCGAACCTCGCCGCCCAGTCGAACGTAGCGAAGGCGACGAAGCAGACCGCGCCGCAGAACGCTCCCGCCATGAACGCCAAGAAGGCGACGCCAAATGCGAAGAAGGCGACCGCGAGTGCGGTGAGCCGGACGACGAAGGCGAAGAAGGCTTCCAAGTAGCGCATGGTTGGTCCGAGGTTGGTTTTTGGTTAAGCAACCGGTGGCGTATCGAATCTAGTGTTGACAGGATTCGGCACGCCACCGACGCTCTTGGGCGAGGAGTTGAGATGGCGAGTATCTGGGTGCAAGAAAAAGGTCAGAAGGAGCCGCAGAAGGTGCGCGGCTACCTCGACGCGGGTGAGGCCAAGAAGATTATCCGGTCGATGGTCCGGCGCTGGGCGGGACCGGTCGTTGAGGCGCAAGCCTACGACTACCTGCTGTTCCGCGATGAGGTCGCCTACCTGCAGGGCAAACCGTGTGGGAACATCTTCGTGGAATTCTTCAGCCCGCCGTCGCAGCCCGAGCGCGGGCAGCCGGTACGCCCGACCGTCAAGAGCCGCGACTGATCTCACGCCGCCTTGCGGGCGCTGCCGAGTTCGGCAAACGTGCGCCCGTCCGATTCCAGCGTGGCCTGTTTCCCGGTGAACTCCTGCCACCGCTGCACAATCACATCGACGTACTTCGGGTCCAGTTCCATGAGGCGGGCCACGCGCCCGTTCTTTTCCGCAGCGATCAGCGTGGTCCCCGACCCGCCAAAGTTGTCCAGCACGATGTCGCCGCCCTTGGTGTTGTTGAGTAGCTGATACTCAAAGAGGGCCACCGGCTTCATCGTCGGGTGCGACTCGTTGCGCGAGGGGCGGTCGAAGTCGAGGATGGTCGTCTGCTTGCGGTCCGCAGCCCAGAGGTGCGCCGCGCCTTCCTTCCACCCGTAGAGACACGGCTCGTGCTGCCAGTGGTAGTCCTGACGGCCCATGACCATGTGGTTCTTGCGCCAGATGAGGCATTGGCGCACGGTCCAGTTCGCGTCCTTACACGCGCCGCGGAAGTTGTAGCCCTCCGAGTCCGCGTGCCAGATGTAGAACACCGCGCCAGCCTTCATCACGGTGTCGGCAGAGACAAAGGCGTCGCGCAAGAAGTCGCGGAAGGACTGGTCGTCCATGCTGTCGTTCTTGATCGTGAGCGCGTCTTTCGTCTTGCCGGTGTACGCGACGTTGTAGGGCGGGTCGGTCAAGAGCATATCGACGGCCTGCCCAGCGCAAAGCTTGTCGACCGCCGTCTGCTCCAAGCTGCTGCCGCACATGACGCGATGCGGACCGCACACCCATACGTCGCCGAGCTTGGTGATCGGCTCGACCGGCACCTCCGGCGTATCGTCTGGGTCGGTTAGTCCCTCCGTCCCCGCGGGGGCGAGGAGCTTGGACAACTCGTCCACCGAGAAGCCGGTCAGGGCGATGTCGAAGCCTTGCTCATTGAGGTCGCCTAGCTCGACCTTCAGCAGTTCGAAATCCCAGCCCGCGTTGAGGGCCAGCTTGTTGTCGGCGAGAACGAGCGCCCGCCGCTGCGCCTCCGATAGCCCGACGATCTGGATCGTGGGCACCTCGTCCATCTTCAGCCGCTGGGCAGCCAGCAGACGCCCGTGGCCCGCGATGATCCCGCCGTCCTCGTCCACAAGGATCGGGTTGGTCCAGCCGAACTCTTTGATCGACCCAGCCAGCTGGGCGACCTGCTCGTCGGAGTGCGTCCGGGCATTCCGGACGTACGGGATGAGGTCCGTCAGCTTTCGGTACGTGACCTGAAGGGCGTTCGCCATATCGCTCCTGTAAGAGACGGCGTACCCCGGACGGGCGGCAAAAAGGTGGGCGGTTCTTCGCCCGCCCGGGGTCGCCAATGCGGACGGCCCGGGGCAGGGATGGGTCTGGAGGAAGGGGAACCGCCGCCAAGCCCCGGAAAATGCGTCCGGGTGTACTTGTATCACCGGGATGACAGGCGCACAAGCCCCCGGGGCGGTTTTTAGCGTCTGAATGAGAAAAAGGACTTGCGGAATGTCACAGGGATGATATTATTCAGGCGTCCCCAATACCGGGGGCCAACTCAAAAGGAAGGGTGAAAGCCATGAGTTACCAGATCGACGTAAGCAAAGGGCAGATGGTGGGCACCGTTAGCGCCCAGTGGGCCAACCGGCCCGACGACCAGCGGTTTACCAGCCTCACGGACCTCCGAGCGCAGGTCGCCAGCTGGGCCGACCAGAGCAGCGTTCAGAACGTGCTGCCCAACCAGATCAACGCGCTGTACAGCGACGACCAGCCGGACTACCTCGCCATCGAAGCGGAGGGGGCGACGGTCACCCCCAGCCATTGGGCATTTGATCAGGTCTGCCGAACCGCCGGGGCACCCGCCAACTACCTGCGAAGCCTCCCCGGGCCGCTTGCCGCCATCAACCTGAACTACGGGCTGCAGACCGCCGAGCAGAAAAGCGTGGCCCTGTACCTGCGCGACCCCGGCGAGAGCGGGCGGCTCCTGCGCGGCATCACCAGCCCGCGCTACGGGCGCATCTACGACCGCGATGTGGTGGATGCGGTGATGAAGGTGGCGGGCAACGGAACGGGCGATACCCGCTGGAAGGTGCCCGGGACCATTGAGTGGGGCAGCAAGTTCGGCGTGTCGTACAACCCCAACGTCAATATCACCAAGGAGAACACCACGCTGTACGCCAGCGACCGCGACGTGTTCCTCTTCTTGGTCGACGACAAGAACCCGATTGAGGTCGGCAAGCTGCCCAACGGCAACCCGGACCTGATGTTCCGCGGGTTCTACGTGTGGAACAGCGAGGTCGGGAGCCGCACCTTCGGCTTCGCCTCGATGTACCTGCGCGGGGTCTGCCAGAACCGAAACCTCTGGGGGGTCGAGGACTTCAACCAGATCGTGTTCAAGCACACGAGCGGCGCACCGGAACGCTTCTTGGAAGAGGCCGAGCCAGCCCTGCTAGAGTTCGCCAACCTCACCGAGTCCCGCCTTGTCGCGGGAGTCAAAGCAGCCAAGGCGGCTATCGTTGCCCGCAACGAGGAAGACCGGCTGGAGTTCCTTGGGCGCTACGGGTTCACCGAGAAAGCTGCGAAGAACGTCATCGATACGTGCGTGGTCGAGGAGCAGAAGCTGCCCGAGTCCGTATGGGACTTCGCGCAGGGCGTCTCCGCGGTAGCGCGGCGCGAAACCCTGCAGGAGAACCGACTTCGGATTGAGCAGGTCGCCGGTCGGATGCTGGATCGGGTGAAGGTGGCGGCGTGAGCCGCCAGTACCCATCGCCGGTATTCGACGACGCTGTAGATGCAGCGGCGGCAAAGAAGGCTGCGGAGGAGGCGCGTCTCGCGGAGCAACGCGAACGCGCCCGCCGCAGGTTCCGCACCGAGTTCCCGCAAGTGACAGCCTTTGCTGACGAGTTCCGAGAAAAGTTCGGCGACGGCGTCAGAGTGATCTGGGCGGTAGAGGACGGCAAGTACGTCGGTCGCCCACCTAAACTTGTGATGGAACAGTATGGAACGCCTGATAAACCCCTGCGAGCGTTGCGGCTCACAGACGAAGATCATTAGAACGCAAACCGACCCGAGAACGGGCTACATCAAACGGCGGCGCGAGTGCGTCGGCTGCGCGGCCCGCTCGACGACGCTCGACGCACCTCCAGTACACGAGAAGCCCCCGCTGACCGCGTACCAAGCGGGGCGCATAGACCGCCGGTCGGCACGCATCAACGCCGCGATGGCGCGAGCGAATCTTGGAACAACGGTCAACTTTCGGGACGGCACAGGTGCCGCGCCCACGGACCTGCTAGAGGAGATGAAAGCAAAATGTGGATTTTCTTGAACGACGCCTTTTTGTCGATAGTACAACCCAAGCCCCACGACGTTCCCAAACCCCTGCGTGGACGCGACCTGCTACTGGTGCGCGGTCGAAAGAAGGGTGACCTGCAGCGCGTGTTCCCAAACGTGCGCGTCACGCGCACCCCGAACCGTGACTATATGTTCCGCGCCTTTGTGCCGCGGCACCGCGTGATGGAGACGATCTCGCGGAGGCTACTCGACATGGAGTACACGAACTTTAAGGATTCGGTTCGCAACGACGAGCGACACGATGCGTACCTAAAGGTCTGGACGACGATGTACCAGTACCAAGGCGGGTCGTTTCGGTCGAAGCCGACCTACCAGAGCTACGGCGACACAGATGATCGCAGCTACCTGCTCTGGCCCGACGAACACTACGCGGGCAACTGACGCGCCCTAGCGGATATTGAACCGCCGCTGTTCAAAGACGAAGTCGGCCTCTTCGTCGCCCGGGGTTCCAATCAGGTCGTGATAGCGCGACTTGGCGACGCGAATCAGAGTGAAGTCCGGGTAGCGGTGAACCACCACCCCGATATCTGCCTTGTTGTACCAATGCGCCGAGTCCGATATGTCGTAGAGCGTCGGGACACGGTAGTCGCCCTTATCATCCTTCTGCTGCTTCGCGGGGTGAGCGACGATCACCACGTGGACCATGAGCTTTCGCGCAAACCGGCGCAGCGCCTTGATAGCGCGTCCGGTGTACTCCGTCAGGCTTTCCTCGCGGCTGCGGGCGTGGTCCATCTCGTTCCACGGGTCGATGACAATCACCTTGCACCCGTGCTGGATCACAGCCGCCTCTGCCTTGTCGAGCATCCACTCTAGGGTGACGTCCTCGTCCTCGTTCGGCACGAGGAACGTGAAGTGCTGGTCGATCCATTGGTCCGCGGCAGCAAGCTCGCGGCTGTCGCAATGGCTCGTCGGCTTCTGGCAAAACCACGTGCGGAGGTTGCGGCGGTGATCGCGTTGCGGCATTTGCTCAAACGAGGCGAACGCGACGTTCAACCCGTACCGGTCGACCAAGCGACAAAAGATGTCGTTGACCACCGACGACTTGCCGTGCGACGGGATGCCGGTAAACACCGCGAGATCGCCAAGCCGCACCTTGTATCGGTCGACGAGCTTCTTCATCGGGATGTCGTAAACCGGCGCTTCTGGTGCTGGCGGCAACTCGCTCATGCGATAGACGCCGTCGACGCGCAGCCATTGCGCTCGATCCAGCGTTGCCGCGACGCCCTTCGGCCCGTAGTGGATCAGCACCTCGTTGAGGTCTTTGAGCCGCCGCTCGCGGTCCTCCGGGTGCTTCGGATACGTGACGTACTTGCACCGGAAGCGCCCGAGGCGCACCGATAGATCGTGCATCAGGTTCGCGCCGGGAGCGTCGCCGTCGACCGCGAGAACGACGGTGGTCACGCGCTCGACTGAAAGGAGGGATCGCGCCTCCTGCAGGAATGTGTACTTGCTCGTATCGTTTGGCAGCGGCTTATCCGGTGCGCCGCCCGGGACCGAAACTGCTCGGAGCCATCCCGCCTGAATGGCTGCCAGCGCATCAAGTTCGCCCTCGGTGATGACCAGCGGCTGGTTGATCAGCGAATCATCGCGGAGGATGTCCTCGTTCCAGAAACATTGCACGCCGCCCTTGTCCTGCCAGAACCTCTTCTCGCCGCCGAGCGTGCGGAACTTTCGATTGACGACTTTGCCTTCCCGTAGAAACGGGATGCATAGCGCCTCAATACCACCTGTTCCAACGAGGGCGTGCAGCCCCAGCTTGAGCGCCAACTCCGGGTCGAGGTGTCGCGCTTCCAGTCCTTCCTGAATCGAATGAGTTAGTCCTTCCACCAGTTCCTCCGCTCCATCCACAGTGAAAACAATGCCAAACGGCCCGCCCATCCTCTAGAAGCCCGCCGTGTATCTGCGTCGGTCCGACGGCGACGCTCAAGCACGGCTTGCGCTTGTTCATACTTTTTCTGGAATCGCTGCACTTGGGGCAGATCGTGTAGTGATTGCCCGAGTCGTACTTCCGCAGTCGAATTCCCTCGGCGTTGAGCTTGTCGGCGACGCTCATCAGCCGCCCACCCCAAATGCGTCGCGCCCCACCGGACCCTTCGGCCTCGCGGTCGCCGCGTCGTCCCACCGGCCTTGGTTAAGCCACGTGGTGGGGTGTGCGATGTACTTCTCATCCTTGCCCGCCGTTGCCGCACCGTAGGCTTGAGCGCCAGCGAGTAGGCGAGGGGCAGCCTCGCCCCCGAGGTGGCGCTTGGCGGTCTGGTAGGCGCGGAATGCGGCGAGCTTGCCCACCTTGCGTGGATACGCAGCCCACCACGCCTCAAACTCACCGGTGTAGGCGACGGTCTTTTTGCAATTCTCACCGCGATGAGAGTCCTCGACAGCCCCACCGTCAGCCGTAGGCTGATCGATAGTTTTATCTTCTGAAGTAGAAGATGAAGATGAAGATGAAGGGGTTGGCTTTTGCTTGGACATTTGGTTATTCTTTTGGTTAAGCAAAGTCGGGTTTCCGCCTAGCTTCCCAGCAGCCGCACGGACGTTTCGAATTTGCTCATCCCGAATCATTCGGCGGCTGAAGATCGCGCCACTCTCATCGCGGGAGAAAACTCCTGCGGCTTCCAACTCGTCCAGCAGCCCCTGCACAACGTCCATCGGTTCGCCGACGGCCCTGCTGATCTGCAGGTCTGTCATCGGCCTGCCGTTGACCGCCAGCACCCCGTACGGGGACGCCTCGTGCATGATGCACATGAGTTCGATCCACAGCCCTCGTGCCGCGAGACAGCACGTCGACAGCGACGGGTCTTTGCGCCAATCGGCGGGATAAAACTGGAACGCGGGGCGCTTCATGGTCGCCCCCAAGTTTGTTCAAACGGTGATACTGATGGCACGCCATCCTCCAATCGCTGTCATGGGCGTGATAATTATGTCGCATCCGCATTAGGTCAAGTCCCTGCGGCAGATGAGATGCGTCCGGTTCTATCCGACCTCGACGATATCGACGTCATAGAGCGCCTTGAGCAGCTTCTTTTTGATCCGGTACTCCGGCGTCCGCGTCGGCTTGGACTTCACGTCCTCCGTGACGATCTCGCCGGTCTTCACGCGCCGATAGCGGAAGTCCGCGACGTACGCGCACACCTTCTGCCCATTGACGATCAGGTTGTAGCGGGGCTGCAGTTCCAGCTGGTCGATCTCGCCCACGCGCAGCAGGGTCTTCAGGTAGACGTAGCGACCGGCCTCGGCCTTGGAGGCAAACACCGTCCCATCCACCTCGGTCTTGATGTTGCGGAACTTGGACGTCGATCCGCGAGCGAAGCGAAACCTCATGGGCGATCCCGGTTTTCAATAAGCATTTGTCGGTTTTGAGAAGAGGGTCACAACATGGCTGCTAAAAAGAATCAATCGCGTGATAGCTTCAAGGCGTTCATGGAAAAGCGAGGACTGAAACCGCATCCGTGGGCGAAAAAGGCTGGGGTTCGATCTAGCACGCTCTACAACTACTTGAGCGGTGTAAGCGAGAGCCTGACCGCGGATACGCTCCAGAAACTCGCTAAAGCTGCCGGGACTTCGGTAGATGAATTGTTGGGGAACGCTCCCGCCATTCCTAAAGCTACGCCAGCCCAGCCAGTCCGGTTGGACGCGGTGGTTGGCATTTACGGGAGGATGTTCGCGGTGGATACGGAGGAGTTTGTGCAGCGCCCAGTTGGGCTGCCGCCAGACGTGGAGGTCTTGGCGGCGAGAATCGACAAAGACGGACTGCACCCGATCCCGGGTGGTTGGACCCTGTTTTTCGAGAAGCAACCCCGCAACCCGGAAGAGCTTGTCGGCAAGCTCGCGGTCGTGCAGGTAGCGCCACAAAACCAGCGTCTGGTCCGCGAGATTCATCGCGGAACTCAGAAAGGGCTGTACACGCTGACGGCGTGGAATGCGGCGCTGCTGTCCGACGTCGAAATTGCTGCTGCCCATGCTGTCGTCTCAATCGTCCAGATACTTTGAGCAAAAGTATCACCGAAAAAACAGTCAGACGCTAGAAAATATCACGATCCGAACATTTCCTATTGCGTAACTGTCATGCCCGTGATATCTTCCGGTTTACCGCATTGGGCGGCAACCGGAGGATTTCATGGGCGCAATCGCAGTAAG